>ERZ761602.8306-NODE-8306-length-10516-cov-4.902782_pt1 | contig 10516 bp, 7 predicted proteins | sample MGYA00512165_ERZ761602 | MGnify/ENA primary metagenome ERZ761602 (study PRJEB28899, sample SAMN02445085) | bioreactor sludge metagenome | biome: EBPR sludge; isolation source: Thorneside wastewater treatment plant | place: Australia: Brisbane, Thorneside...
GGGTCCAGCCGCTGCCATCGTGATAGATGTCGCCGGCGGCCACCAGCGCCTGCAACGTCTCTTCGATGAAGAAGGGGTTGCCATCCGTCAGGCGATGGACAGCGTCCACAAACTCGGCCCGCACCGGCTGCGCTTGTCTGAAGATGGCGCGGATCATGGCCTCGGTTTCGGCCGCGCTCAGCCGCGGCAGGGTCACCTCCATGGCCAGGCGGCGGCGATCCATCTCCGCCAGAAACTGCAGCAGCCCGGCCGGGGCGTCTTCGCTGCGATAGGTCAACGCCAATACCAGCGGCGATGGAGCCGGAGCCGGCCGGGTCACATAGCTCAGGAACTCCAAACTGGCCTCATCGCACCAGTGCAGGTCCTCCACAATCAGCAGACGCGGGCCGGCAGGCGGCAGCTCTTGCAGCGCGCGCGCCAACGCAGCATGCAGACGGCGCTGGGCCGGCGCTGCTGCCTCGCCTTCTGGATTGGGGGCAAGTTGGTGTGCTCGCCCTTGCGAGAACAGGCCCGTCAGCTCGGGATCGGGCGATGTCGGCGCAGCCGACGGGTGGAGCCGGGCATTCAGCAGGTCGAGGAAGGGGGCGTAGGGCAGGACGCTATCGGGCTCATAGCACCGGCCTGTCAGGCAGGTCCATCCAGCCTGGGCGGCCCGCATCGTGAGCTCAGCCACTAGCCGGGATTTGCCTATGCCGGCCTCGCCCGAGATTAACAGCACCCGCGGGGTGGCGCCAGCCGCGGCCTGCCTCAGCGCCTGGACCAACTGGTCTAGGGCGGCGTGTCGGCCGATGAGAATGGGACAGACGACCGAGGTAGGTGTAAACCCCGCCATGTGTGGATTATACCTACCGCATCGGTATACTTTCATTGCCCCCGTTGGACGGCCTGTGCGTATGACGCGCCGGGCACCCGTGAAGCTGGGCGGCGCTTTTCGTCGCCTGCCCGGGACGTTGTTCAAGAACATCCCGCTAACACCCACCGCCAAAGGCTTACATCGATCACAGCGGCTGTGGCGCTCGGCCCTCGCCTGACTGCCGTATCCGCTTGTTCCATGACAGGCGGTCCGCTGTTGTCGTGCCCGCGACCACTGAAGCATTGGCGGCGGATCGCCTATAGCCTATTTGGTCGGAGCCGCTATGCGCTGATAGTTCGCTTGCGCCTGGGCGCGGATTAGCCCGCTTCGCCAAGAATAGGCCCTCTGGATCAGGACGCCAATCACAACGCCGGCCAACCCTGAAACATAGAAGAGGAGGTTGGGCCATTGGAAGAGGGCCCAGGCAGCTGGGTCTCCAGGCGTCTGGGTGGAGACGGCGATCCCGACCGGGATGATAGCGACCGAGAGCAGCACGGTTGACCAGACCAACGCAAACGTTTCGAGCGAGCGCCCGCCCCAGGTCCTCTGAAACTCCTGGTAGAAGGCTTCGAAGCGCTCGCTGGGGCCGTTGGCCTGCAGGGCAGCCTCCTGCGCCAGAAAGGCGCTCACCAACTTGCTGCGCAACGACAGATTGCGGCACAGCAGGTCGATGTAGGCACAGGCGAACGGGATGATCGCTAGAGCCAGTTGGGCGTTAGGTGCCGACATCCTATCGGTCAATCCCAAGGCCGCCGCTCCAATGACGGCCACGACGACGAGCTTCCATTTCATCAGATCGTCGCGTGCTTTCTGCGCCGAGTCGATTTCGGATTTGAGGTGTTCCAAGGCCGTTTCTCCGGCAAGTCACAAGAATGATTCTCGTCCGGTATTGCCTGCCCGTCAGCCGTCCGGTGCGCATGACCGGTGCGGGCGGCCAACCGCTCCGGCCCGGTCAGGCCGTTACCGTTCGCCGATGATCCAGGTGCATCCAGACAGGCCGGCCCAGGTCTGCGGGCCGATGGAGACGATCTGGCCCGTCACATCGTCGTAAGCGCGGACTGGGCCGGCCAGGGTGAGGGTAATGGTCACTTGATACGTTCCCGGCGGCAACTGGCCGGCGTCGAAGGTCTGGCGGACGTGGTAGCGCTGGCCGCCCAACTCGTCCGCGTGTGCGGCCTCGAGCGCCGGCAATGACCGCCCATCGAGAAACACTTCGAAGCTCAAAGACTGAGCGATATCGGCGTCAGGATAGGCGCCGTCGCTGACGGCGATGACGTAGGCCCGGCCGGCAGGTGCGGTCTTGGTCCCCGGCTGGCTGGGACAGGAGGTGGTATCCGGCACATAGTGGCCGACGGATTGGGTCTCCGCGGCTGGAGGGGTAGCAGTCGGGGCGGGCAGGTTGGAGGCCAGTGGCGGGGGTGTCGGTGCTTCAGGGAATAGGCGGGCCCACTCCGTGAACTGGTTGGGTTCCATCGGCCGCGCCGGTGATGGATCCTGTCCGGCCGCGCTGATCTCGGCCTGCTGCCCGGCGACCAGATCGGTGAAGCGGCCGCTGGCAGCCGTCAGGCGACAATGGCCCTCCAGGCAGGTGATGGACATCCGGCCGGTGGCCGGCTCATAAGCCGCGCTCATATACGAGCCGCGCACGGTGGCTACACCGGTGGGTGTTTCTACCTCGATGGCCACCAGACCCAGCCCCTGGAGCACCCCGACCCAGATCTGCCCGGCCGTCAGGCTCAACCGGGCCTGCAAGTCAGCGCCGGCCGGCGAGAGCTCCAACAGCTCAAAGTGGCTGTTGGCGGCCAGGCGCAGGATCGCGCCCTCGCACAAGTCCAGCCGGACCTGGGCGGCCTCCCCCGTCCGGACCTGGCCGCCCAGGCGGATTTCCTGCCCCTCGACGGCCTCGCCCCAATCCGCTCCGCTTCGAGCGCAGGCCTCGACCTGACGGCGCAGCTCCGATAGGCGCGCCCACCGGCCGGGGAGGTCGGTGCTGGTCGGTGCTGTGGCTACCAGCCCAGGCGCGGCAGCTGGCAGCGTCGGCGGCGTGGCCTGAATGGGTGCGCCCGGGGATCGCGTGGCCGGCGGGGGAGCGCCGGGCGCCGGCTGACAGGCGGCGAGCGCTATCGCCGACCAAACGGCCAGCAAAATCCGTGGGATGAAGCGATAAGCACCCATCACTCGACCTCCATAAGCAACGCCTGGCGCTGGGCCGGCTGCTTCAGTTCTCCGTCTACGCCAGACACTCGGCCGCCCCAGCTTCGGAGCGTGGACAAGCTCAGGCGCGGCCAAGGATCTGGATGTAGCGCAGGGCGGCCTCGCGCGGAAAAATGGGCCCCACGCTGACACTGACCGCGGGAAACCCGGCAAACAACGCGGAGATGAAGGCCTGCAGCTCCGACAACAGGCTGGGCCCGATCTCGACCTCCTGACCCGGCAAAACACCCAGTACCTTGGGGTCGATTTCTCCGCCCTCCTTCTGCAATAGCAATCCGATCGGTTCGCAATCCACGATCGATCCCGGCTCGAGATGGTCGCGGGTCAAAAGATAACAATCCACGCCCTCGCTGTCGGCCGCGGCGGTGCCGACGACGAAACCGCACGGCTCTGGATACGACCCAGATACGGGGTGTATTCCGGCATGAGTCAAGGTGTGCTCGTCGTAGACATGCCGGTCGCGTGAACCCGCGCTAACCTGGATCAGGACCGGGATCATGCGGACCCCTGGTTGATCAGTTGACTGCCGGGTCAAGGCCCCTGGCGGCCGGCGGACCGACCCCTGAAGCGTAGCCCGTTACGGCTCGCTGAACACATAGGTCGTGCTGCCTTCAAAGGCCTTGCCGCCAGCCACCCCGGCATCGCGGACGGTGATCTCGCCCGGCTTGTCGGTGACGACGACGACGTTCCAGAAGCGGATGATCCCTCGAACGGGGTGAACGGTTTCGACGTAGCCGAATGCTTGCAGATTAATCGGATGGTCGGCCACGAACAGTTTGTAGTTGAGGGCCGCCCAATCCTCATTCAGCTTCGCCGTTGGTGTCGCGCGATAGGCTGTGTCGTCGTAGAGGCCGGTGGTGATGTTGACATACTTGCCCGTGCTGACGGTGCAGGAAAACGACATCTCTCCCTGATTGGTGCAACTGCGGGACACGTCAAAGGAATAAAGAACGTCTTCGGCTTCGGGCCCGGTCGTGATCAGGAAATCGCCGATGGTGTCTCCCGGGTTGATCGTCTCAACCGTAGGCGCCGGGGTCGCTTGAGTACAAGCGCCCTGGAGGGCCGCCAGGATCACGACGGCCGCCAAGCGAAGGGTGTTTTTCACGGTTAGTCTCCTTATGAACTCGAGCGCCTCGGCCGTGGCCGGTGGGGCCGCTTGAGCACAAGCGCCGCACAAGACGGCGAGCAGCGCAATGAACGTGAGGGTACGAGCGTCTTCATCGCGCTCTTCCTGGGCAGAGTGAATGGGTCTCCGGTTCCTCAGGCTCGGCTGCCTTGGTCCACAATCTGTCCTGTGCCCCTTTGGCAGGCGACCAGCCAGAGCCCCTAGGAGCAAGGCACACTTCCGTCTGCCCGTTGCAGCGACAGCAGCGCTGCCTGGGTGCGAGCCCGGAGAGTCTCTGATCCCAGGGGCGAGAGAACCCCGATATAGTAGGTCTGCAAGAGATGCTGCTTTACCTACTCGAGCGGACCGTCCAGGTGAAGGAGGAAGTCCTCAATCGTGGGCGGCTCGTCAAAGCCAGTCCTCGCATTGAACAGGCTCCTGAGTCCTGCGACCGAACACGTGCGGCGGTCGCCCAGCGCGACGCTTCCGCCCATGCCTTCCTGGAGGATCAGATCCGTGGCCGCCAGGACGAAGGCCTCCATGGCATCCCCCTGGATGAACTCGCCATTGACCACGGCCGCCAGTTGGCCCCTGGGCTTGAGCACCCGGCGGATCTCGCTGGCGACCCCCTCAATTGGATCCATCAGCATGAGCGCCAGATGGCACAACACGCAATCCACAGATGCGTTGGCCCGCGACAGCTGTTGCGCACGCTCGAGCCGGAGATCGACCCGGTCAGCCCCGAGCCGCCGGCGCGCCAGCGCCAATTCTTCGGGGCTCATATTGACGCCGACGAGGCGGAGACGGGGCTGGTGGCGCTGGAGAAGCAGCTCCAGCAGCGGCCCGTCGCCACAGGCCAGGTCGAGCACCATGATCGGCTCTCGGCCGCCGGGAACCAGCTGCGTCCGGCGCTCATACGAGGTACGCCCATCGCTGGCGCGCGCCGCCCGCAAGGTTGCGGTGGCGCCGGCATATTGGGCATGAAACTTGCGGAGGAAGGCTTCCGAGTTTAGCGTGGTCTGAGTCATATGACGGCCTAACCGTGACTGCGGCGCCGAGTCACAGGAGACTGAGCAGGAAACTGATCAGCGGTAGAAGCAGCGAATTGACGAAACTCAAGACGGCGCCAAGATCGAGAGCTGAATTGGGCGAACCCTTGATGCGGTCGTGATAGTTCCACAAGCCGGCGACGGCCTCGCGGCGGTCCGTTTCCGCCAGCCCTTCGCCGGTTAGGAGACGCTCGATTTCGACCTGGACGCCGGCCAGGGCGCGCGCCTTGGCCCGGGCTATCAAGCCGGCCAGGGCAGACTGGCCGGTGGCGAACAGGACGATGATCGGCAGCCAGGCCACCACCACCGCGATCAGGCCGAAATCGATCAGCACACCCGCGTAGGCCAGAAAGAGCAAGCTGCCGGCGGCCACCACCGCGTAGAGGAGGACTAGGCCCGTGAGCAGGCGGGACAGGTGGCCGATCACTTCGGAGCTGGCTGGATCCGGCTGGAAAAGGCGGTAATCATATTGGCCGAGGCGGGCCGGCAGCCCCAGAAATACCAACAACTCATACATCGGAATCCCCCAGACGACCCCGACCAGCCCGAACGTCACGGCTGGCCCAAAACCGACGAAGCCGGCGCGGGACAGGCTGAAGGTCGCGTACAGCCCGAGGCTCAGCCCATACACCAGGCAAAAGGCCAGGTGCAGACCGCGGCGGGTCAGCCAGTGCAGCCAGGCCTGGAGGTCGGTGACATCCTCAGCGCGCATCATGTGCCGGACGACGTCGTGGTCCAATATCATCCGGACCCAGCGCGTCGCACCGTGAAAGATGATCAGGCTGGCAAAGGACAGGGCTACGGCCAGGAGCTCAACCGGGATGATGGCCTGGCGCCGTGGGAAGCGCTCACCCAATGCCGCCGACGTGCCGAAGCCGGCCAGTGAGATCAATAGACAGAGCACGGCCGCGCTGTACCAAACCGAAATGGGCCGTCGGTTTCTGGTCACGCGCCCGATCACGAGGCCGGCGCCCTCCAGGAGGCTGTCGATCAGAGTATCGGAAACCGGGGAGTTCAGGCTCCCGCGCAGCTCGAGCCGGCGATCGCGCAGAGCGTTGTCCATCGTTTACTCCTGCCTGGGCCGGCCAGGCCGGGTGGCCCAGGCGACGGGCGGGCTTCTCAGTGCATGAAACGCATCCCCTGACGCATGAGGGCGGTTGCCAGCCGGTCATACAGCGGCTTTTCAAAGGCCGCCCGATGCCGGGCCAAGGCCGCGTCCAGGGCCTCGCACGGGTAAAGCCGGCCGGCCGCGATCACCGCGCGCAGGCTTCCCAGCGCGCCCAGGTCGCGCGTCGGGTCCTCGGCGAACACCAGCATGTCAGCTGGCGCGCCCGGGGCGACGGCGCCCAGGCCGGGCACGCCCAGCGAAGCGCCAGCCGCGCGCGTCCCCGCCTCCCAGGCCGCCTCCGGGCTGAGGCCGGCGCCCACGAACAGCCGCAGTTCTTCGTGCAGGCTGGCGCCCGGCACCAAGTAGGGCTCCCGGGCGCGTCCGTTCCCAGGTGCAGGCGGACTCCGGCCCGGTGCAGCCGGGCCACGACCATCTGCGCTTGCTCCACTTCCTGCCACAATGCTTCCGATGGCTCCTGGACGAACGGCGCAAACATCCGCAGCGCACCGTCCAGGCTCCAGACCACATCCCGGTAGTAGCGGGGCAGCCACTGCGCCGCCGCGGTCAGAGCCGGCGCCGGCGCGGCCAGGCGCGCGAAAGCCTGAAAGGAGGCCAGGGTTGGGGTATGCACCAATCCCTGTTCCGCCGAGGTCCGCACGTAAGCGTCCACCCGATCCGGATTGAGACACCGCCAGGCGCAGTGCGCGGCCCGGATTGCTTCAGCCGAGTGCGCGTAGGGCACCAGGCCGTCCAGGTGCTGGACGTCCCACAGCCGGGCGTCCTCGAAGCGCACGGCCATTGGGATGTGGCCAGCCACCCGCAGGCCGCGCCGCTCAGCCGCTGCCCGGATGCCGGCCAGGGCCTCGGCGGAGAGCTTGTGGTGGACCTTGATGAAGTCCGCGCCCAAGTCAGCGACCACGTTGACGGCGGCCTCAGCCTCAGCCGCGTCCCGAATGATCCAGGAGGTTGGCAGGTAGGGCGGCTCGCCATCCAGCACGGGTCCGCACACAAACAGGCGCGGACCGGGTATTCGGCCGGCCCGGATGCGCCGGCGGGCGGGCCAGGTGGTGCCGTCGGCGTCGCCGGCCCCGCGGGCGGAAGTCACGCCGTGGGCCAGCAGGAGCAGATGGGCCAACTCACGCTCGGGCGGGGGGAAGTGGATGTGCTTCTCGATCAGGCCGGGCAGCACGTAGGCGCCGCGATAGCGCCCGGCGTCGGGCGGATCGGGCGCCGCCGGCCCCGCTGAGAGTGACGTGATCCGGTCGCCGGACACGACCAGCGTCTGATCCGTGCGCCGATCCAGGCCGGGATTGACCACGGTCACGCCGGCCAGGAAGGCTCCTTGCGGCGGGACCTCTGTGCGCGGCGGGCGATAGGCCAGGAGCGCAAAGAGCAGGCGCGAGATTCGCCTGAAGGGACTGTCCATTCGGCTCCTGCCCTGACTGTGCCGCCTATTCAGGTCAAATCCGACCGATATAGAAACACACAGCCCCCAAGCTTCGGCTCAGGGGCTGTGTGTTATCGGCTGTTCCATCGGTCCGGCGGCGGCCGGTTCATGTAGTTATGATACAACCAAACCGTCTGTCGCATCGCACCGGACTGGCGCGGCCAACACTAGTCGAGGTGGCTGCGGCTGCGCCAGGTTTGTGTGCTATTCTCTACACATGAACATCTCGCCCCATGCCCTAGGCGAGAAGCTTTCCTTGATGCCCTCCAGGCCACCAGTCAAATGACCGGGGGCCGTTTATTCCTAATTAGGCCGGAATAGGCGGCCCTGCGCCACAACTCCACGCGAGCACGCCGGCGGGTCCGGTTTCCCCACGCGAGGTGGGCCATGCCCGATTTGATCGGCAAATCCCTGGGACCGTACCGCATCCTGGAGCAGATCGGCGTCGGCGGCATGGCCACGGTCTACCGCGCGTACCAGCCTGGCATGGACCGCGACGTGGCGCTCAAAATCCTGCCCATCCACTTCGCCCGCGGCGAGGAGTTCGCCATCCGCTTCCAGCGCGAGGCCCAGGCCATCGCCCGGCTGGAGCACCCGCATATCCTGCCGGTCTACGACTATGGCGAATACGACGACATCACCTTCCTGGCCATGCGCTATGTCCGCGCCGGCACCCTGCGCGACTGCCTGGGACGCGGCCGCCTGCCGCTCGAGGAGATCAACCGGCTGATCGGCCAGATCGCGGGCGCGCTGGATCATGCCCATCGTCAGGGCATCGTCCACCGCGACGTCAAGCCCAGCAATGTGCTGGTGGACGAACAGGGCAACACCTACCTGACCGACTTCGGCCTGGCGCGCATGCTGGAGACCTCCCAGCAACTGACCGCCTCCGGCGTGGGCCTGGGCACGCCGGCCTACATGTCGCCTGAGCAGGGCCAGGGCCTGAAGGTGGACCACCGCAGCGATATCTATTCGCTGGGCGTCATCCTGTACGAGATGGTCACCGGCCATGTGCCGTTTGAAGCCGAGACCCCGATGGGGGTGGTGCTCAAGCACATCACCGAGGCGCTGCCGCTGCCGCGCGCCGTCGAGCCGAATGTGCCTGAAGGGGTGGAGCGCGTCATCCTCAAGGCGCTGGCCAAGGACCCGGCCCACCGGTACGTCTCGGCCGGCGAGCTGGCCCAGGCGCTGGAGCGGGCGGTCCGCCAGGCGCAGGCCGAAGCGCCGACCATCGCCGCCGTCCCGGCCCCGGCGGTGAGCGATAGGCCAGCGGCGGTCGGGATGCCAAGGCCCGCCGCGGCCGCCGAGCCCGCCCGAGTGTCGGCCGCGCCAGCGCCGGCCGAGCGGCGCGCCCAATTGCCGCGCGCCCGACAGGTCATCCTGGCCGGCGGCCTGCTGGCCGTGACTGGCCTGCTCTTCGGCCTGATCTGGCTGGTGCCCCGGCTGGCCGCGCCGGCGCCCACAGCCACCGTCGCCGAGCAGTCCGCCCTGCTCAGTACCACAACCACCCGCCCGCCGGCCACGGCAGTAGTTGCGGCGACCGCGCCCCCCGCCGCATCGCCGCTCCCCGAGAAGTTGACTCTGACGCTGCGCCTGCGCCTGAGTTCGACCTCGGACTGGGCCGAGCTGGCCCTGCTGCTGCCCGACGTCGAGATCGTCCAGGCCACCACGGTGGAGTTCAGCCCGGACGTCACTCTGGCTGCCATGGACCTCCAGCGCCGGACGATTGACCTGGACCAATTGATGGAGGCCGCCGAGGCCGGGAAGCAGGCGGCCCTGGTGTTGGACCTGGTCCTGGCGGGCGTGCCCACTGGATGGGATGTGCGCTTCAACGCGGATAAAGGCTGCCTGGGGACGCTGAAGGTGGAGTTCTTCAACCTGTCAGTCGGCGAACCGGTCCTGATCAAGGACTACATCGTGGAGGGCTGCAACCCGCCCACTCCGCGCAACCTGATCGTGCCGGCTGGCCGCCTGGCCGAGGTGATGACGTTGGGACCGCATCCAGAAGTGGACCAGATCGTCGCCAACTGGTGCGATGAGCGCTGGCCGGGGGAACTGTGCCTGCATGATCTGCGGGCTGACCGGACGTGGAATATCACCACCGATCAGGCGGAACGTTTCCAGGGCGACCGCGGCGTCATCTCCTGGTCGCCCGACGGCCAGCGCCTGGTCTACTCGGCGGCCCGGGAGGCCGGCCAGCCGCAGAAGCTGCACTGGATCTTCGCGGACGGCACCGGCGGCGGGCAGGTGACCGGCGGTGAAAGCTACGATGATGACGGTGCCTGGTCCCCCGGCGGGGAGTGGATCGTTTTCGCCCGTTACGGCGACCTATGGCTGGTCCGCCCGGACGGCTCCGAGGTTCACCCCCGTCTGGAGCCCGCTGACTACGACGTGCTCGCTCCGGCCTGGTCCCCGGACGGCTGGCAGATTGCCTACCTTTCGTACGCCGAGGGCCGGGTGACGGGCATCTGGGTGATCGGCGCCGATGGCGGCCAGCCGCGCCGGGTATACGCCTGCGACCAGGCTTGCGGGACCGGCGGCGCGGTGGCCTGGACGCCGGATGGCCGCAAGCTGCTGTACTGGCACTTCGAGAAGAACACCGAGCAGCGCCGGCTGCTCTTCGCCGATGGCAGCGGCCTGGCCGGGAAGATCGACGGCGTGCCTTACTGGTGGCACCCGAACTTCTGGCCGCCGTGGGGCCGGGCGCCCGAGGTGCCCCGGCCCGCACCCGGTGTCTGCC
>ERZ761602.8307-NODE-8307-length-10516-cov-4.463053_pt1 | contig 10516 bp, 13 predicted proteins | sample MGYA00512165_ERZ761602 | MGnify/ENA primary metagenome ERZ761602 (study PRJEB28899, sample SAMN02445085) | bioreactor sludge metagenome | biome: EBPR sludge; isolation source: Thorneside wastewater treatment plant | place: Australia: Brisbane, Thorneside...
GCGCGCGCCCACGCGGCGCGCAGCCGCTCGGCCTCCGCCGCGAGCGCGGCATCGCCGGCGGCGGGCGCCGTGTGCAGCGCGAGAAACGCGCCGTCCTTGCCCAATTTCCCGAGCAGCGCGCCCAACCGCGCGCGCGCGTCGTTGTCGGCGATGCGGTGCGAGAGCGCGGGCTTCGCGCCGTGCGGCTGAAACGCCAGGAAGCGGCCGGCGAGCATCGGATCGGGCGCGGCGCGCGCGAGCTTGCCGCCCTGCGCGTCCTGCACGATCTGGATCGTCACGATCGCACCTTCGCGCGGCCTGGCGCCGCGCGTGCGGGCGAGATCGAGCCAGGCCTCGGCGCCCGGAATCTCGACCACCGCGCCGGCGAGCCCCGGCACGATCTTCTTCACGCGCGCGCGATAGACGCCGCCGGCGCGGCTCGGCGCGGCGGCGCGCTGCGCGCGATAGTCGGTGAGAACGCCGCCGGTCAGCACCGCGCCGCGGCATTCGCCGCCGTCGCGCGCGAGCAGGATCTCGACCTTCATGCCGCCGGCGGGCGGCGATAGCCCGCGCCGGCGAGCAGGTTGAACGTCTCGAACAGCGGCAGGCCGACGACGTTGCTGTAGGAGCCGGAGACGAAGCGGATGTAGGCCGCGGCGCGGCCCTGGATCGCGTAGCCGCCGGCCTTGCCGCGCCACTCGCCGCTGGCGAGATAGCCGCGGATGTCGGCCTCGGCGAGGCGGTTGAACGCGACGATGCTGGTGACGAGCCGCGTGCGCTGCACGCCGTCCGGCGCGATCACGCAGACGCCGCCGATCACGCGATGGCGCCGGCCCGAAAGCGTTTCGAGGCAGCGGCGGGCCGTGGCCTCGTCCTCGGCCTTGGGCAGGATGCGGCGACCGAGCGCCACCACGGTGTCGGCGCCGAGCACGAAGCTGCCCGGATGGGCGGCGGCGACCGCACGCGCCTTCTCGACCGCGAGGCGCTTCGCGTGATGCTCGGGCACTTCGTCCTTCAAGCGCGATTCGTCGAGATCGGCGGGGACGATGCGGTCGGGAACGATGCCGATCTGGGCGAGGAGATCGCGGCGGCGCGGCGAGGCGGAAGCGAGGATGAGAATCTGCTTGGCGCCGTCCCGCTGCGCGGGATTGGCGCCGGTCATCGCGTTACTTGAAGCGGAAGGTGATGCGGCCCTTCGTCAAATCGTAGGGCGTCATCTCGACGTTGACCCGGTCGCCCGCCAACACGCGGATCCGGTTCTTGCGCATCTTGCCCGAGGTGTGGGCCAGAATGATGTGGTTGTTATCCAATTTCACGCGAAACATCGCGTTGGGCAGGATTTCGGTGACCGTGCCCGAAAACTCGATCAGATCTTCCTTCGACATAGACATTCTCAGGCGGCTGCGCCGGGCGGGAAAATGGGCGGTGGCGGGGCTTTCGGTCAAGGCGAATCGGGCGCGGCGCTTGCACGGCGGCGTTGCAATGGCGGAGACTGGCCGCATTCGGCCGCCGGGGAAAGCCAATGACTGCCATTCTCGAATCCTTCGTTCCGCGCGACGGTTTCGCCGGCACGCTCGTCGGCCGCGTCTGGCGGCCAGGCGCGCCGGGCGGCCCCGCGGTCGTGGCGTTCCGCGCCGAGGGTGTGTTCGATCTGTCGCGCGCGGCGCCGACGATGGCGCAGCTGATCGCGTCTCCCGACCCGGCCGCGCTCGCCCGGACGCAGGGCGCGTTCATCGGCGAGTTGCCTCCGATCCTCGCGAACAGTTTCGCGCCGCGGCCCGACCCCGCCCGGCCCTACCTGCTGGCGCCGATCGACTTGCAATGCATCAAGGCGGCCGGCGTCACCTTCGCCGCGAGCCTCGTCGAGCGCGTGATCGAGGAGCGCACGAAGGGAGATCCCGCGCGCGCCGACGCGGTGCGCCGCGAACTGGCCGAGCGCATCGGCATCGATTTCGGCGCGATCAAGCCCGGCTCGGCCGAGGCCGACCAGGCGAAGGCCCTGCTGCAGCGCGAAGGGCTGTGGTCGCAATACCTCGAGGTCGGCATCGGGCCGGACGCCGAAGTGTTCACGAAGGCGCCGCCGATGTCGGCGGTCGGCACCGGCGCCGCGATCGGCATCCGCCGCGATTCGTCGTGGAACAATCCCGAGCCCGAAGTGGTCCTCGTCGTCGATCCGGCCGGCACGATCAGGGGCGCCGCGCTCGGCAACGACGTGAACCTGCGCGACTTCGAGGGCCGCAGCGCGCTGCTGCTCGGCAAATCGAAGGACAACAACGCCTCGACCGCGATCGGCCCCTTCATCCGACTGTTCGACGCCACCTTCACGCTCGACGATCTGCGCCGCGCCGAGGTGAGCGTCACGGTCGCGGGCAAGGACAATTTCCACCTCGAGGCGGTGAGCGATCTCGGCCGGATCAGCCGCGACGTGACCGACCTCGTCGCGCAGACGGTCGGCAAGCACCATCAGTATCCCGACGGCTTCGTGCTGTTCACCGGCACGATGTTCGCGCCGACGCAGGACCGCGCCGGCCCCGGCAGCGGCTTCACGCACAAGGTCGGCGACGTCGTCACGATCGCCTCGCCGAAGCTCGGCGCGCTGGTCAACCGCGTCGACTATTGCGACGCCCTGCCGCCGTGGGAATTCGGCCTCGGCGCGTTGATGAAGAGCCTCGCGGCGCGCGGGCTGCTCTGAGCCGCGCATGGTCTATGTCGACGAGGCGATCTGGCTGTGGCAGGGGCGGCGCTGGTGCCATCTGCTCGCCGACACGCCCGAAGAATTGCACTTTTTCGCGAGCCGCCTCGGCCTGCACCGCTCGTCGTACCAGGGGCCGCCCAAGAGCAGCACGCCGCATTACGACATCACCGGTTTCGAGCGCAGCCGCGCAATCGCCCTCGGCGCCCGCCCCGCCACCCGCGCCGAGATCGCGATGGCGGCGCGAGCGGCGCGGACGTGGTGAGGGCCGGCGCCGCCTACTCCGCCTTCGGCCCCGCCGGAAAGCGCTCGCGGATGCGTTTCATGAGCTGGTCGCGCACCTCGCGATAGGCTTCGAGCCGGCGCTCGCGATCGCCCTCGACGATGGTGGCGTCGAAGGTCGGCCAATATTCCACCTCGGCGGCCATGTGGCGCGACCATTCGAGCGCCTTGTGGTGCGCCTCGGGCGAGAGCGTGATGATGAGGTCGAAGCTCGAATCCTCGAGCTGGTCGAACGTCTTGGGCTTGTGCTTGCTGATGTCGAAGCCGAGCTCGTCCATGACCGCAATCGCGAAGCCGTCGGTCTCGGACGGCTTCAGGCCGACCGAATCGACGTAGATGCGCTTGCCGTGCAGGTGCTTCAGGATCGCCTCGGCCATCGGCGAGCGCACCGCGTTCAGGGTGCAGGCGAACAGCACGCTGTGGGGGCCGGGCAAGGACGCGCCCGTCAGCCGCGGATGTGCAGGACGCAGAGCAGCGTGAACAGGCGCCGCGCCGTCTCGTGGTCGATGTCGATGCGCCCGGCGAGCTCGCTCTTGAGCAGGCGCGAGCCTTCGTCGTGCAGCCCGCGGCGGCCCATGTCGATCGCCTCGATGCGCGAGGGCGTGGAGGTCTTGATCGCCTGGTAGTAGCTCTCGCAGACCTTGAAGTAGTCCTTGACGATGCCGCGGAACGGCTGGAGCGCCAGCGGCACGCGGACCAGTTCGCCCCCGTCGGGCGCGCGCACGTCGAAGATCAGCCGCGTCTCCTCGGCCGACAGGTAGAGCTTGTAGGGGCCGGGATGCTCGATCGCGGGCGCGAAATGGTTCGACTCGATCAGGTCGAACAGCGCGACCTTGCGCTCGTGCTCGGCCTCGGCGCGGCGGCGCACGACCGTCTTCTCGACGAGCTGCACATCGACGAGGCGGGGCTGCCGCTCTGCCTCTTCCGCCATGGCGCCTCTCAGTGCCGTCGCCCGGAGCGGGCGGCGGCGCCGAGCCGGATCGAGACCGAGAGCGCGTGCGCATCGAGGCCCTCGGCCTCGGCCAGCGCGACCGCGGCCGGGCCGATCGCGGCGAGGCCCCCGGCGTCGCAGCCGATCAGCGAGGTGCGCTTCATGAAATCGAGCACGCCGAGGCCGGACGAGAAGCGCGCGCTCTGCGAGGTCGGCAGCACGTGATTGGGGCCGGCGACGTAGTCGCCGATCGCCTCGGGCGCGTGGCGGCCGAGGAAGATCGCGCCGGCATGGCGGATGTGCTTCGCCAGCGCATCGGGCTCCGCCACCGCCAGTTCGAGATGCTCGGGCGCGAGCCGGTCGACGAGCGCCGGCGCGTCCGCCAGGCTTTTCGCGACGACGATGGCGCCGTGCCGCTCCCAGCTCGCGCGCGCGATGGCGGCGCGCGGCAGCGTGGCGAGCGTCGCCGCCACCGCGGCCGCAACCGCGTCGGCGAAGCCCGCGTCGTCGGTGATCAGGATCGACTGCGCCGCTTCGTCGTGCTCGGCCTGCGACAGCAGGTCGGCCGCGATCCAGACGGGATCGTTGTCCTTGTCCGCGACCACGAGGATCTCGGACGGGCCGGCGATGAGATCGATGCCGACCGCGCCGAACACCATTCTCTTCGCGGCGGCGACATAGGCGTTGCCGGGCCCCACGATCTTGTCGACCTTGGGGATCGTGGCCGTGCCGTAGGCCAGCGCGGCCACCGCCTGTGCGCCGCCGACGCGGTAGATCTCGTCCACGCCGGCGATGCGCGCGGCCGCGAGCACGAGATCGTTGACCTTGCCGTCGGGCGTCGGCACCACCATCACGAGGCGCGCGACGCCGGCCACCTTGGCCGGCACCGCGTTCATCAAGACGGAACTCGGATAGGCGGCGGTGCCGCCCGGCACGTAGAGTCCGACGATGTCGAGCGGCGTCCAGCGCGCGCCGAGGCGGATGCCCTGCGCGTCCCTGTAGTCGAACCCTTCGGGAATCTGGCGCTTGTGATAGTCGGCGATGCGCTGCGCGGCCATGCGCAGCGCGGCCACCGCCTTTTCGGGCGCCTGCCGCATCGCCTGGTCGATGCGCGCGGCCGGCAGGCGCAGCCCCGCGGCGCCGAGGTCGAGCCGGTCGAACCGCGCCGTGTATTCGAGCAGGGCGGCGTCGCCGCGCGCCTTCACGTCGGCGACGATGGCGCCGGCGGCGGCGTCGACGTTCTCCTCCGCCGCGCGCTTGCCGGCGACGAGGCCCGCGAAGGCGCGCTCGAAATCCGGCGCGGCCGCGTCGAGCCTAAGCGGCACGGGCGTAGGCCTCCACCGCGGCGCCGAATTTCGCGACCCAGCCGTTGATCTCGGCCGGCCGCGTCTTCATCGCGGCGCGGTTGACGATGAGGCGCGAGGTGACGTCGGCGATCTTCTCCACCTCGACGAGGCCGTTCTCCTTGAGCGTGCGGCCGGTCGAGACGAGATCGACGATGCGCCGGCACAGGCCGAGCTTCGGCGCCAGCTCGAGCGCGCCGTTGAGCTTGATGCACTCGGCCTGCACGCCGCGCGCCGCGAAGTGGCGCCGCGTGATCTCGGGATACTTGGTCGCGACGCGCACATGGCTCCAGCGCGAGGGATCGTCCTTGCCGGCGAGCTCGGCCGATTCGGCCACCGAAATGCGGCAGCGCCCCACTTTGAGGTCGAGCGGCGCGTAGAGCTCGGAGTACTGGAACTCCATGATCACGTCGTTGCCGGCGACGCCGAGCTGCGCCGCGCCGAACGCGACGAACGTCGCCACGTCGAAGCTGCGCACGCGGATGATCGAGAGGTTCGGGCGGTTCGTGGCGAACTGGAGCTGGCGCGATTCCTCGTCGGCGAAAGCCGCCTCGGGCTCGATGCCGGCATGGCGCAGCAGCGGCATCACTTCCTTGAGGATGCGGCCCTTGGGCAGCGCCAGCACGATGGGATCGTTGGCCCGTTCGCCGGGAAGCGGTTGGGTGCGCGGCATGGCTTTCGGTCGTGCGTTCAGGCGGCTTCGATGTCGGGGTGGCGCGGCCGGTGCAGCGTCGGCCAGGGCTCGCCCACGTCCTGGCCGTGCACGGCGATGCGCTCGCATTCGACGCGGATGCCCGCGCCGCCGGCGAACACCAGCTCGATCGTCGCCGCGCCTTCTCCCGGCGCCGCCGTGATCGCGAGCAGCTCGAGGATGCGGCTCTTGTCGTCGATGTCGATGCCGCGGCTCCTGACGGCGCGGGCGCCTTCCAGCGTCACGCCGAAATTCTGGCGCGAATAGCACTCGATGCCCGCTTCCCCGGCCGGCAGCGTCACGTCGATGCACTCCGACCAGACGAACCGGCTCGCGACGAAGACGAAGCACTTCTCGGCCGGCAGCCAGGCGAGCTCGGCCATCGGCACCAGCGCGTCCTGGAGCAGGCTCGAGAGGACGACGACGTCCTCCTCGTCCTCGCAGCGGAGTTTCAGCTTCTCGCCCATCACCGCCCGCCGGGAAGCCGCTCGATCTCGGCGCCGCAGGCCGAGAGCTTCTTCTCGAGATTCTCGTAGCCGCGGTCGAGGTGATAGATGCGGTTGATGATCGTCTCGCCCTCCGCGACGAGGCCCGCGAGCACCAGCGACGAGGATGCGCGCAGATCGGTGGCCATCACTTCGGCGCCGAACAGCTTCTCGACGCCGCGCACGAGCGCCGACGAGCCGTGGATCGTGATGTTGGCGCCCATGCGCGAAAGCTCGGGCGCGTGCATGTAACGGTTCTCGAAGATCGTCTCGGTGATCATCGCGGCGCCGTCGGACACGGCCATCAGCGCCATGTATTGCGCCTGGAGGTCGGTCGGGAAGCCGGGGAACGGCTCGGTGATCACGTCGGCCCCGGCGATCGCGCCGTTGCCGGCGATGCGGATGCCGGCCTTGCTTTCCTCGACCTTGGCGCCGGTCTTGCGCAGCACCTCCGACAGCGCGGCGAGGTGCTCCGCCTCGGCGCCCTCGAGCGTGAGGTCGCCATGCGTGATCGCGGCGGCCATCGCATAGGTGCCGGCCTCGATGCGGTCGGCGACGATCTTGTGCGTGGCGCCCTCGAGCCGCGGCACGCCCTTCACGACCAGCTTCTCGGTGCCCATGCCCTCGATCTTGGCGCCCATCGCGGCGAGGCACTTGGCGAGGTCGGTCACCTCCGGCTCGCGCGCGGCGTTGTCGATCACCGTTTCCCCTTTGGCGAGCGCGGCGGCCATCAGCACGTTCTCGGTGGCGCCGACCGACACCTTGTCGAAGCGGACATTGGCGCCCTTCAGGCCCTTGGGCGCCTCGGCATGGATGTAGCCGCGGCCGATGTGGATCTTGGCGCCCATCTTCTCGAGCGCGCTTAGGTGGAGGTCGATCGGCCGCGTGCCGATCGCGCAGCCGCCCGGCATCGACACGACGGCATTGCCGAACCGCGCCAGCAGCGGGCCGAGCACGAGCACCGAGGCGCGCATGCGCCGCACGATGTCGTAGGGCGCGACCGTGTTCGGGATCTCCTTGGCCTCCATCGTGATCTGGCGATCGCCCGGGGTGACCTTGACGCCGTGCTGCTCCAAGAGGCTGGTCAGCGTCTTGATGTCGGCCAGCGCCGGCAGATTGGTCAGGGTCAACGGCTTGTCGGTCAGCAGGCAGGCGGCCATGAGCGGCAGCGCCGCGTTCTTGGCGCCCGAGATCGGAATGCTGCCCTTGAGAGGACGGCCGCCCACAATGCGGATACGGTCCATCGCGCCTGCTCCCTGTCGCTTGGCTCCGGGGGAATTGGGGGTTTTAGACCATGGTGCCAAGAGGGGGAAGGCGCGCCATCCGGCGCTCCGTCCGGGCGTAATGGCGCAGGCGGGGCGGAAGCAGCGCCGTGCGGGCCGGCGCCGCGCTTCGGGGCGTCTTCGGCGGGGTCAGATGACCATCTGCGTCTGCGTGACCAGCGCGACCAGCTTGCCTTCGGCCGACGTGATGCGGGTCTGCCAGACCATCGTGCGCTTGCCGCGATGGACCGGCGTGCACTCGCCGGTGACGACCGTGCCGACCGGGGCCGGCGCCAGGAAGTTCGTCTTGCTCTCGATCGTCGTGGTCCAGGCGCCCTCCTTGAGGTTGAGGACGGTGGCGCAGCCGCCGAGCGAATCGGCGAAGGCCATCACCGCGCCGCCGTGCAGCACGGCCGGGATCGTGCAGAGGTCGTCGCGGACCAGGAGCCTTGCCACGATCTTGTCGGGCGTCGCCGAGACGAACTCGATGCCGAGCAGCCTGGCCAGCGGCATCATCTTGTCGCGGAGCAGCGCGAGCGCGTCCATGCGGCCTTCTCCCTTCTAGGCGTTTCCGTGCGGCCGCGATGATGCCTGTTTCGCGCGCGCGCGGAACCATTTCTCGGTGGCCGCATCGGCGGGAAAGAAGAATTCGAGGCGCAGGTCCTGGAGCGCGACGTCGAGCGGCGTGCCGACCGTGGCGATCATCGAGAACAGCGCGAGGCGGGTTTCGCCGCGGCGGAAGCGGACCGTGAGGGCCGGCGGATAGTCGCCCTCCTCGCGCGGCGCCCGCGCCACCCGGGCGACGTCCGGATAGGCCATCAGCTCGTCGAGAAACGCCTCGTGCGCCGCGATGCCCTCGGCGATCGCCTCGGCGCGCAGGCGGCGCAGGAGCCAGACCACCGCCTCCTCCCAGTTCTCGAGGTGCGGCTTCAGCCCGTCCGGCCGCACGACGAGGCGCATCAGGTTGTGCGGCGCGCCCGCAGCCGGCGGCGCCAGCGCGGCCGGGTCGAGCAGCATGCCGAGCAGCGCGAGCGCGCCCTGGTTCGCGCGCACGAGATTGTAGACGCGGTCCACGACCACGGCCGGATACGGCTCCTGCTGCTGAAGCGCGCGGTCGAGCGCGGCGCTGACCGGCCCCAGTTCGGGCGCGTCGAGCTTGCGCTCGGCGAAGGCCGGCGCGAAGCCGGCGGCGAGAAGCATCGCGTTCTGCTGTCGCAAGGGCACTGCCAGGGCCGAGGCCAGATGAAGCACCATGCCGCGCGACGGGCGCGAGCGGCCGGATTCGAGGAAGCTCAAGTGCCGCTGCGAGATGCCCGAGGCGAGCGCGAAGTCGAGCTGGCTCGAGCCGCGCGTCTGGCGCCACTCCTTGAGCAGGCGTCCGAACGGCGAGGGTTTGGCAACGAGGTCCGTCACGTCGGTTCTCATGCGCTCGATGTGCCGCGGGGGCGCGGCGGCGGCAATTACCCCGCGCGTAATTGCGGCGCCGGCGGCCGGCCCGCATCTTCGCGCGCATCGTCAATCGCGCAATGGAGACCGAACATGACCAGCAACGCAACCGGCGCCGCCGAACTCGGCTTCGCGAACCCGCGCCACCTGCCCTTCGTGATCGGCGCCGCGGCCGACCTGCTGCTCGGGCTCGACCTGCTCGTCGCCGGCGACCTCATGGCGGCCTGGCTCGCGCCCGGCCTTCCGACCGTGTTCGGACTGCCGGCCGGAACGGCGCTGACCCTCGCCGGCGTCGGGCTGCTGATCGCCGCCGCCGCGACGCTCGCGCTCACCTGGCTCGACGCGAGCCGCAAGACGCTGTGGAGCATCGTGCTGCTCAACGAGGCCTGGATCGTCGGCAGCGCGGTGCTTGTGGCGCTGGCACACGACCGGATGTCCGGCGCCGGCAACGCCATCGTGCTCGGCATCGCCGTCGCGCTGGCCGGTCTCACCTATCTGCAGTTCCGCAACATCCGGGCCGCGCAGGCCTGAGGTCGGGCGCGGGCGCGAGGCTCAGGCCTTGCGCCCGTCCGCGCGGCGGGGCCGCAGCAATTCGCCGGCCGCGAGCACTGCGCCGCCGACGATGAGCGCGGCCGCCGCCGCCACCTGCCAGGTGAGCGGCCGGCCGCCGACCACGATCAGCAGCACGGTCGAGAGCAGCGGCGTGGCATAGGACAAGGCGCCGAGCGCGCGGATGTCGCCGCGCTTCATGCCGTGATCCCACAAATAGAACGCGAGCCCGACCGGGCCGAGGCCGAGCGCCGCGACCGCGGCCCATTCCCAGCCGCGCGGCCACAGCGTCTGCTCGAACAGCGCGTGGGCGGCGAAGCCGAGAACGGCCGTCGCCGCACAGAAGCCGCCGACGCTGTCGGAGGGCACCTCGCCGAAACGGCGCGACAGCACGGAATAGCTCGACCACACCAGCGCGCAGCCGAGCGCCGCACTGTAGCCGAGCGCGAAATCCCAGGAGAGCGCCAATGTGCCGCCGCCGAGCGTGAGCACCGCCGCGCCGGCGAGGCCGAGCGCCGCGCCGGCGACATGAAACCAGCGCAGCCGCTCGCCCGGCAGCAGCGCCGAGAACAGCACGATCAGCAGCGGCCAAAGATAGTTGACGAGATTGGCCTCCACCGCCGGCGCCGTCTTGAGCGCCAGGAAATAGAGCGCGTGATAGCCGAACAGGCCATAGACTCCGAGCGCCCAGACGCGCGCCGGCCACATCAGCTTCGCCAGAATCGGCTCGCCCGACGCGACCCACTTCGTCAGCATCAGCAGCGCCGCGACGCTGAAGGTGAGACCCACCATCAGGAACGGCGGCACCGCGCCCGTGAGCGTCGTCGCGAGCGCCAGCGTCGAACACAGCCCGATC
>ERZ761602.8308-NODE-8308-length-10512-cov-5.440662_pt1 | contig 10512 bp, 6 predicted proteins | sample MGYA00512165_ERZ761602 | MGnify/ENA primary metagenome ERZ761602 (study PRJEB28899, sample SAMN02445085) | bioreactor sludge metagenome | biome: EBPR sludge; isolation source: Thorneside wastewater treatment plant | place: Australia: Brisbane, Thorneside...
ACAATACCCCTCTATCCATTGCAAACCGGGAAAGGGTATGGCAAACCAATCTGAGATTGACCGGTAATTTCGATCTGTCTTATGAAATCATTCCTAAGTTAATATTTAAAACAGCCCTTTCAGGATTTCACGGTAACCAAAAGTACCGCGACTTTACCCAAAGCAATGCTAAACAGGATGGCGCCGTGAACGAAGCCATTCTTAGAACGCTGGAAACTTATGATATGCTTTGGGAAAACACACTAAACTATTCGAAAAGAATTGGAGATCACAACATTGGCCTTTTAGCCGGATACACCATGCAACAATCCTGGTTTGACAGTGCGCAGATAGTTGGCCGAAATTTTCCTACGGAAGATTTTGAAACCGTAAGTCAGGCCGGGTTGATTGATCAGGCGCTTACTTACACTAATAAATATAAAACGGCTCTGTTATCTTATCTGGGTAGAATTTCTTACGATTATCGCAGCAAATATTTGTTGATGCTGACACTTCGTAGCGATGGAAGCTCGTTGTTCGCACCGGGCAATAAATGGGGCTATTTTCCTTCGGTTTCAGGAGGCTGGGTCGTAAGCCAGGAGCCGTTTATGAAAGATGTAAGAAGCATCAATAATCTTAAACTTCGCGCCAGCTATGGCCTCATCGGCAATAACCGTGTGGTACCTTTCTCTTATGTAAACCTGCTTTTCCCGGGCAACTACAGCTTTGGTACAGGCGGTGTTACCTTAGGCTTGTCGCCAAGTGGTGCCGTTATGGGCAACCCGCTAATTACCTGGGAGCGCACGTTCGAAACCAATCTTGGCGTGGATCTGGGATTTTTAAGCAATCGTATTACATTAGCTGCTGAATATTATACATCTAAAACCGACAGGTTGCTATACAGGCAGGCCGCTATGTCGTTCCTTGGTTCAAATGAATTTATCAATAATGCCGGAAGAATCAGTAACAAAGGCCTGGAATTTGAACTAAACGCTACACCGGTGAAAGGCGCCGATTTTGACTGGACCACAGGAATTGTGTTTGCCCGAAACGTAAACAAATTGCTGGAACTGGGCGGAGAAGCGCATCAGTATAATTTTGGTGAACGCAACGAGATTTATGCCGCCCTGGTGGGGCAACCATCCATTCAGTTTTTTGGATATAAGACCGCCGGCGTATGGACATCTGATGAAGAAATTGCAGCAGCAAAGGCAGATGGCTACACCTCACCGCTTTCCCGCTATTTTCAAACCGGTGGTTTGAAGTTTGTGGATGTAAACGGAGATAAAAAGATTGACACGGAAGACCGTGTTGCTATTGGCAACCCGTTCCCGGATTTTACATGGGGCTTTAATAATACTTTGAGATACAAAAATTTTGACTTGTATTTTCTGTTTCAGGGTTCGCAGGGCGGAAAGCTGATTAACGGCGACTTGAACTATAATGAAACCCGGCGTTTCAATTCCAAGGTTGTGGCCAATCGCTGGGTGAGTCCTATGTTCCCCGGCGATGGGGAAACGCCCTATTTTACCAATGGTGAAAACTGGATGCTTACGGACTACGTTGTAGAGAACGCCAGCTATATGTCGTTAAGAAATGTGATACTTGGGTATAAAGTTCCCGAAAACGTTTTAAGAAAGGGGGCTATAAAGTCAATGCGGTTGTATTTGTCGGGCGATAATCTTTTGTATGTAACGGCAAAAGGCTATCGCGGCATTAATCCAGAAGCACGCAATACATCGGGTGCTTATAGCTCACCATTAATTACCGGTTATCAGCGAGGTGCTTTTCCGATAATGAGAACCTACACCGTGGGACTTGATATTAATTTTTAAACAATTCATGCTATTATAATGAAGAATATTTTTATTATATTAAACCTGGTTATAGCCACAGCCCTGTTTTCCTGTCATAAGATCATAGATATTGATCCTATATCCAACGAAGGGGTAAACTCCTTTTATAAAAACTATAGTGAAGTAAACACAGCGCTTACCGGCTGCTACAATGGGTTACAGGCGCCACTCGCTAACGAGTGGATGCTCACCGAACTAAGAGGCATCAATTCTTTACAGGGAGTGCCCAATAGTACCAGTGCACTAAATATTGAACTGAACGACCTGGACATGTATATGCTGAACGCCACGCATGATAAGGTGTATGACTATTGGCTGGCAACCTATCTCAATATCAGGTCTATTAATTATGTGTTAAAGAGCCTTGGCGTGAGCTATGCCGGCGGGCAGGTAGCAATGGGTACTCCCGTTGCTACAATGAATGAACAACAAAGGAACCAAATAGCCGGGGAAGCATTAATGCTGCGGGCTTACCACTATTTTAACCTGACGCGGTTATTTGGTGGCGTATTTTTAATTACCGAGCCCGTTGTTCCGCAAGAAGCAAAGAAAATACCCCGTAGTTCGGTGGACGATATTTACAATTTTGTGTTTGCCGATCTTTCAAAGGCGGCAGAACTATTGCCTGCCACCAGATATAGCAATATGAGTACGGCAGACCTCGGTCGCGCCACTCGCTGGGCCGCAAATGGATTGCTGGCAAAAGTGTATTTAACATTGGGGCAGAAAAGCAAAGCGCTTCCCTTGTTAGATGATATTATCAATAATAGTGGGCATGGTTTGCAACCATCTTATGCAAATGTATTTTCCATAGCCAGCGAAATGAACAGCGAAATAATATTTGCCGTTCGTTACAAAGCCGGTGGATTTGGTTTAGGCTCGCCGTTTGCCAATTTATTTGCTCCAATTGCGAGCGGAAATGCAATTGTAAATAATGATGGAAATGGATATAACTTTCCAGCTTCACGAGCCATAGCCGCGTATAGATATCCGGCCAGTACAATCGGTAAAGACCAGCGTCGGGACGTTACTTTGGCGTATTATACGGCGGCAAAACCTTATATAAGAAAATTCCTGTCGCAAGTGGTTACCCGTTACGATGCGGAAAACGATTTTCCGGTTTTACGCTTTTCCGATGTGTTGCTGATGAAAGCAGAGGCTGTTGGTTTTGACGGGCCATCCGGCGTTTCGATGGAGCTTATCAATCGGGTAAGAGAACGGGCAGGCGCATTAACCTACACCGGCGATGGTGATTTTGCCACCGTATTTTACAAGTATCCCGCAAGCGGCGATTTTGCCATTACCACTACTGAGGCATTCACTGATGCACTTTTAACGGAGCGCAGTTTAGAGCTTGCTTATGAAAACCAGCAGTTTTTCGATATGATTAGAATCGGCGACCCTGTAACCATTATGAAAAATCATTTCGCCGCAGAGTATCCGAGTCATTATGTAAATATGCGTCCGGTAATTACCCTTGCCGACCTGCAGAATAATGTGACCATTCAAAGAATGTTGCTTCCGATTCCGCAGCGAGAGATTGACACAAATGATGAACAGGCCATACCGCAAAACCCGGGTTACTAACATTTAAAATCTGAATTATGCAATCAATCATGTTTAAAATATTTTGCTGCTCTTTGTTGCTTTTTGTTACGATGCATTCCTGCAAAAAGAGTTATAACATTCCTGATGATATTCGGGTTGATACCGATGTTGCTACGCAGGATTATACCTACAATACAGCCACAAAAAAATTTACACCTACGAATGACATAACAATCAATGTCAACTCAACCGTGGGAGTTCGGCTGATATATAGCTATCTGATGCGGGAAGGCAGGCCCGATAGTATCCTAAACATCCACTACGATTCCACCGGCAACAACAAAAGCTTTTCAATAACGCTTCCCGCATCAAAATTTGCCAATATTAATATGAGCAATGCTACCGGCTTGCGTATAATGATTAAGAATACCGATAACACGTATGACGAGAAAATAGTGAAGATCACTTCCTTTACGCCAAAGATGCCGGAACTGAAGGGCTTCGCCCAAACTTTAACACCTGACGATAATGATAAAGTGCGCATTACGGGTACTGCATATTCCGAAAACGGAATTAAACGTATTGATATTTTAGACGATGCAAACGGCAACTTCACAGTAGCGCATAGCATCGGCAATTTAAATAATGCACAGAACTATAATCTTGATTATACTTACACTTACCGACCCAACGCCGGAAACCTGCGGATATTATTAGTGGATAATTTTGACCTGACCGCCACTGTTACAATAAAGATGCCGGTATTGCCGTATGAAGTTTACCAAAACGTAAATATGGGGGCACAGGGTACATCAAGTGTAACAATTCCAAACAATATTTTCTTTGCAGAAACAGGGACAACATTAGGTAGTTGCGAAATTCCGGCGAACGAAGCTACGATGGATTTCCTGTTTTACGGAACCAGTAGCGGCCCAACGTTTTACAGTCCTTCCAATACGGCAAACGTTGCTGTGAATTTCCGTTGTAATGGTACCGGCTGGACAATAGCGAACTCGGCTGCATTAAAAGCTACAAGGTTCCGGGTTTTAGTGCCGGGTTCGGCAACCGAAGTAGATAATGTTTACGCAAAATATACCGCCAACACAATAGACAACCTTAACGACGATGGACTTTTCGCAGGGATAGCTGTGCCATCCAGCAGTACCGTACGCTATACAGCTCCGCCCACTGCGCCTACTACAAGTATTTTTAATACTACTACTGCGCATTTAATATGGGTGCGCATACCCAAGAGTGATGGTAGTTTCAGAAACTGTTTGATAAGTGCAAAAGAAGTAGTGGCAGCATCAACCGCAGGGTTATCTACGATTAAGTTCGACATTCTTGTACAAAAATAAATTAGGTAAAGAACGAATTACAATGCTAAAATTTATTTCAATACTACTCGCATTGCACATAAGCATACTGTGCAATGCGGGTACTTATTACATTAGTAATAGTAACGACCTGAAACATTTGAAGTTGAAACCCGGAGACAGTGTGATTCTAAAAAAGGGGGTTCTAAAAAACGAAAACTTTCACTTTATCGGAACGGGCACAAAAGAAGCACCAATTGTATTGATGGCCGAAGAAGCAGGCGCCGTGAAATTAACAGGGCAGTCCACTTTAAAAATTGACGGACAGTGGCTGATTGTGGACGGCCTGTTTTTTACACAAGGGTATTCGTTAAAGGGGAATGATGTCATCAGTTTCTCTAAAAAATCAACAAATTGCCGGCTAACAAATACAACTATTAACAATTTCAACCCTCCGTCCGACGATATTGAGTATAAATGGGTGTCATTGTATGGTGCAAATAATCGTTTAGATCATTGCAATATTTCCGGTAAAAATCACCAGGGGGCTACTGTAGTCGTATGGTTATCAGAAACTCCTAACTATCACAGCATAGATCATAACTATTTTGGAGGACGCCCACCGTTGGGTAGAAATGGGGGCGAAACCATTCGGATCGGTACGAGCGACTGGTCTTTCTATCCTTCTCATACTTTGGTGGAGAATAATGTTTTTGAGAAATGTGATGGAGAAATTGAAATCATCTCCGTAAAATCATTGTTCAATACTTTAAGACAGAACCTTTTTTATGAAAGCGACGGTATGCTAACCTTAAGGCATGGGAATAACAATACGGTAAGCGATAATTTTTTTATTGGCAATGGCAAAAAAAATACCGGTGGTGTGCGAATTATAGGCGAACATCATAAGGTACGCAACAACTATTTACAGGGATTGAGAGGAACGGGCTTGATGGCTGCCGTTTCTGTAATGAATACGACTGAGAATCCTAAACTGAACGAATACTGGCAGGTAAAGAATGCAATGATTGACAGTAATATTATAGTTGACTGTGCTGAGGCATTTGTAATCGGTGCGGGAAAAGATGCTGTTAGAAAAGTGCCACCGGACAGTATTTTCATATCAAACAATTATGTGAAGAATGCTGGCAGTACGGTAATAGAACTTGAAAAGATTCAAACTCTATTTGCTAAAAGCAATTTGACCTGGCAAAGCAGGAAGGCGTTGAATGGGTTTATCAAGAGTTCAACACAATTACTGAAAAAAGATGCTTCCGGCATTTGGCAACTTCCGGGAAAAAAATTGCAACCTTTCTGGCTCATGGAGAAAATAGGGCCGGTATGGGACGTGGAAGCAAAAAAATCTATGAGTAGGATACAGATTAAGTAGTGCATTTTCTTTGACTATTTTTAGAACGGTACTGCAGCCCGGGTGAAAAGCCACTCCATAAGTGGAATACCGGACGGAAAGCAGGATTTGGGACAAATGTATTTGTTATTTTACCGTGGAAATCCTACCTTTGCGCGCGAAATATATAAGGAAATAACAAATCGGATGACATTTTAAAAAGTTAATGATGCCACTTACAAAAGAAAGAAAAGTAGAAATTTTTACAGAATTTGGCGGAAACGCTCAAAACACAGGTTCTATTGAGGGCCAAATTGCTCAATTAACTGAGCGCATTGCACAAATTAGTGCTCATTTGAAACAAAACAAGAAGGATTTCTCCACTCACCGAGGCCTGATGCAAATGGTAGGTAAGCGTAAAAGCTTGTTAAGCTATTTGCAAAAGCACAATCTTGCCGGATACCGCGCTTTGATTGAAAAACTTGGCTTAAGAAAATAATTGTTCCTTTACCCGCGGGTTTGGGGGTGTTATGTAGCCGGAGTTTGAAAAATCTTACTTCCAAATAAGTCTATTCCCAATACTGCAAGGTGTTGGGAATGTCTGTTTTCACCCACCGAGTTTTTGTTGCTCATTTTTGTACAACAGTACAAGCGAGCGTGGCAAGTAAAGCTGATAGAAGCACTACAGTTGATCTCCAAAATAATTATTTAAACAGAGGAAGTTTGCGGCGATTGCTCAACAACAAACTTTAACCTCGCACTACAAACTAAAAATATGTTACAACAACCAATTAGTAAAACTTTTAATATTGGCGATGGTAGGGAAATTACCATCGAAACAGGGCGTCTTGCCCGCCAGGCCGACGGGTCAGTTACCGTTCGCATGGGAAAATGTATGTTATTGGCTACCGTGGTGGCTAACACCGAGCCTAAGCCCGGACAGGACTTTTTTCCGCTGACAGTTGATTATCAGGAAAAATTTGCGGCTGCAGGCCGTATTCCAGGTTCTTTCTTTAAGCGCGAAGGGAAACTGAGCGATTACGAGGTACTGGTTAGCCGCCTGATTGACCGCGCTTTAAGACCTCTTTTCCCCGACGATTATTATTGCGAAGTTCAGGTGCTGGTTTCTTTAATCAGTAGCGATCCCGAAGTGATGCCGGATGCGTTGGCTTGTTTGGCTGCATCTGCAGCACTTGCTGTGAGCGATGTACCCATTAAAGAAATTATTTCGGAAGTTAGAGTGGCGCGCGTTAACGGCGAATATGTGATAAACCCAAGCCGGGCACAACTTGAAAATGCCGATATGGATTACATTATTGCGGGCAGCACCAAAAACCTGGTTATGGTTGAAGGGGAAAGCCAGGAATGTAGCGAGGGTGACCTGGTGAGGGCATTGGAGATTGCGCATGATGCTATTCGCATTCAGATTAAAGCACAGGAAGAATTGCGTGATCTTAAAGGTGTGGCAGGTAAGAGAGAATACACCAAGCCTGAGCAAGATGAGGCTCTGCTTGAAAAAGTGAACGCTTTTGCGAAACAAAAAGTGTATGAAATTGCCAAAGGCAAATTAGCGAAACACGATCGTGGGCAAAAATTTACCGAAGTAGGCGAGGAACTGATAAAGCATTTGGAAGACGCTGCTACTGAAGAAAATCCTTTCGGCGATAGCCAGAAAAGAATGGCTAAAAACTATTACCATGATCTTCAGTATTATGTGGTAAGGGATATGATTCTTGACGAAAAAGTGAGGCTCGACGGCAGGGCCTTGAACGAGATTCGTCCGCTGGATATGGAGGTGGATGTACTGCCTTCGCCTCATGGTTCGGCTTTGTTTACAAGAGGTGAAACTCAATCTATTACAACCGTTACCTTAGGTACTGGTCAAGATGAATTGCTTGTGGAAACGGCTGCAACATCCGTATATAATAAGTTTATTTTGCATTATAATTTTCCTCCTTTTTCCACAGGTGAGGTTAAAATGATGCGGGGGCCTGGTCGTCGCGAAGTGGGCCATGGTAACCTTGCAATGCGTTCTTTAAAGCAAATGATGCCAACAAACGGCGATTTTGGCTACACGGTTCGCGTGGTGAGCGATATTTTAGAGTCGAACGGCTCATCGTCAATGGCTACGGTTTGCGCGGGTTCTCTGGCTCTGATGGACGCCGGTGTACCTTTCCCAAAGCACGTTGCCGGTATTGCTATGGGATTGATTACTAAAGAAGATAAGTACTCTGTATTAAGCGATATTTTAGGTGACGAAGATCATCTTGGCGATATGGACTTTAAAGTTACGGGAACACGCGATGGTATTTGCGGTGTTCAAATGGACATTAAAGTGGATGGTTTGCCAATGGATGTGATGAAACAGGCGCTTCAACAGGCCAGGAACGGAAGGCTACATATTTTGGAACACATGTACAAAGCAATTCCGGTGGCCAGAGATGAGGTGAAACCCCATGCCCCTCGCGTGGTGAAAATGTTCATTGATAAAGAGTTCATTGGTGCGGTAATCGGGCCAGGCGGAAAAGTGATTCAGGAAATGCAACGTGAAACCGGAACCACCATTAACATTGAGGAAATTAACAACATGGGTGAAATCAGCATCTTTGGTGTTGAAAAAGAAGCTGTGTTAAAAGCTGAAAACTGGATTAAAGGCATTGTAGCCGTTCCGGTTGTGGGTGATGTTTACGATTCAATTGTTAAATCTGTTGTTCCCTTTGGCGCATTTGTTGAGTTTTTACCGGGCAAGCAAGGTTTGGTGCACATTAGCGAAGTAAGTTGGAAGCGCCTTGAAACCCTGGATGGATTGGTGAAAGAAGGCGATGCAATGAAGGTGAAGTTAATTGGTACCGATCCAAAATCGGGTAAATTTAAGCTTTCAAGAAAAGCGTTGATTCCTAAGCCGGAAAGAAAACCACAGGAAGACGGTGAAAATCAGCCTCCACAGGTTCAGTCTGAAAATAACTAAAGATTTCAATTTTACGATATTAAATCTCCTGCAAAAGCGGGAGATTTTTTTTGTCAAATCCTTTGAGGAGTGACACCCAACTCAAACCCCATAATGTTAAGTACGGCCACCGCAGGTTTTGTTCAATCTCGAAATCCGTCGGGACCTTTATCCTTGATAACCTAATCCCTACTGTCTATTTGCGGTTAAAAAAAGAAAAGTCATAAGAAGTTTCATAATTCCAGTTTATTGCAGGATGCAAAAAAGATTGGCATAAAGAAACCTCACAAATTTTCTTCAGGATGAAAACTCGTGAGGTTGTGAGGTTTGGCTATCGTTTAAGTTTCTGATCTCTAAATACTCTACGCTTCTTCTTCTACCTCTTTTCTATGTGCCGCAACAATTTCTTCCTGCAGATTTGCGGCAACCGGAATAAAGCCGTCAAATTGAGATGTGAAGCTGGCGCGCCCCTGAGTTAAGGATCGAAGGCTGTTTGAGAAACCTGCCATTTCCTTTTGCGGCACTTTGGCTGTTAATTTTTGATAACCTCCGGCAGAGTCCATACCCATGATCATAGCGCGGCGGGTTTGCAGTTCGCCCATCACATCGCCCATGAGCGCATCCGGAACAGTTATTTCAAGTTGATCAACAGGTTCCATTAATTTGGGTTGAGCATCCAACACGGCATTGCTGAACGAACGGGCGCCTGCAATTTTGAACGAAATATCATTTGAATCTACGGGGTGCATTTTGCCATCAAAGAGCATCACACGCACGTCGCGCACATAAGATCCGCTCAAAGGCCCGTTGCCCATGCTTTCCATAATTCCTTTCAATACTGAAGGAATAAAGCGTTGATCAATTACACCGCCAACAATACAATTATAGAAAACTAACTTACCGCCCCATTCCAGGTCAATCACTTCCTTGCCTCTCAGGCTGAAACCTTCAGGTTCTGCAATGCCTTCATGCCAGGGTTCGATTTTAATGCGTACTTCGGCAAACTGCCCCGCACCTCCCGACTGCTTTTTATGGCGATAGAATGAGATTGCAGGTTTTTGAACTGTTTCGCGATAAGCAACTTTTACATCCTCGAAACGAATGGCTATTCCGTACTCATTTTTTAAAACGTATTCGAAAACGGCAAGGTGCAGATCGCCCTGGCAACTGAGCACCCATTGCTTCAATTCTTTCGAAAAAGTAAGATCGTAAGTCGGATCCTGCGAAACTATTTTTTTAACCACTTCGGTTAATTTATCCTCAGCAGCTTTGTTATCTGCAAACAGTGCCTTGCGCACCTTTGCCTGTGGAAACTCCATCGGCCATATTTTAACATCAAATCCCTTTTCGTAAAGGGTGGTATTGGTTTCCACATCCTTCAGTTTAATTGTGGCGCCAATATCGCCCGCAACCAATTTTTCTACGGGGTTTCGTTTATTGCCATCTACAATAAAAGTGTTATTGATGTGTTCTTCTTTACCTGTAAGGATTCATTCAAGATCAAGAATAGTAAACGTG
>ERZ761602.8310-NODE-8310-length-10510-cov-5.533238_pt1 | contig 10510 bp, 10 predicted proteins | sample MGYA00512165_ERZ761602 | MGnify/ENA primary metagenome ERZ761602 (study PRJEB28899, sample SAMN02445085) | bioreactor sludge metagenome | biome: EBPR sludge; isolation source: Thorneside wastewater treatment plant | place: Australia: Brisbane, Thorneside...
GCGCGCGACATCGTTCGTCGCGGAAACGGCCCTGCACGACAAAGCGCCAAGCGAGCAGATAGAAGCAGCGATCAATGCGCTGGAAGCCGAGCTGCTGCCGCTCGTTTCAGCGATCCGCCAGCTCAACGACGACAATGCCGTGCCGGCCGCGGCCGAAGCAAAACACGGCGACCAGCAAAGAGTGCGCCAACTCATCGAAGAACTCGACCACCTGCTTGCCGAAGACGATACCCGGGCCATTGATCTGTGGTGCGATTCGGCAGCCGATCTCGCGCCGGCGCTTGGCCCCCTCGCCAGCCGGCTCGGCGAGGAGATCGGAAACTTCACGTTCGACAAGGCCTTGTCGACGCTGCGCCAAGCGCTGGCCGACGGGCGCTTTGCACTGCCCGCGGCAGCCCACGAAGCGACCTGAGCGAACTCGCGCGGACGCATCGGCGCACTCGCCGCAGGCTCGCCGCCACACTCCCGCCAACCTGCTTGGCATACCGATGACCGGCGTTGCAGTGCACCATCGGGGCGGCGTTTGCTTTAGAATCGCGCCCTCCACCAGCCGCCGGCGACCGTGCCAGAGAAGATACGATGAGTCTGCAGAGCAAACCCAATACCGACGATGTGCGCATCCGGGAAATCAAGGAACTGGTCCCGCCAGCGCATGTCTTTCGTGAGTTTCCGGTGGGCGTGCGCGCTGCGCTGACCACCTACAACGCGCGCCAGAGCATCCATCGAATTCTGCATGGCGCCGACAACCGCCTGCTCGTCATCCTCGGTCCGTGCTCGATTCACGATGTCGATTCGGCGCTTGAATACGCCAGACGACTGACCACAGAAGCATCGCGCTTTGCTGACGACCTGTTGCTGGTGATGCGCGTCTATTTCGAAAAGCCGCGCACGACGGTCGGTTGGAAGGGTCTGATCAACGATCCGCGGCTCGACAACAGCTTCCGGATCAACGAAGGACTGCGCCTGGCACGCGGCTTGCTGCTTGAAATCAACGACCTCGGCCTGCCCTGCGCGACCGAGTTCCTGGATACGATTACGCCGCAGTACACGGCTGACCTGATCGCCTGGGGAGCGATCGGCGCCCGCACGACCGAATCGCAGGTCCATCGTGAACTGGCGTCCGGGCTGTCTTGCCCAGTCGGATTCAAGAACGGCACCGACGGCAACATCCGCATCGCCATCGACGCCATCCGCGCCGCGCAATCGCCACACCACTTCCTCTCGGTGACCAAGGCCGGCCATTCGGCAATCGTCTCCACTGCCGGCAACGAGGACTGCCACGTCATCCTGCGCGGTGGCGATCGGCCGAATTGCGACGCCGCCTCGGTCGACGCGGCCTGCCGGCAAATCGCCGGCGCCAGCTTGGCCGCACGCCTGATGATCGACTTCTCGCACGCCAACAGCAACAAGCGCTACAAGCAACAGATGGAGGTGGCAAAGGATGTGGCTGCGCAACTGGCCGCGGGTGACGAGCGGATCATCGGCGTGATGATCGAATCGCACCTGGTCGAAGGCCGGCAGGACCTGATTCCTGGGCAAACGCTCGAATACGGCAAGAGTGTCACCGATGCCTGCCTGGGCTGGGATGACTCGATAGCAGTTCTGGAAACGCTGGCGCGGGCCGTGCGTGCACGCCGCCTGGTCGGCGCGGCACAATAGGGCCGAGGATAGGATTCCGGAGCGCAAACGGAGAAAAAGAAGAGAAGGGGCCAGAGCGGCGCGCGGAGGAAATCGTCCCCCTTTTTTCCGCGCTCAAGCTGCTCTGGATCGCGGCTGTTCAGGCAGGGGCGTCCAGGCGAGCGCGCGCTGGCCGATCTCGCTGGCCGTTGCGCAACCCGCCTTGCACCCCCTCTCCTCCTACCTAAGCTTTATCTCTTTGTAGATGACGTGCTTGCGTGCCTTGGGATCGTATTTTCTGATCTCCATCTTGCCTGGCATCGTCTTCTTGTTTTTTGTCGTCGTGTAGAAGTGGCCGGTGCCTGCCGTGGACTCGAGCTTGATCTTGTCGCGCATGCTTGCTCTCCTGATCAGATCTCGCCGCGCGCGCGCAAATCGGCGAGCACGGCATCAATGCCATTCTTGTCAATCGTTCGCAATCCGGCGTTCGACACACGCAGGCGAACCCAGCGGTTTTCGCTCTCAATCCAGAAGCGTCGATACTGCAGATTGGGCAGGAAGCGGCGCTTCGTTCTATTGTTGGCATGGGAAACGTTGTTCCCTGCCATCGGGCCTTTGCCCGTCACCTGGCAAACACGCGCCATGATTGTCGCTCCAGTTAACGTTGGGAGTAAAACCTGCGATTCTAGCCGATAAGCTTGCTGCTTTTCAAGATCTTTGACGATCCTGAGCCAGAGGTCTTCGCCGCTTGGGACCGTCCATCGCTCATCCGATAGAAGTAGCGCCAGCGCACGCTCGGATCGCCTGCAACCGCCGCTCAGAGCAGTCCGCGTTCGGCGAAAGAGAGCGGCGTGGCGTGGGCAGCGACGATGAAATGGTCGAGTACGCGCACATCGACCAGCGCCAGCGTCTGCTTGAGTTCGGTCGTCAGCAATTCGTCGGCGCGAGACTGCTCGGCGACGCCCGAGGGATGGTTGTGCGCCAGCACGACGGCCGCCGCGTTATGCCGCAGCGCCCGCTTGACGACCTCGCGCGGATAGACGCTGGTCTGTGTCAGCGAACCGCGGAAGAGTTCTTCGGCCGTGATCAGGCGATTTTGCGCGTCCAGCCAGAGGGCCATGAACACCTCGTGCTCCAGGCCGGCCAGATGCAAGCGCAGGTAGTCGCGCACCGCGCCGGGCGTCGCCAGCGTGCTGCTCCGCTTGAGTTCCTCACTCAACGAACGCCGGGCCATCTCAAGTACCGCCTGCAACTGCGCAAACTTGGCCGGCCCCATTCCGGGAACCGCCGAGAATTCCTCCCGACTGGCTGCGAAAAGGCGGTTCAGGCTGCCGAAGCGCCCGATCAGTTCGCGTGCGAGATCAACCGCCGTCTTCCCCCGGCTGCCGACACGCAGGAAGATCGCCAGCAGTTCAGCGTCCGATAGCGCCGCCGCCCCCAGGGTCAGCAGGCGCTCGCGTGGACGTTCATCTTCCGGCCAGTCGGTAATCGCCATGACGCTCCCTCGCCTCCCGTTGCACGTGCCAACATTGTAATCCGACCAGCCGATGTCTGTAGAAAACCACTACATGCGCAGTAAGCTTGACTGCGATTGGAGCGACGCCTAAGATTCCGAAGTTTTTTACCCGGGTGCCGCGTCGTGAGAATGGAGCAGTTCTACGGTCTGATCGGAGCAGACATGAGTGCGGTCGACGCGGTCATTCGCCAGCGCCTGCACTCGGATGTCGTGCTTGTCCGACAGGTCGCCGAGTACATCGTGCAAGGCGGCGGCAAGCGATTGCGTCCGGCCCTCGTCCTGCTTGCGGCGGGGGCGCTCGGCTACGACAAGGGAACGTTTCATCACGAACTGGCAGCGGTGATCGAGTTTATCCACACGGCGACACTGCTCCACGACGATGTCGTGGATGGCTCCGAGTTGCGGCGTGGCCGCGAAACGGCAAACGCACTGTTCGGTAACGCAGCCAGCGTGCTGGTCGGCGACTTTCTCTACTCGCGCGCGTTTCAGATGATGGTTTCCGTGAACGACATGCGCATCATGCAGGTGTTGTCGGACGCGACCAACGTCATCGCCGAAGGTGAAGTGCTACAACTGATGAACTGCCACGACGCCGACCTTGACGAAGCCGCCTACCTGAAGGTAATTCGCTACAAGACGGCGAAGCTATTCGAGGCAGCAGCCCAGCTCGGCGCGATTATCGGAGGTGGAAACGCCGCGGTCGAAGCCGGGATGGCGGCCTACGGCTTGCATCTGGGAACGGCATTTCAGTTGATCGACGACGTTCTCGACTACTCCGGAGCCGAAGACGAGACTGGCAAGCATCTGGGCGACGATCTGGCCGAGGGCAAGCCGACGCTACCGCTGATCTTCGTGCTGCGTAATGGAAGCGAGCCACAGGCAGCGGCCGTCAGACGCGCAATCGAAAGCGGAGGGCGCGACGACTTCCCGCAAGTCCTGGCGGCCATCCGCGCCAGCGGGGCGCTGGAATACACGCGACGGCGCGCAGAAAGCGAAGCACAACTCGCAACGGCCGCACTCGCCCCGGTCGCGGCTTCTCAATACAAGGATTCCTTGCTAGAATTAGCGTTCTTCGCGGTCGCCAGGAACTACTAGCGACTCGGGGGCACCCGCGCCGCGTGTGTCCATGTCGCACGGCTCTGTCTGCAGCGTGGACGGTGTGGTCTGTAGTGGCGTCAAGCGTCTTTCTTGTTTCGGTCGGGGCGTAGCTCAGCCTGGTAGAGTACTGCGTTCGGGACGCAGGAGTCGGAGGTTCGAATCCTCTCGCCCCGACCACCACTTCATCGTGCCATCCGGCGCTGCAGGGCAGGTATGCCGCCAGGTTCCTCGAAACCAGGCGGCGCTTGCAGGAAGCTTCAACGGGGCTGTCGACTCGGAAGCGCCTGTGTCGTTCGCCGGTGCCGCGCAGGCTGGGTCGGACGATGGGCAAATACCTGCTGCTTCTTGCCTTTTTGTGTGTTGTCTGGTGGATTTGGCGAAAGGGCCAAGCGACGCGGCGCGCCCTGCAGCGGCGAAGCAGCGTCCGGGAAGTCGAGCCGATGGTCGCCTGCGCCCATTGCGGCGTCAACCACCCACTCAGCGAAAGCCTGCGGGCCAACGACAGATACTATTGCTGCCTGGCCCACCAGCGCGAGGCCGAGCCGACCCGACAGTGATTCGGCGAAGCGAAGATGGCGGAGCTTAGCGCCGAGCAGTTTTCGGAGTCGCGCTGGACGTCGCTGCGCTACTTCAACCTCTACCGCTTCGCCGTATCCGCGATCCTCTTCATTTCGGCACTGCTTTATCCTTCTGCTTTCACGCTGCTCACGCCGCATCAGGGTCTGCAACATCTGATCCTGGCCACGGCTTACCTGCTGGCGACCACGTTGGCCGTCGTCCTGGCCTACCGCCATCGGCGAAATTCCAACCTGCAGTTGTCGGCCAGCGTCCTTACCGACATCGCCGTGATGACACTGCTTATCCACATCGGCGGCGGTCTGGGCAGCGGACTCGGGTCGATGCTGCTGGTCACTCTCGCCGGAGCGGGTCTGGTCGGCGAGGGCCGCCTGGTCCTCTTCTACGCCGCGATGGCGTCACTGTCGGTACTCATCGAGCAGACGTTCCGGGGACTGCTCGGCGATTTTGATACGGCCGCCTTTTTCCACGCCGGCGTCTTCAGCGCCGGCTTCTTCGCGATTGCCATCTCGGCCCGCCTGTTGGCCAGCCGCGTGATCGCCAACGAGGAACTCGCACGCCAGCGCGGGCTGGCGCTGAACAACCAGATGCTGATCAGCCAGCGGGTGATCGAGGAGATGCAGGACGGCGTTCTTGTACTTAGCCGCGCAGGGCGGATCAAACAGAGCAATCCTCAGGCCGCCAAGCTGCTGGCGCTCGATCGCGACGAGCAGCGCCCGCTCATCGAGTGCGCGCCGGGTCTTGTCCAGGGCTTCACCGACTGGTGCCGCAGCCCTCATGACGAGGTGCTTCCGATCAGCGTTCCGGCGACGGGAATGGACGTTCAGGCGAGGTTCATCCGAACGTCCAGCTCCGACAGCGACGTTCTGGTCATACTGGAGGACATGGGCCGCCTGCGCGCTCAGGCGCAGCAGCTCAAGCTGGCCGCGCTCGGGCGCCTGACGGCGAACATCGCGCATGAGATCCGCAACCCACTTTCCGCGATTACCCATGCCGGAGAGTTGTTACGCGAGGAAAGGCGCGGTGAGATTTACGAACGCTTGCTGCGCATCGTACTCGACAATGCCCGGCGACTCGACCGGATCGTGCGCGATGTGCTCGACCTGGGTCGGCGCGACCGCACCTATCGCGAGGCGATCGCGCTACGCGAAGTGCTGCCCGGCTTTCTGGAGGAATACCTGGGGCAGGAGGCCGTAGCGCCCGAAATCGTCGAGCTCAAGGTCGCCGGCAGCGGAACGCTCTGTTTCGATCGCTCGCACTTGCATCGAGTTCTCTGGAACCTGCTCGGCAACGCCTTGCGCCATTGCCGACGGCTACCCAACAGCGTCTGTCTTGCGGTCAGTGATGGCCCAATTCCAGACACCGTGGAAATCCGCATCAGCGACGACGGAGAGGGCGTCAGCGAGAATCTGCGCGAACAGATCTTCGAGCCCTTCTTTACCACCCATCACCGCGGTACCGGCCTGGGGCTCTACATCGCGCGCGAATTGTGCGAGGCGAACGAGGCCAGGCTTGAACTGGTGGCTTGCGGACCTGGGGCAAGTTTTCGCATTACAGGGAGGTCTGTGGGATGTCATTAGGTAGAACCGAGCGCCGGCCGCGCGGCGAGCTGGCGCGCGTTCTGGTGGTGGATGACGAGGAGGACATTCGTGAGCTGCTCGACCTGACCGTAGCACGCATGGGCCTTTCTGCGGACTGCGCGGGAAGCGTCGGCGAGGCCAGGCGTCTTCTTGAACAGCAGCGCTACAAGCTGTGCATCACCGACATGCGCCTGCCTGATGGCGACGGCCTGGAGATCGTTCGCTTGATCAGCGAACGCTATGGCGAAACGCCAGTCGCCGTTCTGACTGCACACGGTAGCGCGCAGAACGCGGTTGCGGCGCTCAAGGCAGGCGCTTTCGACTACGTCGCCAAGCCGATGGCGCTCGACCAGTTGCGCAGCTTGATCAGGTCGGCGCTCAGCCTCCCATCTCCCAACTGGCCGGGCGAAGCGTCCCACAATGTCGGCAGCGCGGTCGAGCAACTGATCGGTCAGTCATCTGCCATCGAACACGTGCGCCAGATGATCGATCGGCTGGCACGCAGCCAGGCGCCGGTCTACATATCCGGTGAGTCGGGCACCGGGAAGGAACTCGCCGCACGCCTGATCCACGCTCGCAGTGCCCGCCAGGCAGGCCCCTTCATTCCGGTCAACTGTGGCGCGATTCCTGAAACCTTGATGGAAAGCGAGGTCTTCGGGTACCGGAAGGGAGCCTTCACCGGGGCTGAGAGTGACCGCGACGGTTTCTTTCAGGCAGCCAAGGCGGGTACGCTGTTCCTCGACGAAGTCGCCGATCTGCCTCTGCCGATGCAGGTCAAACTCCTGCGCGCCATCCAGGAAAAGAAGGTGCGCAAGGTGGGCAGTGCAATCGAAGAGCCGGTGGACGTACGGATCATTTCGGCCACCCACCGGACGCTGAAGGACTGCGTCGAGGCGGGAAGCTTCCGCCAGGATCTCTACTACCGACTGAACGTCATCGAACTGCGCATGCCCCCCTTGCGTGAGCGGCAGGAAGACATCGAGCCGCTGGTCGACGCGCTGCTGCGCCGCATCTGCGCGGGCAAACCGCCGCGCCTGGATGCGACGGCCATGCAGGCGCTGCAGGCCTACAGCTTTGCCGGAAACGTGCGCGAACTGGAAAACATTCTCGAACGCGCAGTCGCTCTGTGCACCGACGATACGGTCCGAGTTGACGATCTCGGACTGGTGTCGGAAATCGCCATCGGAAGTGGTCTCGGCCGAACCAGCGAAACCCTCGATGACTACATCAATCGGTTGGAGAAGCAAGCCATCCTGGACGCCTTGAGCAAGACCAATTTCAATCGCACGGCGGCCGCCCGCCTGCTCGGCGTGAGTTTCCGCTCGCTGCGCTATCGCATCGACCGACTAGGCATCGAAGAATGACGCAGCGCGCGCGCCGAACGCTGGTCGACGACGCCGGCTGGTTGCTCGGCGCGCGGCAAGTCGCTTCACCGAACTGCGACCTCCGTCCACCTGACGCCAGCGTTTCGCTCATCGTCATCCATGCGATCAGCCTGCCGCCCGGGGAGTTTGGTGGCGACGCCATCGAGAGACTGTTTACCAATCGACTCGCCGCAAACGCCCACCCGTATTACTCTGAAATCCGCCACTTGCGCGTCTCGGCGCATTTCCTGATCCGGCGCAACGGCAGTCTGATCCAGTTCGTTCCCTGCCGGCAGCGCGCTTGGCACGCCGGCGTATCGGCATGGCAAGGCCGTCAGCGCTGCAACGATTATTCGCTTGGAATCGAACTCGAAGGATGCGATGCCTTGCCGTTTGCCGCCGCCCAATATGCTTGCCTGCGCACCCTCATCGGCACCTTGTGCGAGCATTTTCCGATCGATGCCGTGGTTGGCCACAGCGACATAGCACCCGGCAGAAAGACCGACCCCGGGCCACATTTCGATTGGCTCGCATTGGCTGAACTCGGCCGCCTGCCGGGCAAGCTCGACCGCTAGGCGTCGTCAGCCGATAAACTGCCGGATGCGCTCGATCGCTTCGCGCAAGCGCTCGACGCGCGTCGTGTAGGCCAGGCGCAGGTGGTGCTGCGGGGCATGCTGGCCGAAATCGCGGCCGGGGGTAACGGCAACGCCGGTCGCTTCCAGGAGCTCGCGCGCCAGGCGATCACTGTTGTCGGTGAACCGCCGACAGTCAGCATAGACGTAGAACGCACCCGCCGGTTTGGCGGCAACGCCGAAGCCGAGGTCTACCAGCGCCGGAACAAGAAAATCTCGCCGGCGCTGGAACTCCTGCCGGCGCGTTTCGAGGATGGCAAGCGTGGCCGGTGCAAATGCGGCGAGCGCCGCATGCTGCGCCGGAGTCGACGGCGAAATGAACAGGTTTTGCGCCAGTTTTTCGATGTCGCGCAAGAAGCGTTCGGGAACGACCAGCCAGCCCAGCCGCCAACCGGTCATGTTGAAAAACTTCGAAAAGCTCTGCACGACGAAAATGTCGTCGCCATACCTCAGTGCGGTCTCGGCGCTCCGTCCATAGGTCAGCCCATGATAAATCTCATCGACGATGAGCTGCCCCTGGCGTTCGCGAACAAATGCGGCCAGCCCGGCGAGTTCGTCGCTGCTCAGCATCGTACCGGTGGGATTGGCCGGTGACGCAAGCAGGACGCCAGCCGTGCGAGCACTCCAGTGCGCGGCCAGGCCTGTGGCATGCGGCTGGAAGTTGTCTTCCGGCCCAACCGGAATACCCACCGGAACGCCTTCGAAAGCCCGGATGAAATGACGATTGCACGGGTAGCCGGGATCGCTGACCAGCCATTCGCTGCCCGGTTCAGTGAGACAGGCAAGCGCCAGGAGCAGCGCCCCGGAAGCGCCGGCAGTTACCACGATACGTTCAGACGGCAGCGCGAGACCGTAACGGGTGGCATAGAAAGCGGCGATGGCACGGCGCAGCTCGGGCAGCCCGAGCGCCGGCGTGTAGAAGACGCGGCCGCTGGCAATGTGCGCCTGTGCGGCAGCAATGATCGGTTCGGGCGTCGGAAAGTCGGGTTCGCCGACTTCGAGGTGAATGACATCGCGGCCCTCGGCTTCGAGCGCCTTGGCGCGGGTCAGGAGCTCCATCACATGGAAGGGCGCGATGTCGGCCAGGCGGCTGGCAGGAAAGGTCGGCATATCGTCGGGCAAGTCGGCAAGTCGGGCGGGAAATCCTGCGGCTGAAGAAAAAAGGCCGCCCGCAGGCGGCCTTTTCGTTCACCAGCTTGGCGTCATCAGGCTGCCTGGAACCGCTGCTCGAGTTCGTCGCGAATCGTGGCAAGCTTCGCCGGCAGCTTGCCGCCCATCTTGCCGAACCAATCCTTGACGCCTTCGAGTTCGCTGACCCAGGCCTGCTTGTCGAGGCTGGTGACGCCGGCGAATTCATCTTTCGAGAAGCTGGCACCGCTCCAGTCCATGTCCTCGTAGTTCGGCATCCAGCCGAGCGTGGTTTCACGCGCCGATACCCGACCTTCGCAACGGTCGATGATCCACTTCAGAACGCGCGCGTTGTCGCCGAAGCCGGGCCAGGCAAACTCGCCCTTCTCGTTCATGCGGAACCAGTTGACCATGAAGATGAGCGGGGGCTTGTCGACTGCCTTGCCCATCTTCAGCCAGTGGCTGTAATAGTCGGCCATGTTGTAGCCGCAGAACGGCAACATGGCGAAGGGGTCGCGCCGAACGACGCCCTGCTGGCCGAAAGCCGCCGCCGTCGTTTCGGAACCGAGGGTAGCTGCCGCGTAGACGCCGTAGTCCCAGTCGCGCGTCTGGCACACCAGCGGCACCGTCGAGGCGCGCCGGCCGCCAAAGAGGAACGCCGAAATCGGCACGCCTTCAGGACTCTCCCAGTTCGGGTCGATGCACGGGCACTGCGCCGCCGGAGCCGTGAAGCGGGAGTTCGGGTGCGCCGCCTTGGTCCCCTTCTCCTTGGCGATCTCGGGCGTCCAGTCGTTGCCCTGCCAGTCGATGGCATGAGCCGGAGGCGGGCCCATGCCTTCCCACCAGACGTCGCCGTCATCGGTCAGCGCGACATTGGTGAAGATGGTGTTCTCGGACAGCGATGCCATGGCGTTGAAGTTGGTCTTGTCGTTCGTTCCCGGGGCAACGCCGAAGAAGCCGGCTTCCGGATTGATCGCATAAAGACGGGTGACGCCGTTC
>ERZ761602.8312-NODE-8312-length-10507-cov-8.102086_pt1 | contig 10507 bp, 9 predicted proteins | sample MGYA00512165_ERZ761602 | MGnify/ENA primary metagenome ERZ761602 (study PRJEB28899, sample SAMN02445085) | bioreactor sludge metagenome | biome: EBPR sludge; isolation source: Thorneside wastewater treatment plant | place: Australia: Brisbane, Thorneside...
CGCAGCCGCCGCCCAGCGCGTAGCCGGCCACCGCCGCGATCACCGGCTTGCGGCATCGGCTGACCCGCTCCCAATTGCGGGTGATGAAATTACCCTGGTAGGCGTCCATGTACGAGTAATCCTTCATCCCCTTGATATCGGCGCCAGCGGCAAAGACCTTGTCGCCGCCGGTGAGGACGATGGCGCGGATGGCTTCGTCCGCCTCGACGGCATCCAACGCCTGGGTCAGTTCGTCCATCAAATCGTTGGACAGCGCATTGAAGGCTCTGGGGCGGTTGAGGGTGATCAAGGCCACCGGACCGCGGATTTCGACCCGGATGTTCTCGTAACTCATGGAGGTTCTCCTTCCTGACAGGGGCTGGGCCGCCTCGATTTTGCTTGATTTTGGCGGAATCGGCGGCGGCTGGCTTGCACGGAAACGTCACGCGAACCGCCGGTTGGCCGAAGTGGCCGATAGTATACGTCAGTCGGGGAAAACAGGGGGAACCGAACCAGTTGTCGGGGGGCGCGAAACGGGTTCGTGCGTAACGTCAGGATTCGAGGCAAAGGCTTGCTCGGATCCCCTAACCTCCCAGACTGGTCGCCAGCGCGGCCATGAACCTGGACGGATCGCCCTCCCAACGTAGCGGCTCCCCCACCCAGGCGTCGCAGAAGAACGGCACCGGCAACCAGTCGCCCTTGGGCAACACCTTGCCCAGCCCGTGCAGGCGAATCGGGCAAACGGGCAAGTTCGGCGCTTGTTGAACCAGCCAGACGATGCCGGTCTTGAGTTGGCCCAGTCGCTCCGGTTCGCCGCGGGTGCCTTCCGGGAAGAAGATCACGATGTCGCCCGCCGTCAGCGCGTCCCGCACCGGCCCCAGCGCCTCGGCCCGAGACCGCCCACCGCTCGCCGCCACCGGAATGATGCCGATCACGCGGGTGGCGAACCAGGCCCGCCAGCGATTGCCAAGAAAATACTCCGCCGAAGCCGCCGGCCGCGCGCGGGGCAACAACCGCAACGGCAACAGCGCCATCAACACCAGCGCATCGAGATGGCTGTTGTGGTTGGCGACGATCAGGGCGGGACCGGCGACGGGCAAGCGGTTGCGGCCGCGCACGTTGATCCCCACCGCCAGCAGCAGGAACGGCTTGACGATCAGCAGGAAAAACGCCAGGCGCAACACGATGTATCCCATGGCGGTGTTCAAAAATAGAAGTAGCGGGTGAAGTGGAAAAACAGCGGCGCGGTGTAGGTCAGGCTGTCCACCCGATCGAGAATGCCGCCATGGCCCGGCAACAGGTTGCCGCTGTCCTTGATGCCGAGATCGCGCTTGAGCGCCGACAGGCTCAAATCGCCGAAGAACCCGGCCACCGCGATCAGCGCCCCGGTCAGCAGGGCATCAAAGACGGAAAACGGCGTCAGCCACGGCGCCAGCAGCGCCGCCAGCGGCACGGTGGTCGCCACCCCACCGACAAAGCCCTCCACCGTCTTGCTCGGGCTGACCGTGGGCGAAATCTTGTGCCTGCCCAGCAACTTGCCCCAGCAGTACTGCGCCACGTCGTTCAACTCGGTCAGCAACAACAGGAACAACACCAGCCCCGGACCGCTGACATGGGGGTACTCCCCTTCCGGCAGCACCAGCAGATAGGCCAGATGACTCAGGCTGAACACCATGCTCATCAAGCCCCAATGCAGGGTGCCGGCGGCGCGCAAATGACCCTGGGTTTCCCCGCTCAGCACCATCGCCACCGGCAGCAACAGAAACAGATAGACCGGGATGAAGATGATGAACATCCCGTACCATTCGATCCCGATCCAGAAATACTGCACCGGAATGCTCAGATAGGCCCAGAACAGCACCCGGCGGTCGGTCTGGCGGGTGGGAATCAGGGTCAGGTACTCCTTGAGCGCCAGGAAGCTGACCAAGCCGAAGAACACCAGCGCGGCGGCGCGGCTGAACATCAGCGCCAGCGAGCACAGCGCCACGATCAGCCACCAACTGCGGATGCGCTGGCGCAATTCGCTGTCGGGCGCCGGCGCCAGCCACCACACCACGAGGGTCGCCAGGGCCAACAACCCCCATACTCCACCCAGAATCACCATCACCGGCGAAGTCAGCGTGATGGACATGGCGTTACCTCGCGCAGCGCGGCGCGCAGTCGGTCAACACAGGTCAGTATCAACAAACCGTTGGCAACCCACAGGATAACCGCCAGCCAGAAACCGGCCGGCACACCGCAGCCCAGCAGCACCGCGACGCCACCGAGCAGCAGAGCGCGGTCGCTTTTGCCCATCGGTCCGTCATAGCGGCGACGGGCGCCGATTTGCACCGCGACCACGCCGCAGAATTCACTGAGCAACGCCAACCACACCAGCGTCACCACCGGCGCAGCCGGCACGCCGGGAATCAGAACCAGCGGCAGACACAGGACGGCGTCGGCCAGCACGTCGCCTAGCTCGTTCAATACCGCTCCCAATGGCGTCGATTGCTGAAACTCGCGGGCCAGCATTCCGTCGAGGGTGTTCAACGCCATGCGGATCAACAGCACCGGCGGCAACAGCAGCAGCATGGTCGGCGTTGGCCACAACGCAATGACCCCGGCTGTGGCGACCGCCAGCGCCAGCGCGGCGACCGTGACCTGATTGGCGCTGATGCCGCGAGCGTGCAACCCGCGCGCGACCGGCCGCAGCCCGTTCTGAAAGCGGGGCTTGAGATCGTACAGGGTGATCATGCGACCTCCTCGGCAAGCCGCGCGTCGATGGGAGTCGCCAGTACGTTCGGCGCCACGACGATGCCGGGCCGGATCGCGCGGATTCGTTCGAACGCTTCCTGGATCGAACCAACGCGTTCCGTCGCCGCCAGCCAGTTCGCCGCGACGCACGCGCTGCGGGAATAGCCGAGGGTGCAATGAATCAACACGGGCCTACCTTCCCGGACAGCCGCCTCGATAGCGATTGCGGCGTCCCCCAAGGCCTGAGGTGGCGGGTGAGTCAAGTCCATGATCTGCAAATTGACATAATCACCCGCGCGCAACGGGCTGGCCTCGTCAAAATCGCCGGTCAGGTCGACCGTCAGAGGTCGGGGATGAGTGGCGGCGAAATCCGTCGCCTCCCGGTTGTCGAGCCGCGCGCCGATGAACACGCCCGGCAAAATTTCGGCAAGCGGCGTGGCCATCTTGCGCCGATACCGTCGCCAGGACAGGTATTGCCCGACCAGATAGGGTCCCAACACCAGCTTGGCTGCCCAGGCAAGCCGCCCGCCTTCTTTTCGGAACACGACCGGACCGAGACCGGCGTAGGCCGCCGCGACGATCCCCAGGGAAACTCCGGGCCAAAGGAACAGCAGCCAAAATCCGCCTTGCAGGGCCAGCACGAGGCTGATCGACGCGCCGGCCAGATAGCGCCCGGCCAGTCGAATCCCGCCTCTCGGTCGGTAAGCGACGGCCTTGCCGACGGAATCGGCCGCCGGATCGGGAAACAGCCAGAACGCGATCACGCCGACCAGCGCCCCGGTCGGCAGATCGATGAAATGATGCTGCCAGGTGGTCAGAGTGGACGCGAAGATCAGGATAAACCAGCCGTGCAGCAACCCACGCAACAGTCCACGCGTGTACTTGGCGTAGAGATACCACATGATCATGCCCAGACTGACATGCAGTGAGGGCGCTTGATTGAAGGGCTGGTCGAAGCCGTAAAGCGCCTGGAACAAGGTACCGAACATCCCCTCGACTTCGGGCCGGGGAAAGGCGAACTTGAGCGGAAACAGCAGAAACCCCGCGGCGGACAGCAATACGGCAGTCACGATGCGGAAAGCGTGCCGATCCAGTTCCAGGCGGGTACGACACAGCAGCACCGAGAACGCGTAAAAGAGATCGAGCGACCAGTACGGAATAATGGTCCAGGGCAACACCGGAATCCGGCGCTCCCATTCGAACAGGAAGCTGCCGACATCAGGCCGTAACGAAGTCAAACCGTTGCAGGCACCGTAGATCAAAAAAAATCCGGGCCCCAGCACCAGAACCATCCAGGCCACGGCCGCCCGCCAGGGGCGCGGCTCGGCGATTTCAATCTTGCGCTCAGTCATGAGCGGTCTCCTCCCGCCGTCGGGCCAGCGACACCGTGAAAATTCCCCAGGGATCGGTTTCCTGCGCGATTTTCACGAAGCCGGCCTCGGCGACCAGTTGATCCATCTCCTGTTGGGTTCGACGGCGCATGATCCATGGCGCCCCACCGCGATGACTGGTCAACGTCCGGGCGATGAACTCGATCTGTGGATGCCAGGGCTGGCCGGTATAGAGCAGATAGCCGCCGGGAACCACCGCCTCGGCCAGACCCACCAGGGATTCGCGCACCGGTCCATTTTCGGGGAACAACTCATATAGGCCAGAGACGATGCCGATGGTGGCGGCGCGGGGCAACGCCGCGAGGCTGGCTCGATCAAAGGCGTCGCCTTGCTCGAACGCGAAGCGCTCCGCCAGCCCGTATTCGGCAATCAGGCGCCGCCCCGCCGCCACGTTGCTGTCGCTGAAATCCCGCAGCAGGCCAGTGGCGGGAACATCGGGACGCTCGCGCGCCGCATCCAGCACGTAGCGGCCGTGGCCAGCCGCGATATCGACGAGGTGAACCGGCCGTCCCGCCGCCCGCAGATCCAGCATGGCCCGGCGCAGCAGTTTTTCCAGATGCGCCTTGCGCAAGCGAATACCACGCCAGCCAATGGCGTTCAGATAATTCCGGTCGATCCACCGCCCCAACGTGGTCACGCCCTCGGCCCGGTTGCGATAGACGTAATCCAGCGTGGCGCCCGAATCGAAGCCAGTCCTTACGCCAAGTCGCAAGCCTCGGCTCAACCGGGCGCCGATGGCGCGCAGCGCGAACCGGGTCATGGCATATTGGATCCCCTTGAACGAAAAGGGAAACGGCGGGTTGGCCAGGGCTTCGTACTCGCGCTGGGTGGCGCTGTTGCGATCCGCCTCCAGCAGCGAAGGTTCGCGCCGGGGCTGGGCGAAGGCGTTCAGAATGAAGCGGCGCGCGGCGCTCAGCGGCAAATGGTTGTCCTTCTCGTTGAAGGTGTCGTGGAAAAAACCCGGATAAACGTGCATTTCCTTCACGGACGAACCCAGCCGCTCGAAAAACCGGCGCTGGCTGTCCTGGTCCACCACCCAATCCGCCCCGGAGGTCAATACCAGGGTCGGCACGGTGATCGCCGCCGCGTCCTCAACCAACTTGCGGCCCGCGTCGAACAAATCCACCAACAGATTGACCGCGATGCAACGGGTGATCAGCGGATCAGCGTCGTAGCTTTCGATCTTCGCCGGATCGTGGGTCAGCAACTTCGCCTTGACATAGCTGTTGACGAAGGCTTTCGGCTTGAATTTCAGCAACAGGCGCAGGCCCGGAATGGCGAAGGGGACATACAGCCGCACCCGCAACGCCGGACTGCCCAGCACGAGGGCGCGGATTTTCGGCGCGTAATCGTGAGCCCAGTTCGCCGCCAGCACGCTACCGACGCTGTGCGCGAATACAGCAATGTTCTCCATCGGGATGCCGTAGCGTCGGGAAACATGGCGGACGAAACTGTCCACGTCCCGCGTCAGCACGCCGAGATGCTCCGCGTAACCGCGCTCGCCGGGACTGCGACCATGCCCCCGCGCATCCCAGGCAAATAGGGCGAAATCGGGTAAATTGAGTTTATCCACCACATCCTGCCAGCGACCGGAATGCTCGTGGCCGCGATGGAACAGAATGACGGCCCGGTCGGTGTTCTGTTCGGGCAACCATGCCCGGTAGAACAGCTCGGCGCCATCCCAGCTCCGAAAAGTATGTTCGCTTGCCTGGCGGTTCGGTTTCATCATGGTCTTCCTAATGAATTGATGCCTGGACACTCATCGCGCCGCATCTCCGGCGAGAATCATGGTAGTGTGAGCGAATGAATAACGCGCGGGGTTTCTGATCATGTCAAACGACGACAAATGGGTGCGGGGCACGCTGCCAGCGCGCGCCAGTTTGCGTGAAGACTCGCGCCGCAAACCGAGCGCGACATTGATACGGAAGGTGGCGCGCGTGTACCACAAAAATCTGGTTGGCCGACCCTTGAACATGGCGCTGCGTGGGCCATCGCCGTCGAACGACGGCAAGAACCGGGCGAACGGGCTTTTGGGCATGATCTGTTTGGCGATGGGTCTTGGTTTGATCGTTAGCGGCGCGATCTTTACCCAGGTTTGGGTGTTCGCCGCCGGCGCTGGCGTCGTGACGACCGGCGGCGCGCTCTTCCTGCGCAATCGAATCGCGCGCCGCCAGCCATTCGCGTTGACCGATGACTTAAGCCAGGAGGCGGAAGCCCTCGACGCCTACCTGAACGAAATCTCACCCCACCTGCCTCGATCCGCGCTTGCCGGTCTGGCGCGAATCAAGGAAACGCTCGTTCGCGTTCTGACCACTTCCGCCGACGGAGCCACGGTAACCGACGTATCACCGGAAGATCAGTTCTTCATCCGGGAGATGGTGGCCCGTTATTTACCCGACGCTTGCAAGCATTACCTGGATGTCGTGAGAACTACCGACGGACACATTCCGCCCGAGAACAGGCATGAAGTCGATCAATCGCTTTGCGATCAATTGGACATCCTGCACGGTCGGCTGGAAAAGATACAGGCGACGATTGTCGCGGCCAAAGCACGGAAGCTCGCCAGCCATGAAGCCTTCATCAAGACCAAGCAATGAGCGGTCCACCAACGACTCCCCACCCTTCTTTCGAAGTGCGATTCAAGGTTTATTTAGACTCAATCAGCTCGGTATCACGATGATCAAGGTTGGAAGCTGCCTCCATGAGATCGGCTTCAAATTTGTCACGGAGAGTTTTCGCCACCACAAAGGCCGAACTCACCATGAACAACCAGGACACCACCATGTAGCCTTTCTCCCAATTGCCAATTGCCAGGCGGAAAAGGCCCCAGGCCGTCAGCGCTATCGCCACGAAAAATCCGACCCACGCCGTGAATATCCAAGCTCCGGTATCGACTCTTTCGTCCCGATTGTCGCGGATCATCTTCGCCAGGGCGAAGCAAGTAAACAGACAGAAGAAAAAGCCGGTTGCAAGGAACGCGCGATCCAGTTCCTGATTCGGTATATTCCACACGCCGATGGCGCAAGCGAGCACGGCGAGACCGAATGAAATCCATACCTGCATGATCCAGACAGCCGTGTCACGGCGAACAAGATACTTTTGATTGTGCGACATAACAGTTATCTCCTCTTTTATAAAACCAGCGGAAAAACTATAGCCGAACGGGGCCTTCAAGGCTGCGGTTGGCGGTGCGAAGTTGGTCTTGGCGGACCTTGTCGACATAGCCTTCAGCGCGTTGCAGATATTCGCGCATCACCGCGTTATTCTGGCCCATCACCTCAACAGCCTTGGCACGAAAATTATCCAAAGTATCCATGGCCTTGAAGGTCAGATTGAACATCTCCTTCATCTTTTCAATTCCGAGCAGCGGACTGGTTCCAAACCGCGCGGTGCGTTCGGCGTGGCTGTTCAACTGCTTGCTCGATTCGGCGATAAGATTCTCGATCGTACTATTGACGCCGGCGAGTATGTTCATCACCTGGACCTGATTACCGGTCGCCCGCGCGACAGTTTGAGCAACCGCCAGCGCCGACATTCCTGTCGTCGCCACTCGATCACAGCCGATAATCATCTCGCGGTTGGTCTTTTTCAGCACGTCCAAAGCAAGATAGCTGTTCACGCAGACCGCCTGCTGGGTCAACATGTCCTGCAAGTTTTGCCGCGCATAGTAAAGCACCTCCTGCTCGAGGGCCCTTGCCCGTATCGCATCGGCCGCCTTCAGCTTCACCACCCATTGTGAAAGCATCGCGTCAAGTTGTTGGGCGAAACGTACAGCCGATTTCAGCCTCCGCATCGCCTCCCAAAGTTCGGCGCGAATCGTATCGATCTCGGCCTTATCACGTTGCATGTCATCGCGGGCCGCGTAGATCTGCTGCAACAAATTCCGTAACTGCGCCGCCGCGCTCTGAAAGCGGCGGAAGTAGGCCTTCAGTTTGTTGCCAAGTGGAACGATGCCGAGCAATTTTTTCTGGGACAGCAAATCGCCCTCCTTGCCCGGGTCCAGATCGTCCAGATGCCGACGCATTTGCTCGATCGCCTTGAAAGCTGGCGAGTCTTCCATGCCGACCATGTTTCGTTCCAGAAAACGGCTGCTCAACAGGCTCGAAGCGATGGATATTTCCTCGCGCCCAAGCCGAAAGACGGAATCGAGTTTTGCCTTGAACGAATCGCTTTGCACGTCCTCGGCCAAAAGCGCGCTGACAAACCGCTCGACCTGATCGTCCACCGCCGCGGCCACTTCGGTGGGAAGCGGGATGGCATCATCCGCTTCGTTGTCAGTCAATGGCGAAATTGTCTTCGGCGGTTCCAGAATAAACGTCGTTGATGCTTCGGTTGTCGTCTCGGCGTGCGTCATACTGTTACCCCCTCTAACCTAGCGTCCATTTAATACCCTGTTGATTACACACAAGTCTCCCTCCCCCCTTGTGGGGGAGGGTTGGGGTGGGGGGTTGACCAATCAGCCTGCCATAATTCAAGGAGTTGCGATTCAACCCTACCCCCCTCCCTCGCCCTCCCCCGCAAGGGGGGAGGGGATTTCCTGGTTTTTGGCGCCACTCCGTTTCCCCCCTCCCAACCTCCCCCGCTGGGGGGAGGTGCCTGAACGCTTACTTATCTATTATGAAAGCAAGCGTCGTGCCAGGTCCTATTATGAAGACAGTCCCTTGTTTGCACTGACTTATCGGGGACTTGTGGAATAGCTGCCAAATGGCGGATACATTTCATGCAGGTTGGTACTACATTATTTGCTGATCCCTCCAGCTACAGGAGCACCTCGATGACCGAGGGCCGACGATTTCTCGATCCGGACGACCGGTCTTTCCTGGCCGCCGCCTCGGCGCTGATCATGGCCAATCCATTCGAGGTGACCCGCCAGCAGGTCGCGGCCCTGGTCCCCGCCTCGGCCCTGGTGGCCATCGGCGACAGCCATCCGATGAATGCCCTGTTGCCATCGTTGATCCAGCGCCTCGACCGACTGACCCAGCATCACGCCGGCAGTCTGGCCCAGTATGCCGGCGACGAACGGCAATGGCTGGCCGATGCCTGGCTGTTTTGCGATTACCATCGGTTCGTGCCAGAGATGGATCGGTCGATCGAGTGGGAACTGGCGCATCCCGGCCAGCCGGCGACGGTCTCGTTCGCCCCCGAGGCGTTGACGCTGCTGCGGGAACAGGGCTTCGGCGCGGCGGAAGCGGTTCGCTACTTCGGTCTGTTTTACCAACTGCGGCGCACCTACACCCTCATTGACCATGCGCTGACTGGTCCCAGCCCTTGCATGGGCGCGTTGCGACGTGCGCTGTGGAACAACGTGTTCGGTCGCGACATGCGGGTCTACGAACGCTATCTGTGGAACCGCATGGAGGATTTTTCCACTCTGCTGCTGGGCGAGACCGGCAGCGGCAAGGGCGCGGCGGCGGCGGCCATCGGTCGCTCGGTGTACATCCCCTTCGATCCCGCCAGCAACCGCTTTCGCCACGGTGTCACCGACACCTTCATCGCCGTCAACCTGGCGGAGTTTCCGGAAAGTCTGATCGAATCGGAACTGTTCGGCCATCGCAAGGGCGCGTTCACCGGGGCGGTGGAGGATCATCAGGGTGTGTTCGCCCGCTGTAGTCCCTATGGTTCGCTGTTTCTCGACGAGATCGGCGACGCCAGCCTTGGCGTGCAAATCAAGCTGTTGCGGGTATTGCAGGAGCGGACGTTCACCCCGGTCGGCAGCCACAAACCGCAACGCTTTTCCGGACGGGTCATCGCCGCCACCCACCAATCCCTGGCGGAATTGCGCCGAGAGGAAAAATTCCGCGAGGACTTCTTCTACCGGCTGTGTTCCGATGTCATCACCGTGCCGCCACTGCGCCAACGCCTGGCCGAAACCCCGGCGGAACTGGATTTATTAGTGCAAGTGCTGGTGACGCGCCTGCTCGGCGCGGCCAGTGCCGACGCCAGCGACCTGGTGTTGACCGCGCTGCGGCGCGATCTGCGGCCGGATTACGCCTGGCCCGGCAACGTGCGGGAACTGGAACAAGCCGTCCGGCGTATCTTGCTCACCGGCCACTACGGGGGCGAATCGGCGGCAGGGTCAGCCGAAATGGATTTCTGGGGGCAAGCCCAGGCCGGGGCGCTGGATGCGCGCGGCCTGCTGGCGCATTACTGCGCCCTGCTCCACCAGCGTTGCGGCAACTACGAGGAAGTCGCCCGGCGCACCGGACTGGACCGGCGGACGGTGCGGAAATATCTGCAAGCCGCCGGGGCGCGCAACGGGGAACCGAGTGTCTGAATTGAACTGACGCGGGGCGGCGGCAAGCAAGCGTTCAGACCCCCCTCGTCCCGCGCGGCGATGGGTTTCGCTACGCTCAACCCATCCTACAACCCATCCTACAACCCATCCTACAACCCATCCTACAACC
>ERZ761602.8313-NODE-8313-length-10507-cov-4.016169_pt1 | contig 10507 bp, 7 predicted proteins | sample MGYA00512165_ERZ761602 | MGnify/ENA primary metagenome ERZ761602 (study PRJEB28899, sample SAMN02445085) | bioreactor sludge metagenome | biome: EBPR sludge; isolation source: Thorneside wastewater treatment plant | place: Australia: Brisbane, Thorneside...
CGTCTATTCAGCGGACAAAAAAATGGGCGCGAGGTGTCCATGCACCTCGCGCCCAAGATGAATTATCTGGCTACCGGCTGCGGCCGCGCGCTTCACCGCCGCCGCGTCCACCACCGCCGCCACCGTCACCACGGCCACCAATGGACCGCGACTCCGGAGCGGAGAAGGAGCGGTTCGGCGCCTGGACCTGCCGCGATTGCGGTGCTTCGATTCGCGGTTGTTGCACTTCGATGCGTCGCGGTGCCGGCGCTTCGTAGCGTGGTTGCGGCGCCTCATAGCGCGGTTGCTGTACTTCGACGCGAGGCGCGGCACGCTGCTCGATCCGCGGGGCCTCATACTGTTGTCGCTGCACCTGCGGTTGCGACATGCGCGGCTCGTAGCGTTGCTGCGGCGCTTCGACGCGCGGCGCAGTATTTTGAATCCTCGGCGCCTCGATGTCCCGCGATCGTTGTTGCACCTGCGGGGTGTAATCACGCGAACGGGATGTGTCCGGGATTACGCGGCTCTGCGGCGTGCCCGTCGAAGGTTCCGGCGTATAGGTCTGAACCGGATTGTTAATCGCCGTGCGCGAACGCGGCGTCGACTGGGGAATCGTACCAAGTGACTGCGAGCGATCGCTGCGGCCGTCGCCACCGTTGACGCGCGGAAGATTCGGTTCGCGCACCCGCGGCTGATCCGGTGCCAAAGTGCGCCCTTGTCCAGTCGCTTCCGGCGAATTCACCCGCGCGCGGGTGTCGTTCAGCGTGCGGCTCGTTGCTTGCGGTGTGCGCGCGTTCGTGTCGGGCGCATTACCGCCGTCGGTGTCACGTTCCATCCGGCGCGTTGTGCGGTCAAGGCCGCGCGTCACGTTTGTATCGGCATTCGCCGAAGTGCGATCCGACGGCACCTTCGCCCGCTCCACGGCGCTGCGCTCTGCATCGCGCGCTTCTGCTTCCCACGCCGTGCGCGGGGTCTCGCGGTTTCGCAGCGATGCATTTGCGGGCGTTTCGTCGTTCGGCTTAACGGTCGCGCGTTCCGTTGTGCGCGCACCCTGGCCGCGCAATGTCTCGATTGCTTCTTCATTGTTGCGCACGGACCGCGCCGTGGACGCGCGTACTGTCGAGCCCGGGAGCTTACGCGTCGGCGCCTCTGTTGCGCTCCGTTCGATTGCCGCAACGCGCGACCGGCGCGCTTCCGCCGCCTGCGGGTTCTTGTCGTCAGACCCGCGAGTTGATTCAAGATTTCGCTGTGCGCGACGCAACGTAGACCCGGTATCGAGTGCCGTATCCGCGCTCAACGCCGTATCCCGGACGCGCGCCTGGCGGCCCGTCGTTGTTTGCGATGTCCGGATCGCCCGCGCCGTGCTTGCATTACGCGTGGTGAATTCGTTCCGCCCAAGGCTCTCGTTCAGCGAACGCGCCCGAACCGACGCGGCAACCGTGAATGCGCCGCCGCTTTCAATTCCGCGAATGACGCGACGCGGGTTGTATTCGCGTACAAGCGCATTCGATCCATAATGCGGGTAACGGTCGCGATACCTGTCACCATAGATGTTCCAAACATAGACGTCGCCGATATTCACATTGACGAACAGATCGTTATACGCCGGGTACACCGAGCAAGGACCGTAGTACAGGTCGTTCGGCCGGCAATACGAACTGAAGCCAATGCTGAATGGCACGCCACCCACGTAGAAAGTCGAACCATAGCTGCACGGGCGGTTGTAGTAATCCAACGGCGCCCATACGAAATTTCCACCGTAGTACGCTGTCGCGCACCACGCCGGTGACCACACAGGGTCGTAGTTCCACAACCAGCCATGCGCGGGATAGTAGTTCCAGCGCCCATAGTGGGACGTGACGTAGCAGAACGGATAGTAACCGGTCCATGAATAACCGTACGAAGGACCGTAGCTCCAATACCCATCGCGGTAAGGCACGTAATCCACGACGACCGTCGGCCGCCAGTATTGGCGGTTGTCGACATAGACCCATTCGCCATACGACGCAAGGTCGCTGTATCCAATCGGCGTCTGTTCGACCTGAACGCTGGCGGGCATCGCGCGATCGCCGAGCGCCAGGATGCGCGCGCGCTCCCGGTTCCAAGCGTCAAACGCGTCTTCTACCGTTTTGTCAAAGGGCACGGCATTGGAAGGTAACAAACCTGGATCAACATACACGCGCTGGCCCTCGCGCGCTTCCACCGGCGCGCCACCATCCGTCGCAACGGTTACCCGGCCCCAGCGCACCGAAACGGTGGTGGAACCTTCGCCTACGACGTCTACGCGAACCTGCGAATCGCGATCTACAAGTATGCTCGCTGCTGGCGTACGTATCTTGAAATCGCCCGTGCTGCGGCTAACGCGTTGAACATAAAAAGACCCCGCCCACGCGTTTATCGTCGCGCTTGGTGAAAGGGATTGAAGTTCCGCCTTGCTGCGGTCTGCCATCCGAAAGAACGAACCGCCGGACAGCTCCGCCTCCAAAGTCCCTTGTTCATCAATCCACAACGTATCACCCGGCAGAATGATCGTGTTGACCGTCGCGTAGCTCCAGTCTGCATCCTGCGAACCGCGGACTAGTGCGCCGCCGGATTCGTGGCTGATGCGCGCGTGAAGCAGGTCGGTGGCGTATGACGGAATGGACGCGGTCATCGCGACCGCCACCAACAGCCATCGCCATGCGGGTTGGATTCGTGCTAAGTGTTTCATGGTTTCCTGACCTCCCACGGTTGCGGCAGGCCATTCCTGCCGGGCCCGTGCTGCTTGCCCGTGATCTATGGGTATGGACGAGTCAGGCTAAGCCGCATTCATTTTGGCACAATTTCACTCGTGTACCGGTTGATTTGCCCCCCTACCGATGGTAGGCTGAACCAGTAGGGGAACGGTTTTCGCAGTACCGTCAACAGCACCGGGGCCGCATCGTCCCGGGGAAACACGTAAATCCAGCTAATATGGCAGAAGATTTCGAGTCTGGCTACCTCCTCGGGGGGCGCTTCTTGCTCGTCCGAAACCTCGGACGCGGCGCCGTCGGCAACGTCTGGCTCGCCGCCGACGTCCAGCTCCACGATGAACCCGTAGCCTGTAAGATTCTCCACAACACCTTCGGTGACGACCGCCGCGCCATTTCCGACCTGAAACGCGAAGTCTTGCTCATGCGCAAGCTCCGCCATCCGAATATCGTCGCCGTCCATTCATTCTGGGACATCGATGGCCATCGCTTCATCACCATGGAGTTTATCGGTGGCAACAATATGGCCAACAAACTGAACGAGCGCGATACGCCGTTTCAGTTGTACGAGGTAATGCCCTGGATCGAGCAACTCTGCGGCGCGCTGGATCACGCGCATAAACAGGGCGTCCTGCATCGCGACGTGAAACCCGCAAACATCCTGATGGACAACGACGGCGAGGTGCGCCTCGCCGATTTCGGCATCGCGCGTACCGCTCGCGAAGCCAGCGCGCGCATGGCCGGACATCTCACTAGCGGCACACTCCTGTTTATGAGCCCCGAACAACTCCTCGGCGAACCCTTGGATCATCGCAGTGATCTCTACAGCCTCGCGGCCACCATCTACGAATGGCTAAGTGGCGCTCCGCCGTTTCACAAGGGCGCAATCGCCATGCAAATCCAGAAGAAACTGGCGTCGCCCATACCCTACTGCCATGAAGCGGTGAATCGCGTATTGTTGAAAGCCCTCAGCAAGCGGCGGGAAGACCGACAGGCATCCTGCGGCGAGTTCCTGCGCGAATTGAGAGACGTCGAACGCGCCGTCGACAACATTCACAGTCCGGTCGTTTTCCCCGCCGAAGCCAACCCGAAACTGGCGGGGCTTAGCTCGTCGAACAGCGTAACCGTCTCGATGTTTCCACCGGACGCCGACGACACCAAGCAATTGGGAGTCCTGCTTGTGGAGGCCGGCGTCATATCCGAACCACAGCTGCAGCAGGTCCTCGATCATCATGTCACAACCAGGGAAATGCTCGGCGCTACCCTGATGCGCCTCGGCATCGCAAACGAAGGAGACATCGTCGGCGCCCTGGAACAGCAACTGCGCATGCAGGCAGTTTCGCTGGAAGACGACAATATTGACCGCGAAGTGGCGCACCTGTTGCCTCGGGAGATCGCCGAGGCACACAAGTGCCTCGCCGTGAAAAAGGAAAATGGCCGCATCCTCCTCGCAATGGCCAACCCGCTCGATTTCACCGCGATCAATGAGGTCGAAAAAGTCATCGGTCTGCCCATCGATCCCCGCGTGGCGCTCGAATCGTCCGTTAACTATGCAATCGCGCGCGTCTACGGCGGATAACTCGGGCGTTATTTACATCCGCGTGCGATTACGTTTACGATTACCCGCCCGCACGCGACCAAACCCGCGTCGTATGCGGTCTATGTGGCGGAGCACTTGGGGAATTCCGCGTGGGCGCACGCGCGTAAGGGGAGACGAACCACAATGAGTACGACGGTCCGCGTGCAGCTTTCCATCATGATGTTTATCCAGTTCTTCGTCTGGGGCGTCTGGTTCGTGACCCTCGGCACCTACCTCGGCAAGCTGAATTTCAGCGGCACGGCAATCGGCAGCGCCTACAGCACCACCAACTGGGGGGCCATCGTCGCGCCATTCATCATCGGCATGATAGCGGACAAGTTTTTTTCCGCCGAGCGCGTCATGGGCGTCCTCCACATCGTCGGCTCAGGCATCATGTGGTATCTCTCAACCATTACTGAACCCACGGCCTTCTTTTTTGTGGCCCTCGCATATGCTCTCTGCTACATGCCAACCTTGTCCCTCGTAAACGCCATCTCCTTTCAGCAAATGACCGATCCCGCGAAGGAGTTCCCCGCGGTGCGCGTCCTCGGCACGTTGGGCTGGATTGCCGCAGGTCTTCTTGTAGGACGCATGGGCATTGAAGACTCCGTCATGCCCCTCCAAATGGCCGCGGGCGCATCGTTTCTCATGGGCCTCTACAGCTTCACGCTTCCAAACACACCCCCGAAGTCGCGCGGAAAGAAAGTCACCGTCAGCGATGTCCTCGGTCTGGATGCATTGCGCCTGCTGAAGGATCCTTCATTCCTTATCTTTGTCGTCTGCTCGCTACTGATCTGTATTCCGCTTGCCTTCTACTACAACTTCACGAACATGTTCCTGAACGCGAACGGAGTCGAGAATGCCGCGGGCAAGCAGACATTCGGACAGATGTCCGAAGTCGCTTTCATGGTCGTCATGCCGGTTTTCTTCATGATGTTAGGTGTCAAGAGAATGCTCCTCATCGGCATGGTTGCCTGGGCAGTTCGCTACTTTTTCTTCGCATACGGCAATGCCGACTCCGGAATGTGGATGTGGTATATCGGCATCCTGCTTCACGGTATTTGCTACGACTTCTTTTTTGTAACCGGCCAACTTTATGTCGATAAGAAGGCCCCGGAATCGGTCCGTGCCAGCGCCCAGGGTTTCATCGGCGTTATCACCTATGGCGTTGGTATGGTCATTGGTTCAATCGCTAGCGGACGCATTGTCGACGCATACAAACTTGCCGAACCCGTTGGCGACGTTGCACATGATTGGCGAGGTATCTGGCTCGTGCCCGGTATCATGGCCGTAATAATCACAATAATCTTCGCGCTGCTTTTCCGCGATAACGGATCGAATAAATCGAACGACGCAACAGCCGCCTGATGTCGCTGAATATCGCTTCGGCCTGTTCAACTTCGCGCGCCATTTGGAGTGCGGTAGCAGAGTCTTCGGCGCTACCGCTTTGGCTGTTCGCAGCAAACGGCATCAAAATTGCCAAAGTGCCTCTTAGTCGCTGGCTGATTCGAAACGGCAATCGTCCATTGAACGCAATCAAAAGGCTCGCAGGCGTGTGCATGTCGGCGTAAACACCCTATTCCTGATTCCCCGCGAGGTGGGCGGGACGGAGATCTACGTCCGCAGCATATTGCCCGCGCTGCTATCGCTGAACGCAGGCCTCCGCGTCACAGTCTTCACCAACCGCGAAAACCACAGCAGCTTCGCCGAATATGACCGCGTCTTGATTAACGTCCCCGCGTTGTCCCGCCCGCGCCGCATACTCGCGGAACAACTCGGGTTGCCCAGAGCAGCGAAACGCGCGCACGTCGACGTGCTGTACTCGCCCGGCTACACCGCGCCCCTCCGCGCGCCGTGTCCACAGGTCGTGACCATTCACGATACGCAGTTCCTCGATTTCCCCGGAGATTTTCCGTGGCACTCGCGCATGGCGCAGCGCGCCATCGTCGGCGGCGCGGCGCGCCGCGCGGGCGCGATTACAACAGTTTCGGAGTTCTCGAAGAATCGCATTGCGGACCGATTCGGCGTGCCACGCATCCGAATTGTCGTCGCGCACTCGGCCTTGTCCGGCATGTTCGCCCATCCCCAACCCTGTGCAATCCCAAAGCCGTTTCTGCTCTACATCGCAAACACATACCCGCACAAGAACGCAACGCGTCTCATTCACGCATTCGACCTGATAAAAGACCGCATACCCCATACTCTTGTGCTTTGTGGACAACCGCGAGAAGGCGAGCCACCGCCCAATTCGCGCGTGAAACGTATCCATTACGTCGCCTATGAAGAATTGATCGGCATCGTGCAGGCCGCTGAACTTATGGTATTCCCATCATTATACGAAGGATTCGGACGCCCCGTCGTCGAAGCGCAGGAAGCCGGCACGCGCGTCATCGCGTCGCGCTCAGCCGCAATTCCCGAAATCGGCGGCGATGGCGCAACCTATTTCGATGGGCAAAACATTGATTCGATTGCGCAGGCCATTATGGAAGCCCTGCAGGAACCAGAATCCAAACGCGCGGCAATGATTGCCAAAGGCCGTGAAAATGCGAAGCGATTTACGTGGAAAGCATGCGCGGAACAAACGACCATGGCTTTTAATCTGGCGCTAACCTCGCGACCGTAAGTCGCCAGTACCATCTAATGCTGCTCATCGATTTTCTACAGACCAATTTCCCAACCTGGCGCGAACTCTTGCTTCAAGGCCCACCCATGTTCGCATGGGCCTTCGTCGCGCTTACTTTCGCGGGCTGGGTGAAGCGCCGCTACCAGTGGCGAACAGGCTATACGCGGAAAATTTTCCATTTCACGATCTTCTTTACCGTAGCCGCGCTACAGCTCGGATTCGACACGCGCGCAGTCTGTTTGTTCGGCGCAATGACAACCGTTGTCATCGCGTTTGCAGTATTTCGCGGAGATGGGTCGCTTCACTATGAAGCCGTCGCGCGGGAAAAGGACGCGCCATACCGTACCCACTACATCATAGTGCCTTACTTCGCGACGCTGATTGGCGGACTCACTGCGGTCATCACATTCGGCGAATTGTCCATCATTGGTTTTCTTGTCACTGGACTTGGTGACGCGATCGGAGAACCCGTCGGAACGCGCTTCGGAAAGCATCCCTACCGCGTACCGTCTATGAGAGGCATAACCTGCACCCGAACGCTGGAAGGATCTGCTGCCGTGCTTCTGGTTTCGACGTGTGCCGTCCTTCTCGCCATAATCCTCCTGCCCGCCATCTCGTTGTCGCCCGCCACCATCCTGGTCGCCGTGCTGATCGGTGCGGTAAGCGCGGCATGCGAAGCCGTGTCACCCCACGGATGGGACAACCTCACCCTCCAGGTAATTCCAACCGCCCTGGCTGCACTGGCAATCTAAGCCCCCGCAAACCAATCGTGGTATCATTGCAGTATGAAATCGAAAGCCGATAAAGAGAGTTGAGGTCTCCGGAACAGTCCCAATGCCAGAGTATATTTCCCAACCCGGCGACGCGGCCGTCGCCGAGACCAAGCAAAAGGTCAAACGGCCGCCCATGTATCGCGTGCTCATGCACAACGACGACTATACGACCATGGAGTTCGTTGTGGAGACGCTATGTCTGATTTATGGAAAGTCATTCGAGGACGCATTCCGTATCATGCTGCAGATACACCACAAGGGTATCGGCATGTGCGGTGTATACACGCAGGAAATTGCCGAAACCAAAATTGCGGAGACCCACGAGCGCGCGCGGTCCAGCGGATTCCCGTTGCTCTGCTCGATGGAACCCGCGGAGTAATATCGCTTCATGTTCAGTAAACCCTTGCAGTCTTCGCTTGGAAACGCGCTTTCGCTCGCGCGCGAGCGCAGGCACGAATATCTAACCGTCGAACATCTCCTGTACGCACTGCTCGATGACATCCAGGGTCGCGAGATCCTGCTGAACTGCGGCGCAAACCTCAAACAACTGCGCGATGCAATCGACGACTATTTTGCGAATCAGGTTTCCCTCGTTCCAGGCGATCGCGACTATATCCCCCAACAGACGATCGCTTTCGAGCGGTTGCTGGAGCGCGCAGTCGCCCATGTCCAGTTTTCCGGAAAACAGGAAGTCGACGCGGGCGATGTGCTCGCCGCTGTTTTCGAGGAAAAGTCGAGTAACGCTGCTTATTTCTTGCAGAGCGAGGGCATCAGCCGGCTGGATGTGCTCAATTACATCTCGCACGGTGTTTCGAAAATGCCCGCGGGAGATGGTGAAATCCTCGTTCCTGCGGAGGGCGAAGAGGGCGAACCCCGCCGTCGAGACCCCCTCGAGACATTTACAATCAATCTCAACCAACGTGCAGCCGACGGTAAGATCGATCCGCTCATCGGAAGAGACGCCGAACTGCGCCGCACCTTGCAGGTTCTCTGCCGCCGCCGCAAGAACAACCCGATTTTCGTCGGTGAACCCGGCGTCGGCAAAACCGCCATCGTCGAAGGCCTCGCCCTGCGCATTCATCAAGGAAACGTGCCGGACGCGCTCAAGGAAGCCGTCATCTATCAACTGGATCTCTCCGCGCTCATCGCGGGCACGAAGTTTCGCGGCGAGTTCGAGGCGCGACTAAAGGCCGTGCTCGGGGCTATTCTCGAACGCAAGAACATCATTCTATTCATCGACGAGATACATATGCTCGTCGGCGCCGGCGCCACCGGTGAAGGCACAATGGACGCCTCCAACATCCTGAAACCCGCGCTTGCCTCCGGCGACATTCGCTGCATAGGCTCCACCACTTTCGAGGAGCATAAGAACCACTTCGAGCGCGACAAGGCCCTGTCCCGGCGCTTCCAGCGCATCGATATTCACGAACCATCTATCGGGGAGACTGTCCTCATCTTGCGTGGACTGAAGGCGAGCTATGAGGAACATCATGGTGTAACGTACACAGACAGCGCCCTTAAGGCGGCAGCAGAACTTTCCGCCAAGCATATCAACGACCGCTTTCTTCCAGACAAGGCGATTGACGTTATCGACGAAGCGGCAGCCGCCGTCAAGCTTTTGCCCGCAAACCTCCAAAAGAAAACCATTCGCCCCGCGGACATCGAAAAGATCGTCGCGGACATCGCCAAGATTCCCGCGCGCAGCGTATCGTCCTCCGACAAGGAACAGCTTGCGCTGCTGGAAGATGATCTGAAACGCGTTGTATTCGGCCAGGATGACGCCATTCACGCCCTCGCAACCGCTATCAAGCGGTCGCGCGCAGGCCTCGGCAATGAAGAGAAGCCGACCGGCTGCTTCTTGTTCACCGGCCCAACTGGCGTCGGCAAAACGGAAGTGGCCAAGCAACTCGCCTCGATTCTCGGCGTCCACTTCGCCCGCTACGACATGAGCGAGTACATGGAAAAACACACCGTCGCGCGGCTTATCGGCGCGCCGCCGGGTTACGTCGGCTTCGATCAGGGCGGGCTGCTCACAGACGAGATCCGCCGGAACCCCTATTGCGTATTGCTGCTCGATGAAATCGAGAAGGCGCATCCGGACCTCTTCAACATCCTGTTGCAGGTTATGGACCACGCAACCCTCACCGACAACAATGGCAAGAAGGCCGATTTCCGCAACGTCGTGCTCATCATGACCTCGAACGCGGGCGCGCGTGAAATGGCGTCGCAGACCATCGGCTTCGGCGCTGCCTTCGATGACGCATCTGCAAAAGGTCTGAAAGCAATCGAAAAAGCATTCACTCCCGAGTTTCGAAACCGTCTCGACGCGATCATCTCATTCCATTCGCTTCAACCAGCCATTATGCTGCGCATTGTGGGAAAGTTTGCCGAGCAGTTACAAGGCCAGCTTGCCGCGCGCAAGGTAACGCTAAGCCTTACCGACGCCGCGCGCGAGTGGCTCGCCAGCCGTGGCTACGATCGCGCATTCGGCGCCCGCCCGCTAAGCCGCCTGATTCAAACCGAGATCAAAGACGCCCTCGCCGACGAACTGCTCTTTGGAAAACTGGAGAAGGGCGGCAAAGTGTTGGTGGATGCGCAAGACGAAAAACTGGTGTTCTCGTTCGAGTAATGCGCGCATGACGCCCGCCTGAAAATCGCAATACAAAAGCCAAGTCCGAACAATGCCCATTTTTCGATTGTCCCGCATCATCGACTTCCCGCAGCCGTCGCTTTCCATGCCCGATGGCCTTCTCGCCATTGGCGGCGATCTCAGCGTGGAAAGGTTGCTCCTCGCATATAAGTCCGGCATCTTCCCCTGGTACAC
>ERZ761602.8314-NODE-8314-length-10506-cov-5.106688_pt1 | contig 10506 bp, 9 predicted proteins | sample MGYA00512165_ERZ761602 | MGnify/ENA primary metagenome ERZ761602 (study PRJEB28899, sample SAMN02445085) | bioreactor sludge metagenome | biome: EBPR sludge; isolation source: Thorneside wastewater treatment plant | place: Australia: Brisbane, Thorneside...
ACTCCCAGACGTCCATCTCGGTCCAGTTGCTGAGCGGGAACACGCGCATGTTTTCGCCGGGATTGAGCCGGCCGTTGTAGAGATTCCAGATCTCGGGCCGCTGGTTCTTCGGATCCCACTGCCCGAACGCGTCGCGAAAGCTGAAGAAACGCTCCTTCGCGCGTGCCTTCTCCTCGTCGCGCCGGGCGCCGCCGATGCAACAGTCGAAGCGGAACTCCTCGATCGCGGCAAGCAGCGTGGGAATCTGCAGGCGGTTGCGACTGATCTCGCCCGGTGCCGGCTGCGCGATGCCCCGCGCGATGGCGTCCTCGACCTTGCGGATGATGAGCTTGGCGCCGAGCTGGGCGGCGCGGCGGTCGCGAAACTCGTTCAGCTCGGGGAAGTGATGCCCCGTGTCGACATTGAGCAGCGGCATCGGCAGTTCGGAGGGCCGGAACGCCTTTTCCGCCAGGCGGAGCAGGCAGATCGAATCCTTGCCGCCGGAGAAGAGCAGCGCCGGGCGTTCGAATTCGCCCGCCACTTCCCGCATGATGTGGATGGCCTCGGTTTCGAGGTGTTGCAGATGGTCGAGATGGTAGCTGTGCATGGACAGATAAAGCGAAGCCGGCGCCCGTCGGGCGCGGCAGGGAGAGGGAATCCGCCGCGCCTTCAGGCGCTGACCGCCTTGCGGCCCCACGCGGCGTGCAGGCCGCACTCGCGCTTTTCGTCGGCCTTGGCCGGATCGAAATAGTCCCACTCGTTGGGCAACTGATGCTGCGCGAGGTACGCCTCGAGGTCCGCGTCCGAAAGCAGGAACAGCGGACTGACTTTCAATGCCCCGAAGTTCTCGTCCTGAGAGACGATATCGAGACCGGCCCGGTTGGGATTCTGTACCTTCCGCAGCGCCGTGATCCAGACCGCCGGCGCCAGCTCCTTCATGCCCCGCTGGAACGGCTCGAGTTTCATCACGGCGCTGAACTTCTTCAGCCCCTCCTCGTCCTCCGTCGTCGGAATCGGACCATGGATCGCATCGCGATGCGCCGCGGTCATCCGCGGGAGATAGGGCTTCAGGTTGAGCCCCAGCCGGGCACGCAACTCCTCGGCGTGACGATAGGTCGCGGGCCGGTTGTAGCCATGGTCCACCCAGAGCACCGGAATGTCGGGCTGGGCCTGGACCGCGAGGTGCAGGATCACCGCCTCGTACGGACGAAAGTTAGTCGAAACGAGGGCGCGACCCCCGCCCTGGCCGATCGCCCAGCGCACGATCTCCAACGGGGATCGCGATTTCAATTCAGCGTTCCAGCGAGCAACCTCAGCGGCATTCATGAATGAAGGGTCTCAGCGCTTCCCCGCGCCTCCGCCAGGCCGGCGAAAGCCGCCGGCGGCCGGGGAGGTGTGACACGGGGAGCGGGAAGGATTCTTCCATCAGAGAAGCAAGAAGGCTTGCGCTCCGATCCGAACAGGTAAAGCTTAAAAGTGTCCATTATGACTAAAGATGTCATGATTAAGTGGAGAAACCTAACGAACAACGGCTTAATTTCATCCAAGTCGAGGACCGCTGCTTTCGGGAGGCAACGATGACGACGCGCCCCTCTCGTGGCGCACCCGGCGAAACCGCGCCTCCGCATGGCTCCCGCCCCGGGATGATCTTCTGGCTGACGGGGCTGTCGGGCGCCGGGAAAACGACGCTGGGCACCGGGTTGGTCGCACGCCTTCAGGCCGAGCAGGTGCGAACGAGCCTGCTTGATGGGGACAACCTCCGCCGGGGCCTCAGCCGCGACCTCGGATTCAGCGAGGCAGACCGGCGGGAAAACATCCGGCGGGCCGGCGAGGCGGCCCTCCTGCTGGCGGAAGCGGGCGTGGTCGCGATCGTCGCGCTCATTTCTCCGTTCCGGGAGGATCGCCGAGCCGTGGCAGACCGGGCCGGCGAGCAGGGAATCCCCTTCGCGGAAATCTACGTCAATGCCGCGCTGGGCAGCTGCGAGGCGCGCGACCCGAAACAGCTTTACCGCCGGGCCCGGGCCGGCGAATTGCGCGACTTCACCGGCATCGACTCACCCTACGAGCCACCGACCGCCCCCGATCTGGAGCTGCGGACGGACCTCGAAAACGTGGACCAATCGTCCGCAAAGCTCACCCAGTTCGCGCTCGCCCTGCTGGAGCGCAACCGGCATGGATCGACCTCTGTGTCCCGTGAAGCCTGACCTTCTCCACCGCCTGCCTGCATCCGGCCGCCCCGCTGCGGACGCCAACGTCTCTACCCATCCTCTTCCGGGCGCGGTGCCCACGTACTTTTCCTGACATGCCTGGCACGGTTTATCTTGTTGGCGCGGGTCCCGGCGACCCCGGTCTGCTTACCCGGAAAGCGCACGCGCTCCTGCGGGAGGCCGACGTGATCGTCCACGATCACCTGGTCGCCGCCGAAATCCTCGCGCTGGCCCCGCCCGAGACCGAGCGCGTGTTCGTGGGAAAGAAGGGCGGCGGCTTCTGCTGCCCGCAGCGCGACATCGAGGGCACCCTGGTCGCATTTGCGCGCGCCGGTCGGAAGGTCGTTCGATTGAAGGGCGGGGATCCGTTTGTCTTCGGTCGCGGCGGTGAGGAGGCAGAGGCGCTTGTCGCGGCGGGAATCCCATTCGAAGTCGTCCCGGGAGTTACGTCGGCTCTTGCCGCCGCGGCGTACGCGGGCATTCCCCTGACCCACCGGGCACACGCTTCGGCCGTGGTCTTCCTGACTGGGCATGAGGACCCGAAGAAGACGGACTCGAGCCTGCCGTGGGAAGCTTACGGCCGGCTGGGCGCGACGCTCTGCATCTACATGGGGATGAAAAATCTCGAGGCGATCACGCGCCGCTTGATTGCCGGTGGCCTCCCTCCCGCCACGCCGGCGGCCGTGATCCAGTCCGCGACGACCGGTCAGCACCGTCAGATGATCGCGACCGCGGAAAACATCGCCCTGGAGTCGGAGCAGGCCGGTTTCGGCGCACCGGCCATCGTCGTGATCGGCGAGGTCGCCGCGCTCTCCTCCCAACTCGCGTGGTTTGCCGCGCAGTCCGAATCCCTCTCCGCATGATCGTCGCGCTGATCGACAACGGCTCGCTCGAGGCTGCTTCGTATCGGAATCTGCGACACGTCGCGATCGCGCTGTCCACGGCCACCGCCACCACGGTGCACGCCGTGTCGTGGAAACACAGCGATCGCATTCCGGCGGCGGCGCTGGACGGCACGCCGGCATGGGCGCTGGCGCCCTTTGTCCGTGCAATGCACGCCCTCGGGCAGCGGGAGTTTCTGTTCGTACCGTTCTTCATCAGTGCGCAGGGCGCGATCGGTTCGGCGTTGCGTCGTGATCTCGAGCGCCTCGCGGCCGAGCTTCCTGGGCTGACGTTTTCATTCACGCCCGGTTTGGCCGACGCCAATGTCCTGCCGGACATCCTGGCGGCCCGCATCCGCTCCGTGCAGTCCGCGCACGGTCTGCTGCGCCCGCCGGTGGTGCTCGTCGACCACGGCGGCCCCTCGCCGTCCTCGGCGGCCTTGCGCGACCGCCTCGCCCGCCAGCTCGCGCCGACGCTGCGCCCGGAGGTGGGATCGCTCGTCGCCGCCTCGATGGAGGGGGAGCATCCGCCGTTGCTCGCCGACCAGCTGGGCGCTCCGGGTTTCGCCGGCCGCGACGTGATCGTCGCCCTGCTCTTCCTTTCCCCCGGTCGCCACGCCGGACCCGGCGGCGACATTGCACGCATATGCGCCGCTTCGCCGGCGCGGTGTCACCTCACCGAACTGATCGGCACGCATCCGCTCGCCGCCGCGACCCTGGCTGCCGCCTTGCGCAAGACCCAGCTTTCCCGCCACGCTGCTCAGCTCGCGTCGGCGTCCGCCTGACCGTCCCCGCCTTCATCGCACGTATGAGTTCCACGCCTGAAACCACCACGACCGCCAAGCCGCTGCACAAGAACGAGCAGTTGAAGGCGGAAAGTAATTTCCTCCGCGGCCACATCCTGCGGGACCTCGCCGATGCCTCCACCGGAGGCATCACGGAGGAGAGCGCGCAGCTCACCAAGTTCCACGGCATCTACGCCCAGGACGATCGCGACCTGCGCAACCAGCGGCGCAAGGAAAACAAGGAGAAGGCATTCAGCTTCATGGCGCGCGTCCGTGTGCCCGGCGGCGTGTGCACCCCGGCCCAGTGGCTCGCCCTCGACGCGCTCGCCGATCGTCATGCCAACGGCACGCTCAAGCTCACGACGCGGCAGGCGTTTCAATTTCATGGCATCCTGAAGGGCGATCTCTGGCGCACCATCAACGGGGTGAACAAGGCGCTGCTCGACACCATCGCGGCGTGCGGCGACGTGAACCGCAACGTGATGTGCAACCCCAACCCCGAGCAATCCGAGTTGCACTCCGAGGTCTATCGGATCACGCAGGCCATCGGCCAGCACCTGCTTCCCCGCTCCCGCGCGTATCACGAACTTTGGGTCGGCGACCAGCTCGTGGCCGGCGGCGAACCCGAGGCCGAGCCGATCTACGGCAACTCGTATCTCCCGCGCAAATTCAAGATCGCGGTCGCCGTGCCGCCCAGCAACGACGTCGACGTCTTCGCGCACGACCTCGGGTTCATCGCAATCACCAGCGAGAGCGGCCGGCTGGCGGGCTTCAATGTCACCGTCGGCGGTGGCCTCGGCATGTCCCACAACCAGATCGAGACGTATCCACGGGTCGCGGACGTGCTCGGTTTCTGCACGCCCGACCAGGCGGTCGCCGTGGCGGAGAAGGTGGTCATGGTCCAGCGCGACTACGGCGACCGGACGGATCGAAAGCACGCCCGGCTGAAATACACGATCGAGGACCGCGGTCTCGCGTGGTTCCGCGGCGAAGTCGAGGCCCGGCTCGGCTTCCGCCTCGGGGCACCGCGGGCGTTCAAATTCACCCACACCGGCGATCGCTACGGCTGGGTGCAGAGCCACGACGGCCGCGCGCATTTCACGCTCTTTCTCATGAGCGGACGCGTGAAGGACGACGCGAACTACGCCCTGAAGACGGCCCTGCGGGAGATCGCGCTGGTCCACAAGGGTGACCTCCGGCTCACCGCCAACCAGAACCTGATCATCGCGAATGTCGCCGCCGACGACCGGCCGCGGATCGAGGCCTTGCTGAAGAAACACCGCCTCGACACCGCCAACGATGCCTCCGGCGTCCGGCTCAATGCGATGTCCTGCGTCGCGCTGCCGACCTGCGGCCTGGCACTGGCGGAAAGCGAACGCTACCTCCCCGAACTCGTCGAAATGCTCGAAGCCGAGTTCGAAGCCGCCGGCCTGCGCCACGACGCCGTCACGGTGCGCATCACCGGCTGCCCCAACGGGTGCGGCCGGCCGTTCCTCGCAGAGATCGGTTTCGTCGGCAAATCGCCCGGCAAGTATAACCTGTATCTCGGCGCCGCCTTCAACGGCTCGCGGCTGAACACCCTCTACAGGGCCAATCTCCCTACGGCAGAGATCGTTCCGACCCTGAGCCCGATCATCAAGCGGTACGCGCTCGAACGCACGGAAGGCGAGCGCTTCGGGGACTTCGTCATCCGCACCGGCTACGTCACGCCCACCTTCACGCCGCAGGACTTCCACGAGGCGAAGGCGGCCAAGGCGTCCGCCTGACCGGGATCATGAATGGCGGCGTTCACGTCAACCCATGCCTGAGAACGACCGCCGTAAGGTCGGAGCGGCTTGTGCGCAAGCCGATCGGTCGGGCCTGTCGGGACGTCAGCCGCCTGAGCACAGGCGGCTCCACCCCGGCGCCAAGCTGGCATACCCGGGGGATCCGCCTTCGAAAAAAAGAGGGCGGACCGCCTACCCCTAAGCGGTCCGCCCATTGCTTTCTTACTTACCCCAATTCTCAACCGCTAGGCGGATGAGAAAATCGAAAGAGAACTACCCCTAGGAAACACACCTTGCGCTGAAGTTCCAGCGCGGGCGGCGTTTTTTTCTGCACCAGGAATGTGATCCTTATTCACTTACTACGAATGCTTTGCCTCGTCATGCCTCCTCCGGGGATGCGGCGGCCTGTGCTTTTTTCGCCCGCGGCTCGGTCCAGAGGCGAAGGAGCAGCTCGGCCAGGTTTTTCATGCTGGTCCGGCGCAAGCCTTCCGCCTGGGCGACACGCCGGAAGGGCTCGGCGACCGCGCTTCTCTCCTCATAATAGCGCCACAGCTCCGGTTCCATCCGGAGAATGAGGGTGGGGTCATCGGAAAAAATCTTTAGTGCCGACTGAAACTTTCCCTGCCAGTGCTGTCTCTCCTCTGGATGGCTTTGCAAGTAGTCGTATATCCGCTGCTCACACGGGTTGAGGCTCATGGCGTGAACCTGCGCCGGGAGTCCGCAAAAACAACTGGAAACGCCGCGCTTGCTGCCAGCCGGCCTTTGACTGCTCGATAGACGACCTTCGTTTTCCCGCACACACCAACCATCATCCCTCCAAGCTCATGTGGCAGAAATTCAAAGAGCAAATTCCAGCCGTGTTCCTCACCGCGCTGCTCATTGTCGCTGGCGCGTTCTGGCTGCACCAGAAGACCGTCACTGAGATGTCGGTGAAGCAGCAGGCGGAGATCGCTCCGCTGCGCGACGCCAATGACGCCCTGAAGGCCGCTTCCGAGGAAAACCGGAAGCAGATCGAGACGACCAACAAGCTGCTGCGCGACGCGATCGCCAAGCGCGAGGCGGACGTCTTCCGGACCGAGGAGGAGGTGCAGAAGCTGAACGCCGAGCGGCTCGACGCGCTCGCGGAGGCCATCGCCAAGAAGGTGCAACCCTATAATCCGCTGCCGAAGTCAGCCGAAGAGGCCGAGCGTCAGCAGACCGAGCAGGTTGACAAGGTTTCCTCCCGCATGGCCGAGCGGATCCAGCCGATCCTGACCGAAATGGCCAAGGATCAGAATCTCACCCGGGATTCGATCGCGCAGTACAGCCAGCGTATCTCGGACCAAGTGGGCAACGTCCTCACCTCCGAGCTGGCGAAGAATCAGCAGTTGAACAACAACCTGCAGGCCACGCAGGCCGCCGCCCAGGATGCGCTCAAGCTCTCCCACGAGATCACCGCGCTCTATCTGAGTTCGTTCAAGGACCAGGGCCTCATCACCCGCCTGCTCACGCTGCCGGCCAACGTCGTTCGCGACGCCGCCAGCCTCAGCATCGTCAACAGCAGCGATCGCAAGAAGGTCGAGGAGCAACTGGTCTCCCGCATGGGCGACATCGAGAAGCGCCTCTCCCAGCTGCAGGCGCAGGCACCCAACGCGATTCCCGCCGCGACGGTCACGCACTCGGCCCCCACCCGCCCCGCGGGCGATGGCACGCAGAAGTAACCGGCCCTCCCTTCCCAGGACGCCGCGCGAGTGTTCTCGCGCGGCGTTTTTTTTTGCGCTGCCACCGGCGCTCAACGTCCTGCCGCCGCCGCCTCGTTCGCGGCCTTCGTGCCGAACAGCCACGTGCGCTGCAACGCCGGCAGCCGCGCCAATGCCGCCGGCGCTCCGTCGTCCACGGCCGTGTCGGTCAGATTGATGACCTCGAGCCGCGGGTGTCCCGCCAGCGCCGCCAGGCCCGCCGTGGTCACGCGCGTACGCGTGAGGTCCAGGGTGCGGAGATTCTCCCACGTGCGCAGCGCGACGAGCGCGGTATCCGAGATGGCCGTACGCGCCAGCTCGGCCTCGACCAGGAACGGCGCCAGCGGCGCCAGCGCGGCGATCGCCGCATCGTCGCACCGCCGGGGCGCGCTCGCCGTGCGGAGCACGAGCCCGTCGGTGGCCACCTGCGACCGGGGCACGATCCGGAGCCCGAGACGGCGCTCGAGCGCGGCGATCTCCGCCACGCGGGACCGCCAGTCGGGCGCCAGCGCCACCGCCGCGGCCCGGACCGGACGCGGCGCCGGGGCGTCCGGGAAAGCCGACGCCGGCGCGGTCACGGAGGCCCCACGCTCGATCCACAGCGCGATGACCTTCACCTCGTCGGGCGTCAGGAGCGGCTTGCCGTCGGACGGCATGACCTCCTCATCCGTCACGGGAAGCGTGATGCGGCGGTAAAGCTCGCTCTCCTTCAGCTTGGCGGGCACCACCACGACGCCCGACTCCGCTCCGGCGAGGACCAGCTCGTGGCGATCCAGGCGCAGTCCGGCTTTCTGCTTATCGGGGCCGTGGCAGACGACGCAATGCCGGTCCAGCAACGGCGCGACCCGGGTCGCGTAGAACGACGGCTCGGCCGCCGCGCCGATCGACGCCGCCGCGAGGGCCAGCGCGGCCGGCAGCCCGCGCAGGCCGCCCGACCGCCTACGCGAGGATCGCATCGATGACCCGGCTGGGCAGCACGCCGGTGAGCCTTTGGTCGAGCCCCTGGAACTTGAACGACAGCTTGCTGTGATCGAGGCCGAAGAGATGGAGGAGCGTGGCGTGGAGGTCACGGATGTGCACCGGGTCTTTGACGATGTTGTAGGAGAAGTCATCGGTCTCGCCGTAACTGAAGCCCGGCTTCACGCCGCCGCCCGCCAGCCACATGCTGAAGCATCGCGGGTGATGGTCGCGCCCATAGTTGTCGGGACGCAGCGTGCCCTGGGAATACACGGTCCGGCCAAATTCGCCGCCCCAGAGCACCAGCGTGTCGTCGAGCAACCCGCGACGCTTCAGGTCGGTGACCAGTGCGTAGGTCGGCCGGTCCGATTCCTCCGCCATGAGCCGGATGTTCGTGGGCAGGTTGCTGTGCTGGTCCCACGTGCGGAGGAAGACCTGCGTGAAACGCACGCCGCGTTCCGCCAGCCGCCGCGCCATGAGGCAGTTGTAGGCATACGTCCCGGGCTCCTTTGCCTTGGGCCCGTACAGGTCCCAGGTCGAGGCGGGCTCGTTCGAGAAGTCCGTCAGCTCCGGCACGGAGGTCTGCATCCGGAAGGCCATCTCGTACTGCGCGATCCGCGCGTTGGTTTCGGGGTCGCCGACTTCGTCGTAGAGCTGGCGGTTGAGGGCGTTGACGCCGTCGATCAGCGCGCGACGCATCTCGCCGTCGACGCCGCCCGGGTGGTTGAGATAGAGCACCGGGTCCCCGCCCGCCCGCAAGGCCACGGCGGCATGTTCGGGCGAGAGGAAGCCGGACGACCAGAGCCGGTTCGACAGCGCCTGCACGTTGGTCCGCACCGGCATCTTCGACGTCATCACGACGAACGTCGGCAGCTCCTCGTTCGCCGCACCCAGGCCGTACGAGAGCCACGCGCCCATCGAGGGCCGGCCCGCGAACATGTTGCCCGTCGTGAGCTGCAGGATCGCCGGTTCGTGATTGATGGCCTCCGTGTGCAGCGACTTCAACACGCACAGGTCGTCGGCCAGCCGCGCGGTGTGGGGAAACAGCTCCGAAGCCCAGAGCCCGCACCGGCCGTGCTGGGAAAACTTATACACGCTCGGCGCGATGGGGAAGCGGGCCTGGCTCGCCGTCATGCCGGTGAGCACCTGGCCGCCGCGGACCGACTCGGGCAGGTCCTGGTCGAACATCTTCGCCAGGCCCGGCTTGTAGTCCCACGTCTCGAACTGCGACGGCGACCCCGCCATGAACAGGTAGATGGCCCGCTTTGCCTTCGGCGCGAAGTGCGGCCCCGGCGCCCCGGCCATTTCCGCGGGGCGCGCCATCAGCCCCGGTCCCGCGCGGCCGAGAAGCGTCGCCAGGCTAGCCGCACCGAGCGCCCGCATTCCGCGGCCGAGAAAATGCCGCCGCGTCTCGAGCGCGAGCCACTCGCGCTTCAGTCCGGCGGGAACGTGCGGCAGATGCCACACCCCGGGGGATTCTCCGCCGTGATCCGAGCAAAGCGATGGGTCGTGAAGCTCGGCGCGATTCATCGGGACAACGCGGAAGGGTTCATTTGGTCAGGAACTCGTCCAGGTTCAGAAACTGGCTCGCCACCATCGTCCACGCCGCCAGCTCCGCCGCAGGCAGCGCCGGGTCGGCCGGACGCTCGCCCACCGCCAGCAGCCTTTTCACCGCCTCGGGCTGCGCGGCGAAACGCGCGCGGAACGTGGCCTCGCCCGGCGCCAGCGCAGCGCGTTCGCGGTCGGCCAGTGGCCGCCCGAAGGTGGTCCGGGCGAGAAAGTCCAGCCGCCCGTCCCGGCCCGGCGCCGCCCGCAGCGCACGCTCCGCCAGCAGTCGAGCCGCCTCGACCCACTGCGGGTCGTGCATGGTCACGAACGCCTGCAGCGGCGTGTTGGTGCGCGCCCGCCGCGAGCACACGACCTCGCGCGACGTCGCGTCGAAGGTCTCCAGCGCCGCGGGTGGCGACGCGCGTTTCCAGAAGGTGTACACGCTCCGGCGATACAGCCCCTCGCCGGTGTCCGGCACGTAGGTCTTCGTGTTGGACTCCGGCATCGCTACCTCCTCCCAGATGCCCGCCGGCTGGTAGGGTTTGACGGGCGGTCCTCCGAGCTTCTCGACCAGCAGGCCCGATGCCGCGAGCGCGTTGTCCCGCAGCACCTCGCCATCGAGCCGGAATCGCGAGCCACGCGACAGCAGCCGATTGGCGGGGTCC
>ERZ761602.8315-NODE-8315-length-10505-cov-4.100861_pt1 | contig 10505 bp, 10 predicted proteins | sample MGYA00512165_ERZ761602 | MGnify/ENA primary metagenome ERZ761602 (study PRJEB28899, sample SAMN02445085) | bioreactor sludge metagenome | biome: EBPR sludge; isolation source: Thorneside wastewater treatment plant | place: Australia: Brisbane, Thorneside...
CTCCCACTCTTTCCGAAGGTCGGCGAAAAATGTGGCAATCTCTTCGTCACTCTGCACATTGCAGTTGAGAATCGGCGAACCGGGGAGAAATTCGTCCACCAGTTTGCGCACGCGCTTCTCCAGCGCGTCACCGAGATAATTGAAAGCCAGCGAAGCTCCCTGCGCCGCGCACGCCTGCGCGCATCCCCAGGCGATCGACTTTTCGTTCGCAACACCCAAAACAACACCGCGTTTGCCCGCGAGTAATCCGTTCGACATGATGGCTCCTTCGTGTAATAAAGACGGAAGCCGGTATTGTAGTCATTGGCGCCGCGGGGTGCCAATTGGAGAATGTAAACGGGAGGGCGCTCGTCCTCGAGCGCTGTTCGGCGGGAGGGCGCTCGTCCTCGAGCGCTGTGCGGCAGGAGCGCTCGTCCTCGAGCGCTAAACCGCTTTCAATAAAAATGAAACGGGCCGGCGACAATGCCGCCGGCCCGTTCCTGTTCACCGCTATGGGAGAAAACTGGCCACCTGTACTGCTAGGCGGCGGTCCAGTGTTGGGCCAATTCCACGTCGCACAAGTCCGCAATCGAATTCACGATCACATCCGGTCGATACGCAAACTTCCCAAGGTCCTCGTGCCGCGTGCCGCCAGATAACACCAGGATCGTCCGGTAGCCCATCTGCATCCCGCCCACAATATCCGTCTCCATCGTATCGCCGATCATCGTCGTTTCCTCCGCCGAAAGGTTCAGTTCCTTCCGTGCCACGCGCATCATGATCGGGTTCGGCTTTCCCACGCTGAACGCAGGCACGCCCGTAGCGCTTTCCAACATCGCCGTTATCGCGCCGCACCCCGGGCGTATCCCGTCCGCCGTCGGACAATTCGGATCCATGTTCGTCGATACCAGCTTCGCGCCGTTGAAGATCATCCGCGTCGCGCGCTCCATGATCTCGAACGTCATCGTTCGCCCCTCACCAACAACGACATAATCCGGATCGCTGTCGACAATCGAATAGCCGTTCGCATGCAAGGCCTGCAACAATCCGCCCTCGCCAATCACGAATGCCGTGCCATTCGGCTTCTGCTGCGCGAGGAACCGGCCCGTCGCCATCGCGCACGTGTAAATGTGCCGCTCTTCGACCGCAATCCCCATCCGCTGCAACCGCGTGGCCACGTCCCGCCGCGTGCGCTGACTGTTGTTCGTCAAAAACATAAACGGCAGATCGAGGTCCCGCAACCGCCGGATGAACCGGTCCGCACCGGCGATCAACTCCGAACCGCGATAAATCACCCCGTCCATATCGATCAAATACCCGCGTTTCATGATGCTCCATCGTCTCCTGTATGTACTGCTGCGTCCACATTCCGAAACCACGACAAATATGCCGCGCTTCCATGTGCGCAAGGTTAATCCTGCAACAATCTCAGGTTAGACAAAGGCAAGTACCGGGCCAATCCCGTGGATAACCCCACAAGCCTTTACATAGCAATTAATTAACTGTCAAGCACCCAACAAAATCTCTCCCGAAAATCCCAACACAAGGGTACGGCGCACCCCCGAAAAACTACGTATTCGTAGTTTCCCGCCTCAATGAACTTCGATAGGTCCTATCCGTCCCATAAGACCCATTCCCCCACCTGTGCTAAACCCAGTCATCACAAATCGCTATCGCACTCGTGCTCGTGCTCGTGCTCGTAATCGTAATCGTATTCGCTCTCCTACACGACGCCATCCCCCGCGCATACTGCTTTCACACCCACGCGCGGCCCCCGTAAAAACTGACCCGTTGAAACCTTGATTCCGCCTCGACTGTCTCGATAGGGTAAAATCAAGTTCGTCGCTCGTGTCCGTTTCTACTCACATGACAGAAGGGTCCGTATCTTGAGCAAGAAGTTTTTTCTCACCCCAGTTTTAGCCCTCCCGCTGTTCGTTGCCGCGCTCGCGGGTATCACAGGTTGCTCGCAGGAGCCGGCGGAAGCCGTGCAACCAGCAGAAGTGGTGGTTGCCGCAGAACAACCCGCACCCATCGCGGCGCAACCCGCGGCCAACAACAAGACAGCGTTGCCGTCCAAAGCGAAGAACTTTGGTCTGCTGGATCAAAACGGCAAGTTTCATGAATTGCGGCGCTATGGTCGCGATTCGAAAGCGATTGTGCTGTACTCCACGGGAAATGGATGCCCAATCGCGCGGCACACGTCGCATGCGCTGCACGCATTGCGCGACAAGTTTGGTCCGCAAGGCGTCATCTTCCTGATGCTCAATGGGAATCTGCAAGACGATCGGAAGAGCATCGTCGCGGAAGCGACGGAGTTCAAGATGGACATTCCCATTCTCATCGACCACACACAGTTGGTGACGAGTCAACTGGGAATAGCGCGGACGTGTGAAGCGCTGCTGATTGATCCCAAGTCCTTGGACATCGTCTATCGCGGGGCAATTGACGATCGCGTTGATTATGAAACGCAAAAATCGGAGCCCTCGAAAAAGTATCTTGAGGACGCATTGACGGCGCACCTCGCGGGCCAACCAATTCAACTCGCGAGCAGCGAGACGCGCGGCTGTCTGATTGACGTCGAGCCTCTTCCCAAGAACATTTCGTATACCAAGGACATTGTGCCGATTCTGCAGGCGCGCTGCGTTAGGTGTCACAGCGAAGGCAACATCGGGCCGTTTGCATTTGATGCGCACGATGAAGTTGCAGGACGTGGCGGCATGATTCGCGAAGTAACGATGACGAACCGGATGCCGCCATGGCACGCGGATGCGCCTCAGGGCGTGTTTGCAAACGATTCCTCGTTGTCGCGCGACGACATGCGGAAGCTGTTCGCGTGGTTCGACAATGGCGCCCAGAAGGACGGCGATGTCGATCCCTTGATCGAGATCGCGGCCGCGGCGGAGACGGACTGGCCTTTGGGCAAGCCGGATTTGATTGTCGATGTCCCGGAACAAACGATTCAAGCGACCGGAACCATTCCCTATATTAAGGTAGTCGTGCCTTCGGGCCTGACCGAAGACAAATGGGTGCGCGCAGTGGATTTGCGCCCGTCAAATCGCGCGGTGTCCCATCATATTCTTGCGTTTCCGAAATATCCGGATGCGATAAAAGATCAGGAGCCAGATTTCGACGGCGGGATAGGCGGATACTTCGCAGGCTACCTGCCCGGACAGGAAGTCATGCCGTTTCCCGAAGGATCGGCAAAATGGCTGCCGGCAGGCGTGTCGTTCCATTTCCAGTTTCACTACACGACGACGGGCAAGGAAGAAAAGGATCACACGCAACTCGGGCTATATTTCCAGGACGAAAAACCCGAGCGCATGATCCAGACCGACGCAGGATCAACGCCGGCGTTTGAAATTCCGCCAAACACCTACGACCACCCAGTCGAAGCGGAATTCGGGTTCTATCGCGACTCCCTGCTGTACAGCATGTCGCCGCACATGCACTTCCGCGGCAGTCACATGCAATATACGGCTTATTATCCGGATGGCTCGTCTGAATTGTTGTTGTCCGTGCCCAACTATCAGTTCAACTGGCAAACGCTCTATACATTCGCCGAACCGAAGGCGATTCCAGCCGGCACCCTGCTCAAAGTCACCGGCGGTTTCGACAACTCCGTGCGCAATGCGTTCAATCCGGATCCAACCGCAACCGTGCGATTCGGCGAACAGACCTGGGAAGAGATGTTCGTTGCCTACCTGAACTACTCCTCCGATCCGAATTCAGAAGTGGTCCGCCCCAAGCGAAACCGCGGCAACGATGACGATGATGATGACGAGGGCATCCGCACCGGTATTCCATTGAATGCCGAGAACATCATCGGCTCGGAATGGACCGGCGACAAGTACACCTTCCTCTTCGGCGCGAACGGTGAGATGACAATCAACAAAGTCATCAAAGGCAAGTACGAAATCGTCGGCGACGAACTACGCTTCACCGCCGCCGGAAACGATTTCACGTTCTACATCAGAGGCGACGTCCTCTGCCCAGAAAAAGACCGCGATTGGCATTTCCGCCGATTGAAATAACGAAGCAGACTCATCAACAGGCGCCACGCGAGAAGTCTCGCATGGCGCCTGTTTTTTTGTTCTAATATTTCTCCGTCTGCAACCACTGCGCCCATGTTGCTCGATTGCCCTATGCATACAGAAGCAATCGAGGCCTACCTTGCGCAGATCCTTGTCCCCGCACTTTCCCTGAAGGCCATCGTCATTATGAACCATCTATCCTCGCACAAATCGCCAACCGTAATCCGGTTGCTTCACGGCGCCGATACGGAACTGTGGTACTTGCCAGCCTCTAGCGCAGACTACAATCCAATCGACCCGAAATGGTCCAACACCAAAAAATATCTACGTAGTATCAAGGCGCGAGATCAGGGAGACCTATAAACAGCCATTGCAGTGGCGCTCACAAGGACAAGCCCGGCCAATACCGAGGCCCTCTTTCGTCACTGGGTCGCAGGTACAATTACTTAGCATGCTCTAGTGCTATTGCTTAACTAAATCCGCAACCGGAACCTCGTCCGTATACGGAGCCCGGTCATATTCCTCCCACCAACTCCTGAACCGCAAACAACCAAACGATTCCATTGCTTCCCACATTGCCTCAGTTTCGAAAAGCGATTCAGGATTCTCCGGAGCATACACAAGGCCGCTCTTTCCAAACGTAAATAGGATTCGTGTGAAGTTGTACTTCTTCTGGGGCTCACCACGAAAACAGAACGCAATATCGTCTCCCCTTTCGTTCTTGCGTTTGTCTACAAGTACGATAGCAATGGTCTTGCGGGAGATCTGTATAGATTCTCGATTTAGGTACAAAAAATCTGGGGACGTGGCTATTCGCTTGGAATGATCGAATTGGAGGGGGAGTTCGTAGTCGTTCGGGGTAACGGAGCAATTCCATAACGCATACAACGCGTACTCTGAGCCCCGAGCGTCATATGGTAAATATCCATTTGATTCCTGGTAAAGGCCCAGGGCTTGATGCATTCGTTCCATTTCAAGTCTTCTGGTTAGATAGCCCGGCATGTTTCGAAATGGAAAATTAAAATCCCTGTTGCGGTATGGTGAACCGCGGTGCTCGCCGAACAGCCATTGAGTGACATCATCTATACAGGCATCTAGAACCCGAGGATTTCCCTTATTATAAATCTCGGCCAGTGTTTGCCCGAGAATCTCGCGCGCATCCAGATCGCCCTTCGCTACTCGAAAATACTGAGCGCTGGATGTTACGAACTCGATATGGTGCTCGCCCTCGAACTTCAGGTCCCTGGAAAGAATGATGATAGGTCTTTGCGAAAGCGCAATCTGTTGATGCGGAAGATTGACGTAATTAAACTTGCACTCAGTGAATCGCTTAGTCGTCGGATCGATCTCAAACGGAGCGTCGTCGCAAACGTAGTGTACGTTCCTCTCGCAAGTACTCGGGGGATTCCCTGGGTAAACCCGTGGATTTTGCCGCCAATATTCCAGCAATGTTGACATGGCAACCTCCCCGCCATCAGGGTGGTACGGCAATTCTCCATATTCCTGCTGATAATGAACCAGAATCGCAAGAATTGCATCTTTCGGAGAAAGCTCGCGGGCCCATGCATTTGCACTTTCGAGTACCAGCAGTTGTGATAGAGCGGTCGCTACAAAGAGCCTTATTGCGTTCATGGGAAATAAAGTGCTCATTTTATCTTTCGAAGTTCAGGAACAAACTACGAAATTGCCACTTCAGCTTCGCCATCTTCATTTGTTTGCCTGGGTTTGCAGCCGAGCTTCTCCGGATACAGGAGACTCCCGACGATGCTTTCCAACTGGACGAGAAACTGCATTGCGCCACCGGGAGTGTCCGCAACTTTTAGACGGGCAGAATGCGTGCCACATCGGTTTCGTTCTCCGTCTGTAACCACTGCGCCCATTCGCCCACAACGCAGGTTGCCTGGAAGTCCTTGAAAAGTTGACCGGCTGCGCCGTTCCGGCAATGGGTCCGCGCTGTCCTCTATTGCTTACGAGAACACTGTTCATGGTCGACTACAGACAAGTATAGTCAAAGCCGCGATGAACTTAACCTAATCACGACATCCACCTCTCTCCCAATTGCGCAACGAAATAAATGAACACTTAGCCAAACAGAGAAAAGCGCTGCGATCAATATAGACTGCATTGACGGGGTATACAGCCAAAATACAACTAGTAAACATCCTGTCAATAACACCAAAAATGACGGCACGCGTAATAAAACTGAGGGCCCACCGACTCTGGTGCTACTGTTCGAAGTTAAGATTTCTCCGGCTTCTTGAATTGTTGCCAGATCGCGAACGCATTCCCAGAAAAGAATAAATAGTACTACAAGAATCTTACCAGCACTCACACCCAGCCAATTCGCTGCACAGTAAATACTGTATATGCTCAAGACTCCATCAACTATCCACACAAAGGACAGCACTAAATCAGAATTCAACGCTGGTGTAATTTGCCTGAGTAAACTCGTTGAACCTATACGAAATCCCAACCAAAATCCCACCGCGATCAAAATCGCCAAATGGAGCAACAGCTCTGAAGCCACTAGCAGCGGAAAGGCAAGCAAGCTTCTTATATGATACACCAATATAAGTGTAGCCATTAACGCGCAATTCTGAAGTTCACGCTTTTGAGACACACCATAGGTTCTCATATGAAATATCCTGGAAAAATCACGTCGGTTTACGTTCAAATTCGGAAGTTCAGGAATAGACTACAATCTAAGTGCTTTTGCGTGGTGCTCATCGCCCGTCGGCATTGCCATGCGGCCTCGCTTGGACGGATGTACGAACCGTCCGAGAATGCTTTCCAGTTGAACGAGGAACTGGACTCCGCCGCACGGGCGGACGGTCTGTGTACTCTCTCGGACGAGTGCCACATCGGTTTCATTCTCCCTCTGCAACCATTTCAACCCAACCCACTCGCGCGGCTCGTACAGAAAAAAAAAAAAAAAAAAACTACAACTGATCGAGGAACCTGGAAAAAATTCTACCTACCATCGAGAACGTAAAGCCGGCAGCCGGGAACACCAGCATTAACAACAACATGAAAAGAAATGCAACGTAAACACCTCCGAGCAAAACTCGCGTTTCCCTCACGAGTTTGTGGGCGAAAAACGGCGCAGGCAGGGACACTACGAAATAAACCAATTGCGCAAACGCGCCGCCAGCTGAAACGACACCATCCAGATCTCTTCGTCGCGCCTCTAGCTTTCCAAGCCACAGCAAATAAAACATCCACAATACCAACTCCAGCACAAATAAGGTTGGACCGTATTGCCATCGGCCTTGGCCGATCGTTTGAGATGTCAGCCTATAAAATATCTCCACGCCAATCATTACCGATAGCATAACGACCCATGGCTTACTACGAACCCATTCGTTAACCTGATACCCGGTCATTTACAAAGCCCTCGACAACGTCGCGCAACGGTAAGTCCTTGGATAGTACACCATTGTTCAAATCTCGGCAATGGGGCGTAACCGGGAATCGCGGGGTGGGAGTGTGCCGTGCTATCAGCGCTCGTTAATTGGGCTGGTGTCGGGTACCGTGGCTCAAGACACAGGCTTGAAACCGTGTCGCACCGTTGGCGCTGAGTGCGACGCGCGCGGTGGATCTGTGGAAGCTATCTTCCCACTGTGTGATTTGGGCTTAGTTCGTGGTCTTTCGTGATGCTGCTGGTTTGGCGGAAGATACTTTCGAACGGCTCCAAGGACACAAGTGACACATTCGAATTTAGCCCAGATGACGTGTTGCAAAAGCCAAAGCTGTAGCGCCGTCCGAAGCGGACTCTGCTACAGCAGTCCACACAATGCGCAAACACTTCGGCGATCTCTACACGGTCATTCCGAACGCGACTGCGTAGGAATCTCCTATCCGTTACCAAGCGCCGCGTGCGAACAGCCGGATCGCCGTTGCGTAAGAGCGCTACCGGGTAGGGCGAGCGTCCTCGCGAGCCGGTTGGTGAACAGCGACGCCGCGGATGCCCGTTCGCGGCTCGCGGGGACGCTCGCCCTACCACGTTGGCCTCAAGTATGGACATCGCCTCATGTGTGAAACGTGGGTCTTGTGTATGCGGTTGCATTTTTTGTGGCGGTGTTGGCTTCGAAACCGCGAGCTCGATGATTTAAGGAAAGTCTACTGACTAAGGAGAAACTCCTTATCGATGACTTTGCCAACAAGTCTGCTTTCGACATGTCCTTTAGGCGGTGGCAACTGTTCATTTTCATCGACGGGAATTTTCGTGCCGTTGGCGTCCCATTGAACGTCTACGGCTCCCACCTGCTCGATTCCATCCATCGTGATTTTGTTCAGTAATTCTGTTCCGGTCCCCGCGCTCGAATGCCAGTAGAATCCGAGATAGCCAATACCCTTATCATTTTCCTTTGTGTAAAGGATCATTTGAAGCGGAGCTTCAAGGCCACGCACTCTCTTGTATTTTCGCGGCGAAACTCCCAAATAAAGATTCCAACCGCCGCCACCCTTGCCAAAGCCTCCGGCGGAAATTGCTACATCCATGACGCCGTCATTATTAAAATCCGCTTCTATTGCGTATTGCTTCATCATTTCCGTCGGCTCAGGGTCGCCGTAGCATCCCGCGTCGTAGTAGGGGTCAATGACATACGGTTCGGATTGCCAGTTCTTCTTGACAATTTCCAAGTCGGGCGCGATTGCGTGCAGCGAGCGTAGCGCCGCCATTCTGACGTCGGGGCGCCCGCTGTCGTAAAGATTCAGCAGCGACGGTATTGCAGGCTTCGCCGCTTCCCCAAATTTACTGACGAGACCGAGGAAAAAGATTGCCTCAGCGGCATCTCGTTTTTGGGATAGAGCGATCAAGGTATCGACAAAGTCATCCGGAGGGTACTTCATCATCGCGAGCGTTTCCGCTGCTCGCTGCACCTTCATGTCGTCGTTGTCCTGTAGAAGTTTCTTCAGGGGCGGCACAGCGGGCTCGCCCATTTTCGCGAGCGCGCGGGAAAAGCCGAGCGGATGTTTGCCTGCAGGGTCAATCAAACCTTCTATCAGTGGCGGTATCAGCGCCGTGTCCTCTGACGTAATCAGTCCATCGATACAATACGCTCGCGCGATCATCGTTGGCAGCGCTTCGCTCGCAGCACGGCCCAACTTGCGAAGTGCCTGGTCAAACCTCTCATCATTCTTTGGGGATGCGACATACACGTCAACAAGCGCCTTTATAAAATCGGGGTTGTCCGGAGCGATGGCCAGTAAGGCTTGGACCGCGAGTGCTTTTCGCCCGTAATGCCCCGCCTGGTCGACATCGGGGGCTTTCATCACTTCGAGCAGGCTTGGAACTGCATCCTTTGCGTGCGCTGAAAGGCGTGCCAGAGCAGCAATGCTCATTTGTGAAGCCACAGCGTTGGTACTTGAGATTCTTGCGACCAACTCCGGAACAATCGTCGGCCCTGTGGCTGCTAGAAACACCGGCATTTGAGCCATTGCATGTTTGGAGGAATCCGTTGCGTCGAGCAGTGACGGAATCGCCGTGGCCCCAAGTCGTTGAAAGTATGGCGAGACAGACATCGGCAAAGTGCTAATTTCCGTCATGAGCAGTGGCAACGATTTGTCAGCGTCAATTGCAAGGAAATCGATGGCTTTCTGTCGCACTTCGGCTTTATCGCTTAACAGTTGTGCCAGGTAAAGCTCTGTCTCCAAGTCCGGCGGACCAATCGAATAGCGAAGGGCGGCCCGCCAGCGTATGTTCCGTGAACGCTCGTACGTCAATTCGGTCTTGATGTAGAGCGCAGCAGAGGCCGGGTTGGGACATACGGCGGACTCGGATTCCGTTGCCGCGTCCCGATAAACAATCCACGCGCGCTGGGCATTGCGCAGCGCTTCGCGCCGCTCACGCCGCTCCCGCATTCCAATTTCCCGCTTATAAACTTTGTTTATAGTCTCGTCTGCATCACGAAAATCGGACTCGGACCCCTTAAGGTCGCGAAGTTCGGTCATGCGACGCAAGTGACTGACGCGCGACCACGCCAAATCCGCCGAATACCGTTCAATGGACTTTTGGCTGCGCTTCGCATCGATCGTGATCGCAACCGCTTCGCATGCCAACACGCGATACTTTTCCCAAGCGATCTGTGCGGCTTCCAGCTTCAATTGCTCTGCCGGATCGAGTTGCGCATTTACTTCCGCATATGCAGCGCGCAATTGCTCGTCGGCATTCAGCGACTCTTGTCCCGGCGCGTCGTCAAGCGCCACGGCGATGCTTACGCTTGTTACGTTGATCGCCAAGAACATCAGTATGATTAATCTATTCATACCCAACTCTACCGCGATCGAGGTTCTTGGCTCCAATATCCCAGATGTCAGTAGCCCATTTCACGTCTTTGCTTCAACCACTTGGCGCCTCATTTCTCCTCTTTTGTTTCGGCTCGTTTTCTCGCTCCCCCCACCATCAAGGATTCTCGATACCGCCAGGCCGACCCATTATTTTAAGACAGATAAGTCGTTATGCATTAGCCAGATACATGCACATCTGTCAACTAA
>ERZ761602.8317-NODE-8317-length-10503-cov-9.996267_pt1 | contig 10503 bp, 9 predicted proteins | sample MGYA00512165_ERZ761602 | MGnify/ENA primary metagenome ERZ761602 (study PRJEB28899, sample SAMN02445085) | bioreactor sludge metagenome | biome: EBPR sludge; isolation source: Thorneside wastewater treatment plant | place: Australia: Brisbane, Thorneside...
GGACGTGGCGGAGGCGCGGGCGCGGGGTCCGGCCCCAAGGCGCGCTTGACGGTCTGCTTGAGTCGGTCGCGGAGTCCCATGGCCGAGGCGCCTAACGTCCTGCTCGGCGGCGTCAGCCCGCTTGCTTCGGGCGCTGGGGTGTTCAGCTTGGGGTCAGGAGTACCATGTCCATCCTCACCGTCGCCGGGATCCCGATTCGCCTCCACAGCAGCTTCCTCCTGCTGGGCGGGGCGCTGGTGGCGTGGGAGGCCGCGACCGCGGGAGGGGCTGCCGCCTTCTCGGCCCTGGTCTACGGCCTGCTGCTCTTCGGCTCGGTCCTCGTCCACGAGCTCGGCCACGCCCTGACCGGGCGGTGGTTCGGGGTCCAGACCAAGGACATCACCCTCTACCCCTTCGGCGGGGTGGCCCGGATGGCCATGGCCCGCCTCAGCCCCGGGGCCGAAGCCGCCATCGCGCTGGCCGGTCCGCTCACCAACGTCCTGATCGCCTTGGGCGCGGGGCTGCTGGTCTGGGCAGGCTGGTCCTCGGCGATGTCCCTGCTCGTGATCAACATCGCCCTGGCCGTCTTCAACCTCGTCCCGGCCTGGCCGATGGACGGCGGCCGGGTGCTGCGCTCTGTTCTGTCCATCGTCCTGGGAGAGGCCCGCTCCGGAGAGCTCGCCCTGGGCTTCTCGCGCCTGCTGGCCTGGGCCATGGTGCTGGGCGGCGCGTACTACAGCCTCTGGTCGCTGGCGCTGGTGGGTGCCTTCCTCCTGCTGATGATCCGCGCCGAGCGCACCCGGCTCCGTCACCAGGCCGTGGACGCGCCGCAAGGCCCCAGCCGCTGGTCCGAGCCCGAGGACGAGCAGCGGGCGCGGCTGAGCTTCCCGCACCCGACGCGTTGAGGCGCGCTGAGCCTCAGTCCGTGGGCAGCTCGCTGAGCGTACCCCGGGCCAGGAAACCATCGCCGGCCACCCAGTAGCGGTCGCCGGCGATGGTCGCCGACTGCAGCAGCGAGACCTCCTCCTCCAGCGCGCTCCAGCTCAGCCCGCCGTCCCGGGTGAAGAGCACGAAGCCTCCCTTCGAGGAGGGCGGGTAGCGGTGCCCGACCGCGATGCCGGTCAGGCCGTCCGCGGCGAAGGCGATGTCGTGGACGATGTCGATCTCGCCCTCGCCGATGCCCGTCAGCGTGCTCTTGCCGCCCGTCCAGCTCTGTCCACCGTCCTCGCTGCGGTAGATGAAGCCCGAGGCGCTGGAGCTCTGTCCCTGGTCGCGGCCCCCCGCGAACCAGGTCAGGCCCTCGTCGCTGGTCGCCAGCGCCCAGACCTCGCCGTCGATGCTGGCATCGATCACGGTGGCGTCCATGTTCCACCACTCGGCGCGCTCGTCCGTGCTCGGCGAGAAGAAGACCGGGGGGGCGTCGATCTTGCTGCCGGCCCCATACCAGGACCCGCCAACCGAGGCGGCCCCCAGCACGTAGTAGAAGCTGTAGCCGTCGAAGTTGTCGTCCTCCCAGTAGCGCTCCTCCTTCATCCAGGTCTCCCCGTCGTCCTCGCTGACGGTGATGTCCCCGGCGGTCAGGCTGGCCACGACCAGCTTCCCGGGGCTGGGGCTGGCCACCGCGCCGCAATTGCTCATATAGGTGGCGCTGGGGTCGTCGTCGTTGTTGCCGTAGCGCAGCAGCGTCGACCAGGTCTCGCCCTCCTTGCGCATCAGCAGGGCGCCGTCGTCGTCCTGGTAGTCGTGCCCGCAGAGCAGCAGGGCGCCGCTGTCCTCGACCTGGACCTGGTAGGCGTAGAGGTTGGTGGACGGATGGGCCCGGCTGAAGCTGTCCCCACTGTCCTCGGTCTGCCAGAGGCCGATGCCGTTGCCGCAGCCGATGTAGCCCCGGTCCCCGTCGAGGAAGGTGAGCGCGTAGGGGGTGCCCTGCCCGCCGCAGGGGTCGTCGAGCCGGGTCAGCTGCGCGGAGGTCTCGGTCCCCCCGTCGCCGCCCCCATCGCTGCCCCCGTCACCGCTTCCTCCATCCCCCTCCCCGGTGTCCGAGCCGCCCGAGTCGCCTTCGTCGCTGCCGCAGGCCAGGGCCAGGACGAGGTGGGTCCCGAACAGCACCATCCATCGCTTCGTACGCATTCTGCCTCCATGGATTGAGCGCACCGAAAAGCATCGGAGCGGGTCACGCGGGCATCCGCCCACGGAGGCATTCTGGATCAACGGGGCGGCGCCACGGTGTCACCGCCCGTCACGATTGATCAGGCGGGTGGGGCCTGCTCGGCGATGGTGTAGACCTGGGCCAGGGCCGCGGGAAGCCCGTCGGGGTCCTTGCCGCCCGCCTGAGCCATATCGGGCCGACCGCCGCCGCCGCCGCCCACCAGGGGGGCGATGGCCCGGATGATCTCCCCGGCGTGGAAGCGCTTGCCGGCGATGTCCTTGCTGACCGTGACGACGAGCTGCACCTTGCCCCCGCCCCGCGAGCCGAGCGCCACCACCGCCGTCCCCAGCGTGTCGCGCAGTCGATCGGCCTCTTCCCGCAGGGCGGCGGGGTCGCCGGTGAACTCGGCGGCCAGCACCTTGACCCCCCCGAGGTCGCGGGCCTGGCTGCCCAGGTCGCCCGCCTTCAGGCGCGCCAGCTCGCGCCGGGTCGCTTCCAGCTCGCGCTCGATCGAGCGGCGGTCCTCGACCCCCTTGCGGATCGCCTCGGCCAGCCCCTCGGGCGGGCTGCGCAGCTCGCGTGAGGCCTCGACCAGCGCCTGGTCGCGGCTTCGGACCCAGGCCAGGGCCGTCAGGCCGGTGATGGCCTCGATGCGCCGCACGCCGGCCGCCACGCCGCCCTCGCTGGTGATGCGAAAGAGGCCGATGTCACCGGTGCGCTGGGCGTGGGTGCCGCCGCAGAGCTCGATCGAGAAGCCCGGCACGTCGATCACCCGCACCTGGTCGCCATACTTCTCGCCGAAGAGGGCCATCGCCCCGTCGGCCCGGGCCCGGTCCAGGCTGGTCTGCCGCTGCTGGACCGCGTGGTTGTGCAGGATCTGGGCGTAGACCAGGTCCTCGACCCGGCGCAGCTCGTCCTCGGCCATAGGCTTGTGGTGGGCGTAGTCGAAGCGCAGCCGGCCGGCGTCCACCAGCGAGCCCTTCTGTGTCACGTGCTCGCCCAGCACCTGGCGGAGGGCGGCGTGCAGCAGGTGGGTGGCCGTGTGGTTCAGCCGGATGGCCGCGCGTCGAGCGGTGTCGATGCGCAGCTCAACGGTCTGTCCGATCTGGAGCTGGCCCTGGTCCACCCGGACCCGGTGCGCCCACAGCCCGGGGATGGGGCGGGTCGCGTCCAGCACCGTCCCGTTGAAGCCCGGGCCGGCGAGCTGGCCCTGATCGCCGACCTGGCCGCCGCTCTCGCCGTAGAAGGGGGTCTGGTCAACCACGAGGTAGCCTTCCTGGCCTGCGCTGATCGATTGGACCCGCTGCCCCTCGTACACCAGGGCGAGCACCTGGGCGGTGGCCGCATCGTCGTCGTAGCCGAGGAAGACCGTCTCGCCGTGAGCCCCCTGGATCTCCCGCCAGAGCTGGGCCACCTGTTGTTCGCCCGAGCCCTTCCAGGCCGCCCGTCCCAGCGCCCGCTGCGCCTCCATCGCCTGGTGGAAGCCGTCGCTGTCGACGCTGTAGCCGCGTTCGGCGCAGATGATCTCGGTCAGGTCGAGAGGGAAGCCGAAGGTGTCGTAGAGCCGGAAGGCCAGGGTGCCGGGGAGCGAGGAGCCCGCGGGCAAGGGAGCCAGGGCGCCGTCCAGCAGGGCGAGGCCCTTGTCGAGGGTCTCGGCGAAGCGCTCTTCTTCGCCGCGCACGACCTCGCGCACGAACTCGCGGCGCCGTTCGAGGTCCGGGTAGGCCGAACCCATGTGGTCGATGACCGCGTCGGCGACCTTCCAGAGGAAGGGCTCCTTCAGGCCGATCTTCACCCCGAAGCGGATCGCCCGCCGCATGATGCGCCGCAGCACGTAGCCGCGCTCTTCGTTGCTGGGCATCACCCCGTCGGCGACGAGGTGGGCGGTCGCCCGGGCGTGGTCGGCGATCACCCGCAGGGCGGTGTCGACCTCGGGATCCTGCCCGAAGCGCACCGAGGCCAGCGCCGCGGCGCGGGCCATCAGCGGACCGAAACAGTCGGTGTCGTAGTTGCTGCGCACGCCCTGGACGGCGGCGGCGATGCGCTCCAGGCCCATGCCGGTGTCCACCGAGGGGCGGGGCAGGGGCTTCATGCTGCCGTCGGCGAAGCGCTCGAACTGCATGAAGACGAGGTTCCAGATCTCGACGTAGCGGTCGCTGCCGGTCGCCGGTCCGCCCTCGGGGCCCAGGTCGGCGCCGTGGTCGTAGTGGATCTCGGTGCAGGGGCCGCAGGGCCCGGTGTCGCCCATCGTCCAGAAGTTCTCGGAGGCGCCCATCCGCTGGATGCGCGCCGGGTCCACCCCGGCCACCCGGATCCAGAGCTGCTCGGCCTCGTCGTCTTCTTCGAAGACCGTGACCCACAGCCGGCCCTTGTCCAGCCCGTAGCCCCCGTCGGCGGGAGGGGAGGTCAGCAGCTGCCAGGCCCAGCGGATGGCGTCTTCCTTGAAGTAGTCGCCGAAGGAGAAGTTGCCGAGCATCTCGAAGAAGGTGTGGTGCCGCGGGGTGCGTCCGACGTTGTCCAGGTCGTTGTGCTTGCCCGAGACCCGCAGGCACTTCTGCACCGTGGTCGCCCGGCGATAGTCCCGCGACTCCTGGCCCGTGAAGGTGTCCTTGAACTGCACCATCCCGGCGTTCGTGAAGAAGAGGCTGGGGTCGTTGGCGGGGACCAGGGAGGAGCTGTCCACCACCCGATGGCCACGATTGGCGAAGAAGTCGAGGAAGCGCTGGCGCACCTCAGCGGCGGACGGGCTGGTCACAGGACACCTCAGGGAGGGGAAGGGCCCGTCCTATGACCGGGTCCGAGGCGCGGCAAGACGGGGCGGATCAGGCCTCGCCCGCGTCGGAGCTGGTCAGGGAGGAGAGCATCCCGGACTGGGCCATCACGTCGGCGCGCAGCTTCTGGCAGGCCTCGGGGTTCTGATCCAGCCAGGCCATGGCGTTGTCGCGACCCTGGCCGATGCGCTCTTCGCCCAGCGAGTACCAGGAGCCCGAGCGCCGCACCAGCCCGAGCTCGCCGCCCAGGTCGATCAGCTCGCCGGCCTGGGCCACGCCCTTGCCGTACAGGATGTCGAACTCGGCCTTGCGGAAGGGGGGGGCCATCTTGTTCTTGACGACCTTGACCCGGGTGCGGTTGCCCAGCACCTGCTCGCCCTTCTTGATGGCGCCGATGCGGCGGATGTCCAGCCGGATCGAGGAGTAGAACTTCAGGGCGTTGCCGCCCGTCGTCGTCTCGGGGCTGCCGAACATGACGCCGATCTTCATGCGGAGCTGGTTGATGAAGATCATCACCGAGTTGGACTTGTGGATGGCCGCCGTCAGCTTGCGCATGGCCTGGCTCATCAGGCGGGCCTGGGCGCCGACCGTCGCGTCGCCCATATCGCCCTCGAGCTCGGCCTTGGGCACCAGGGCGGCGACGGAGTCGACGACCACGAGGTCGACGGCGTTGCTGCGCACCAGGGTCTCGGCGATCTCCAGGGCCTGTTCGCCGTTGTCGGGCTGGGAGATCAGCAGCTCGTCGATGCAGACGCCCAGGGCCTTGGCGTAGCCTGTGTCCAGGGCGTGCTCGGCGTCGACGAAGGCCGCCACCCCGCCGGCCTTCTGGCACTCGGCGATGGTCTGCAAGGCGACCGTGGTCTTGCCGGAGGATTCGGGCCCGAAGATCTCGATGATGCGGCCGCGCGGGAAGCCGCCGACGCCCAAGGCGATGTCCACCGAGAGGCTGCCCGAGGAGATGACCTCGACCAGGACCTTCTCGTCCACCCCCAGGCGCATGATCGAGCCCTTGCCGAACTGGCGTTCGATCTGGGCGACGGCGGCGTCGATGAGCTTGGACTTTTCGGGGCTGATGGGCATGACGGGCTCCAGGGAGGGGAGGGGAGGGCTGTTCTGCTCTGAACACCGGTACAGTATATCGAGGGGGAGGCCCGCGCAAGCATGGGGGTAGGACAGAAAATGTCCGAACCGAACTCAGCCCTCGAAGCGCCGCTCCAGCCCCGCTAGCAGCTTGCGGTGCAGGCCGCCGAAGCCCCCGTTGGAGAGCACGGCCACGACGTCTTCGGGCATGGTGTTGGCCACCACGCGGGCGACGATGTCCTCGGCGGACTCCTCGGCGCCGAGCAGCGGGGCCGGGCCGCCCTCGGGCCCCGCTCCCCACAAGAAGGCCTCTCGCCCCCGCGCCCGGATCGCCGCCACCAGCGCGTGGGCGTCCATTCGCTCCTCGGGCGCGATGCGCTCCAGGTCGCGCGGCGGCGCGATGACCACGACATCCGCCGCGTCGAAGGAGGCGGCGTACTCGGCCTGGAAGATGTTGCGGCGGCTGGTGTTGCTGCGCGGCTCGAAGATGGCCCACAGGCGACGCCCGCCGAAGCGCAGGCGCAGGGCCTCCAGGGTCACGCGGACGGCGGTGGGGTGGTGGGCGAAGTCGTCGATCACGGTGACGTCGCCGGGCGAGCCCAGCACCTCCTGCCGACGCTTGATGCCGCGGAAGCTGCGGAAGGCGGCCTGGACCTCGTCCGGTGCGACGCCCTCGCCGTCCAGGACCGCGGCGGCGGCGACCTGGTTGTACAGGTTGTGCTCGCCCACCATGATGCTCTCGAAGCGGCCCCAGACCCGGCCCTGGTGCAGCACCGCGAAGCGCATCGTGCCGGCCTGGGTGTCGACCTCCTCGATGCGGCCGTCCCAGTCCTGATCAGGGCCGTAGCGCCGGACCGGGCAGGGAGCCTCGGCGCAGACCTCGGCGACGGAGTCGCTGTCCCAGCGGGCGACCAGGAAGCCCTGCGCGGGCATGATGGCGACCAGCTTGCGGAAGCTCTCCTGGCAGTGGGCGAGGTCCCGGTAGATGTCGGCGTGGTCGAACTCGATGCTGGTGATGATCGCCGCGTGCGGGCGGTAGTGCAGGAACTTTGGCCCCTTGTCGAAGAAGGCCGTGTCGTACTCATCGCCCTCGATCACGAAGTGCGCGCCTCCACCGGCGGCGGCGGTCCGCTCGAAGTCCAGGGCCACCCCTCCGATCAGGTAGCCGGGATCACGCCCTGCTCCTTTGAGGAGCGCGGCCAGCAGCGCCGTCGTCGTCGTCTTGCCGTGGGTGCCGGCGACGACCAGGCTGCGGCGTCCCTCCAGGAAGCGGGCGCCCAGCAGGGCCGGGAAGCTCATGTAGGGCAGATCGCCGGCCAGCAGGGCCTGGGCCTCGGGGTACTCGGCGCGGATGGCGTTGCCGACGACCACCAGGTCGGGCCGGTGGGCGAGGTTCTCGGCGCGGTAGCCCTCCATCACGCGGATGCCCAGCCGGTCCAGGTAGTCGCTCATCGGCGGGTAGACGCGGTTGGCGTCCGAGCCCGTGACCGTGATCCCCGCGTCGGCCAGCATCCCGGCCAGGGCGGCCATGGCGGTGCCGCCGATGCCCATGATGTGGACGGTCTGGAGCGGGGAGGGGAGGGCGTGGACCTCGGGCACAAGGGCCTCCAATCAGAGCAGAGGGAGCAGCGCGGCGGGGCAGGAGGGGTCGGCGCGCAGGCGGGAGAGGTCGGCGGGTGTATCGAGATCCGCACGGGTCGGCAGGAGCTGCGCGTCGATGCCCTGGGCGGCGAGGCGTTGGCGGCTGACGGCGAGGGTCTGGGCGGTCGACCAGGGGATCCCGTCGAAGAGCAGGCTCAGGAGGGGCTCCTGCCCGCCGTCGAGGGCGACCAGCCAGTAGCCCCCGTCCTCGGCGGGCCCGAAGCAGACCCCGGGCCGAGCTGCGGCGCCGACCAGATCCGCGGCCTGCAGGCTCGGGCAGTCGGTGCCGATGCAGACGACCCGACCGGGCTCGGCGCAGGCACGGCGCAGCCGCTGGCCGAGATCGCCCGGTCCCTGGTCCTGGACCTGGGCCCCCAGCTCCCGCATCTCCGTGGCAAAGCCGCCCTCGAGCAGCCCGTCCAGGGCCAGCCGCACGTCCAGCCCGGAGCGCACCGCGGTCTGGACTGTGAGGCGGGTCAGCGCCGCATGCAGGCGGGCGGCGCCTTCGGGCCCCAGAGCGGGCTGCAGTCGCGTCTTGACCCTCCCGGGCACCGGGTCCCGGCTGAGGATCACGACCCGCGGCCTCACCGGTACCGCCGGGTCGCCCAGACGATGCGGCTCCCCGCCTTCAGCGTGCCCTTCACGGTGCCGCTGATCTTCGAGACGCCGATCCGGGGCCGGTAGCGGACCGGCACCTCCCGAATGCGCAGCCCGTGGCGGACCGCCTTGATCTGCATCTCGACGTTCCAGCCGAAGGTGGGGTCCTCCATCTGCATCGCCAGCAGGCTGCTCATCCGGATGGCGCGGAAGGGGCCCATGTCCCGATAGCGGTGGCCGGTGACGCGGGCGATCAAGAAGGTGGCGAGCCTGTTCCCGTAGCGCTGCTGCGGCAGCAGCGCGCCAGGCTCGGCGAGGCGGGTCCGGTCTCCCAGGACCATGTCCACCTCGCCCCGCAGGATCGGATCGACCAGCAGGGGCAGCTCTTCGGGGTGATCGCTGTGATCGGCGTCCAGGATCACCAGCACCTCGGCCCCCCAGGCGGCGGCGTGGGCGATCCCGGCCTGGCAGGCCTGCCCGTAGCCCCGCCGCGGCTCGCTCAACACCGTCGCCCCGCAGCCCCGGGCGACCTCGGCGGTGCGGTCGACGCTGCCGTTGTCCACCACCAGGACCAGCCCGACCTCGGGGAGCTCCGCCAGGGTCAGCGGGAGGGCCCGCTCCTCGTCCAGCGCGGGGATGACGACGGCGACCCGGCGGAGGTCGGGTGTGGATGGAGAGGCCATGGCCGCGGGTTAACCCCTGGCCCGTCCAGGAGACTCGATCATGAGCATCGCGCTCGTCCTCCTCAGCAGCCTCGGGCTGGCCCTTCCCCCGCTCAGCCCCCCTGTCGGAGCGAGCTCCTCCAGCAGCGCTGGCCCTGCGGTCGAAGTGCTCGGCGGCTCCACCCGTGTCGCAGCCGGTGGGCTCGCCCCCCTGGAGCTCACGCTCAAGATCCCGCCCGGCTTCACGGTCTACCGCGACATGCTGGAGGTGAAGGTCACCCAGGCGCGAGGCCTCTCGCTGGGGCCGGCCAGCCTCCCCCCGGGCCTCTCGGCGCCGGACCCGGCGGTCCCCGGCCAGACCCGCGAGCTCTACGACTTCGACGCCGTCGTGCAGATCCCCCTGCTCAAGCCCGGCCCGACGGGCACCTGGGCGGTCGAGCTCGATGTCCGCTACCAGGCCTGCGCCGGCTCGGTCTGCCTGATGCCACGCACCGAGCAGGTCATCTCCGTCCTGCAGGTCGGCGGTCCTCAGGCCGGCGACTGAGCCAGGAAGGGCGCGCTGAGCAGGCTCAGGCGGTCCCCGTGGACCTCGACCAGGCTGAAGGCGGTGTTCTCGTGGCTGCACTGGCGGAACTGGCGCAGCGGGAGGCCGAGGATGGCGCAGAGGGTCGAGGCGATCACCAGCTGGTGGCTGACCACCAGCACGGTCGAGCCGTCGCCGCTCTGGCGGGCGATCGCCACGAGCGCGGCGACCCCGCGGGCCTGGCACTCACCCAGGGTCTCGCCTCCCGGCAGGCGCAGATGGGTGGGGTCGGAGGTCCAGCGGCGCAACAGCTCCGGATAGCGCTCGAGCAAGACGCGGCCGGGCTGCCCCTCCAGCTCACCCTGGTCCATCTCGACCAGGTCGGGGTTCAGCTCCACCGGCAGGCCGTGCAGCTGGGAGACCGCTCGAGCCGTCTGCTGCGCCCGGTCGAGCGGGCTGCTGACGATGCGGTCCAGGCGAAAGGGCAGCAAGGCGGCCGGAGATAGCGCGGAGGCGAGCTGCTGGGCCTGGGCCAGGCCGGTCTCGTCGAGGGGGATGTCGCTGCGGCCCAGGAACCTCCGCTGCCGGTTCCAGGCGGTCTGCCCATGGCGGGCCAGGAGCAGCCGCACCCCCCTCGGCGACAGGCCAGAGGCCGTGTTTTCGTTGCTGATCGGCTTCTCCACGGCTACATGCTCCGGTGCAACAGGAGGGTGCGGCAATGTCCGGCAGGAACAAGGGCTTCGATCCGCTCGCCAGTCTGTTCGAGCCCCCTGATATCCACGCCGGCCTCGTTCCGGTCGACGATGGTGAGGACGAGCACGATCAGGAGTCCGCGCCCTCGGGGCAGGGCAGCTTCAACGATCCGATGGTGAAGCGCCCATCCGAGGCAAGCGCGCGAAGCGCAGCCTTCTCGGCGCTGGACGTGCCGGATCCCTCGGGCGAGGTCCCGGTGCTCGCCGATCCCGCCCTGGAAGAGAAGGTCGCCCTGGCCCGCAAGCTTGCGATGGAGGCGCTGGCTCGCCAGCCCGCGGCCGCAGCGCCTGCACCTCGGGCTGCGGCTCCCGCGCCCGCCGCACCCGCACCCGCGGCCGCCGCGCCCCC
>ERZ761602.8319-NODE-8319-length-10502-cov-8.088925_pt1 | contig 10502 bp, 9 predicted proteins | sample MGYA00512165_ERZ761602 | MGnify/ENA primary metagenome ERZ761602 (study PRJEB28899, sample SAMN02445085) | bioreactor sludge metagenome | biome: EBPR sludge; isolation source: Thorneside wastewater treatment plant | place: Australia: Brisbane, Thorneside...
GGTGTACCATTCGTCGTCGTCGCCGTAGAGATAAAGAACTCGGCCGTCGTAAGGCTTATAGAGCGGGCTGGTCTCAAGGTCGCCCGGAATGCCGCCGCAGACGCCGATCACGGCCCGGACCGCATCGGGATACGTCAACGCAAAGCGAAAGTTGAGCGCGCAGGCCTGCGAGAATCCGTAAAGATAAACTCGCGAGGGATCGGCGGCACCTTCTTCGCTGAGCCGGTCGATGAGGTCGAGCAGAAAGCGATGGTGGAGTGCGACCGAGTCCTCCGGCCGGTGGTCCGTTAGCCAGCCGAAGCCGACGCGGTAGCCGTCATCGGTCTTGCGAAAGTGCTGGTGCGGGGCCTCGACCGAGGCGATCGCAAAGCCCTCGGGTGCGATCTGCCGAGCCTCGCGCATCATATAACGCTTGTGCGCTCCATAGCCGTGTACGGCGACGAGGAGCGGAGCCGGGCCCGAAAGATCCTGCGGCATCAAGATGTCGTAGTAAAGCTTGATCTCGGCCGTTATGTGTTGGTCGCGTTGTATTTCCGCTTCGCTCATAAGAAAACTCAATTCAACCAAATCGCCCGCCGTTAGACAAGGCATAGCCGCGAGCCTTATCCTTGCGGTTTAGCATTTCCGCGATGAAAGCTGCCCTCAGCAAACTTGATCAGCTCGCCGGCATTGCACCGGGAGATTCGTTCGCCGTGTGGCTCGACCGCGGAGCTTTCGCCTGCCTTCTGCTGATGGCGGCATCGGTTCCGCACTCGATCGCCGCGACTCAGATCGCCTGGCTGCTCGGGATGACGCTCTCGGCCGCGAGGCTTTTTATCGCGCCTCGGCCGCGGTTTCGCTTCTTCGCTTTCGATGCCTTTCTGCTCGCCTTCATTGGCTGGAGCGTCCTCAGTGCATTTTTTTCTTACGAACCGGCGATCTCGCTCGATAAGCTCCGCGGAGTCGGGCTTTTCCTCATCTTCTTTTTTGCGAGGCTTAATCTGCGAACCCGTTCGGCCATTGGCGCGGTCGCGTTTTTGATGATCGGCTCGGCGATGGTCAACGTCATCTGGCAGCCGTCAGAACGGATCATCGGCCGCGGCGTTGAGGTCCACGGCCTTCGGCCGGAAGGCGCATTGGCGAAAGCCGGGCTCGCGGATGGGGACGCCATTCTCCGCGTCGACGGCAAGCGAATTTCCTCGCCGCAGGAGATCATTGCCGCTCTCGAAGCGAGCGAAACGGCCGACGCAATGTTCAACCGTCCGGACATTTACCGCACCGTAACGCTCCGCCGCACGAACCTCGCCAAGGGCACCACGCCCGAGGAAAGGCTCGGTTTCGCGTCCTGGAAAAAGAGCCACCGCTGGCGGGCGCAAGGCTTTTTTGGCCATTTCACGACCTATGGCGAGGTGCTTCAGCTTATAGGCTCGCTGGCGCTTGGGCTTGTGCTTGGACTCGCCTTCGACCGCGGTTCGTCGCTTGTCGGATTTTTGAGGTCGCCGCGGCGGCGAACAATTCTGATCGCCTCGATCTGCCTTGCATTGATAAGTATCGCATTGCTGCTTTCGGGTACGCGTGCGTCGCAGCTCGGCCTGCTTGTCTCCGGCATCGTGATGGTGCTCGCCATCGGCAACCGAAAGCTGATCGCATTAATGCTCGTGGTCCTCATCCCGGCGGCCGCCGGCGGTTACTACGTACTGCAAAAAACGCGTCAGCAGGACGAGACGAACGAATATCGCAAGACGATGTGGCGCGATGGCGTTCGGCTCGCGACCGAGAGCCCGCGGCATCTTCTGGTCGGCGTCGGGATGGATTCGCTAAAGGAACGCTGGCAGGAATTCGGGCTCTTTGACAGCGGCTGGCTGCCGATGGGACATTTTCACTCAACTCCCATTCAGCTTGCGGCCGAACGCGGGCTTCCGGCGCTTCTTTTCTGGCTGCTCTTCCTTGGAGCTTATGCCCGCAGCCTCTGGCGATATCTGCGGCAGGAGAACGGCGGGCCGGACGTACCGTTAGCGGTCGGGCTCGGCGTGCTCGGCGGCGTTGCGGGCTTTTTCACCGCGGGCGTGGTCCACTACAACCTGGGCGATGGCGAGGTCGCGATGGCATTCTATCTTGCGGCCGGGCTTGGTGCAGCGGTGCTTGTTAACAAGAATGTAAGCACCGAATAGGGACGCCTGCTGTCCAAAAACCTGAACCAAACGCGGCGTTTCTCCGTATTCTACTCTGGAAACAGAGGAAAACTATGTATAGAAATACCCGCACTCGCTCGATCTACGCTTTCTTACTCGCATTTGTAATGGCCTTTACGGGGATGCCCGGTGCCGTTTTTGCCGATGGAACAGCGCAGGCCGCGGACTACTCTGCCGCTCTCGCCACGATCGAAGAAAAGGTCGAGGCACGCCGCAAGGAACTCGGCATTCCGGGAATGTCGCTCGCCATCGTCAAGGACGACAAGGTCATTTACTCAAAGGGCTTAGGCTACAGGGACTACGAGAAAAAGATACCGGTCACGCCAAACACGCAGTTCGCGATCGGCTCGGCGACAAAGGCATTTACGGCACTTTCCGTTCTGATGACGGCCGATGAAGGCAAGCTCTCGCTCGATGCCTCGCCGCGGACCGTTCTGCCCTATTTCAAGATGGCCGACCCCGAAACGGACAAGAACATAACGATTCGCGACCTGCTGACGCACTCTTCCGGCCTAAACCGAACGGACCTCGCGATGATCACCGGGCGGCTGACGCGGCAGGAGCTTATCAAGGTCGCCGGCGACGCAAAACCGATCGGAAAACTTCGCGAACGCTTCGGCTATCAGAACCTGATGTACACGACGGCCGGCGAGGTCGTCGCGGTTGCTCAGGGGAAACAGTGGGAAGAGTTCATCCCCGAACGCATCCTTCGCCCGCTCGGGATGACGACGAGCACGATGACCATCGAGCAGATGGAGAAGGTCGCCGACCGCTCGTTCGGCTATAACTACAACTTTGATACGAAGGAAACTATCCGCCTTCCCTACCGCGAGATCAAGCAGGTAGCACCGGCGGGTTCGATCAATTCCTCGGCAAACGAGATGGCCGAATGGCTCCGGTTCATTCTTGCCGGCGGCGTCCACAACGGCAAACGGCTCATCTCGGAAAAGAGCTTTGCCGAATGGATGAAACCGCAAATGAACGTAACGCCCAACGGCTCGGTCAAGTATGCGCTCGGCTGGTTCGTCCGCGAATGGAACGGGATGACGGTCGTCGAACACGGCGGCAACATCGATGGCTTTAATGCCCTTGTCGCGATGATCCCGGAAAAGAAACTTGGCTTTGTGATGCTGACGAACGTCTCGGGTTCCTCGCTCGGCAACGAGTTGATGCCGATCGTTTGGGAGAACATTCTCGGCAAGCCCGAGGGCAGCAAGCCGGCCGACAAGCCCGAGCAACCGGCCGCGGGCGGTGCCGTTCCGGCCGACCTCGTCGGCAAGTATCTGACGCCGAACGGCGAGGGCACGATCGAGATAAAAGAGGTTGAAGGCAAGATCTCGCTCGTCGTTCCGGGCCAGCAGCCTTATGCCCTGGCACCGAAAACGGACGGCAAATTCGCGCTGACGCCGCTGCCGGACTCCTTCTCGATGTCCGTCAAACGCGATGCCGCGAAGCAGGTCGAAGCCATCGTACTCGACCAGCCTCAAGGCTCCTTTACCTTTACGCGTGTGAAGGGCGATGCCGCTCCGGCAGACTTGCCCTCGATCGATGAACTGATGGCGAAGGTCATCGAAGCCTACGGCGGCGAGGCGAATCTTCGCAAGTTCAAGACTCGAGTAACGACCTTGACGATCAACTTTGACAATCAGGGCGTGACCGCGACCGGGATCACCTGGGCAAAGGCTCCGGGAATGTCAGCCTCCGAATTCACGATGACCGCCGCCGGCAAGGTGATCGCCAAGGGCTACAACTTCTTTGACGGCACCGGCGGCGAAGAGGCTTACACTTTCGCTCCGACCGAGAAACTGACGGGGAAGCGGCTTGAGAACGCCAGGATCGATGCCGATTTCTATGCGCCTCTCAACTGGAAGACGCTTTATGAAAAGGCGTCGGTGCTCCGCAAGACCAAGTGCGGCGAGGAGGAGTGCTACGTAGTCGAGTTCGATTCGGAAAAGGGAACAAAGACGACCGACTTCTATTCGACCAAGACGAACCTGCTCGTCCGGCGAGATTCGATCATCCCGTCAAGCACGAGCAGCCAGCAGATAGCGATCACGACGACCTTCGAGGATTATCGCAGCGTGGATGGAATAATGATGCCGTTCCGCTCCGTACAGAACAGCCCGAGCAATGGCCGCGTGGTAACGCAGATCCGCGAGGTAAAGCACGACGCGAAGGTCAGCGACAAGGTCTTCAAGTCGCGAAAGCTGAAGTTCTGATGAGCATCAACCTTGCTTGCTGAAAGACATCAGAATCTCGGAGAACTTTGTGAACGCCTTTGTGGCCTTTGTGTTTAAGCAGATCTAACCACAAAGGCCGCAGAGGTTTTGCACAAAGAGCGCAAAGTAAAGACCGGAATTACTGGATCCCGGCCGCTTCCATCAGGTTTGGGGCAAACATGGGCTCGCTGTGGTCAAAGACCGCATCGAGCTCTTTCTCTACCGAGCCATGGCCGGCCGGTATCTGCTTGACCAGCGGCTCAAAGTTGCGGAAGTCGTAAAGCCCGGGGTCGAGCAGGTGCGAGGCGGTAACGTTCGTCAGCGCCGTCAGCATCGAATTGCGAAGGAACGGCACTTCCTTGGCGAGCTCGGTGACGAGCTGCTTAACGCGAGCCCGTTTTAGGTTCGGCTGCGAGCCGCAGAGATTACACGGGATGATCGGGAACTGCTTTTCCTCGGCATAGGCCGCAACGTCCGATTCATGACAGTAAGCCAACGGGCGGATGACCGTATTTCGGCCATCGTCGCTGCGGAGGATCGGCGGCATCGCCTTGAGCTGGCCGACGTAAAAGAGGTTGAGCAGGAACGTATTGATGATGTCGTCAGCGTGGTGGCCGAGAGCGACCTTTGTGCAGCCCTCTTCGACGGCGACCGAGTAAAGTATCCCGCGGCGGAGCCTCGAACAAAGCGAGCAGAACGTTTTGCCCTCGGGGACGTGGGCTTTGACGACAGAGTAAGTGTCTTCCTCAACTATCCGGTAATCGACGCCAAGCTCTTCAAGATAATTTGGCAGCACCTCGGCCGGAAAGCCGGGCTGCTTTTGGTCGAGATTAACGGCGAGGATGTCAAAATTTACCGGTGCCCGGCGGCGAACGTCGAGCAGCAGGTCGAGCATCGTGTAGCTGTCCTTTCCGCCCGAAAGGCAGACCATCACCCGGTCGCCCTCGGCGATCATTCCAAAATCGCCGATCGCCTGGCCCATCTTCTTTAACAACTTCGTCTTTAACTTACTCTCTACGAACAAATCTCTCCGCGTCCTCCGAAACCTTTAATACTTACATAATTGTTGCCCGCTCGGCAATAGCCGCCGGTTTACTAGACACCGAAGCGAAGCTGAACTATCATTCCCTATCAGGCATACGAGGCGACGAAAAGCACCCCCGCGAAGCGCACTTCGCAAACCGCAGTTTTCTTCTCGGTTTACTTTGCCTAACGTTCCAAATTACGCAAATTAAGGAGTTTTTCTATGATCAGAATGGGACGTTCCAGAACGGAACCTCAGGAACCGGCAAACAGCTACAGCCAACAGACGCAGACGGCGCCGTATCAGGCCGAACCGACCGCAAGCTCGCCCTCGCGGGCCGTAACGGACAGCGAGGCGATGGCCCGCGATATAAAAGAAGGCCGGTTGAGCGGCTTCGTCGGCCATGGGACGGTGCTTTCCGGCGAGACGAATTTTCAGGCGATGCTCCGCGTTGACGGCCAGCTTGTCGGCAGCGTTTCTTCGGAGACGGGCACGCTCATTGTCGGTTCGAACGGGCAGGTCGATGCCAATGTATCGGTCGCCGCGGCCGTTGTAAACGGCGTTGTCAACGGCGACATTATCGCCAGCGAACGCGTTCAGCTTGGGCGGACGGCCCGCGTCGTCGGCAACATTCAGGCTCCGCGGATGATCATCGAGGACGGTGCCATTTTTGAAGGTATGTGTTCGATGTTGGGCGCCCGCAAGGCGATCGAACAGCAGGCGATAGAATCGGCCCGGCAGGCGGAGGAAGAGGAAAGCCTCTTTGCCGAATCGAACGCGATAGAGATCGCCACGGAAACGGACGAGGATGACGACGAATTGGTTGAAGCCGCAAAGGGCTAGGGCCGTCCGAACGTCGTTAATATGGTCGAGGATGTCTGAAAGGTAAAAGAGCCTTCTCTGCGGTCTCCACGAAACACTCAGCGACCTCTGCGTTGTGATCATTTAAACGCAGAGTTCGCTGAGATTTACGCGGCGGCCGCTAAGTTTAGATTGCTGGCAGATTCGAATAGGCTTGTAGTCTTTCTGCTTTTCAAATACCCGTTTTTGCATAAAAGGAGAAAACGAAAATGCTCAGCGACTTCAAAAAATTCATCGCCCGCGGGAATGTGCTCGACCTCGCGATCGCGGTCGTCATCGGTGCGGCATTCGGTGCTGTTGTAAAGACCTTCACTGACGGCATCATAATGCCCGTGGTCGGACTGCTGACCGGTGGCATCGACTTTTCAAGCAAGGTCATCAACCTCGGCGATATGCCGGTCTCTACGCCCGAGCAGATCGCCGCCGCACAGGCCGCCAAGCAGCCGCTCATTCTCTACGGCCAATTTATCAACGAGATCATCACGTTCCTGATCGTCGCTTTTGTGATGTTCCTTCTGGCCCGCTATGCGATCAGCATCTTTAAGGGCCTCGAGGCCGAGGCCGAGCCTTCGGCCGAGGAGAAACTGCTGGCCGAGATTCGGGACATCCTTAAGGCGAAATAGTACTCGGACGGTTTGCCGGCTATTGGCCGAACGCAGACCGATCATCTGTGATTTTCGGTTTTGGTTGTGTGATTTCTGTGTTCCGAAAGATTGGCGAAAATGCACAACCAAAGAATTCACAGACGAAGACACAGACGGTCGAGCTCTACCGCTCGCGATGAAGGCAAAGGAGTTTCGCTCCAGAAACACTCGCTCTAATTTAGGTATCCGTCAGGTTCTGTGAATCTAAAAGTTTGGCCGGGTGTGATGCAGAGGTCGAGCGGAACGTCCGAGTCGTGGATATCAACTATCGCCGCGACGGGCGGAAAAAGGCTGACGCCAATCTTCAGGCAATCCGTGCGGCAGCGGGCGAGAAAGCGGTCGTAATAGCCCTTGCCATAGCCGACGCGGTGCCCGCTTTCATCAAAGCAAAGCAACGGGACAATAACGAGGTCGATCTCTTCGGGGTCGGCCTTTTCCGTGCCCGCGGGTTCGCGGATGCCCCAATCGTTTTCCGCAAGCTCGGCCGCCTCGTCAAAATAGCGGGCCTCGAGTTCGCCGCTCTCGCGGTCTGTAACCGGGGCACAGGTCGCGATGCCCCGCCGCTCGTGCCAGATGCGGTAGTAGATCATCGAGGTGTCAAACTCGTTGAACTTCGCCATGCGGATAAATGTGTGAAGGGTTTTGACGGCCGCTAGATCGACCTCATTAAAGAACCGCTCGGCGATCTCGGAACTCATCCGGGCGACCTCGCCCGGCAAGAGTGCCCGCCGCTTTTCTAGATAGACCCTACGTAGCTCGGCCTTGTTCATCCCTTCGCTAACCGCGCTTCTTGTCCGGCCGCGGCTTCATTGCAGATTTGTTCGTACGCGGTGTCACGACCGACTCCTTGAACTCGGAACCGCTCTGCTGATCTCGCTCGGACTTCTCGGCCAATAGCTTCGAACTCTCAACGATCTTCTTCGCTGCCTTCGCCGCCTTGCTGGGTCGTTTTTTTGGTGCTGGCATAAATTTCTCGTTCTAGCTAAGGCCTGATCACAACCGGCTGGACGCTGTGTTATCACTTGCCGTGGCTAGTCACAAACGGATCGTCCTTTATAACGATGCTCCCGTCCGGCATTTCGAAAATCAGTTTGCCATTGCGGGCAAAAACATTCGGAAGCCCAAGCTGCCGATTCTCTTCCTCAGCCCGGTGCATCGCACGGTTCCCAATGCGAACGTACTCGGCTAATCGGTCGTAAGCTTCTTTGCTTAGTCCTTTATCTGTATCTTTCATAAATTGACGAACCTCGCAAATAGCCCTTCGTCAAAGATCTGCTCTTCTCCATTGTCGCGCATCGCCACATCTATAAAACGCCCCTCCGTATTATAGATCAGCGTCCAGGAATCTACGAGGTCTTTATAGATCCTTATAAAGTTCCGACGGCCGCGTTCAAGCCTGCGGATCACATCCGCCGCTGGAACGTCGTGACCACCCTTTGCAACACGGTTACGTATCCGCTCAACAAGGATCGATGCCGAATCGGTGAACAAAAATATGATCGACACTCGATACCCCTTCGACCGGGCCTGACTGATCAGCTTGATCAAAAAGCGTCCCGCTAGCGTGCTCTCTATAAGCACGGAGCGGCCGTTTTCAAGTGCTTCTTGAAGCTTTCGGAAGAACGATTTTCCGGCTGCGATCGCCTTCGACGAAGGATCCCCTGGAGATAGCTCGATCGCGATCTCGTCCGAATTGAGAAAGTCGAACCCTTTGCGCCCGCGAATAAACTCCTTAGCAAACGTCGTTTTTCCGACACCATTCGGGCCTGCAATTATTACGATCTCGTTATTCATCATTCCCGCACGATCCAGCCCCCGCCGACAACCTCTTCGCCGGTGGCGGTGTCGTAGAAGATGGTCGCCTGGCCCGGGGTTATGGCCCGCTGCGGCTCGTCAAAGACGATGCGTGCGTGCGAATCCGCAAGCGCGTGAATTGTCGCGATCGCCGGTTCGTGGCGGTAGCGCACTTTTACGAGTGCCCGGACCGGCTCGCTTGGCTCGTCAAAGGCGACCCAATTCACGCCCTTTGCGGTGAACTCCATCGTATCCAGCTCATCCGCTTCGCCGACGATTATCTGGTTCCGAGCGCGTTCGATCTGGACTACATAGAGCGGCTTTTCGTGCGCAATGCCGAGCCCGCGACGCTGGCCGATGGTGTAGCGGTGAATGCCCGAGTGCTCGCCGAGCTTTTCGCCGGCTGCGTTGACGATCTCGCCGCCCTCGGGAATCTCAGCCTCGCGGCCTTCGTGCTCCAGAAAGCGATCGATGAACTCGGAATACTTCCCGTCAGGCACAAAGCAGATCTCCTGCGATTCCTGCTTCTCGGCGGTGTAAAGTTCGGCATCGCGGGCGATCTCGCGGACCTCGCTCTTGAGCATCTCGCCGAGCGGAAAATATGCCCGCGAGAGCTGGTCCTGCGTCAGCTCCCAGAGGAAGTAACTCTGATCTTTCCAGTGGTTCCGCCCGCGGAAAAGCCTGTAGCGGTTCGCCGCCGCGTCATATTCGACCCGGGCGTAATGGCCGGTCGCAACCTTGTCGCAGCCGAGCGAAACGGCCATCCGGTCGAGCGAGGCAAACTTGAGCCGCGAGTTGCAGGCGACGCAGGGGATCGGCGTCTCGCCCGAAAGATAGCTTTGAATGAACGGCTCGACCACGTCGCGGTCAAAGTCCTTCTCAAGGTTCAGCACATAGAAGGGGAAGCCGAGCTTATCCGCCACCCGCCGCGCGTCGTAAACATCATCGAGCGAGCAACATCGCGAGGGCAGCGGGTCGCCGTTCTCATCGACATTAACGTGCCGCCGCTGATTCCAAAGCTGCATCGTAAAGCCGACAAGTTCATGCCCCTGCTCCTTTAATAACGCGGCCGCCGCCGAACTATCGACGCCGCCGCTCATCGCAACCGCTATCTTCATCCAGACCTATTGTGACAGGGTGGTTGGCCGAGCGCCAAATCCGGCCGTCCGGCCGCGAAACTGCAAGTCACAAAGATTTCATCCAAACTTAATTCCCCAAACACTTCTTTGTAACTAAGAGACCGTAACCTGCGAGTTGTCCTAAGCACTTTGACCCCACTTCGCAGGCGCTTTGATGCGTCGAGGCAGTTTTTTATGCCGAATATCTTCGTTTTCAGGGAGGAGAGAAAAGTAAATGTCGATTATTGATGACGATATTATTAGTAACGATTCAGGCAACGAATCGTTTGAGGATGTAGTAAGCAAAAGATTCTCGCGAAGGAGTTTCGTTGCCGGCTCCGTAGCGGCCGCAACACTTGCTTCGCTCGGCAGTGTCGGCTCGCTGCTAAGTGCGGTTCCCGCCGAGGCGGCGACCCGCGGTCACCGCAGATTGCTCGGGTTCACGGGCATACCGGCCTCCGAGACCGATGAACTCGTAGTTCCTGAGGGTTACACCGCCGAAGTCCTGATCGCTTGGGGCGATCCGCTTTCGGACGGGCCGGAGTTCGAACAAGATGCAAGCAACTCTGCCGACGATCAGGCACAGCAATGGGGAATGCATAACGACGGCCTCGTTTATTTCCCGATCGCAGGTTCCCGCCGAGGACTGATCGTCCAGAATCACGAATACA
>ERZ761602.8320-NODE-8320-length-10502-cov-3.805494_pt1 | contig 10502 bp, 6 predicted proteins | sample MGYA00512165_ERZ761602 | MGnify/ENA primary metagenome ERZ761602 (study PRJEB28899, sample SAMN02445085) | bioreactor sludge metagenome | biome: EBPR sludge; isolation source: Thorneside wastewater treatment plant | place: Australia: Brisbane, Thorneside...
CTCGGAGATGTGTATAAGAGACAGCGTCAGCTCTTCGAGCGGATGGTGGAGTTCTGGTCCGACCATTTCAACATCGACATCAACTTCGCACACTGCCGGTGGCTCAAAACGGTGGACGACCGCGAGGTGATCCGCCCGCACGCTCTGGGCCGATTCGGGGACCTGCTGCGTGCCTCGGCCCACAGCCCGGCGATGCTCTATTACCTCGACAACGCGCTGAGCGTCGGCACCGCCCCGATCGAGAACTACTCGCGCGAACTCTTCGAGCTGCACACGCTGGGCACCGAGGTCGGTTACTCGCAGCGCGATGTGTACGAGGCGGCCCGGTGCCTGACCGGGTGGACAGTCTACCCCACATCCGCGGGCCCGTCGCTCTCGGGTCGGTTTCTCTACAGGCACGAATGGCACGACCCCGGCGAGAAGCGCGTCTTCGGCCACATCTTTCCCGCCGGCGGCGGTCAGGAGGAAGGCGAGACGCTGCTCACCATGCTCGCCGAGCACCCCGCCACGGCGACACGCATCGCTCGCAAACTCTGCCGGCGGTTTCTTGGCGAGGGGGTGTCGGAGCGCATCGTCGAATCCGTCGCGTCGGTCTACCGCTCCACCGGCGGGGACATCAAGGCCATGATGCGACGCGTGCTGCTCCCGCAGCACATGGCCCAGGCCACGCCGCGGTACAAGCGGCCCATGCACGCCTACATCTCGGCGCTCCGCGCCGCTCGGGGGAACCTGCTCTCCACCGGCGTCCTTCGCAGCCAACTCAATCTCGCGGGGCATCTTCCCTTCAACTGGGGCCCGCCCGACGGCTACCCGGACGCCAACGAGACCTGGAGCGGGCTGATTCTTCCCCGGTGGAACTTCGCCGCGCAGCTCGCGGCGGGCGAACTCCCCGGGCTGCACCTGGATGTCGCGGGCTTCTTCGCGGGCCTCGCCACCGCCGAGGAGATGACGGCCCGGATCGTCACCCTGATCTTCGGGGGCCGGATGGCACCCAAGGACCGCGATGTGATCCGGGAGTATCTCGGGGATGATCCCGTTCCACTCTCACGCCAGCGCGAAGCGCTGGGTCTCGCCCTTTCCTCCCCCGGTTTCCAATGGTATTGATCCTTCCGATTCGGTCCGTTTACGAACGAGAACAGCATGTCCGCCGATGATTGCCGGGCCATTGAGTGCGGGGGATGCCCCGAGTACCACGAACTTTCGCGGCGCGGTTTTCTCCGCGCCGCGGCGGGGAGCGCGGGCGTGCTGGCCGCCGCGGCGGCCGCCCCGGCGTGGCTGCCGCGGGTCGCGGTGGCGAACAGCCATCGCTCCACGATGCGCAACGTGGTGATCTCGGTCTTTCTGCGCGGCGGGGCCGACGGGCTTTCGATGGTCGTGCCGTACGGCGACCCGGGTTACTACTCGGCCCGCCCGTTCCTGTCGGTGGCGCCGCCGAACAGCGCGGCCCCGCTGCGCTGCGCCGACATCAACGGGTACTTCGGCTTTCATCCGGCGCTCAATCTGCTTCGGCCCGCCTACGACGACGGCAAACTCGCGATCATCCACGCCACCGGCAGCACCGACCCGACGCGTTCACACTTCGATGGACAGCGGTACATGGAGAGCGGGGCCGACGGCCACTTGTCGCTCTCCACCGGCTGGCTGGGCCGGCACCTGCAGCATTCGGCCCCGCACGATCCCGCAGCGCTGCTGCGCGGCATCGGTCTGACGACGGGGCTGCCCCGCACGCTCTTCGGCGGCCCCAGTTCGCTGCCCGTGCCGAACCCGGCGAACTTCGGCCTGGCTGGCTCGGCCGAAACCGCGGCAGCGCGGGCCGCGGCCCTGCACGAGATGTTCGAGGCCGTCGGCGATCCGCTGCACGCCGTGGCCTCGACGACGCTGGCGACCATCGATCTGCTCCGGCGGATCAACTTCAACGGGTACCAGCCCGCCGGCGGGGCCGTGTACAACACCATCGGTTTCGGGGCTTCCCTGAAGGCCACGGCGGCGCTCATCAAGGCGAACGTTGGCGTCGAGGCGGTGGCGATTGATTTCAACGGCTGGGACACGCACGCCAACCAGGGCATCGGCCCCGGCGGCACGATGTACAGCCTGCTCAACAACCTGGCGACCAACATGATGGCCTTCTACCGCGACATGACCGCGGGGCCGTCGCCCGGGTTCATCATGGTGGTCATGTCCGAGTTCGGCCGTCGCCCGGGTCAGAACGGCACCGGGGGCACCGATCACGGGCACGGCAACTGCATGTTCGTCATGGGCCAGCCCGTCAACGGGGGCCAGATCTTTACTGATTGGCCGACGCTGCACGACGACCGCCTGTACCAGGGGATCGATCTCGACGTCACCATTGATTACCGCGACGTTCTCTGCGAGATCATCCAGTACGGGTTGAACAACTACAACCTGCCGCAGGTCTTCCCGGGCTTTGACCCCACGCCGCGAGGAGTGATCGTCTGATGATTCGCCGCGCATCCATCCTCGCACTGATCTGTCTCGCCGGGCGCATCGCCGTTGCCGATGCCCTCTACAGCAACGGCTCGCCCGATGCCGCGACCCCCGCACTGGGCGCTCGGGCGGTCACGCTCAGCGGCGTGCGCGCCACGATGGGTGCGATGTGGAGCGAGTGCGCCGGCGCATCGGGAGAGGCCGACCATCTCGCCGGGTTCAGCGCCCACCCCGAATCCGGACAGGCCTCCGCGGGTTCCTACCGCCTCGCCGACGACTTTGAAGTCACCTCGCCCAACGGGTGGCGGGTGACAGGCCTGTCGTTCTTCGCGTACTCGCCGGGCGCAACGGAGGCGGCCTCGCCGTTCGCCGGCGTCAGCGTTCGCATCTGGGCCGGGCGCCCCGGCGATCATGGCGTGCTCATCGCCTACGGCGACGCGACGACCAACCGGCTCAGCGGTTCCGAGCCGACGGGGACCTATCGGGTCTTTCACACGCTGGGGTTGCCCGCGGCCACAGCGCCCGATACCTCGCGCCTGATCTGGCGTCTTGATGCCGATGGGATCAACACCTTCCTCGCGCCCGGCCGCTATTGGCTCGAGTGGCAGATCGCCTGCGTGGATCCCGATGCCGGGGCGTACGTCCCCGCGGTGACGGTGCCCGGCGTGCGAGGCAGCAACGGCGCGAACGCCCTCCATTTCACACCGCAGGGCCTCGCCGGCGCGTGGGTGCCGCTGATCGATCCCGGCAAGCCCGAACTGGCCCACGATGCGCCGCAGGAACTTCCGTTCATCGTGCGTGGAGAGGAAATGCCTTCGCCGTGCCCCGCGGATTTCAACCAGGACGGCGGCGTGGACGGTGCCGACATCGAGTTGTTCTTCCGCTCGTGGTCAGCGGCGGACTCCCGCGCCGATGTCAACCTCGACGGCGGCGTGGATGGGAGCGATGTGGAAACATTCTTCCTCGTCTGGGAACAGGGTGGTTGCTGATAAGTCCCGGAGTGCTTTGCCCAGTTTGTCCGCCGCATCAGATCGATCTCGAGCCGTGATTCGTTCGGTGCATCCTGTTGGAACAAAACTGTGATGAGCATGGGGAATTTCCCTCATGTTGCGTGTACTCCCGGTGTATTTCCCATTATAATGAACCTGTCCGACAGCCCAGGCGTAGGTCTGCGGAGTGCGGGCCGAGCGAGACTCGTCCCCGCGTAGAAAGCACTCACTCTTATTTCACACTGAGGAAGAACTTATGAAGTCCATCGCGTTGTTGCTGTGCGCTTGCGGTCTCGCTGCGCCCGCTCTGTCCGCCACCATCACCACGCTCGGCCTCGGCCGCGCCCAGGCCATCTCGGATAACGGCGGCGTGGTCACGGGTCTTGGAGGCTTTTTTCAGCCGTGGGTGTGGACGCCCGAGGGCGGCATGGTCTCGGTCCCGGCGGGTGAGACGTTCGCCACGACCGTCAGCGGCGATGGACGCGTAGTCGGCGCGGTCACGCACGACGCGGACAGGAACTTCCGCATGGCCACGCAACCCTTCCCGCTCACCGGCGGCGGGTGGAACTTCGTGCCCAACCTGGGCGGGGCCATGTGCGAGGATTCGATCATTTCCTCCGGCATCGCGCTCAGCGGCGACGGCTCGCTGGTCGGCGGCTCGATGCCCAACGGCGGCTGCTCCGGGTTTGATGTCGGCGTGACCTATACCCAGTCCGCCGGGCTTGTCGAGTGGTACTCGCCCTTCAGTTCGCTTTCGCGCATCTACGGCGTCTCGGCCGATGGGCAAACGTACTACGGCGAACATTACATGGACATCGAAGGCTCCGTCAGCCACCACGGGTGCATCTTCTACGCCAACGGCAACTTCGAACCCATCAGCATCGATCGCTTCCACGGCACGCTCTCCGCGATGAACCGCGCGGGCACGCTCGTCGCCGGCAACTATCACCCCGACACGGGCAACTGCTACGTCTGGTCCTCGGCCAACGGGTTCCGCGACCTGGGCCCGATCGACGGGATGGACTTTGTCTTCAGCAAGCGACCCACCTCGATGACCGATGACGGCGGCATCGTCATCGGTGAGGCGGGCGACTTCTGGAGCCGCTCGCCGGTCATCTGGATCGAGGGTCAGAACGGCCAGCCCCTCCAGACCTTTCTGCAGAGCCGGGGCGTGACGGGCATCGGTTCGTGGACTTTCCTCTCCGCCGCGGCGATCACGCCGGACGGGCGATTCATCGTCGGCCACTACGCCGTCGATGACGGCACCTTCAACACCTACGCCTATCTCGTGGATCTCGAGGCCGAAGGCACGCCTTGCCCCGCCGACTTCAACCAGGACGGCGGCGTGGACGGGGCCGATGTCGAGGCCTTCTACCAGGCGTGGGAGGCCGCGGAACCCAGTGCCGATGTCAACCAGGACGGCGGCATCGACGGCGGCGATGTCGAGGCGTTCTTCGCCGCGTGGGAAGCCGGCGGCTGCTTCTAAGGCTCTCTCCTCCGAGATGGTGACGTCGGTCAAGCGTCACCGCTCGCTACGTGCGCCGCGGCGTCTCACCGGACGCCGCGGCGTTTTCTTCGACACACGCCGGATACGCTGGGGGTCGCATGTCGGACCTGCAACGCCGCCTCATCCTCGAAGAGTGCCGCCGGTACTGGGAATCACGCGAGGCCGCGGGGTTCGTTCCCGGCGAGACGTACATCCCCGTCACCGGCAAGGTGATGGACGCCGATGACCTCGCGCACCTCGTTGACGCGGGTTTGGACATGTGGCTGACGATGGGTCGCTTTGGCGACGCCTTCGAGGCGGAGGTGGCCCGCGTCTTCGGCACGCGCCACGCGCGGCTCACCGTCTCCGGCTCGGCGGCGAACCTGCTCGCCTTTTCGGCGCTCACCAGCCCCATGATCGAGGGCAAGTTCGACACGCCGCGGCTGCGGCCCGGCGATGAGGTGCTGACGGTGGCCGCGGGGTTCCCCACGACGGTCGCGCCGATCGTGCAGAACGGGTGCGTGCCGGTCTTTGTGGATGTGGACCTCGAGACACACAACGCCGACCCCGCCCTGCTCGCCGGGGCGGTGACGGAGAAGACCCGCGCCGTGATGCTGGCCCACAGCCTGGGCAACCCCTTCGACCTCGGGGCGGTGACGGCGCTCTGCCGCGAACGGAACCTGTGGCTCATCGAGGATTGCTGCGACGCCTTCGGCGCGACCTACGGCGGGCGGGGCGTGGGCACGTTCGGCGATCTCGCCACGCTCTCGTTCTATCCCGCGCACCACATCACGATGGGCGAGGGGGGCGCGGTGATGATGGACCACGCTGGGCTGCGGCGCATCGTCGAGAGTTTGCGCGACTGGGGCCGGGACTGCTGGTGCCCGCCGGGCAAGGACAACACCTGCGGACGACGCTTCGAGTGGTCGCTTGGCTCGCTGCCGGAGGGGTACGACCACAAGTACATCTACTCCCACCTGGGGTACAACTTGAAGCCCACGGACATGCAGGCGGCGGTGGGCCTGAGCCAACTGAAAAAACTGCCCCGGTTCGTCGAGGCCCGGCGCGAGAACTTCGCGGAACTCACACGATTGATACAAGCCGCCGGATTGGAAGAGCACTTCATCCTGCCGCGGGCCACGCCGGGGAGCGAGCCGAGCTGGTTCGGGTACCTGCTCACGATCCGCGAGGGGTCGCCGCTCTCGCGGCGCGAGGTGGTGCGCGGCCTGGAATCGAGGAAGGTCGGCACGCGCCTGCTCTTCGCGGGCAACCTGACGCGCCAGCCCGCCTTCGCGGGCGTTCACTACCGGGTCCACGGCGGCCTGGCGCACACGGACAAGATCATGAACGACTCCTTCTGGATCGGCGTGTGGCCGGGCATCGATGCCCCGCGGCGCGAGTACATGGTGGAGGCGCTGGCGGAAGTAGCAAAGGAGTCAAAGCCCCGTTAGGACGGCCTCAGTTCCCCGACCTGTTCAGCCCCGCGGCGTACTCGTTGTTCATCATGGTCTTGAGCTGCTCGGTGACTTCGATCCCGGAACGGGCGTAGATGACCCGCTTGCTCTGGATGATCTCGTTGCACTCGCGGTCGGTCAGGTTCTGCATGACGCGGATGGCGCGGTCATCGATGAGGATCAGGTCGTACCCCTCGCGCTTGGCGAAGGCGTCCGCCGCGGTCTGAACCTTGGCGTACAGGTCCGCGAGGATGTCCCCGTTCTCGAGGTTGATCATCTGCTGATAGGCCTTGCCGCGGGCCTCGAGCGTGGCCTTCAGTTCCACCAGGCGGGCGAGTTTCTCGATGCGGCGCTTCGTGTCGGTCTGGGGCAGGATGTCCTTGTCCTTGAGTTCGGCCTCGATCGACTTGATCTCGTTGTTGAGCGCGGCGAGGTTGTCCTGAAGGCCACGCCCCTTGATCTGCACTTCTTCGTTGCGAGTCTTGAGTTCGGTCAGGCCGTTCATCAAGGCCCCGATGTCCACGAGGCCGATGCGCGTCGGCTCCGGGGCCGCGGCGACGGGCAGGGGCCGTGCGCCGGTGCTGGCCGCGGCGGCGGCGATGATGCACGCCCCCAGCAGCGCGGCGGCGGCGAGCGGACGGGACGGGCGGGAGACTTCGCGGGTGGTGGTGCTCATGGCGGAATGATAGGGGTCACTAACCACAGCGGTGGGCGCAGCCTTGAGCGGCCCGGCCCCCGGCGACCGCTAGCAATCCCCGGATTCCCACGCCTCGAAGAACGCCGCGGCGTCCGACCCGTCGATCCCGCCGTCGAAGTTGACATCGGCGCGCGGGTCGGCCCCCTGCCACGCGAGGACGAAGGCCTCCACGTCGCCCCCGTCGATGCCGCCGTCACAGTTGGCGTCGGCGATGCAGAACTCCATCGTGACCGGGTTGCTCCACGACTGTCCGCAGGCGTCGGTGACGACGCAGGCGAACCAGCCGCGGTCGTCCGCGCCGGCGCCGATGATCCTCAGGTCGGGCGTTGTGGCGCCTTCCACGACGGAGCCGAAGGGCGTCGGCCCGTCGGGGATCGGCCAGCCGTTGAGATGCCAGCGGAACGTCCACGCCGCGTTCCCGTGCGTGTCGGCTCGCGCCGACCATTCGCCGCCGATGCAGACCGGCCCGCCCGTCTCGACACGTCCGACGCCGCCCGAGGGAGGGGGGGCGAGTTCGGTGAAAAACGTTGAGACGCCGCCCGGCGTGAGCACGAAGGTTCCTCCCAGGGCCAGGGTGTCGTCGGTCGAGACCATCGCGGCGATCCCGCTCGATGGGCCTGTGAACTGCGTCCACCGGAGGCCGTCCCAGCGCCGGATCTGCGACGGCGAGACGCTGCTCTGAACGATCACGTACAACGAACCGTGGTGCTCCACGGGGGCGCGGTCCCACGGGGGTGCCGCGGGCCCGCCCGCGAACTCGCGCCATGCCGACCCGTCAAAGGCGGCGCACCGCTGGACCGGTGTGCCGTCGATGGAGTCGAAATCGCCGCTCACGACCAGACGCCCGTTGAACTCCGAGAGGGCGTTGACTCCCGCGGCGCGGGTTCCCTTGCGCACGGGCACGGCTCGGATCGATTGTCCGTCAAAGAAGTGCAGCAGGCCCGTTGTGCCCGCGTGCCAGAGTTCCGACCGCCACACTCGCGCCGCGCTGGTGATGCCGAGCGTCGTCGGCCAGGCGGGCGCGGTAGTCCAGGTCGAGCCGTCCCACAGCGACGCCCGCCACGCTCCCCCGGCGCTGTACAAGATCATCAGTCTGTCGCCCAGAACATAGGGAGTTCCAGACGAGGCGGGTGCGCCGGGTATGGCGCTCCACCGCGCGCCGTCCCACATCACCAGGTTGGGCACCGTTTCGTCCCCCGAGCGGTCGAAGTTGCCGGTGGCGATCAGGCCGCCACGCCACGGCTCCAGCCGCTGGATCAGCGGCCGTTGACCATTCGCGCGGCGCAGCCCCGCGCCCAACGCCCGCCACACACCGTCGCGGCGCTCGGCCACACTCTCCGCAGGACCGTTGGGGGTGTTCCGAAAATAGCCGGCGGCGAAGAGGGATCGCCCGTCCCAGGACAGGCACGAGATACGCTCGTCGAAACCGTGCGGAAAGCCGGTGTACCCCGATTCGCCCACGCCGGCCAGATTGAACGCCATGGCGTCACCCGCTCTGGCGAACTGTCCACCGATCCAGACCCGCCCGCCCGCCTCGCCCGTCGCGAGCAGTTGGGTCCAGCCTGAAGCATGCGCGGAAAACCGACCCGGCAGCGGGGTCCACCCTGTGACGGGATCAAAGACATTGACCGTGTCGTCGCGCAGGTCGAGCAACCGACCTCCCGCCGAGACAAGCCGAACGGGTCGATAGGCGCGGTCGTCGCCCAGCGGCACGAGCGCACCGTTCTCCCACTGATAGACGCCCCGCAGCGGCGGGCGGTCGTTGTACGACACGTCGAGGTACATCACCGCGCGGCCATCGTGGCACGTGATCGTGTGGCAGCCGGGATTGAAGTGGACGTGCTCCTGGTCCGGCACCGCCGAACGCCAGACGGTGCCGTCAAAGTACGATGGATTGGGCTTGAAGTCATCCTCGGGAAAGGCCCCCCAGCCGTTGTACATCCACACATCGCCGTTGCACGACTCGAACAACGGCGTGGAGAAGTTCTCGAGGGTCCAGAGCCGGCTCCCCGAATGCCACCCGTTGTTCCAGACCGCGACGGTTCTCAGCGTGGTTGTCGAGTCCGGCCCGAAGATGTACCGGCTGATCCCCGACACGACCAGCCCGCCCCGGCCGGCCGCGAGGCTCTCGGTCACGAGCAGGTCCCCCGCGCCGCCCATGCCCCGCGGCACCGGGAGCCACTGAAAGCCGTTCCACCGCGCCAGGCCCGGCACGCCCCCCAGCCCGTCGCCGAACCGGGTCCCCCCGGCCCAGAGTTCGCCGTTCCAGACCTCCAGCACCCTGCAGTCGCGGGGGCCAAGCGTGCCGACCGGCTCGAAGGTCGTCCCGTCGAAGCGGGCCAGTGCCCCGAGGGGTTGATTCAGCGCGGCCGAGAAGTACCCACCGAGATAGAGCGCCGGCCCGCGGCCATCGTCGAACGAGCGCATGGCGTACACGGTGGACGACATCCCGGGGACCGGCCCCCCGCCGGGCAGCCATTGATACTCGCACTGCGCGTGCGCCGCCGACGCCAATGCGCCCAGCACGAGCGCGGTCTGTGTGTGCATGATCCTCAGCATGACCCCGCCTCCCATCGCACAAAGAATGCCTCCACATCTCCGCCGTCGATGCCGCCGTTGCCGTCGGTGTCGGCGCATGGCCGGGCGTCTTCCCACGCCCTGAAGAAGGCTTCAACGTCGGCCCCATCGACGCCGCCGTTGCTGTCGAAATCCGCAGCGCACGCGGCGCAGGCGATGAAGCACGAGTCGGGCACCCCGTCCGCATCGGCATCGATCGACGGGTCCGACAGGATGTCGCACGTGTCCGGAAGTCCGTTGCCGTTGCAATCCGGGGCGTGGAGAAGCGTCGCGTGCACGCCCGGGTTCGCGCCTATCGCCAGGGCATTTCCGCCCATCGCCAGCGAGCGGCCAAGCCCGGCAGCGCCGGCCTCCACCATGTCACGAGGTCGCCACGCGGTACCCGCGGGCTGGTAGACCAGCGTTCCGCCCGTGGCCCCCGCGGGCGCGCCGACCGCGATCAACCCCGAACCCACCGCCGCCGATGCGCCGAAGCCTCCGGGCCCGTCCGGGCCGCGGAGTACGTCCCGCACCGGCCAGGAAGCGCCCTGCCTCGTCAGCACGAAACATTCTCCCGCGCCCGGTGCGCCCGCGGCTGCAACATCGCCGTCGATCGACACCGCGGCACCGAGACGCGCCCCCGCTGTCGGGTGGTCGTGCCTGCCCGAGAAGATCCATCCACCCGAGGTGAGCCGCAGCACGTGCACCGATCCGCCCTCGCGTCCGGGCGAGCCTACCGCCGCGACAGGGCCGAACGCGGAGCGGGTCATGGCGACGCTCGCGCCAAACTCCGCGCCCGCCGGCGTGCCCGAAGGCACGATACGCTGGCCGACCCGCCAACCCGACGGCGTCCAACTCACGGACAGCACGCTCCC
>ERZ761602.8321-NODE-8321-length-10501-cov-5.053035_pt1 | contig 10501 bp, 8 predicted proteins | sample MGYA00512165_ERZ761602 | MGnify/ENA primary metagenome ERZ761602 (study PRJEB28899, sample SAMN02445085) | bioreactor sludge metagenome | biome: EBPR sludge; isolation source: Thorneside wastewater treatment plant | place: Australia: Brisbane, Thorneside...
TTTTATAATCGAAGGGTGTTATTTCAATAAAAAAATCATCAATGAAAGTAGCCGTATTCAGAAAAGCTCATTTTAATGCTGCCCACAAACTAAGCAACCCCAACTGGAGTGAAGAAAAAAATGTGGAGATCTTTGGCAAATGTGCCAATGAATTTTATCATGGTCACAACTATAACTTGGAAGTGATGGTGGTGGGCGAAATAGACCCCGAAACGGGCTATGTAATGGATATGAAAGTGCTTTCTGATATAATAAAAGCTGAAGTCGAAGAGCGATTCGACCATAAAAACTTAAACCTTGATACAGAGGAGTTTAAAACCCTTAACCCAACTGCTGAGAACATTTGTATTGTGATTTTTAATCTCTTAAGGCCCAAAATCAATGAAAATTTGGGTTTAAAAATCAGGCTTTTCGAAACCGAAAGAAATTTTGTTGAGTATCCTGCCGGCTAATCATCGTCATTGTTCATCATATCATCCATCAGCTCCTCTTCTTCTTTTTTCAATTGCTTGGAATTTGATTTTTTGCCGAATTTATAGGCAACCGTCAGTATCAAAATGCGTGATTCCTTTTTCCGATAGGCTTCTGTGGTAAATCCCAGACCTCTGGTGTTTGTCCATGCTTGATTTGTGTTGAACACATCGGAGCAGGCAAGCGTGAGGCTGACTTTGTTTCTGAAAAAATCTTTACGAACGGCAATATCCAGAAAAGCCCTTGTCAGTGTAGTGTTTTGGGCGGTGATTTGCGGCAACACCACATTTCCCGAAACCTGTATCATCATATTATCCCAAAACCGAAACATCGACAATACTTTCACAAGTCCGCCCAGGGCGCTGTTATTCAAATCACTTTGTACATTGGCTGCATTCAGTTTGTAATAGTAAACATTCACACTTGAGGTGAGGTCCCACCACTGTGCGAGTTTGTTTTTGGCCACCACTTCCACACCACCGGCCTGCGCATCATTCAGGTTTTGATAGGTGATGTTGGCAATCCCATCAGTGCCCAGCGTGTTAAATTTGCCCATTACGCCTGTGGTGTATTTGTAATAAATAGAAGGCACCACTGAATGTTTTGAGTTTTTAAAAGCGTAGGACAATTCCGCAGAATGTGTGTATTCCGGATTCAGGTTGGGGTTGCCCAGGCTGATGCTGAGCGGGTTGGTGAGATCCGGGAAGGGGTTGAGCGATTTCACCGAGGGGCGATTCACCCGGCGGGTGTAGCTGAGGCGCAAATCACCGGTTTCAGAAATTTTATATCCAAGATGAACCGATGGATATACGTTGAACCATTTGTTTTGATTGCGAAGGCCCAATGTGAGCTGATTGGTGGTGATGATGGCTTCCTCGAACCGAAAACCCACCTTGTAGCTAAACAATTTCACTTTCTGCTCGAGGCTAATGTATGAGGCATAAACCTGCTCATTGTAAAGAAAGTGATTGGTAAAATTGGTGTTGTTTTCCCATGCACCTGTGGAATAATTATAATCATTGGCGGCAAAATCATTGTCGGAGTGGCGAATATTGGCTTTAGCCCCAATTTCGAGTAACATTTTTTTACCTACCGGCAACTCATAATCAATTTTACCCGAAAATAGACCAAAGCGAGGCACTCCGTTGATGATTCTTAATTCCGGAGTGGTATTTGCCGGATTTAAATACGCATCATAAAATTGTGTATTCATCTCTGTGCGCTCATTATCATCATTTCTGGAATAACCGGCATTCACCAATATTCGGTGTTTTTTATTTGAAAATGCCTTTCTGAAAGACATGTCCACATCATAGCTGATTCCTGTGTTTCCTTCCACCGCATTTCGCTCAAAGGCAAGTGTGCGGCTTTGATTTTGATCAAGGCGATTTTGAAGGGTGTATTTGTTTTGAATCTGATGGCCGATTTTTGCCACACCACTCACAGATACGCTGGTTTTGGGATTGAAATTATAGGTAAGCCCCGTTCTGGCCATGTGCGATCCTTTATAATCGAGGCTTTGACGATCCTGATTCAGGAAAAAAACGGGCTCAGTGGCATTCACCTCCTTGGAGGAATTTCCAAATCCAAAGTAATTGGTGTAGCGAAAATTGTAGGACAAATAAAAATTGACTTTGGTGGTATTGTATCCAAAATACCCTGTTGCATTGTATTTATCGCGTGTTCCGGCACTGGCCGATATAAAGGCCGTTGTGCCCAGATTTCCGTTTTTCTTCAATACGATATTAATAATTCCGGCATTCCCATCGGCATCGTATTTAGCGCCGGGATTGGTGATCACTTCAATTCTTTCTATGTTTGCTGCCGGCAAATTATCAAGCACCGCCTGACGACTCGAGCCGCTCAATCCACTTTGTTTACCATCAATTAACACAGTTACTCCCCGACTACCCCTCAGCGAAATTTTGCCGTTTATTTCCACATTCACCGCCGGAATGGTGCGCAATGCATCAATGGCTGTGCCGCCATAACTTAAAATATTGTTTTCAACCAGGTAAACTTTTTTATCGATGTCATTGACAAAGTCATCTTTAGTTTCTACAATTTCCACGGGTTTCAAAGATTCTGATTCCGGCTTTAAAAAAATCTCTCCCAAATCAATTTTCGGCCGCTTGGGTGTAATTTCCACTGAATCTTTGTAGGATTTATATCCCATAAAAGTCACTTTGATGCGGTATTTTCCAAATTGAACTTTTTGTAATTCAAATCCCCCATCTTCAGATGTAACGGCACCACTCACTGCTGTTTTTTCGCCGGCCATCAGCACTATAGTTGCTGCGAAAAGAGGATTTTGAGATTCTTTGTCGTACACATTCCCCTTGATGCTCCCCCACGTTGGTTTATTATTTTGTGCAGATGTTTGCCCAATCCCGAAATAAATCGCAAAAAGGGTCATTATCAATCCCTTTAAAAACATCAGTTTAAAATTCCTACATCTCATGAACAGCGCTGTGCAATAAATTCAAAACAAATTAATAATATTTCATCGGGTTTCCTTTATTCTGACGACATTTTGTGGCGTTTTTCCTCCTTTTCAATTCCTTATTCAAATTCACATTCTTCATCTATTCTGAAGGCAAATTCGTCTAAAAGCCTTGTATTCATTGGTACTTTGCGGGAGATTTCTTACTTTTGCGCCGCGATATTTTTAGTAAACAAATATGACCCGAATTTTATTTCTGACCACGCTTCTTTTCTGTTTTGCAAATTCAATCACCTCCGTTTCTTATTCTCCGGCTTCAAATGTATTTATGGCCGACGATATTGCCGGCGATTGGGTTAAAGATGATGGTGCTTTTAAAGTGAGAATCGAAAGAATCGCCGACAAATATTACGGCAAAATTTTATGGTTGGAGCAACCCCTCGATAAAGACGGAAAACCCAAAAAAGATGTGTTTAATCCGGACCCCAAACTTCGTGATAACTCCATCATTGGACTTACTGTTTTAAAAAGTTTGAAATACGACCGTGACGGCCTTTGGGAAGATGGAGAATTATATGACCTCGAAAGCGGAAAATCTTATGATTGCCGGATCACTTTAAGAGACAAAAATCGGGCTGAGATGAGGGCTTACATGACGTTTTCCTTTTTGGGAAAATCTTTTTTCTTCAATAGAGTTGTTAACTAAATTTAGCATTTAGACGAATTCTTTTTTACTTTTGAAAACACAATTGAATCACCCTGACATGGATTCAAAGAAAAAAATCCTTTTTGTGATTGGTTCACCCAACCAAACCACTCAAATGTTTCAAATTTATCAGCATTTGAAAGAGGATTATGATTGCTACTTTACACAATTTTTTGGCGATCATCCACTCACAAGAATCATCGTAAAGCTCGGTTGGCTTGATACCACTATTCATGCAGGTCAATTTAAAGAAAAAGCAGATCAGTTTTGCCGCGAAAACGGTCTTCGTCAGGACTATATGGGAGCCCAATTGGGCAACAAATATGATCTTGTCTTCATTTGCAACGATATGACGGTTTCAAAACTTGCCCGCAGTACAAAATCAATTTATGTACAGGAAGGCATGACTGACCCTGTCAATTGGGCCACTTCTGTGGTGCATGCTTTGGGGCTTCCGGGTGTATGGACGTTTAATACTTCTCTTAATGGATGCTCCAATCTTTATGACATCGGCTGTGTGGCTTCAATTGGCTACAAAGACTATTTGAGTAAATGGGGAACCGAAAGAAAAAAGCTTTTTGTTACGGGGATTCCAAATTTCGACAATGCCGCAGCATACAGCAATAACAACTTTCCCTATCGCGATTATTTGCTGGTTTGCAGCACCGATATGCGGGAGACTGGTCGTTATGAAAACCGCACGAAGTTTATTAATGAGTGTATTGAACATGCTGCAGGCCGAAAAATCATCTGGAAATTGCATCCAAACGAAAAGTTTGACCGCGCCTTGAAAGAAATTCGTGAGATTTCTGATGAAATCATTGTTTTTCAGGATGGCAATACCAATGAGATGATCGCAAATTGCGATGAACTGGTAACCCAATATTCATCAGTAGTGTACATGGGTATGGCGCTGGGGAAAAAAGTGCGTTCTTTATTTCCGCTTGAGGTATTAAAGCGCAATATGCCGATACAAAATGGCGGAAAATCTGCTGAAAATATCGCAAAAATTGCCCGGGAATACATTGAATTCAATGGTACAAAAGAAGAATTTTATACTTACATGCACTCCAATTGCCACGAGGCAGAAGTTTTATAATCCTCTGGATTCAAATTAAAATTTTGCTGAGCGCAAAATGCCCTCTACCTGAAAAATATAATTGCGCTTATTGAAATTCGGGGCATACACAAATCCGTCCAGAAATATTGCTCTGTTCTTTTTTGGGTCATAAGTAAGAATGCTCACATAGGGACCGCCTTTAAACTCATTGTTGATCCGCCACAGGCCTTTCATTTTCATGGCCAACTGCCCGTTCCAGGTGAATGTGGTGGAATCGTGAGGCAGACGGCGCTCCACAATCATCATCGATGAATCCTTTGAGCCTTTGATATTAGCCATGGTGAGCGAATCGCGCAAGGCCAGCATTTTTTCCTTTGTGAAAATCCCTTTCGACCGATAGGGAAACGTGTAAACCAGCACACCGCGGTTAATTTCGGCCGAAAGACCTTTTCCTGCACTTTTGGTGGCTTCGTGCTTTGCGTATGCAAAATTTTTGCCGGCCGTAATCGTGTAGAATCCTTCAGGAATGTTCAATTTCACACTTGTTGATGTTTCAAAATCTTTACACACTGTCTGATTTGCAATCTTGGCAAATTCCGCACCCATGCGTTCCATTTCTTTTTCCCAAAAAATGCCATCAATCATAGCTTTGTTTTTATTGAAAAATTCCTGAAATCCATCAGCGTCTTTTGCCAGCACCTGCACCACCAATTGCCCTTTAGCCCAGGCATTTTCCTTGGTGGCGTAGCCGGGTTTGGCCTGGTCTTTTTTCTCGGTAAACAGCAACACATTTCTGTGGATTTTAAATACATTTCCAAAGTTGTCGTCATCCACTGCGTACACTTTGAAATATTGTTCACCTTGCGGCAAACCTTTCATTTCGCGGTGAAAATATGCTGTAACGCTGTCTTTGAGCGGTGTATTCCGCAGCATTTGAGGACTCATGACCAATACAAGTTCTCCCATTTCGCCCGAGGCAGTGGGTAGCATCAAAGAGCCATCACCCTTGCATGAAAAAAAAGCCAAACAGATTGCAAAAATTCCAAGTTGTTTCATGATTATCCCACTTTGATTTTCAATTTTTCGCCCACCCTCACCACTTTACTTTTCATATTGTTGAGTTTCATGATTTGAGCAATGGAAACCCCATGTTTTTCGGATATTTTATACAAGGTGTCGCCATTTCGCACAGTATAATATTTATAGGACTTCGGTGCTTCGATTTTTGCTTCTTTCTGCGGGTTCAATGCCGGCCCGGGGGTTGATTCTGCTGTTAATGAGATATTTTGTTGCTCCGGGCTTGCTTTTGGAACACTCACCTCAAGTTTCTGGCCCACGGCAAGTGTAGTGGAGCGCAAATGATTCCATTCCATTAAATCACTTACCTTCACCTGATAATTTCTGGCGATGGAGGTAAGGTATTCTCCGGGCTTCACCGTATGGTATTTTTTCACATATTGAACCTCTGCCGGAATCGACACTTGAAGTTCCTGCTGGTTTACCACAGAGCTGTCTGCTGTTTTTGATGTAATGCCGGGATTTGAAGCCTGCTCAGCTTCGTTTAAAAATAAAATCACGTTTTCATTGGCCATGTATTCTCCCATCAATTTTTTGGGCAAATACAAGGGATACGGCTTATAGCTTCCGGGGATAATATCCTTAATATACATCGGATTCAAAAAGCGCAAATCGTCGATTGAAATGTTCAACACCGCCGAAATTTGTTTAAAACTCACATTCCGCCCTACATGAATGCTGTCAATTTCATAGTTGAAATATTTGGGTTTTAACGGAAAAATATTGTGCTCCTTATGGTAATTCATTACATAAACAACTGCGGCAAAGGCCGGAACATAGCTTTGTGTTTCTACGGGCAAATAGGGTCTCACTTCCCAATAGGAAGATTTTCCGCCCGAACGCCTGATTGCTTTGTTCACATTACCCGGGCCTGCATTGTAAGCAGCAAGGGCAAGATTCCAATCGTTGTACAAACTGTGCAAATATTTCAAGTATTTACACGCGGCCTCGGTAGAAAGTTCAGGGTCGCAGCGTTCATCCACATAAGAATTTACGTTGAGACCATACATTAACCCTGTGCGATACATAAATTGCCATAAGCCCATGGCTCCGGCGCGTGATTTGGCAATGGGGTTTAAGGCAGATTCAACGATTGATAAATATTTCAGCTCTAATGGCAGGTTGTGTTTCGAAAGTTTTTCCTCAAACATGGGAAAATACATTTCTGCCAAACCCAAAACTCTATGGGCTATATTTCTTTTTCGTATAGCATATAAATTTATAAAGCCCCTAACGTGTTCATTATAAACAAGCTCAAAGGGAGATACCGCGTCCAGTTTCGCAATTCTTTTGGCGTACACATCATCCGGGTAATTGGGAACAGAATCCAAGGGGAACTTATAAATGTTCATTTTATCGCGTTCCGTCGTAAACTTTGAACCTTCGAAAAACTTCACTACATCGAGGCTGTCAATCATAGCCAGCACGGGGTCGTCAGCTCTGACGCCGACCACCTGGGCTCGTCCTTGTAAACAAAGGCTCAATCCCAAAAGAAAAAATAAAAATTGATATCTGCTTGTCAAGATGGTTCGTTTGGAATTTCTTGTTTCGTGTTGAATTACTTATACAAAACAATCTGCTAAATTACATTTGCGGTGTTGTTTCCCCAACTATTAACAAGATTATAACAGCTCCGAATGTTGGGGTTATTTTCTTACGTCCTCGAGCTGTGAAGCGATGTTCAGAATTTTTCCTTCTTCAAAGTTTCTGCCAATTAATTGCATTCCTACAGGCAAATGCGCCACTTCGACTTTTTTATTGAAGGTAATGGCCGGATGGCCCGTGAAATTGGCTTGGACAGTGAATATGTCCTGAAGGTACATTTTTATGGGATCGCCTGAGTTTTCGCCAAATTTAAATGCCATGTCAGGCGTTGTGGGCAACAGGATTGCATCATACGTTTTCAAAATTGCTTCTGTGGCATCCCTCACAATTCTGCGCACTTTTTGGGCCTTGGCATAGTAAGCATCATAATACCCCGAACTGAGCACGAAGGTGCCAAGCATTATTCTGCGCTTCACCTCTGCGCCGAAACCTTCGGATCGGCTTTTTTTGTACAATGTATCCAGGTCTCCGGCTTCGCGATTTCTGTATCCGAAGCGTACACCATCAAATCTGGCAAGGTTGGAAGATGCTTCGGCTGTGGTGAGTACATAGTAGCCCGGAACCAAATAATCGAAATAATCAAAATCCACACCTCCGATTTCAACACCCAGCTTTTCGAGGCTTTTCATTGAACTGCTATACAATTCGGAGATTATTGGGTGAACAGAGGGGTTGTTAACCAATGAATTAATGTATGCGATTTTTAGCCCTTTAATGGGTTTTCCAAGTTCATCATCAAACCGCTCCGGTTTTCTCTGAGCCATGGTAGCATCATTTCCGTCGGGGCCAGAAATCACTGCCAGTATTTCAGCAGCATCAGCACTGCAATGGGTGATGGGGCCTATTTGGTCAAAGGAAGAAGCATAGGCAATTAAGCCATATCTGGAAACACGCCCGTAGGTGGGTTTCAGGCCTGTCAATCCGCAAAAAGCAGCAGGCTGACGTATGGAACCTCCGGTATCGCTGCCCAAAGCGGCATGACAAAGTCCGCCGGCTACTGCCGCTGCTGAACCGCCGGAAGAACCGCCGGGTACACGCGCTTTATCCGCCGGATTTAAAACAGGCCCGTAAGCTGAATTCTCGTTTGAACTTCCCATGGCGAATTCGTCGCAATTCAGCCTGCCGATGATGACAGCATCTTCGGCGAGTAAACGCTCCACCACGGTACTGTTGTAAACAGACACAAATCCTTCCAAAATTTTTGACGATGCGCTGACTTTGTGGTCTTTGTAGCAAATGTTGTCTTTGATTCCAATGACCAAACCTGCCAATCGGCCGGCTGTTCCGGATTTTATTTTTTGATCTACTGCTGCTGCTTTTTCCAAAGCACTTTGCTCAAAAACCTCCAAAAACGCATTTAAATCGCGCTGCGATTCGATTTCGGAAAGGTATTGTTTTGTGAGATTGCTAACTGTGGTGTTGCCTAATTCGATATCGGCCCGGATTTCAGAAAGCGAGTAGTATTTTTTCAAAACCTAGTTCTGATTTATTTTTTTTCTTCTTTGCCGGCTTCGGGCTCTCCCTTCACTCCGTCCTTAAATTCTTTTACCCCACGCCCTATGCCTTTCATCAGTTCCGGAATTTTTTTTCCTCCGAATAATAGCAATATCGCGGCAATGATGAGTATGATTTCGGTTGTTCCTAATTTGCCCATTGTATTTGAATTTCAAGGCACAAAGGTAGTAATTTTTAAAACACGGCTTCCCGGAATTTTTAATTCGCTCACAATCAAATTTTCGTTCTGTGATTCTTTTTTAAAATTAGCAGGATGTCAAATTTTTCAAGGATTGCGCTCAGTTTTTCGTCGTTTTTCATTTGTGTGAATTCTTGGTCGAAGCGGCTCAAAATTTCAGATTGTTGATTGAGAAATTTGTTTTTGCTTAATTTTTTTGCCAATTCCAGAATTTTTTTGCCTGCAATTCCGGTTCCCTTCAAATATTCATCGGTTCGTTGAATGCTCCTGATTTCTGAAATTGCAAATTCATAGTCTTGTGTAAAAATATGACTAAAGAGCCTGAAGATTCTTGCAAACGATTTGACCTCGTCGCGCTCTTTGGCGGGACTATTCAAAATGCGGTTAAGCAAGGCCATTGCCTTTGATTTGATATCGAGCATGTAATAGCCCATTGCCATGTAAAAATAGATCAGCAAATAGCCGGCTCCGTCGGTGTCGGTTTGCGGGTCAGGATATTTTGAAATCAACGTTTCCCCCATTTTTACAGCTGATTCATATTCTCCCTTTTGTATCGCGATTTTCATTTTAAACAAATAAGGACGCGTGAGCAGGGTGGCATATTCGGCCGGCAATCCGGAAATTGATTCCTCGAGCTGTGCCAGGTATTGTGTCGATTCTTCCTCAAGTCCACATTTTAAGCTGCAAATAATCAAGTTATTTAAGGCTGTCACAAAGTGGTTTTGGTATCCTGCCTGGTGATTGTTGGTGAATAATTTATATTCATGTATAATCAATTCAAAAAATGCCTTTCTGTAGATGAGCTCATTGCTCCATTCGCCCATCACATAATGGTAATTTGCAAATATATTCAGATAATAGGCTTTCAGGTTGTAGCCTTTTATGCTATCAAACTGTATTTCAGAGGCTATGTCTTTTGCCTTTTTAAGTTTTTGTTGTATTTCGTCGGTCGAAAAGCCTGCGGGGTTCTTTATGATTGAAAAGGTTTCAAAATATGGATACGCAAGCTTGGTTTCTCCTTCCAGTTCGTGCAACATTTGATTTTCAAGTGTTTTTAATGCTTCCACTTCATCCACCGTGAACCCTACAAAGCCTTTCAATGCCATAATGGTTTTTTGCCATCTGATGATTTCCAGGGTGAAGCGTACGTTGCGTTGCCAGTCGGATCGTTTTTTGCATTTTAAAATTTTTTTCAAGGCATAATCATGCATTCCTTTTTCGATCAGAATTTCAAGCTCGGCATACTGGCTGTAATACTGATTTGCCGGAAGCCCCGTGGAATGAAAGTTCACTAAACTACGCAACAATTGCTGCATTAAATATGCCTTTACCTGAGGTAAAAATTTTTCGATATAGGTTCCTTTAAAATGCGCACGGCAATCATCGTCGCTGCATTTTTTATGTTTGTGGATGTAGTTAAATAATTTTATTGAGTAGGTTCCGGTT
>ERZ761602.8323-NODE-8323-length-10498-cov-3.570621_pt1 | contig 10498 bp, 6 predicted proteins | sample MGYA00512165_ERZ761602 | MGnify/ENA primary metagenome ERZ761602 (study PRJEB28899, sample SAMN02445085) | bioreactor sludge metagenome | biome: EBPR sludge; isolation source: Thorneside wastewater treatment plant | place: Australia: Brisbane, Thorneside...
GAATTAGCAGCATACCCTGCAGAACTCATGAGTAACACTAACAATATTTTTATAACAAATTTCATTATGATTATTTCTGTTGTAAAGAGATCGACACCGTGGTGCCCCCTCCTTTTTTACTTTCAATATGTAAAGTTGCTCCCATTGTTTTCAGCAGGTCTTTGATAATAAGATAACCCAACCCATGCCCTCTTTTGTTATCTACATTGGCCGAAGTGATAACAACATCATCTGCCATCAATCTTTGTATTTGTTCCGGCGTCATGCCGGCTCCTTCGTCTTTAACGGCAACAGTAATATGTTCGTTTTCCTTAACAGCAGAAACTATAATACTTCCCTTTTCTGTAAAATGAATAGCATTAGTAAGCAGGTTATAAATAAGGATTTTTAATGGCTCATAGTATTGATGTACTGCCATGTCAGCCGCTACATTGTTTTCAATAACGAGGTTTTTTTGCTTTGCCAGCGATTGAAGCAGCCCCAGAACCTGGCTTACCATTTCGTGCAGGTTAAATGTTTCTTTGGCCATTCTCCTGTTTTCATTCTGGTACTTGATCCAGTTAAGGATATTGGTAGAAAGTAACTGCAGCTCCTGCGAGGTATTCGTCATTTCCTGTATGGTTTCTTGTTGCAGATCATCGGGCATCATCTTTCTTTTTTCCAGCAGTTTTTTTCCAGCTACCGTCACAAACTTTAGCGGCGTAACAATATCGTGGCTGATAATGGAGATCAGCCTTGTTTTTATCGTATTGTTTTTCTCCAGTATTTCATTTTGTTCTTTTAGTTCTTTTGTTTTTTCTGCCACCTGCTCTTCCAGTTTTCGCTGCCTTACTTTGAATTGCCGGGTTCTGAAACGGAAATACAGTGACAGAATTCCCAGTACCAGCAGAGAGCTTAGTATAAAAAACCACCATTGCTGATGCCAGGGGGTTTTTATGGTGAATGCAATTTCTTTATAAGAATAATTGTTGACACCAAATCCATTGAGTTTCCGGATCTGCAATTTATAGCTACCGGGGAGCAGGTTGTTCAGACTGATGATGGCGCCATTCTGTATATCCACAGGTATCCAACTGCTGTTTTTATTAAGACGATATTCCAGGTAGATATTTTCTTTGTTGCACCAGGAAGAAAAGCCCAGCCGTATCATAATATCTCTTGCGGAAGGGGGTAAAGATTTTATGGCAAGGGAATCAGGGTTGATCCGCCTGTTTCCTGCCATGAACTCATCAAGATAAATATTTCCTTCCGGCAACAAAGGAGTTGCCGTGGAAGGGTTTACCCAAAGGAGGCCATCCATGGTAGGAAAAGAAAGGGCACCATTTTTCATTTGTAATGCACAGGGAGAACATCCGCCATTCATTTCGGCAATGTCCATACCATCATTTTTACCATAATAATGATAATATACCTGTGCCCGGTCGTTTTCATATGCATCAATAAGATCCGACAGTTGTGCTTTGAAAAGCCCCCGGTTAGTACTCATCCAGCAGAAACCCAGTTCATCGGGAACAAAACAGTGAGTGTATAACAGAAAATTACTCTTGTCAAGCGGCATGGATTTTAGTTTACCGTTTTTCCAGATATAATATCCTTTTCCATAGCTACCGATGAAAATATAATCTTTGTATTTCCAAAGACTCCGGAAACAATAACCCCGCTCTTTAATAAGCGTATCAACAGTCAGTTTGTTAATATCAAACAGCATTACCCCATCGCAAGAGACCACACCTAATGTATTTGGTCCAAAAGGAAGCATGGTATAGGGGGCGGCATAGCTGTTTGTGGGAGATGTTGGCTGGAACAACCAATGTATACTGTCCCCTTCAAGAAATCCCATGCCCAGGTATGATGCGAAGTAGAATTTATTAGCCAGCGAGGTCATACCAAAATTAGCATGAACAGATATTTTGTTGAAAGGAGTCGTTACTCCGGAATTATAATTGTAAGAGTGTAAAATATTTTTGCCGGCACTGTTTGACCATTGTACATACCACATAAGTGAATCGCCGAATGTATAAACAGAATAATCGAATTTGCCGGTTATGGGCAGTTTTGCCGGTCTTTTACCGGTACCACCAATAATATGCGCCTCGTTCGTCAGCACAGCTCCATCCGAAAGTTCCACCTGGGAATAGTAAGCATTTCTTTCACCAATATCTGTAAGCGACTTCTTTACCGGGGTAACCCTGTTCCTGCTTATGGTGATAATGCCTTTTGAATCGGTACCAATAAACAGTATCTTATTTTTTTCACTGTACTGGGCGAAACGGATAAACGAGTAAGAAGGAATTTCACTGCAGATCAATCTTGCTTCAATCACCCCGTTCTCATAAAACAACAACCAGGCATTATTATCAGAAAACAGAATAGGGTTAGCCATACCATTGTCCCAGTGCAACAAAAAGTTAGAAGAATGAAGCGAAACCGGTTCACCTGAGCGGGACACAATTTTTACCGGCTCAAATGTCTGTAAGTTGTTTTTTGCCAGTAATAACTGACGGGCCTCATTCAGCAAGAACAGTTGCCCGTTAAGCATAAATGAGTTTAAGGGCCTGAAAGGAAGTGTTAATAAAACAGGGTCGGTGTTTTTGTGCGACAGCAAATAAATTGTTTTATTACCGCTGGTTACCAAAATGGTACTGTCCGACAAACGAAGCATGCCGGCCCATGGCGTTTCTCTGGTTTTTTTTTGAAAAGCATATATTTTCCTTTGCAGAACAGTATCGGAAACGTAAAAGAAAAATTTCTTTTTAAATCCTATCACAGAGTCAAGTTCGGGCAGGTGCAGCGGTACCAGCGAGCCGGATTTAACATTCAGAAAACTGTTTCCTACATCTGATGTGTAAATAACTCCCCGGTCGCTTTTTATCATATAGGCCATGCGTTCATGCGTCAGGCCGGGTGTATTTTCTTTAGTGAAATTGGTAAAGTCAAGACCATTGAAACGGGAGATACCAGCTTCAGTAGCGATCCATAAAAAACCGGTTTGCTCATCCCATTGCATACCTTTAATACCATTTGAAGGCATGCCATTATCGGTGGTAAAATGCCGGATATGATAACCGCCGGCATTTTGTGTCGGGGAATTGAAAGTGAAAACAAGCAGGTAAAGAAGAAAAATCAGCAGCCTTTTCATATTCAGTTTGCTGCAACAAGTTACAGCATCCCGCCTAATAATTTACATTGTACAGCGTGGCCAGTTCTATCAGCTCTTTGATATTACCGGCATTGGTTTTTTCATAAATGCGGGTCTTGATGGTCGAGACAGTGTTCATTTTCAGGTTAAGTGTTTCTGATATTTCCTTGGTGCCAATCCCCTTCAATACATAATGTAATATTTCAAGTTCTCTTGGGGCCAGTGTTTTAAACGGATTGTCATGGTGATGGATGTCATTTCTTCGCAGAGGCGCCTCATTCAGCAAAAACTTTTGCAGCATCAGCATCATTTCTTCATCACCCGCTGACTTGGATAAATAGTAATTGATCCCATATTGTTTCAGCGCTTCACCATATATCTCGGCCGGTTGCATTGAAAAAACTAAAATATTCAGGTCGGGATACACCCTTCGTATGTTAGGAATCACCTCAAGAGTACTGCCATCGGAAAGAATAATATCAAGAATAAGGTGACTGTATTTTTTCTTTACCAGTTCTTTCATCAGGTCGTTACAGGTGCCCACTTCTTCTATATCCGTATACCCCAATGAAAGCTGGATATTCAGTTTCAGACCCTTACGAATCATACTGTGGTCGTCTGCTATCAGAATTTTTGGAATCATCCGTTCTGTCATTTTCTGAAATAACATTCTTTACCTGATTAGTGTTATTGTTCCTTTTAATTGTTGGCTTTGTGTTGAATTTTGTTCCTTAAAAGTAAGGAGATAAACATATACTGCTGATGATGAAGGAGCACCCCCGATCCTTCCGTCCCATCCTTTACTTTTATCATTAGTCTCAAAAACAATCTGTCCGTTTCGTTCAAATATTTTCAGGTTATACTGAGTTATCAGTTCGGTTCCCAATGCTTTGAATGTATCATTTTTGCCGTCGTTATTTGGTGTAAAGGCAGAAGGAACGAAAACACGGCATACCCCATTTAATACTTTAATCTCATCCTGACCAGATCCGCAACCATTGGTAGCAGTCAGCGCATACGATCCGGTTTGAATAACACTATAAGTTGGCTGAGAACTTCCATCCTGCCACAGCAATTGCCAGGTTGGATCTACCGAAGGCGAAAGTATAACTGTTTGTCCGGGACAGATATATTGATCTGGCCCTAATGTAAATCGGGGTTTAAGGTTGATACTTACCAGGACAGTGTCAGCAGCGCTACAGCTATTATTTGTAACTATTACCCGGTAGGTACCGCTTGTATTAACTGTATATATTGGTCCGGTAAATCCATCTTGCCATAAGTAGGTGGAACCGGGGAAAGTGGCATCAAGCGAAACAGGCGTTCCTTCACAAACAGTTATATCATTACCAAGATTAACAGTGGGTAAAGGCTTAATACCTGTAATGGTTAAGCTGTCACGGAAGCGGCAACCGTCTTTTATTACTTCGCACCAGTATAATCCTTGCTGGTATGCTTTTATCGAAGATGTTGTGGAGCCAGTACTCCATAAGTAGCTCCCTGCATTAGCTACATTGATAGAAAGAGTAAGAGTATCTTTAAAACAAATATCCCTGTCTGCCCCGAGACTGAAAGAAGGTAGGGGTTTAAAATCAACATTAATGCTGTCTCTTTTCACACAGCCCGCAGCATTTCTTGCCTCAACCCAGTATAAGCCCGGTGCTGTTGCCAGGAGAGTTGGATTTGTGGAGCCATCCTGCCACAAGAATGTATTGGTACTTCCTGTTCCTGACGAATTAAGCAATAAAGAAGTAGCGGTGCAAACAATGGTATCAGCACCAAGATTTAGATTAATGGCATTAGTAGTGAGCTGTTTTCGTATAGTATCACTTCCGCAAGTGGTGAATTTTATCAGTTCAACATTATATACCCCAGGGGCAGAAAAAGTATGGCTTGGGTTATTTAGTATCGAAGTATTATTTGGTCCGGATGCTGGATCACCAAAATTCCAGAGAACAGATAAGACATTGCTGGCCGGCGTATAATTGAAACTACCAGTAAGCGACTGGCAGCTTACATTATGGGTAAAGCTGTCTGGCGGATAAAAATAGCTTTGTACAAATGTGGGCAGCCCAAAGGAAGATTGCTGAAGAGGTAATGTATATGATATAGCCACCGGGTTAAAGTTGCAACCCGTACCATATACATTGGGGTTCTCAATAGCGGCGATATTCTTGTACACATTTTTTGCCATGTACATTTTTCCATCCGGAGCTATTTGCAAAGCAGCATACACCTGCAAAGGATCTGAATTTTGTGAAATAACTTGTTTGGAAGCAATAATAGCAGCCGGAGTGGCAAGTGAAATATCATATTGAAACAATTCATTTCTATGGAAGTTGGCAGCTATCTGGTAATATACTGTTGTGTAAAGTAATTTACTGTCAGGAGAAAACTCAATACCATATACCAGATAATGCGGGTCACCGGGTTGAAAAAGGCTTATGGAATTTGATACTACTCCGGTGGCATTATTAAAATCACTTACATCTGCATTCACTGTCCAATGTGCAGCAGCAATCTTTGACCCGTCCGGCGAAGCTTTCAAATAACCAAGGGCTGTTGAATCTAGAGGCGAAGGCGGTCTTACACCCCACAATACCGAACCTGAGTGGCTGATAACAGGGGTAGTATTTATTCCTGTTGGCGAAACAAGAAAAGAGTAATAGATATCAGAAACAGATCCATGTGCTACCACCCAAACATCCCGGTTGTTGCAATGTCTAACTGCCGTGATTTTTTCCACTACATTATTTTGCAGCAAAACATTTTTTGTTTCAACATCACCGTTGCCCCCGCCCAATGCCATATTCACCACAGAATAGCATAAACCTCTTGGCCCGCTGAGCTGGTCAACTGTAAAAACATAATACCTTGACGGGTCTCCAATTTTGGGAACTATTATTGCTGATTGCGAAGATGATGGATCGCCGTTTAACCCGGTTCCGTTTGGCATCACCTGGTGCAGCTTGTTCCAAACTCTAATGCCATCTGTATAGAAAAGGAGGCCGCCGTTGGCATCACTGATGGTTGCAACTCCTTCTGTTGTATTTAGTTGACCATCGTTAAGCGGAACAGCTGTTCCCGTATTAAAATCAAGCCCAAGGAATCGTCCAAAATACCATACGTTAGCCTCTTTTTGTTGTGCCTCAGCGACAACAGCAGATAGCAACACGATAAAAGCAAACAGGTATTTGGAAGGAAAACGCATAGTGCCAACATTAATACCCCATCGGGGAATTATAGAGAGCTAAATTCTGCAAAACGGCAACAACCGGAGTAGAATTAATTCTACAAGCAATTTTTGAACAGGGAGATAACATTGCACCCTCGTTGATTTTATCCTGCCCTGAATCAGCAATCATAATTAAACGCTTTAACAATGGTAAGACTCTGCTTTAAGAAAAGAAACAACCTGTTTTTGACGGCAATTCTACTGGTAATAACTGTCAGCCTGCAGGCACAATTCAGTAACCCGCCTATGGGAGAAAGCCCCTGGAAGTATGTAAACCCCAATACTTTCGGTTACACATTTTCCGACATGTCCTTTGTTGATGACAACAACGGACTTGCTGTTTCCGGTGGTGCACTCGGCTCCAGCGGCGCTATTATGCGGACTACAGATGGGGGACGAAACTGGCAGGCTGTGACTTTTAAATATGTTACCAGCACCGGCTCTGTGGCATTGGGATCTTTTAATGATGTACATTTCGTTACACCTTCCATTGCTTATGCGGTAGGCTCCGGGGGGCTAATGATAAAAAGTACAGATGGAGGTATTAACTGGGCAGTCGTAAGCACACCGCTTACTACCCTGGGCAGAAACATCAACGCCCTGCACTTTCTTAATAAAGATACCGGCTATATAGGCGGTGCGGCTATTAATACAACCAATACAACTAACATAAATGATGCACCGAAAGTATATATCACCCGTAACGGCGGCTCAACTTGGGATTCACTAACGACCCCATTCAGAAGAAGACAGGATAACGCAACTCTTAGCGGGTTCAATACAGCCGAAATTCATCGCATACATTTTGTGAATGATTCTGTGGGATATGTGGTAGGCTCCTGCGGACAAGCCATTGCCAACTACAGCGCCATACTCTGGAAAATTGAAAAGAATGTTGTAAAGGATTATAGCCTTCACAGATCCAAGTTCGGGATAACGGCGACAACAGGATCATACACTCCTGCCACGCAGACATACAAGGGTGTTATTGGTGTAAACGACACCCTGGTTCTTTTATCAAGCCTGAACAATAACGTAGTGATGAGAGTAAAAACCGGAAAGAATGATAGTACCGCCAGCGCAGTTCCTGCTGTTTGGGGTGCTTATGAAAGAGGTGTATATGAAATAATAATTTGGCTGAACAGTACAGCCACACCATTCCCCGCTAACCTTGTAGGTAATGTTGCAGGGCAAATGCCGCAATTGAAAAGGGGGCCTGGAGGAAAAATATTCCTTACATCAGGCAGTACCATTCTTAATACAACAGACAACGGAACCTCCTGGTCCTTTACCAAACCGCACCCTGTATCTGTGCCATATCCTCATTGGGGATTTAATGCCATGGATGTAACGCCTAACGGAAAGATAGTGATAGGCACATTCAATGGACTTACATATGATTCATTGCCCGGTTCATCATCATGGCAAACTGTTTATAAGAATATAAAGCCACTTTTCTTTGGGTTCCTGGATATGGATTGGGCTGATCCCTGCAATGGCATAGCAGTAGGCTCAAATGGAACAATAGCGAAAACAACAGATGGAGGGAAATTATGGCAGAATATTTCCAACCCCATTTTTGAAGCTGCACAGGTAAGTCTTATAAATGTGCAATATCATGCAGTGAGCAACATGTTTTTCTCAACAGTTACCGGTGTTTACCGCACCACTGATCAGGGCGCAAACAATAACCAGATTTTTGCCGAACCCAATATCAACACATTTGGCTTGGCCAACTTTACCATGGTAGGCCCTGACAGGGCATATGCTATTGGTTACAGAGGAAGCCCGCAGGTACAAAGAACAATGATATTCCGCTCTCTAAATGCCGGCGCTGTATCACCTGTTTGGGATACGGTAAAAACATTCCCGTTAGGAACATTTGCTCCACAACTGAGGAAAATAAAATTTGCCAACCAGGATACAGGCTATGTAAGCGGAAGCAGGGGTAAGGTGTACAGAACCATTAATGGAGGGAATACTTGGACGGATGTAAGTCCCGATACAACGGTTAACAGTAATGGCACCAATAACTATACGGCTCTCTCGGTGGTGAATGGCAGAACAATTTTTGTTGGCGGCTCCAGTCGTAAGCTTTTCAGATCAACTGATGCAGGTGCTACATGGACAGATCTTACTATCGCTGTACCCTCACCTCCAACCCCGCTTACCAACTTTACTTCTATTGGCGAGATTGTGATGAATGATGCAAACAATGGCTACCTGTATGCGGGAAGTATCGTCATGCGCACTACTAACGGATGGAATACCTGGACATATGACCTGTCGCCAGGTGGATTTACAAATATGTCATTGTATCCCAAACTACCAGTGCCAATCGAGAGTAAAAAATTATACGGTCTGCCGCTTGTAGCCGGAACACCGGTCAACAGCACGCAAACAGCATTTATTATTGAGTATGGAAATGCTGCATTATATACTTTGTCAACAACTGAAACCGCAACTTCCAGCTGTGATAATGCTGCACAGGGTATAATCACAATAACCCCGATGGGTGGTGTCGCACCTTTTACTTACAGCATAAATGGTGGAGCTTTCCAGTCTTCTAACATATTCAGTAACCTGACTCCTGGCCCAAAAACAATTACGATCCGTGATGCAGCTTGTGGAATTATTACAAAAACAATTACGATTCCTGTCAGAACCGCACCTGTAGTTAGTGCCGGATCGGATAAAATAATTGTTGAAGGCGATGAAGTAGTATTACAAGGAAACAGTAACGGCACACCAGCCACCATTTCATGGACACCGGCTGCCAGTGTTGTTGCTGCGGGAAATACCTTCTCTCCTACGGTTAAACCCACTACAACCACTACCTACACAATGACTGTAACAGATGCCAATGGCTGTATATCTGCGGATAATGCCGTAGTGACTGTGCTGCCTTACTGCCTGAAAGTAATGAATGCCTTTACGCCAAATGGTGACGGACAAAATGATGTTTGGATCGTTACTAACAATGGCGGTTCTTGTACAAGACAAGTGTTTGCTACCGTGTTCAACCGCTATGGTAATATCGTATTCAAAGATGATAACTACCAGAACAAATGGGATGGTACTTATAAAGGCAAGCCTGTAGCAGATGGTACGTATTACTATGCGATTACCTACCGCCTGATCAATGGCGCATCCATTACCCTGAAAGGTGACGTAACAATTTTGAGATAATTCAAAAAAATTAATACAAACATGAAACGCATTATAATATTTGCATTGGTTGCCGGAGTTGTTACAACGGTTAATGCACAGCAACTGCAAACATCATCCATGTATGATATGCAGGGAGTGTTACACAATCCTTCTACCGCCGGTGTGTACCAGAAGGGAATGGTTGGCGCCACTTACAGAAGCCAATGGAGTGGCATCAGTGGCAGTCCGAAAACAGCTACATTATTTGGCTCTTTTGAGTTACCGGAGCAAAAGATCGGTCTGGGCGGTTATTTGTACAATGATAAAACGGGGCCTACTTCCAGAACAGGTATTGCCTTACAGTTTGCCAAACATATTCCAATGGTAAACGGCGGTAAATTTTCATTAGGTATCGAAGCAAGAGGCCAGCAATATTCATTAGACAGGGCCAAGCTTTCTGAATCACTGGGGTCTGATCCGGCACTGGGCACCAGCGATAACCGGTTTAAATTTGATGCCGGCTTTGGCGTTTCTTACACAGATAAGAAATTACAACTCGGGGCTTCTGTATCACAACTTATTCAATCAAAGCTTGACTTTTATTCAGGGAATCTTTCAACATCAGAAGAAGCCCGTTTATACCGGCATTATTACTTTCATGGTTCTTATAAATGGAATGTGGATGACGCTACGTCAATCAGCCCTAACTTTTTGTTTATCTACCTGCCCAATGCACCACTGGAATTTCAAGGAGGCGTAAGGGTAGAACACAGCGAAGTATTCTGGTGGGGACTGGCACTGAGAGCCAAGCAAAGTTTTATTCTTTCTGCCGGCGTGAACCTGAACAAAAAATTTACACTGGGCTATTCTTTCGACATTTACAAAACACCGATCAGTGTGTTCGATGCCGGATCTAATGCCCATGAGGTATTGCTCCGCTATAATATTTTTAAATAGTTTTAAAAGCAGATGGT
>ERZ761602.8324-NODE-8324-length-10497-cov-4.059950_pt1 | contig 10497 bp, 6 predicted proteins | sample MGYA00512165_ERZ761602 | MGnify/ENA primary metagenome ERZ761602 (study PRJEB28899, sample SAMN02445085) | bioreactor sludge metagenome | biome: EBPR sludge; isolation source: Thorneside wastewater treatment plant | place: Australia: Brisbane, Thorneside...
GTGGCAGCTCTACGAGCACGCGCGACTCGCAGCGCTCTCGGATCTCGAGGTCTCGCGGGCCAAGCTGCGCGAGCAGAACCGCAAGGTCGAGGTGCTCGCTGCCCTCACGCGTCTGCGGCTGCTCGCGTCCCACCCCAAGCTCTACGATCCGCGCTCGGATCTGCCGTCGTCGAAGCTCGCGCGCTTCGTCGCGCTCGCCGGTGAGCTCGTGGCCGAGCGCGAGCGGGCCCTCGTCTTCAGCCAGTTCACGAGCCATCTCGCCTTCGTCCGCGACGCGCTCGATGCGCGGGGCGTGCCCTATGTCTACCTCGACGGTCAGACGCCCGAGAGGCTACGTAAAGAAAAGGTGGCCGCGTTCCAGGAGGGCAGCGCTCCGTTCTTTCTCATCTCGCTCAAGGCCGGTGGGTTTGGCCTCAACCTCACGGCCGCAACCACCGTCGTTCATCTCGACCCGTGGTGGAACCCCGCCGTCGAGCAGCAGGCCACCGACCGGGCCCACCGGCCAGGGCAGACTCGACCGGTGACGGTGTACCGCCTCATCGCGGCCGGTACGATCGAAGAGAAGATGCTCGAGCTGCATGCGCACAAGCGCGCCCTCGTCGCGCAGGTGCTGGGCCACGCCGAGGGCACGGCCACGGCAGACGATCTCATGGGCCTGCTCTCGGCCCCGAGCCGGCGATGACGCCCGCGCGCTCCTTGTATGCTGCGCGTGTGCTCGGTCTTCGCCTCTGCTCTTCTGCGATCGCGCTCGCCCTGTTCGCGTGTGGCGACGCCTCTCCCCGCGCGCCGACGACGCCTCGTGAGCCACGGGCCCTCGTGACGTCGGGCCCGACCGCCGACCGGGCCGCCGAGGCGCCCGCCGCTTCTGCGGATACGCCGGCAGGCCCCGGCGCTCCCGTGACCAGCTACCCCGGCGTCGAGGGTGTCCCCGGCGCGTTGGCACGGTTTGGCTCGCTGAGCTGGCGGGTTCGCGACGTCCTGACGCGCGTCTACGCCTTCGACGACGGCCGGATCTGGGCCGCAGAGCATGGTCGCATTCGCGACATCCGCACTGACGATACCGTCATGACGGTGACCCGGTGCGCGGCGTACGACATCCTGCCGTCGGGCGACCAGCTCGCGTGTCTGCAGCGCGGCCCCACCCAGGTCGAGTTTCGCAAGATCCCGAGCGGCGACGTCGTGTCCAAGTTGGCCCTCGGGGTGAAGCCTCCACCCCAGAAGAGCCGCTCGCCCTTCTCGGACCACCCGGCGTCGATCGACGTGACCGAGGCGGGCGGTCTGCTCGTCGTGGCAGAGGGCTCGCGGCTTCGCGTGTCGGCGCTTCCCTACAAGGTCCAATCGGTCGAGAAGGCGCCCGACCCCCTCGGCTTCGCGCGCGAGCGCGACGAGCCGCTCGAAGACCCGCCCCGCCGCCGGATGCTGAGCCCCAACGGCAAGGTGCGCGCGACGCTCGACCGGGACACCCTGCGCGTGGCGGCCGCAGTCAACGGCAAGATCGAGGGCTTCGACGGCTGGTCGCCGCGTGACTCGCCGATCGGAGGTGCCTGGCTCTCGGATGGCGGCTTCGTGCTCTGGTACGGCCGGTCGTGGGAGCGGCTGAGCCCGCGCGGCGTTCGCGTCGCAGAGGGTGATCACACCGCCGCTCGGCACTACATGCTCGGCGCGTTCGTGCACGAGGGTCGCGATGGCGCGTTCGTTGGCGCCGAGCTGAACGACGACGGGTACCAGTACCGACTGATGACCCCGGATCTCGCGAAGACGCCCTTGTTCACGATCGATCGCTGCCTGGCCCAGGTCCCCGGCACGACCTCGATCGTGTGCAGCGACATTCGCATCCAACCAGGCAAGAGCGCGGCCGAGGGCGACATCGTCCTCATCGACGCGACCAGCGGCGCCGAGCGCGGGCGCCGAGCGCTGAGCAAGGACCACCTGATGAGCGCCCACGTCGCCGCCGACGGGGGCGTCTACGTCGAGCGCATGCGCGGCAAAGACATCCTCGACAAGAGCCTCGGCGTCGCGGTGCCCGATTTCGACAAGGTGATCGAGGCGAGCGGCAAGCGTGGCCGGGTGGTCGGCCTCTTGCCGAAGCACGCCGCCCTGTTTCGGTCGGCAGACGACGGGGCCCTGTGGGTGGTCGAGTCGGGGGCGTTTCGACAGCTGTTCGCTCCTGCCGACCGAGCAGCGTCGACGGTCGCGGTGTCACCCGACGGTCGACGCATCGCGGTCGTGGTGTTCGGCAAGCACGACGAGACCGAGCTGCTCGTCATCGACGCCCGAACCGGGGCCGCACAGGCAAAGTTCGTCGCGCCCTTGGGCGACTACGTCGGGACGGTCGCGTTCGACGCGAGCGGGCAGCGCATCCTGACCGCGGCGCAAGGCATCGTGTGGCTTTGGGATGCGACGAGCCGGGGCGTTCTTTGAGCGGGGCCCCTCGAACGCACGCGCGCTATCGATTCGCGTCGACGATCGAGGCGTCGACCTCGACGACGTAGTACCACCCGAGCGAGTCGAGCCTGTCGAACATCGCGATGACGTCGCGCTCGCCGCGGCGGACCTCTCGAATGCCGGACGAGCCCTGACGGACCGCCGTGACCACCTCGGGGATGTCGAAGTCGAAGAGGGCGAGCGCCTCGTCTTTGCCGTCGCCGGGGAAGCGCTTGCGCGCGTCGTTGGTGTCGAGGATCTTCTTGCCGTCGCCGTTGACGATGCTGGCCCGGAGGGTCGAGTGACCGGGCAAGACGAGGCTCGTCTCGATCATCTTCGTGATCGTGATCTCGACCCCCGCGACGCCGATGAACTCGCCCGCGGGTGACCAGAGACCCTGGGTGCAGGGCAAGACCAGGTCGTCGCCCTTGTCGTCGGTGGTCGAGTCGATGTACGGCGCGCCCCAGCGTTTGCCTCGCTGGTTCGCCGAGATCGTGTAGAAGCCCGCGGTGCGAACGTCGTACCCCGGCGGCAGGGCGGCCATGCCCGGCAGCATGTAGAGCACCCCCTCCGGCAGAACGATGTACGCGTAGTCGATCGTGCCCTTGCGCTGGAGGAGGATCTCGCGCTTCTCGGCGTCGGGGAGCACGCTGCGATCATCGGTGGCCGCGGCCACGAACATGTCGCGCATGTGGTGCCGGAGCGGCGAGATGCGCCGCAGCTTGGGGAGCAGCGCGTCGCGATCGACGCCGGGCGAGACGCCCGCGACCGGGTGCTCGACCGAGACGGGCCAGCGGTACCGCGTCTCGGCGGTGTAGTCGGGCGGGCGCTTCTGCGGGTCGGCGAAGTCGACGTCGAAGAAGACGGGCGCCTGGTCGGCCGGCGGCTCGGGGCCGGTGAGGGCCCAGACCGCGGCGGTGCTGAGCCCCTCGAGCGCCTGCTGCATGCGCTGGAACTGAGCGTCGATGCGGCGGCTCTGCGCGGCCACGTCGACGTAGAGCGCGGTGACGCGTTCGCCGCGCGCGCGGACGGCGAGCTCGTTCTTGGTCTGGCGATAGCGCGTCCAGATGACGGCCACCGCGGCCGCGGCGAGGAGACCGAAGATGACGACGAGGGTCGTTCGCTTGTGGCGCCCGCTCCAGCGCAAGAGCCGCTGCACCGGTGTGTCGGGCTTGGCGAGGACGGCATCGCCGCGCAGGTATCGCCGAACGTCGTCGGCGAGCGCGGCCACGGTCTGGTAGCGCCGCTCGGGCTCGAACGCGGTGGCCTTGGCGACGATGGCGCGGAGCTCGATCGGGATGCGCTCACGGCGAGAAATGTGCTCGAGCGGCGCCTTCACGCCCTGGCTCGCGAGGTCCCAGGCCGCGTCGGTGTTCGGCGCCTCGATCGCGCGACGTAGAGACACGAGCTCGAACAGAATGAGCCCGAGAGCGTACTGATCGGCTCGAGAATCGAGCTCGGCGTTGCGCCCGGCCGCCTGCTCGGGGGCAGAGTAGGGCGCGCTGCCGACGACGTCGCCGACCTGCGTGATGTCGTCGCCGAACGGGACCTTGGTGGTGCCGGGCGCCGTCACGCGCTCGTCCTCTGGACCGACGGGGCGCGCCACGCCCCAGTCCATCACGTACACCTCGTTGAACTTGCCGATCATGAAGTTCGACGGCTTCAGGTCGCGGTGCAGGATGCCGCGGGCATGCGCGAAGGCGATGGCGTCGCAGATCTTGAGGAAGTGCTCGAGGCGCGTCGACAGCGAGTGCTCGGCGTCGACGGGCCGCCCCTCGAGGTAGAGGGTGATCGTCTCGGTGATGAGGGCGCGGAGCGTCTTGCCCTCGACCAGCTTCATCGCGTAGCCGATCGAGCGACCGCCGGGCGAGACCTCGAGCACGTGTACCGGCACGATCCCCGGGTGATCGAGCTGCGCGGTGATGCGCGCCTCGCGGATGAACCGCTCGCGGAGCGCGGGGTTGTGCTGTGAGGTGAGCTGCTTGAACGCGACCTGGCGCCCGAGCTCGAGCTGCTCGGCGCGGTAGACCGTCCCCATGCCGCCCTTGCCGACCACCTCGAAGAGCTCTAGGTGCGTCAGGCCCGTCGGGGGCAGCGAGGGCGGCGCCGCGCTCGGCCCCGACGCCGAGATCGCAGGGGGCGGGACCGGCTCGCTCGGGTCGACGGTCGTCTTGGCTTCAGCGCCGAGACGCGCGACATCGAAGTCGAGGTCGGCGGTCATGAAGCCGGGCTCTCGCCCGAGATCGGGGCGCTTCACAGGGATTGAGAAGCATACACGTGCCGAGGCCTACCGATCAGCTACGCTTCGCGCATGACTTCTTCTTATGAGCTTCAACGTGGGGACATTTCGATCGGGCGGCGGCGCTCATCCGGGCGAGCCAAGCTGACGAGGCGCCTCCTGGCGCTTTGTACGGCGGCCGCGGCGGCCTTTCCGGCGAGCGCGCTCGCCGATGAAGTTAACCGCTTCGCTGGGGGCGGCGGTGCGTATGTGTCGTTCACTTGGGGTGACGAGCTGGGCGTTGGCTGGGGGCTCGAGGGCAGCCTCTTCGGCAACATCGCGCCGAGCCACACGTGCACCAGCGCCACGCGCGCCGGGATGGGGGCGCTCCTGCAGCTCGGGTTCATCAACGTCAGCAAGCTTCGGTGGGTCGCTGCGGCGCAGGGCGGCGGACAGGTGGATGGCGACGAGTCGATCGGCTTCCTCGGCGAAGCCGGCGTCGCGGGTCACGTCCGGCTCGAAGACGGCGACCCGGGCGTCGGCGTCCACACGGGCCTGCTGATGCAGACGCCCTATTATCTCACCGCGTTCGTCCGCGCCGAGTGGCTGCTCGACGACTACTCGGTCGGCCACAGCGTGCGCTACCCGGGCACGTTCGGAGCCGTGAACACGTGCGTGGACGGGCGCCCGCTACGCGACGCGAGCGGTCGAGCGGTGGGTCTCGGAGCCTTCGGCACCCCCGGCGCAGACGAAGCGGCAGACGCGTGGGGCCGCTCTGCACAAGCAGAGGCCGCGTCCGTGCCCGCCTTCCTCCAGCTCGCCGCCGAGCTCCTCGCGCACGACGCGCCAGCCGATCTGGTCGAGCGCGCCCTCGACGCGGCCGAGGACGAGATTCGCCACGCGCGCATCTGCGCGGCGATGGCCTCGCGCTTCTCTGGCCATCGTGAGCGCCCGACGATCCCCACCGCGCCGCTGCGGGCGCCGCTGCCCGGCCAGGCCGGGCTCGCGCGCCTCGCCGTCGAGAGCTGGATCGACGGCTGCCTCGGCGAGGGCGCGGCCGCGGCCCGCGCGCGCTTCGCGGCGAAGCATACGAGCGACGCGCGCGTGCGCTCCGCGTCAGCCACGATCGCGCGCGACGAGGCACGCCACGCCGAGCTCGGATGGGATGTGCTCGGGTTTGCTCTCCGGGCGGGCGGGCCCGAGGTGGGCGACCAGGTCCGCGCATGTCGGGACACGTTCGCGGTCGACCCGGCCGCACCGGAGCGCGACCAGCTGCGCTGGGGCGTCCTCGGCAGCGCGACGTCGATAGACGTCGACACACGGGCCGCGCGCGCGGCTCGCCGCCGGCTCGATGGCCTTCTCCCGCGCGCCGCTCCGTGAGGTAGCATCGTCCGATGCGCCTTTGCCAGCCGACTCGATGCGCCGCGATCGTGCTCGCTCTCGCGACGCCAGCGTGTGGTGATTCATCGGACGACGCGACGGGCGGGGGCGCCGGCGCGGGCACGAGCACCAGCGGCCCGACGACGACGGGGCCAGGCTCGACCGCGCAGAGCAGCGGGTCGCAATCGACGGCGAGCGCGAGCTCGACGAGCAGCGGCGGGAGCCCGATGGGCAGCGAGGGGTGCGGCATCGCCCTCGCCGAGCCAACCGAGGCGTGGAACGCCAAGACGATCGACGTCGGCGGGACCGCGCGCGAGTACTTCGTGTGGCTGCCGGCCGGCTACGATCCCGAGCGCCCCTACACGGTCGTGTACCAGTTTCACGGGTGCAGCTCGAACCCCCAGAAAGAGAACAACAACGTCCCGATCCAGAACGAGTCCGGTCCCGACGCGATCATCGTGCGGGGGCGTGCGGTGGGGAACTGCTGGGACGGCGGGACCGACGTCGCCTTTTTCGATGCCCTCGTGGGCGCCACCGAGAGCAGCTTCTGCGCCGACCCCGAGCGACGAATGGCCGCCGGCTACTCGAGCGGTGCGTTCATGACGCATCAGCTCGCGTGCCAGCGGGGCGCCGAGCTGCGGGGCGTCGCCAGCATCGCCGGCGGTCAGACGGGCAACGACTGCACCGGCGACGTCGCCGCGTTGCTCATCCACGATCTCAATGACAATACCGTCAATATCTCCACGAGCATCGGCGCCCGTGACCAGCACCTCCAGAACAACGGCTGCGGCGACACGACGACGCCGTTCGACCCCGCGCCGTGCGTCGAGTACCAGGGCTGCGACGCGGGCCTTCCCGTGGTCTGGTGCCAGACATCGGGCAACGACCACTCGCGGCAAGACGACCTCGCCGCACCCGCGTTCTGGAACTTCTTCTCCGGTTTGTGAGCTCTTGGCTCGCGGCGGTCGCTAGAACAGCCCGAGCTGCGCGCCGGCCACCGCGTCGAAGCTCGAGCCCATCACCGTGAGCACGACGTCGCACGCGGGGGCGAGCTGCTTGTCGATGTAGTGGTCGTAGTCGATGCGAGCGTCGGCCGCGGCCGCGACCGGGAGCGGGCCCTTGGTCGTGACCAGGTAAGCGATGTCGTCGCGGCCGATGCCTTCGTCGTCGGCCTCCACGTCGCTCACCAGGCGCGCGGCCCGCACGTGCGGCGGCGCGGCCGCGTAGGCGTCGAGATCGCGCCGCAGCTTCTTGCGGTACACGAGCTCGGCGTCGTACGCGCCCGCGAGCAGCTTGGCGCGGACATCGAGGAGCCAGGCGTGCCACGGCTCGTCGGCGAAGACCCGCTGCAAGAGCTCACGCTGGACGCGCCGAGCGAACGGCGTCCAATCGGTGCGCACCGCCTCCAGGCCCTTGATGACGAGCTGCGGCGAACCGTCGGGGGGCTTCTGCGCAACCCCGGCGTAGCGCTTCTTCGAGCCGCCCTCGCCGCTCCGCAGTTTGGGCATCAAGAACCGAGAGAAAAGGAGGTCGAACCGCAGCTCGAGCGCGCTCTCGAGGCCGTGCTCCTCGAGGATCCTGCGCGAGAGCGACTCGTTCAGCTCCGCGGCGAGCGTTCGCCCCAGGTCGAAGAGCGCGCGGCCTTCGGCGGCGCGGCGCACGTCGACAAAGAGGGAGTCGGTGTCACCGTAGAGCACGGCGTAGCCCCGCTCTTCGAAGAACGCGCGCGCGCCCCGGATGATCTGGTGCCCGCGCTTGGTGATCGAGCTCGCCAGGCGGGGATCGAAGAACCGGCACCCCGGGGTGCCGAGCACCCCGTAGAACGAGGCCATCTGCACCTTGATCGCGCGCGAGAGCGCCTCGTCGTCCGTCGCCTGCGCCTGCTTTCGGGCCTCGGCCAGGCGCGCGATCAGATCGGGGAGGATCGACGGCGACTTGGTGAACCGCGCGCCGTCGAAGCCCGCGATCTGACCCTCGGTGAGCGCGTCGGTGCCGAGCGCGAGATAGAGGCCGAGCGGATCGATCCGGAACGTGCGGATGATCGACGGGTACAGGCTGCGAAAGTCGAAGGCGAGCACGTCTCGGTGCAGACCCGCGACGCCCGCGAAGACTTCGCCTCCCGGGCTCGGCTCGGCGGTCGCCCCCTGCTCGACGTCGAACGCGACGAGGCCGCTGCGATGGAGGCGCGGCAGATAGAGGTGATCGAACGCGGCGACCGATCCCCCCTGTCGATCGAGCGGCAGCCCCACGAGATCGGCCCGCGCGCAAGCGAACCCCAGGAGGCTCGCCTCGTCGAAGATGTCGGCGACGAGCCTCGCGTCCTCCAAATTGTAGGCAGCGAGCGCGACCGGGTCTTCGCGCGCCATGCGGCGGATCTCTTCGACCTTAGCGCGCTTCGTGTCGTGGGCGTCGATGCGTTTCCCCCGGCCGAGCAGCGTCTGCGCCACGTGCTCTAGGGTGTACCGCTCCAGCGAGAACGTGGCGTTCATCAGCGTGGCGATCCCATCCAGAACCACGCGCCCGGGGACCCGCGCGATCGACACCTGCCCGCGATCGCCGGGTAGCACCCGTGCACGCTCACCGTTGCGCCCCAGCAAGAAGGCGAGGCCGCTCGCCTCGCAGCGCTTCTCGAGCACCGTGAGGTCGAACTCGATCACGTTCCACCCCGTGAGCACGTCGGGGTCGAGGTCGCGCACGAGGGTCAGGAAGGCGTCGAGGAGGGCGCGCTCGTCTCGAACGAACGAGAGCGCAGGCAGCGACTGGTCGGGCTCGCCGGCTCCGATGACGATCACGCGCTCGGTCCGCGGGGCCGCGCGGGCCGCGCTCTGGAACACGATGGCGATCGAGAGGAGCGCGCCTTGCGGGCCGTCCGTCTCGATGTCGAACGAGAGGCTCGAGAGGCCGACGGGCGGTGGCCGTTCGAGCGCGCGCACCCTGCCCCCCTGAACCACGGTCACGCCACGCTCGCCGGGCCGCGGCCGCTTCACGACGCGACCCGTGATCTCGAAAGCACCGGTCACGAAGCGCTCCATGACGTACCGATCGCTCGGCTTGACGTCGGACTCGAAGACCGCGAGGCCGCTCGACCGGAGCAGGTCGCGGGCAGCGGTAAGGGCGCGCTGACTCTTGAAATAGACGGCGTCTACGGGATCGCCGCAGGGGGACACGAGCTCGACGGGCTGCCGGCGACCCGTCTGGGTGAGGGCGTGCGCGGTCGTCCTCGCAACGAACATCACCGGCTCGGCGTCCAGGTCGACCTTCACCGGTCCGGTGCTGGAGACCCCCCAGAGCGTGATCTCCACACCGCGCGGCCCGTCGCGCCACTGCCGCGACAAGAGCCGGCACGAGAACGTCTCGGCCGCCATCGACTCACGGGCCGGGCGGTGGGAAGCGCTGCTTGAACGTGAAGGCGCGCTCGCTGGGGCCGACAGCCGCGATGAGGGTCATGCGCTCCTTCGCGTCGGTGACGGTCGGGAGCTGCCCCGCCGGGACCCACCACATCGCGAGAGCGTGGCCGCCGATCATCGATGGCTCGCTCGCGAACCACTTTCGTCGAGCGGCGTAGACCTCGGCGTGAGCGGTCCGGTACGTGTAGCGATGCAAATCGTCGATCGACGCCCACACCGACATGTTGAAGAGCACGCGCGGGTCGCTGAACTCGCGCTGGGCCGGGTCGCGCGAGTCGGTGAGATAGCGCCAGACGAAACCCGGGCTCCTTTCGGCGAGCTGGTTCATCTCGTCGAGCCGGGCGATGTACTCGGCGAGGAGCGGCGAGTCGTGGTCCGCGAGAGCGTACGCCACGTTGGCCTGCGCGAGGTGGTAGCCCGGAGTCGTCATCGGCGCGTCGCCATGGAACGACGGATGCGGGGCCGCGTGAAGCGGGAGCAGAGGCTCTCGAGGCGCCCGCCGGCTCTGTGCGCTACGTTGCGGACATGCGGCGCGCGTTGGCTCTCGTGGCATGTGTCTCGGCGGCCGGCTGTTCGACGCCGGATCTGGTAGCGCTCGAGTGCGGGGACGGTCGCGTCGACGCGCCCGAGGTGTGCGACGAGAGCGACCTGAACGGCACGCCGGGGCATTGCAACGCCGACTGCTCCTATCAACCGGCGACCGTCGCCGTCGAAGGCGATGTCCTCGCGTTCTTGACCGAGGTCGACGGCCCGCGCATCGCCGGGGCGACGGTCTCGATCCTCGAGCAGCCGGGTCGCTCGGTGGTTACCGGTGCCGACGCGCACTTTCGCTTCGATGGCTTGCTCGAGGGGACCGACGTCACGCTCGTGGTCGAGCACCCCGACTACAAGCCGACCCAGACCGCGACCGTCACGCTGGGGCCGCAAGGCGTTCGCGCGTTCTCGGTCCAGGTCGTCCCGAACGCCGTCTTCACCGCGCTCTCGGCGCTCGTTCCGCTGCCGGTCGAAGAGCAGTCGCACTGCGTGATCGCGACAACGGCGGCGCGCATGGGCGGCTCGCTCTACGTG
>ERZ761602.8325-NODE-8325-length-10495-cov-8.400766_pt1 | contig 10495 bp, 14 predicted proteins | sample MGYA00512165_ERZ761602 | MGnify/ENA primary metagenome ERZ761602 (study PRJEB28899, sample SAMN02445085) | bioreactor sludge metagenome | biome: EBPR sludge; isolation source: Thorneside wastewater treatment plant | place: Australia: Brisbane, Thorneside...
GCTGAGGCGTGGCCTGTTGGTTCGTCGCGGTTTCCGTTTGAGCTTGTTCGGGCGGCGGTGCCGGTGGGTTAAGATACGACCAGACCCCGAGGATCAGCATCGAAAGAATGACGGCGGCAAAAAGCCGGAATTGACCCTGATTATCCGAATTATCCATCGTTAAAATCTTTCGAACGCTTTATTGCACCGGGTCGTGCCCGCCTTTGCAAAATGGCTGGCACCTTAAGATACGCTTTATGCCCATCCAGGTTCCCTTCAGCACACCGTATTTCTCGACCGCCTGCCGGACATATTCCGAACACGTCGGCTCAAATCTGCATGCCGGCGGCAGGAACGGCGAGACCGCCGCCTTATAAACACTAAGGATGTCGAGCACCAAAAATTTCATCCCGCGATGTTCTCAATTGTTAATTGCCAATTGATCAATTGTAAATTGGGATCACCGAAAATATCGACACCAATTCACAATTCAGCAATTCACAACTTCGCTCCGGCCCTTTTTACTATCTCGCGAAACTCCGCCAGCGGTTTTTCGAGCTTTACGTGCGAAATGCTCCGGCGGGCATTCAAGACCCAATCGCATTTCTGCCCGATCGTATCAAGCTCCCGGCGGCTCAGGCGAAAACACTCTCGAAGCAGCCTTTTCGCCCGGTTCCGGTCGTGTGCCTTGCCGATCGCTTTTTTCGTCGCCGTGATGCCGACGCGATGCAGATCGCGGCCTGAAGGCAAAAAGAAAACCGTCATAAAACGGCCTTCTATACACACGCCTTGCTGGTAAACCCGAAGAAAATCTGCGCGTTTTGCTATCCGCGCAGCCTTCGGCAAACCAAAGCTTAATAATGATGCGGAGTCAGCCGCTTGCGGCCTTTCGCCCTGCGGCGCTTGAGCACAGCGCGTCCGTTCTTCGTCGCCATTCTGGCCCGGAACCCGTGCTTCTTTGCGCGTCTTCGGTTGTTTGGTTGAAACGTTCTCTTCGGCATAATTGCTCTCCATCAAATTCACCCGAAAGTGAAAACCTTGATTTTACGGAATAAAGCCTCCGAATGTCAAAGTAAAACAAGCCGTTTCAGCCGGAAGGCCATGCCACAGGGGTCACCGGGAGTACGAAGCGGAGAAAGCGGCAACATTAAATAATTGACGCGGTCGTTAATGCCGTGCAGAAAAACCATATTCAATTTCTCTCTGTTCGCTCCGTGCTCACTCTCTGGTTAAGATCTTCTTGACCGCTTCGACGTACGCGCCATGTTCTTGTTCAAGGATGCGGGCGGAGAGGGTTTCGGGGGTATCGTCCGGGAGAACCGGAACCTCTCGCTGTAATATCACCTCGCCGTGGTCGAGAAGTTCGTCAACATAATGCACGGTACAGCCAGAGCGTTTTTCGCCCGCGGCGATGACGCGTTCGTGGACGTTAAGGCCCGGATATGCAGGCAGCAGGCTAGGGTGAATGTTGATGATGCGGTCCGGAAAGGCGCGAACGAACATCGGCGAAAGCAGCCGCATATAACCCGCAAGGCAGACGAACTCCACGCCGCGATCTTTCAAAGCCGCGACGATCTCGGCATCGTGCTCCTCACGCTTGCGTCCATTTCTTTCAATGACCAAAGTCTCAACACCACGCTCCTCGGCCTTTGCCAAACCCGCCGCATCCGCCTTATCACTAATAACAACCGCGACCTCGCTCGCCGGTATCTCGCCGCTCGCGACGGCATCAACCAACGCCACCATATTAGACCCACGGCCTGAGATAAGAATTCCGATTTTCATTGACTTCAAAATATCTACGCACCATTAATGTATCGTCAATGAAAAAACCTTGCCAGTTGATGGAAAAGACTCGTATTATTGAAGATGTGGCTTTCGCGGATTTACGAACAAAATGACGTTTCCTTTAATTAAGCTTTTTTCATCATCTGCGATAGTGCTGACTGCCTTTGTACATGGCAGTTTTGCTCAATGCTTGCTCACAGACAACAGTCGTGATGCATTATTCATTACATTCGAGCGTACAGCAGAGGTAAAAATTGAGGGCGAGAAAAAACTGCAACCGGGCGTTGTTTTGCGAATCCACAACAATTCAAACTGTGCTGTTATCATTCAAACGGGCAGCGCAGAGAAGTTTTACAAACCACTTCCAGCTAATTCCACACCGCTTCAAAGGGTGCTACGAGAGATCGAGTATGAGTTGCCAGATGAAGCCTTAGTCCCGGACGTCCAATATCGTTACCAGACCAGAAAAACTTCCGGAAGAAGCGTTGGGGGCGACATGTTCTTCGGGTTCGTACTAGTGGGAAATCGGTCGTTGCTTTTTGAAGTTCCGCTTATGCATCTAGATGTTCAAACCGAGGGGATCGAACTGCAATTCAAATATGCTTGGGAGCATTTGAACCGTGCACAAACCAACTATGGTAGTACGGAAAATCTTGTTAGGTTTGGAAGTCACGACCTCCCGGACGATGTGAAGAGACAGCTCGAGAAAAGAATGAAGTGAATCGGACCTCAAAGCTTCCACGGCCAACTTTCGAGTCAAGAAAAAAAGATAGTGTAAGTCGGCGAGTTGATTGAAATTCAATTGACTTAAGCGAAATGCTACTTGTACAGTATTATTGTACGGGGAAAGCAAAATGTCGATTGAAGTCACCTACAGCGAAGCAAGGAACAATTTAGCATCGATCCTTGATCAGGTCACCAATGATTCGGAGGTCGTCGTGATAAAACGTCGCGGGCGCTCGTCTGTGGCGATGATCGACGCCGACGAACTTTCGAGCCTCATGGAAACCGAGTATCTCTTCCGCTCGCCAAAGAACGCTGAAAGATTATTGAACGCAATACGACAAACGGATGCGGGCGGCGGAGAGGTGACAACGGTCGAGCAGCTACGGAAGGAATTCGATGCAGAAAAGCCCGTCCGAAAAACGAGCCGTCGTAGTAAGTGACGCCTTTCGCGAAGACCTTCGCTATTGGGCCGAGAACGACCGTAGATTGCTTCTTAAGGTGCTCGACCTGATGGAGGCGATCGTTCGCGACCCCTTCTCCGGAATCGGCAAACCCGAGCCGCTAAAACACGAAGCCTCCGGCACGTGGTCCCGCAGAATTACGAAAGAGCACCGAGTGGTCTATCGGGTTCGGGATGACCGGGTAGATTTTTTGCAGGCCCGATATCATTACTAGTTCCCGTCCTGCCGACGCTATCACCGCGGTTGGGCGGCGATCTTTGTTAGCAGGTCGGCGGCGAATTTGTTCTTCGGGTCGAGCCGAAGCACCTGTTCCGCGTCGGCTTTCGAGAGGTCGAACTTTCTAGTGTCAAAATAGACGGCGGCTCTGAATATATACGCACTAACGTACTTCGGGTCGAGCTTGATCGCATTGTTGAGGCTCTCGATCGCTTCGGAGTTCCTCCCGAGTTTGTTGTATGCAATTGCTTTATCAAGGTGCGGCTTCTTGAGCGTCGGGTCGAGCTTTATTGCCTGATCCAGATCTTGCAGGGCAAGTTGCGAACGGTTCGTCGTGTTATACAGCACTGCTCGGTTGTTCCACGCCTCGGCGTAGCCGGGGTCTAGCTCGATGGCGCGGTTGAGGTCGGCAAGGGCGGCGTCATACCTTTTCGCCCGATAGTGTACGGCACCGCGGTTCACGAATGCTTTGGTGTAATTGGCGTTGATCTGCAGGGCGCGGTTGTAGTCGGCAAGGGCGAGGTCGTCGCGGCCGCTGTCCGCATAGGCAATGCCGCGGTTGTAATAAAGCTGCGAATCGCCCGAGGCAATGCTCAGCCCGCGTGTATAGGCCGCGATCGCACCGGCATTGTCGCCTGTCTTGTTACGGGCCAAGCCGAGCTGGAACCAGGCGTCAACGTAGTTTGGGTTGAGCGCCGTGGCCTGCTGAAAATCGCCGATCGAAGTACGGACGTCGCCCGAATAATACCTCGCCTGGCCGCGGTTGAACCACGGCTCCGGTGACCGCGGCGAAAGCCTTATCGCCTCGGAAAAACTCGCTATCGCCTGCGTGTAGTTCTGGTTCCTATAGTGCTCATTCCCGCGCTTCAAATGCTCCGAAGCCGTATTCTGCCCCAATGTGGCAGCGGACAAAGTGCCGAGCAAAACAACTAAAAGAAAACAATTCCTAACTTCGCTTCCGATTTTCATACTTCTAATTGATCTTAACCTCGCCCTTGCCCCGAACCACTTTTCCGATGACAAAAGCGCCGCCAAGTGTGTCCAGCATCTCAAGCGAATTGCTTTCGGAGCAAAGGACGACCATCCCGATGCCCATATTGAATGTGCGGAACATTTCGTGATCGGCGACGTTGCCGAGGCGCTGCATCAGGCCGAAGATCGGGAGTTCGGGCCATGTACCGCGTTCGATCTCCACGCCGACGCCTTCGGGCAGAATGCGTGGAATGTTTTCAAGAAAACCGCCTCCGGTGATGTGTGCGAGTCCCTTGATTCGGCCGCCATCGAGCAGCGGGCCGAGCTGCGGCAGAAAGCTTTGGTGGGTCGCGAGCAATGCTTCGCCGGCGGTCGTGCCAAGCTCCTCGATGAACGTATCGGCCTTGTGGCCGCCGACCTCGAAAAAGAGTTTGCGGGCGAGCGAATAGCCGTTCGTCTGGAGCCCGTTCGAGGGAATTCCGAGCACAACGTCGCCGGGCTCGATCGTCTTCCCATCGATCACTTTTGCCTTATCGACCACGCCGACGATAAAACCCGCGAGGTCATATTCGCCGGGCGGATAGAAGTCCGGCATCTCCGCCGTTTCGCCGCCGAGCAAAACGCAGCCGTTCTCGCGGCAAGCCCGGGCCATTCCTTCGACGACCGAGGCGGTTACGTCGGGCTCAAGCTTGCCGGTCGCGAAATAATCAAGAAAGAAAAGCGGGCGAGCTCCCTGGACCAAAATATCGTTGACGCAGTGGTTGACCAGATCCGCACCGACCGTGTTGTGAATCCCCGTCTCGAAGGCAAGCTTGAGCTTTGTCCCCACGCCGTCGGCCGAAGCGACGAGGATTGGCTCGGCCATACCCGGAAAGGCCGCCGAGAACATCCCCCCGAAGCTGCCTATCTCGGTCAGCGTTCGTTCATTAAAAGTGCTCCGGGCATATTCGCGGATCTTCGCCACGGCCCGGTTCGCGTTGTCTATTGAAACGCCGGCATCGGCGTAAGAGATCGACGAGATCATAATCTATAACTCTTTGCTTTTCGGGATTCGAATTCGTTCAACCGACTCATTTGGTAGATCGAATTCCAATAGAATCCTTCCGTTTCGGATAGACTGGTACACTTTCTGACCAGGCTTGATCCCAAGGCGTTTCCGAATGGCCGCCGGAATCGTTATTTGGCCACTTTTTGTGATAACGACATCGAATCGCATTCTAAAACCCTGCTCCCTTTTTTATCTATCCTAACTGCAACCGGCATATCCCAAACTCTCGCATCAAACTCTTTTCGAAATCCTCATTTGAGGATACGGTGGTTTCGGTACGATTGCCACATGTGGTTACGACATAGGCTCTGTCAGTTAGTGTTCTTCTTCCGGTTTCGGTCATGATCGAGCACAGTTTGCCTTTGGTGAAATGCGATTCGGGTGAATACTGCTGGAAATCGCACATCGCGGAAAATTCGGAAAGGTCTCGTGCGGTTTCGGAAAACAAATAATTCCCGTGCCAACTTTCGCCGTCGCGTTTTGCAACCTCAAGATATTCATCATCAAACCGCCGGATAGTGAAAACTCCGTTTGCGTCGTGTTGTTCCTGATCCAAAACAAAACGGAGCGGTTCGGCGGTGAAATCGCCAAAGCCCACATCAGCTAAAAATTCATCCTCGCCGATCGTGACAATGATCGCGGCGTGGTCAAATTCGGGCCCGATCGTTCCGTCCGCGTGAAAAACGCGAGCGGAAACGAGTTTAGTAATAAACCCTAGCGATAACAAAAGTTGATTGAACAAACCATTGAGTTCGTAACAAAAACCACCTCGCTTTTCGACAACGATCTTGTCAAAGAACCGATCAATATCCAGAACGATCGGCCGTTTCCAATGTATGTCCAGATTTTCGAACGGTATGGTCAACAGATGAGAACGCTGCAACAGCCTTAGCGATCCCTGGTCGGCCGCTAATTCGGCATCGCCAAGACCGATACGTTCAAGATATTTTTGAGTGTTCATTTCGAAACGCTCCAGGTAAGTCCTTTCACCCCGGCACAGACCGGCCCGCCATCGCGCCCGACGCCGTCAATTATGGTCTCAATTCGGGTCGAACCATTCGAAAAAACGTCTTCGATCTGCTCTTTTGTGATGCTCATCAGCGAAAGCTTTGCTCGCCGGTCCCACATTGTGTGTCCCTGGCCTGCTTGCCTTCCTGAGTTTATATAAACAAAACGGGCCGATTTTGGTCCTTGGGAAAACTTACCCAGGAAGTTTGGAGCATCTGCGGAGAGATCGGCAGTTATATAGAATTCAAAGACGATCTCTGCTTTTGATTCTGCAACTGGCGACAAGAGGTCGTTCTTTCCCGATTGGACCCGCATCAAAACCCCTTCGAGCGGTTTCGTAACGCGAACACGGAATGGGATATCATATTTCATCAGCGATACCCGATTATAGTCTCTGCCGGTGTACGTTGACCATTTGGCGGTCAAGGCTTTAGCCTTTTCGTAACCGATTGTAAATATGAGTTTCACATTTATCGACATGGGTTCGGAGAACTACGAGTTCACCGCCAACGTATGGAATTGGAAAGCGGCGCTTGAGGTCATCAAGAGCCTTGATGTGCTGAGCGAGGCCATGGTACGGCAGATGGGCTATAACGCCCTCGGCATCAAGGTCGATAAAGAGGAGGCACACATGCTCGGCGAGCGTATTCGCGACCGCATATTGCCGCAGCTCGAGCCAAACAATCGGATGTTCGCCGACCTGAGCGTTACGGACCAGCCCGATGACGGCACCATCTATCGCGACGAGGATGAGCAATGGCGAAACTACAGCGTCGGGCATGATTGGCTCAAGGAATTTTCTGAGTTCTGCCTTCGTTCAAAAGGCTTTCAGATCTTCTAGCTTTATTTGATGGAGACCTTTAACGAGATCGTAAACGCAGTCCGGCCGATGTTCTCAAGCATCTGGTTCCAGATGGGCTCGCTCATATTGATCGCGACGGTCCATGGCTACGGGGCTGCCTGGCTCGCCGTTCGGATGCTCTTCCGGCCGCGGAAGCCGTTCAAAGTGCTCGGCATCACGCTTTTTCCGCAAGGGATGATCCCGCGGCACCGCGAACGGCTTGCCAATGCGATCGGCAAGGCGGTCGGTGAAGAACTCGTTTCGCAGGAAACAATACTTGAAGAGCTTCTCGGCAAAGATTTCCTGCGGAAAAAGATCAACGACGTCGTTGATTCATACAGCCAGGAACTCCTCAAGGCAAATTACCCTTCGCTGATAGAATCGCTCCCCTCGAGCCTCCGCGAGCCCGTTCTTGATTCGATAACGGCCCTCCAGTTCAAGGTCGCCGAACACATCGAGGAAGTTCTACGGAGCGAAGAAACACAGCAGACCATCGCAAGCTTTATCGAGCGCCGAGTTGACGAAGTACTATCAAAGCGCGTCTCCGAGGTGATAGACGAAAAGGCGTTCGATGATATCGTCGGTTTCCTAGTTGAGCGTATCCGTGCAGCGATCGCTTCGGAGGGCTTCCGCTCTAAGTTAACCGAATTTATCGACAAAAGCGTCGATGACCTTATCGGTGCCGCCAGCCCGCTCGGTGAGATGTTTACCGAGGAAGCGGTCGGGCTTCTGAAAGAAAAGGCCGGCGAGCAGATATCGCCTATCGCCCATCATCTTTCCGAGATCGCTGCCGCCGAACGTACGCGTAACCAGATCGCCGCACTCGTCAAGAAAGAGGTCCATAACTACTACGAGAACCTGCCTTTCTTCAAGAAGATCTTCGTCTCGCGGGAGAACTTGCTGAAAGAGGTCGATGACCTGGTCAATGAAAGCCTACCGAAGCGGATCGAGGAAACGCTCAAGGGCAACGTCTTTGCCGAGGAGGCAAAGGGATTTATAGATTCAAGCATCGAGAACGCTCTCTCCCGCCCGCTCAGCGAACTCGTCGGCACTATTCAGCCATCGCAGCTCGAGAGCGTAAAGCGGCAAATATCTTCTTCGGTCCTCGGCCTTCTCCGCGGCGATGCTTTGAATTCCCAGATAGAACGCTACGTCCGCGAAACGCTTGCCCGCTTTCGGCCGCACAGCCTTGATTCGATAATGCGGACTCTCAACCCCGAATCGGAGGCAAAGCTCAAGCGGATGCTTACAAATGGAATGATGAGCGTCATCGCGCGGCCCGATACCTCTCGCATCATCAACGAAATGCTCTCAAGCAAGATCGAGGGCCTTCTCTCGGCCCCGATCGGTAAACTTTCCGACCATATATCCGAAGAAAAACTCCTCGCCGCCGGCGATACGCTGACCGAAACGATCATCACCGCCATTCGCGAAAAACTCCCCGAAGCCGTTCGCGAGTTTGACGTTGGCGGAGTGGTCCGGCAAAAGATAATGAACTACCCGGCCGAAAAGCTCGAGGAGCTCGTTCTATCTGTTGCAAAAGAACATCTTAGAACCATCGAGTTGTTCGGGGCACTGTTTGGCCTGATCATCGGCATCGGCCAGGCGGTCCAGTTCTATTTCTACTCAAAATAATTTCCTCGATTCCCGTGCAAGAAAACCGCGGCGGCCCGTTCTTAGGGACGCGGTTTGAAATTCATCATCTCTCCGGGGCTCGAAGGTGCTGTTGTTCTGCACCTGGAATGTCCGTGAAAGGCGGAAAGATGAATGGTGCAAATACCGCAATGGCGGATCACCTTCGCCGGGCCGGCCGGGGCCTTTCCGGAATGATAGAAGCCGCATAATGCGGCAAGGTTTTAGACAGGAGATCTAAGAAAATGAGAAGACCTATGTTTTTGGCAGCGTTTGTTGCCGCAATGAGTTTTGTGATCGGAGCCTGCGGAGGCGGAGCGACGAACACCACCACGACCACGCCGAACTCGGCAACCCCAAGCCCGACCGCGGCCCCGACATCGAGCCCGGTCGCTTCACCGACCGTCTCGCCGACCAATGGCAACACCAACAAACCGGACGACAAGGCAAAGGCCGATTCAGACGACAAGAAAGAAGCCGACAAGGCCGATGACAAGTCGAAGGAAACCAAGCCTGCCGCATCACCGGCGAGCAAATAGAATTGTCTCCCTGGTAAATAGAGAAGCGGGCCATTAAAAGCCCGCTTCTTTCATTTGAACTGTGAAACCGATCATATCCTCAGCGGCATTACGATGTACTTGTAGTTGTATGCCGAGTCGCCGGCGATTCGCATTTGCGTTGCGGCGTTCGAGTCCTTGAACTCGAACGAGATCCTCGTCGGCGACTTCGCCTCGCGTGCCGGAGCAGCGGCAGAGCCTTCGCCATTACCGGACGCCGCATCGGTTTCATCCTCGGCCGAGGCATCGCCAGTTCCGACCAGAGCGCCGACCGTATTCAGGTATTCCTGCAGGTAAACGTGATTGAACCCGATGGTGCATTCCTCGCCGGCATAATCCGCAGGCACGACCTCATGGCCCTCACCTTCCTCGCTTGATTGAGCAACGATCTCGATCTCGCCATCACGGACGATGAGGCGAACCGAGCGGTTCCTTTCATCGGCCATCAGAGCAATGCGGCGGACCGCCGAACGCATCTCGCCGAGTTCGAAGGTGGCCGTCTTGTCGTTGTCCTTTGGCATCACCATTTCATAATTCGGGAAGTTGCCCGAAAGCTTTCTGGTGATCAGGAGCCTTCCGCCGGTCTCAAAATAGATGTGGTTCTGGTCCTCGCCAAACTGAACGTCTCCGCCGGCGTCGCGTGATATCTTGACGAGTTCAAGAAGTGCCTTCTTCGGGATCAGGACGTCCATTTTCGAATCAGCTCCTGTTTCGATCGCCCGTTCGACGTAAGCAAGCCGATGTCCGTCGGTCGTCACCATCTTGGCAATGCCGTCTCCGTAGATGAACTTCGCTCCCGAGAGCGTAAAGCGGCTTTGCTCGCTGGTGATAGCAAACGCGGTGCTCTGAACAAAATACTGAAAAACATCGGCCGGCAGAGAAAGAGGCGCAGATTTGAAGATCGGTATCTCGGGATATTGCTCGCGGTTCACGCCAGCGAGCCGGAAGTTTGCCCGGCCGGCCTTCATCTGCACCCATTCGTTCTCTTCCTTTTTGAAATGAACGTCGCCATCGGACATCGTCCGGACCAGATCGAAAAGCTTCCGTGCCTGAACACAGATCGCACCCGGTGTTTTTATCGTCGCCTCGGCATCGCAGCGGATGGTGACATCAAGGTCCGTTCCGACGATGCGGATCGAACCTTCGCCGAGCGATTCTATCAAGATATTTGAAAGCACCGGAATGGTGTTCTTCCGCTCGACCACACCCTGGATGTATCCGAGCTCTTCTTTCAGAACGCTTTGCTTGATTGAAAATTCCATAACTC
>ERZ761602.8326-NODE-8326-length-10493-cov-5.005940_pt1 | contig 10493 bp, 8 predicted proteins | sample MGYA00512165_ERZ761602 | MGnify/ENA primary metagenome ERZ761602 (study PRJEB28899, sample SAMN02445085) | bioreactor sludge metagenome | biome: EBPR sludge; isolation source: Thorneside wastewater treatment plant | place: Australia: Brisbane, Thorneside...
GATTCGTCGAGCGCGGATTCGTCGAGCGCGGATTCGTCGAGCGCGGATTCGTCGACGAGCAGGCGGCTCAGCGTTCCGCGCGCGGGTTCACGATCGCGCAGCTCCCGTCGGGGCAGGTGTCGATCACGCGCCCGTCCGGTCGACAGAACTCGTCGAGCTGGCGGAGCATCGGCTCGGTGAAGCGCAGGTCGTTGTGCGCGTCGTTGTCTTCCTCCGCGACGTTCGAGCCCTCCGGGATCGGGGCGACGTTCGTGAGGTGGTAGATGACGTAGCCGCTGGAGGTCGGGCCGTCGGTCGCGTCGATCACGTCGTCCGCTCCGTCGCCGACTCCCCACGGCTCGTACACGCTCGACCGGTAGAAGGGCAGCCCCAGCGTGCGCGCCGCGATGTCCGACGCGACCGTCGGCACCTGCGCGTCGTAGAGGGAGGTCTGGTAGAGGATGCGTTTGCGCGAGACGTCGACGTCGTCCGCGAGCGGATCTCGGAAGACGTGCGGCGCGAAGGTCGCGGGCTCCGCGAGATCCCAGATGGCCTGGGTGGAGACGAGGAACCAGTCGCGGTCGAGCTTCGAGCCGTACCACTGATCGAAGATTCGTTCGAAAGGCAGGAAGTCGACCGAGCGACGCAGCATGATGCTGTAATTGATCGCGCCAACCTGGAGCACGTAGGCGTCGATGGTGTCGCTGAGCGCGGCGAGGGTGACGCCCATGATCCCGCCTTGAGAGATGCCGTAGTAGTACATCTCTTCGGTGTTCGCGAGCAGACGGTTCTCTTCGCCGACCGTCATCGTCAGCTCGGCGAGCTCGGCGCAGCTCCCGGTGGCGAAGGTCTTCTGCAGCAGGAGCGAGTTGATGGTGCCCTGGACCAGGCGCTCGCCGACCATCGCGAAGTTGCCGAAGTTCGTGACGGCGTTCGTGATGATCTCGGCTTCGTCGGCTTCGCTCAAACCCCAATACGTGGTGCCGAAGCCCACGAGCTCCGAGCCTTGATACGCGGGAGTGGTGCCACCGCTGGAGACCTGACCCGCGGAACCGAGCAGGCCGTGCCCGTACTGCAGCATCGCGCCGGGGCCGTCGCCGCGCATCACGCGGTCGCGCACGCTCGGCGGGATCACCACCTCGAAGGGCGCCTCGGCCACGCCGTTGTAGGCGGGGAGCCCGTCGTCGCCGCGGTAGGTGCGCGCGCCCTCGTACGCGGTGGTCATGTACAGGGGCACCTTGAAGGTGCCGCGCACGCGCCTCCAGATGCGCTCGTTCACGTCTTCTTCGACGCTCGTGACGGTGCAGTCGCCGACGCCCTCGGTGCCGGCGGCGAAGCGCTCGAAGGCGTCGCGTCGCGCGGCGAGCATGTCGCCGTGCAGCGAGCCGCCGGAGGCGGTGCGGAAGTCCCACGCGAGGATCAGGTCCTCGCGCACGACGCCGGCGTCGTCCAAGAGCGTGAAGATCGACTCGAAGTCCGCGCGACGCGCTTCGAGCTCCGCGATCTCGGTGGGCGTTCCGTCGCGGAGCGCGCGGAAGTAGTCGCTCGGCTCGACCGCGCTTCCGTCGGTGCGCACGAGGTCGCGGATCGCGGCGACGTAGCGGCGGCCTTCGCGCAGACGCACCGCGGGGCGCACGTAGAACGTCGTGGTGTCGGGATCGGCGTTGTACCACTCGTCGATCTCGGCGAAGTGCGCGACACGCTCGCCGGTCTCGGCGTCGATCAGGATCGTGGGCGAGCTCTCGCCGAGGCTCTCCGCGATGCGGTCGTACGCCGGCAGGTTCGTCGGGTCGACTTTTCCTTCGAAGCCCGCGATCAGGCTCGTCGCAGGACTGAAGCCGTCGAAGCGGTTCCAGGTGTTCGGATCCGCGGGCTCCTCGAACTGGTTGAGCGGGAGCGCTTCGGGGGGGATCGCGACCCGAAAGCCGGTGGCGGTGTCGTCGTCGGCGGCGAGGAAGCGGCTCGACGGGTACGGCATCAGACAATGCGTCGGGTCGAGGTTCTCGCACTCGGAGCGGGAGACGTCGATACCGGGGCGACCCGAGTCGTCGGCGCTCGCGTCGGTCGCGCCGGCGTCGGTCGCGCCGGCGTCGGTCGTCGTGCCGTCGTCGTCTCCACACGCGCCGACGAACGTGGTGAGCAGGAGGAACGTTCGGAGGGGGCTCCGACGACGGACGACCCCGCCCTGGCGACGACCCTCGGTCGCAGACCGATTCCACCAAGCGCTCATCGACCCAACCCCGATCCCGCGCGTCCCGTCGCGCGTCGCGGAGGCTATCAGCGCCAATGCGCGCTCGACCTGTCGCTCGATGCGCGCGTGGCGTTCACCCGGATCGAACGCCTCTCGCGCGCGGGCCCCGCGTGCGGCCCGTCACGAAATGCACGTCGGCGGGTGGACTTTCGCGCGGATCTCCGGGAAAACGCGGAGGATTCCTTGGCACTACCCTTGCTCGGAGGTCGCGCGATGCGTGGCGCTCGGCTCGTCTTGATCTCGCTTCTCCTCGTTGGCTGCGGCTCGAAGACCGGACTCAAAGTCCAGGGCTCGCCGCGCGACGCGGGCACCTTCGACGCCGCGTTCGACGCGGGCCCTCCGCTCGACGCCGGACCCGACGCGCGGATCGAGGACGCGGGGCTCGACGCGCCGGACGCGCCGGACGCGCCCGATGCTTTCGTCCCCTGTCCGGATCCCCGCAGCGTCGCGCCGGGCGAAGCGAGCATCCCGGTCGACATCATCTGGGTGTTCGACAGCTCGGGCAGCATGATCGACGAGAACTCCCGCCTGCAGGAGAACATCCAGATTTTCTGGGATGCGATCGTCGAAGCGAACGTCGACTCGCGGGTGATCTTCATCGCGGAGCGTGGCTACGTGCCGGGTCCGCCGTCGGCCTTCGCGGGGCGTTTCCGCGCGATCGAGGACGAGGTCGGGTCCTGGGATCCGCTGCTGAAGGTCATCCAGAACTACCCGATGTACCGCAACTTCATGCGGCCCGACTCGATCGTGCACGTCGTGGCGGTGACGGACGACGACAGCCGCGCGATGGAGTGGGAGGCGTTCGACGAGGAGTTCCGTCGTCTGCTCGAGCGCGACTACACCGCGCACGCGATCGCGTCCGAGCAGGTGATGATCACGGTCACGAACCCGTTCGGCGTCTGCTTCACGGATGACAACGCCGCGTGGCGCCCGGGCTTCGAGTACATGGGGCTCACGATGGCGACGGGCGGGCTCTTCCTCTCCGTGTGCGAGGAGGACTGGTCGCAAGTGGTCGAGCCGCTCTCGGAGCGCGTCGCCGTGCGCATCCCGCTCCCGTGTGCGTACTCGCTGCCGCAGCCGCCCCCGCGCGGAATTCCCTACGATCCGAGCACCTTCACGGTCAGCGTGACGTTCGCCGACGGCACGCGGCGGGTGCTCCCGCAGGTGCGCTCGGAGGCGGAGTGTGGCGACGGTTGGTCGTTTGTGCCGGTCGCCGATCGCATTCAGCTCTGCCCGAGCACCTGCGCAGAGACCGACGCGGCGGACGGACGCGTGACGATCGACATCTGCGCGCCGTCGACGGTGGACTGACGCGCTCGAGCTCGGGCTCGCGATCCGGGCGGTCGCGAGCCAGGCGATCGCGGATCCGTGCCCGTCGGGGATCTCCCGCGAACTGGGATCCTGCTGCGACCCGTCGATCAGTCGATCTGTTCTAGATCGTAGAGAACTGCTTCGGAGTCTCGGTGGAAGAAGACCCCACCGCCGCCGTTGCGGAAGGTCTTGCGGAGGCGGTCGCGGTACCACTTGCTCTCGCGCAGGTAGACGTTCCCGTCCGTGCGCGCCTGCGAGACGTTCTCTTCCCAGTCGCGCTTCGTGAGGACCTCGAGGTAGAGCGCGCCTTGGCAGAGGTGCTCGAGCGTCTTGATCGCGCGCGCGGCCTCTTTGGCGTCGAGGTATTGCAGCACGCCTTGGCAGATCACCAAGTCGGCCGGCAGACCCTTGAAGCTGGTGATCGAGCCTTGGGTCCAGCCGAAGCGCGCACAGAGGTACTCGCTGACCTCGACCCCTTCGTAGATCGCGTTCGGGAAGTGCCGTTGCACCACCGGCTTCCAGAAGCCGAAGCCACACCCGAGATCCAGCACGCGTCGCACCGGGATCTCCAAGTGACGCACGTAGCTGCACACGAAGTCGCCCAAACGCGCGACCACGCGCTCGTCGTAGACCCGGGTGTCCGGATCTTCGTAGTGCCGCCGGTAGTATTCTTCGTCGAAGACGCGCTCGACCACGGCGCGGACGTTACCATCATCGGGCGTCGTGACCGCGAGGCTTCGCTCACGAAACGATCGGCCGCGAGCCATCGGCCGCGAAACGATCGGAGGCGAACGCCCGAACCGTCGGGCGAGCGCTTCTTCTCGGGTTCGGTGGATGGGCTCGACGAACGGAGCGGTCGGTTCCAAAGAGAAAAGCCCGCCGGGGGCGGGCTCTTCTCGTGCGTTTCCCGATCGCTCAGAACCGGGTCGGCATCGCGCGACGTACGGTCGCTTCTTCCGTGGCCGCGGCGGCTTCGGCGGCGCGGCGCTGACGAAGGTCCGCCGTGAAGAAGTCGGGGCGGAACTGGAGCGTGAAGCGGAGGACGGTGTTCTCGTCGTGGAAGGGCTGGCGGATGTCGCCGCTGTCGTCGTACCAGGTCGTGAACGTGTCGTACGCGATGCCGAGCGTGAGGTAGCTCGTGAAGTCGTATGTGATGCTGGCCGTGAAGTTGTGGAGGATGAGGCGGTTCTCGGTGTTGCTCGCGCCGTCGCTGTGGGGCTGGCCGTTCGCGGTCACGACGTGGGTCGGGTCGAACGAGTACGCGGAGGCGTGCTCACGGCGGAGCCACTGCCCACCGTACGAGAGCGAGATCGCGAGCTGAGAGATCGGCAGGAGCGTGACGCCGAGGAAGGCCGAGTTCGAGTGGCGAATCGGGTTGGCGCCCGTGTGGCAGCGCTGGGACTCGAGGCCGACGGTCGCACAGTCGTACCCGATCGGGTTTTCGACGGCCTGGAGGTCACCCGTCCAGCCCGTATAGCGCCAGAGACCCGTGACGAGGAGACCTTGTGCGACCGGGAAACCCTTCACGAGGAAGAGCAGCGGGCTGATGCCGAGCGCGCGGTTGGAAGCGCGGCTGAACTTGGAGGTCGGAAGGAAGAAAGCGACCTGTCCCGTGATGCCGATTCCGAGCGGCTTCCAGGGAATCGTGTAGGTCACGTCGAGGCGGGTGTCCGGCCAGTCGATCGTCTGCGGCTGGGTGAAACCGGCATTGAGCGTCCCCTGGTTGGTGGAGAGCTCGTAGTTCATGCCCTGGATGATGCCGGCCAGGAGACCGCCGCCGAAGTTCCAACGGAACGCGGCGTTGAGGCTGAGCTGCTGGAAGGGCGAGTACGTGAGCTGGCCGTTGCGGTTGAAGGTGCGGGTCGAAACCGCGTAGCCGGCCGTGATCGGCATCGACCACGCGAGACCGGCGTTCGGGACGGCCTGCGCGAGGCGGTCCGCCGTGCTGGTTCCCTCGCCGCCCTCCTGCTGACCCTCCCCCGACGCGGGCCCAGCCGACGCGGGGGCGCTCGACTCGGCGGTCGCCTCCGCGAGATCGTCCGAGACGGTCGGAGTCGTCGTCGGAGTCGTCGTCGTTGCGGCTTGGCCGAGCGCGGTGCCGGACTCTTCGCCGGCCGCCGCTTCTTCGGCTTCCTCCGCCTCGTCCGAGACCTCGGGCTCGGGTTCAGCGAGCGCCGAGCCCGCAGGGGCTTCCGCCGGAGCGTCGCCCGTCGTTTGCGCATGCACCGGAAGCGAGGTGCCGAGCGCGAGGACGAGCACGAGCAAGGATGCGTTCTTCAAGAGGCTCTCCACCATCCGAAAGCGGCCCGACGTCGTCGGACCCCGTCCACCCACCGCGACCCTTTCGAGCCGCTCGACGGCCGGAGCCGTCGTACGAACCAACCCGACGGCAGAGGCCGTCGGTAGAAGCCAAAACGGAGGCGCTTGTCTGTCAGAAGCCCCCGTGATGTCAACGCTCGGTCGTCAGTCGGTGCACGGGGCACCGCGTCGGAGCAGAGCGCGAGACCTCATGAGCAACCCACGTGCCACGCTCGGTCCATGCCCGTTTTCTCGGTGAATTCGAGGAACTTCGGGCAGCGAACGGGCCCACGGCTTCGGGCGGGTCGGGGCGGCGCACCGAGCCGGACGGGCGGGCCGCCGAAAAAGCCATCGGATCCGAGCGTTTGCGCGACGTAAAGGGACTGACGCCCGCCGTGCGTGGGTCGAACGGGCTGCGGAGCGTGCGTTCGACCACAGGGCGCGTGCGATCGCTTGCCGGTCGAGTAGGCGGCGTCGCATGCGGCGGCGCGCCGTCCGAGGCGGCGCGGCTCGGGGGGTCGGCGGGCATGCGGGCATGGCCCTCGCGACGGTCGCATCAGCACGGTCGCGCCGTCCGAGAACGACCCAACTCAGTCCGGGACGTCCTCGGCCTTGACCATCCAGGTGGCGTCGGGATCCTCGAAGGAGGCGGCGGAAGGCGCGGCGTGGGTGTGCGGTGTGACCGAGGGGGCGACGTAGGTCGCGGCGATCCCGTGGGGGCCGGGGGAGGCGGCGAGGGGGGCGTACGCCTCCACGGCGACCGGTGCGGTCGCGACGGGAGTGGCCGCGGCCACGGGGGCGCGCGGGGGCTCGTGCGCGAGGGGTGCGGGTACCGACGAGCCGGGCGGGAGCGTGAAGCGCGACGGGGGCAACGAGAAACGCTCGCCCGCGCGCGATGCTTCGGCGGCCGACGAAGCTTCGTCGGCCGCTGACCCGGCCGACCGAGAAGGTTCTGCCGTGCGGTGGACGCGGGCTGTGTCGTCCGGGCGCACGAGGACGGTCTTGGCGATGATCCACGCGCTGCCGACCGCCACGAGCCCGAGACCCGCGCGGAACGAGGTCTCGGTGGTGGTCTCGTCGAAGAAGTAACGGGCCAGGGCGAGGATGCCGGTCGCGAGGAGCAACCAAGGCCACGGAATCCGTCGTGACGCTTCGACCGACATGGTCGGAAGGTCGCGCAGGTGGCGGGTGGGTTCAACCGGGCGGTGCGCGCGCCTCGAACGACACGCGTGGCGCGCCTCGATCGACACGCATGGGATCGGTCCGCCGGTCGACCCTCACCTCGCGCGTGTCGGATGTGGAGACGTCAGCGTCCGCGCCGACGGGCGAGCCACGCGAGACCGAGCGCGAGACCTGCGAAGGCGCCGGGACTCGACGACCCAGCGCCCGGCGCGCGGCAGGAGCAACCACCGTCGCCGCCACCCGAGTCTGCGGGACGGCACACGCCCTCGGTCCCGTCGCAGACCTCGCCGCCTTCGCAGTCGCGGTCGGTGTCGCAGAGGTTGCGGCAACGACCGTCGACACAGCTCCGCCCACCACCGCACTCGTCGGTGGTGGTGCAGGTGGTGCGGACGCACGCGCCGTCGATGCAGCGCTCGCCGCCGCCGCACTGGCTGTCCATCGTGCAGCTCGACGTGCCGCCGTCGAAGGGGGTGCTGGCGTCGAGGCTCGTGCCGGCGTCCTCGGTCGCGATGGGACCGCCGTCCGAGCTGCCCGCGTCACGCGGCGGGGTCGGGCCCGCGTCGACGGGCGGCGCGCCGCTGGGGGAGACGCTGATGCGGAGCGCCCAGTCGCCGGCGACACCGGGCGGACCGCCGTCGTCCGAGGGGACTTCCTCGTTCCAGTACCAGCCGCCGGGGATTCCGCCGAGACCACCGAGGTCGACGGGGAGCGCGTAGATCAGCGATCGGCGAGCAGCGACTCGGCCATCGTCGTCTCGAATGGCGACTGCGCCGGGTGAAGTGAAACCGAGCTCGGTGCACGAAGCGCTGGAGCCTCCGCCGGGGATCGACGCGACGACACGAAGGTAGGTGGCTGGCGCTTCGACGAGGACACCGCCTTCGGGGATCGGGATCTCGTTGAGGGTGACGTTGAACTCGCTGCCACCGTCCGCCGTCGCGACGCTCACGGTTGCGGTGGCCTCGGTGGTGAGGACCATCGTCTCGCCTGGCCATGCGCCGCTCGCGGGGAGGTTGCGAATGCTCGTCGGGACGGTCTCGCCGGCGAACACGTCGAGCGTGAGATCGACGGTTCCCTCCATGTTCGAGCCGGCGCACATGTACCCGCCGCTCAAGGCGCTGCCGGTCACGCGAATGCGTGCCACCGCGATCTGGATCGCGGTCAACGTCAACGGGAACTCGTCGGCCCGCAGTCCGGTGCCACCGGGGAGTTCGTAGAAGACGACACCGAACTTCTCACCCGCGCAGAAGCCGCACGTGACCGCGGCGGGGAACCCGTCGGAGACTGTGTCGTAAGCGACGGTGCGCTGCGCGTGGGCGGGAAGGGCGAGCAGCGCGATCAGGGTCGCGAGGGTCCAACGACGCATGGGCACCTCCTCGGTGGGAGACCGTAGGGTACCGAAGGCTTGGCCTCTGCTGCGAGCGTTCTTCTCATTCCCCGAACGCGCGTTGCGTGCGCGCCTCAAACGACGTGCGGCTCTTCGCGCGGCCGACGCGCCCGGCTCGCCGCCAGCGACACGATCGCGGCGAAGAAGAGCCCGCGAGCGAACAGCCCGAGCGTGCCCGCGAAGAGCCCCCAGAACGCCATCGACGTCGCGATCTCCCCCGTCGAGCGCGTACGCGTCATCAGCAGAGGCACCACCATCCCCGCCACGCCGAGCAGGATCTCCGTCCCCGACGCGACGACGATCATCCACCCCGCCCGCGCATCGACGCGCCGCACCGTGGTCGCTCCGAGCACTCCGAACGCGATCGTCAGCAACCACCCGAGGACCATCGGGACCCCGGGCAGCCAGAACCACTCCATACCGTCCGACATCCGAAGAGCGTACGCCTCGGTCGGCTCCCGGATCCCGCGCCTCGTCCTCCCCACCGCCAGCCCACCACGATCACGCGTTCGCGTGTGGCATCCTGAGCGCATGTCGTCCGATCCCGCCCGCCGCCTCGCGACGTACGACGACGTGCTCGCCGCCGGTGACGAGCGCGTCGAGGTGATCGGCGGCCAGCTCGAGACCCTGCCGTCCGCGCGCCCGCGGCACGGACGCGTGGCACGCGCGATCGCGGGCGCCATCGGCGGCCCCTTCGACGACGACGACGGACGCGGAGGTCCCGGAGGGTGGTGGATCCTCACCGAGGTCGATGTCCGCCTCAGCCCCCACGACATCGTGCGACCCGACGTCGCCGGTTGGCGCAAAGAGCGGCTCACGGATCTCGAAACGTTGCCGATCGACGTTCGACCCGACTGGGTGTGCGAGGTGCTCTCGCCCGGAACGCGTCTGCGCGACACCCGCGACAAGTCGGCGGCTGACCCCGCCGACTCGGTAGAGAAACGTCGTCTCTTCGCGAGCGCGGGCATCGCCCACTTCTGGCTCCTCGATCCCGACGACCGCACCCTGCTCGCCCTCGTGCTCGAAGCCGATCGCTGGACCGAACAGGGCCTCTATGCCGAAGGCGACATCGCACGCATCGCGCCCTTCCAAGCGCTCGAGCTCGACGTCGGCCGCCTCTTCCCTCCCACGCCGACGCCCTGACGCCGACCGGGGGATCGATGCGAGGCGACGAGGACGTCGGCCTCGAGCTCGCCGTTCCCGCGGTGGCGAAGCGCGAGACGCCGAACGCATCGACGGATTCATCTCCGCGCTCGCCCGACTGCACGTGCGCAGGTAACCTCGCGCGCGTGGAAGACCCGCTTCGGTTCCTGGAGATCGTGCGTCGTGAGCTCGGCGCGGACGATGCGCGCTTCGAGATCGGGGGACGCGAGCCGGGCGAGGACGTCGTGTGGTGTGCGATGGAGCCGCGGCGTCTCGTGCTCACGTACGACGGAGCGCTGCCGGAGTCCGTCGCGGCGCTGCGCGAGCGGCTGCGCACGTTCGTGCGTGCGTTCCCGACCACGCTCGAGCCGCGGGAGTCGCAGCGTCCGCGACGCTCGCTCGATCCGCAGCGCGCGCTCGACGACGCGCTCGAGATCCTCGCGCAGCAGTCGGGGGCGGCGCGCGCGTTCGTGATCGACGAGGGCTCTCCCGTGCTCTGGGGCTCGTCGGAGCCCGAGCGCGGGCCGGAGGACGTCGACGACGCGCGGCTCGCAGCAGAGGGCGCGGCGCTGGCGAGCGCGATGGGGCTCGATCTCGCGCCGCATCTGGCGGGGGAGAGCCGTGAGGCGTTGCCGGAGGAGCTGCTGCGTGTCGTGTCGCAGGTGCGTGAGGCCGCGAAGGACCACGCGCGCTCCGCGACGGAGTGGCGACACGCGCTGCGATCGTTCGTGGCGATCACGGCGCTGCGCGAGAGCGTGCACCGGGATCCGAACGCGACGCGGCTGGTGGTGCACGAGCCCGACTGCGCGCTGCTCGCGCGAGGGTTCGGCGGCATCTACTGGATGGTGCTCGTCTTCGAGCGCGCGGGGTTCAGCGAGCTGCACGCAGAGGCGGCGATGATCCATGCGTCGCCGTGGATCGAGAAGCTCGTGACCGCGCTCCCGC
>ERZ761602.8329-NODE-8329-length-10490-cov-16.208625_pt1 | contig 10490 bp, 5 predicted proteins | sample MGYA00512165_ERZ761602 | MGnify/ENA primary metagenome ERZ761602 (study PRJEB28899, sample SAMN02445085) | bioreactor sludge metagenome | biome: EBPR sludge; isolation source: Thorneside wastewater treatment plant | place: Australia: Brisbane, Thorneside...
CTCCAATCACGCCTGCGGCCGCGCCGCCACGTGCGGTTCGCACAGCGCTTACTTCCATTCCTGTCTGCGTGCCGCTGCCCATCCGGCAGCGAGCGGGCACAGAGCAGGTGGTGTGCCAATCCCGCCGCGACTTTCGAACCAAGTCTTCTCGCCGAGATCGGCCGCTTCGTGCGGGCTGATGCGCGATGGTGCGGGTTTCGCTGTTCCGCTGTTTGTTCCGTCGGCGGGTCGGATGGGAGCTGCGCACGAAATCAGTGCCGCGTCAGGAACCGCCGGATCCGGGGCCTCACCGCGAACGGAAGTAGGAGCGCAGGGCGGCGCGCAGGCGAGTTGCCTCGGCGATGCACGCATCGATGCGAGCCATGTGACGATCGCGGCCGGCCTCGCCGACGTCCGGCAGCGCCACGAAGTGCGCGTCGAGGAGCGCCGCGACGCGGTCGCGCTGGGGCGCGTGGCAGATCCAGGGCGCGACGGTCGCGCGCCAGTCCTCGGCGATCTTCGCGTGCAGCCCCGGCAGTTGCTCCTCGAGCACAGCCAGCTTCACGTCGACGAGCGCGGGTTCGTACTGGCCCCAGAACACGCCGATGAGCTCGGGCGAGATCGCGGCCGGCGCGGTCACCGTCTCGAGCGCGCGGCGCAGGCGAGCCGGGTCGCGGGTCCGACCGAGCGTGCGCGCGATCGCGCGGCGAACGGCGATGTCGGACTCGACCGGGAGCTTCGCGAGCATCTGGTCGAAGAGCGTGCCGTCGTCGGACCTGATCGCGGCGCGCAGCACCGCGCTCCATTCGTCGCGGCCGATGGCGCCGTGGTCGTCGAGCCAGCGACGGGCGCGCGAGCGCGCATCGCGGTTGAGCACCTCGTCGCTGCCGACGCCCGCCACGAGCGGGACGACGGTGTCGCGTAGCACCGCCGCGAGCACCCCCTCGCGCGGTCGCGCCGCCCACCCCGTCGTGCGCGCGACCTTGCCGAGCGCGCGCGTGATCAGGCGTTGCAGCCGGGGCCGATCGGCGTCGTCGACGTGCGCCGCGTACCACTCGACCGCGGGCACGATGGCCTTGATCGCGACACGGTTACGGCTCTCGCCGACGAGCGGGAGCAGGTCCAGCGTCGCGCCTGGCGTCAGCAGGCCCGCTCCGACGAGCGCGGTCGTGTCGTTGACGAGGGCGGCCTGCTCGACCGGGTCGAGGCGCGCCCACTCGCGCACGAGCGCGGCGCGCAGGGGCGCCGAGAGCTCGGTCCGGTAGTGGCCGCGGCCGGTCGGGACGACGAGCTTGGGACATCGCGCGCCCAGCTCGATGCGACCTGTGCGCTCGACGAGCTCCGTACACCGCGGCGCGGTCTCGCCGGGGACGCGGACGCAGACGGGCGTCGGCCAGATCGTGGCGTCGTCCCCCGCCACACCTTCGACCGGCATCCGTCGCTGGGAGAGCTCGACCGCGGCGGGATGGCCCGCCTTGCAGGCGAGGGACATCGTCACCAGCGGCGCGCCGCGACGATCCAGCCAGGTCGCGAGCGCCGGCGCGAGATCGCGGCCCGCCGCCTCCGACAGCGCGCTGATGAAGTCGGAAGCGGTGGCGTTGCCCCACCGCCGGCGGTCGAGGTAGGCGCGCACGCCGGTCCGCATCACGTCGGCGCCGAGCGACTGCTCGTACATGTGGAGGATCGTTGCGCCCTTGTCGTACGTGATGCTGTCGAACGCTCGGGCGATGTCGGCGCGATGCACGATGGGCTCGCGGACCGCGCGGACCGTCGGATCGTATTCCCCGTCGAGCGCGGTCATGCGGCTCGCCGCGGTGATGAGCCCGCCATCGTAGGCGTCGTACAGCCGCAGCATCACGTGATCGCCGGCCCAGTTCGAGAACGCCTCGTTGAGCCAGATGTCGTCCCACCACGCGAGCGTCACGAGGTTGCCGAACCACTGGTGCGCGACCTCGTGGGCCATGAACCAGAGCGCCACGCGTCGCACATCGTCGTTCTCGCGCTCGGGGATGAGGAGGAAGTCGGGCGCGTACGTGATGAGCCCGACGTTCTCCATGGCGCCGCCGGGCGCGCTCGGAAACACGACGTGGTCGAGCTTGGGATACGGAAAGGCGATGCCCGTGTAGTCCTCGAGCGCCGCCACGATGGGGCCTGACTCGCGCGCCATGAAGGCGGCGTCGGCGCCGCGACCGCGCGGGACGAGGATGCGCATCGGCGCGCCGCCGCGCGTTGCGCCGGCGTCGACGGCGTCGAACGGCCCGACGACGAACGCGAACAGGTAGCTGGGCATCGGCGGGGTCGGCGCGAAGCGGGTCCGTCGCCGGTCGCCCGACACCTCGTCGACCTGCTCGATCGGCGTGTTCGACGCGACGAGGAGCTCCGCGGGTGCGGTCAGCTCGAGCTGCCAGGGCACCTTGAAGGCCGGCTCGTCGAAGCACGGCAGGATGCGGCGCGCGCCCTGCGGCTCGAGATCCGTCACCAGGTACCAGTCCCCCGCGTCCTGGCGCCGGATGATGCCGTCGGACTGCTGATGGGTCTGGACGCCTCGATACGCGATCGTGATCTGGTGGCGCCCCGCGGGAATCGGCTGCTCGTCGGCGAGCCCGATGAGGAGCTCGCCGCCCGGCACGATGCGCAGGCTGCGACCCGCCGCGCCAGTGACGTCGATGATCGTGGCGGTCTCGATCGACAGGTTCTCCGCGTTGAGCCACAGCGGATGCGCGGGCGCGTCGAGCTCGATGTCGATCACCACGCGTCCACGAAACGTCTCGAGCGAGGGGTCGACCTCGAGCGCGAGGCGGTAGCCGAGCGGCCGCGCCGTCGTCGGGAGACGCAGCCCCTCCGGCGCGGGCTTGAGCGCAGCCTGCGCGCTGGCGGACGACGGCGCGGTGGTCGTCGGCGTGGAAGGCTCGGCGGTGAGCGCCCTAGGAGGAGGGGCACCGCCGCAGCTGATAAGGGTGGCGATGAGGGCGAGATGGGGGAGCTTGGGCATGAGGAGATCCTGGTCGGGCAACGCCGACGGTTCGTGGCGGGGATATGAGGGAGGGGCGGCGTGTCAGACAGCGGCAGCGACGTCCTCGGGCTCGAGAGCGGTTGCTCCGGTCAGGCTATCGAGCGCGGACTTCAACTTCGCCAGCGCGTCGAGTCGTGCGTCGAACGTCGGAGCGAAGCAGTCGATCGCGAGCTCATCGGCAGCGTAGCTCGCGCTCAGTACCGCGAGCTGCGCTGCGACCTGCTCGGGCGTTCCGACGAAACTCGGCTTCGGAGGTGCATGTCCAAAGTACGCGTTCCACTCCGTTGTGGCCTGGTCATCGGACGAGGCGCAGTGTCCGTACGCGGCGACGAGTAAGCGCGGCGGTTGCTCATCGAATCCTACGAACGACGATCTGTACGCATCCGCGACGTCGCTCGCGATCCGCTGGTCGGCGCTCGCCAGGTAGTGGTGATATGCAAACGAGATTCCGAGGGTGCCCGCGAGCCGCGCCGCGCGTTCACTTGTACCGCACAGCCATAGCTCAGGCCGCGAGTCGCTCCGTGGTCCGATGAAGCCGCCCCCGCCAGGCAGGCGCTGGCTTCGTACCATCTCGACGAGCCGGGTGAGCCGTTCTGCGTACGCACCGTCAGACGCGAGCGGCAGGTCGCGCTCGAGCGAACGTGCGTGATCACCGGGCGGCGTCGCGCCCGCGATTCCGAGGTCGATCCGACCGGGGAAGAACAGCTCCAGCGTGGCGAAGTCCTCGACGACGCGGAGCGCCGAGGTGGCACGCAACAGTACCCCGGCCGTTCCGACGCGGATGTGATCGGTGATTCCGGCGGCCAGGCTGGCCACGATGGTAGGGCTTGCGCTCTGCGTCTCGGAATGGTGCTCCGTCGCCCAGTACCGATGAAAGCCAAGCCGATCGAGCTCTGGGAGGAGCTCAGGCAGATGCGCTGGCGATTGTGTGTCGAGCACAGAGACGAGCACGTCGTTGCCTCAGTTCGCCGTGGCCTTCCGAACGCCGGTCGGCGTGGGCGTGGTGCTCGTGGTCGAGCGAAAGACCACGGCGCCATCGAAAGCGCTGGCCATGTCGTAGAGCGACCAGCCGCCCCCTTCCTGGACGATGCCACCTAGCCAGCGAACGTAGCGCAGCTTGGAGAGCCACTCTCGCCGCGCCGGAGAGAGCTGGGAGAACAGCACGTACGTAGGACCATCTCCGTCGGGCCCGAGTGCTGCTTCGATGGAATGCGCTGGCGCCTCCTCGAGCGCGTGCGGAACTACGCCGATCTTCTTCTCCTGGTCCCATGCACGCGCTGAGCCGCCGACGCTCAACATGGCCAGCGCCACGTACCGCGGTCCGAGCTTGGCCGCCAAGAACGTCCCCATGGTCGGTTGGCCGAACATCCAACGTTTCGTCACATGGTTCATGTGTGCCCAGACCACGGACAGGTGTTTGCCGTCGTCGGTGAGGCGTCCAGTCATCTCCGCCATGTGCAGGTCCCTCACTCTCATCTGCTCGAGCTCCGGGCCAGAGTACGAGGCGATGAGTGCCAGGCGGGCGGCGATCGACGCCGCGGCCAATGCGTTCGTATCGTGCGCGCGGCGCGGTACAGCAAGTCGGCCGAGAAGGTCGTGGATCAGGCGACGCTCATCGTCCGTCATCTCATTCCACTTGGCGCCATAGTTGTCCGAGAGTTTCGCGAGTGCTGCACGCTCCTCGGGGGACAGACGCACTGAGCGGTCCGAGAGCAGCGCGTCGACTGCGCCCGCCGTCATCTGGACGTCGGTCCCCAAGAATCCGATCCGCTCCTTCGGAGCTCGCTTCTTGTTGTGGGCGCGAATCATCTCGACCGCCCGTATGTGCTCCTCGGTATCCCACATCCAGAACTTGAGACCAGCCACGGCCTTCCGAGTATCGCCGGCGCCAGTTCGCACGTATCGATCCAGCGCGAGCGTTTCGCCGAAGCTAGCTTCCAGAAGGATGAACCGCACGGGACGTGTCTTGGCAAGCTCGAGCGTGATCCTCGCGCGCTCGATCGCGTACTCCGCGGTGCCATGAGTCGATTCGCCGATTGCCAAGACGCCGAGCTCGCGTGGCAGATCGCGGATCATCCCTTCAACCGTCCCGGCGGACCAAGGATCAAGACTTCGAGAAGGTGGTTCCGTCTTGGCGGTCGCTTCGCGCGTAGCGACGTAGACGACCGGCTCGGTGGACGGCAGATCGAAGACGACGCCTCCTCCTACCTCGTCTAGTTCCGTGTCGATGTAGTATTTCCCAGGCGGCAAGCAACCTTCGAAGACACCGGTGTTGTCGATGCGAGTCGAGAACACGGGCAGCGACGACGCTCCATACGGAACGATGTGTGCGATCTCAACGGAGTGAGCTCCACTCAATGAGCTTTGGTCCTCGACGCTTCCTCTGAATGGGGCGCATCGCTGGTCGAGCACGAGCGAGAGAGGTGCGGCGTGTCCCGCGGGAATCGATGCGACGCCGAAGCCGCTCGAGGTTAGTACGGCTACCTTCGCATCGCCCGACGCTGTCTGTACGGTCACCTCGCCCGCGACATCGGTCACGGCGAGCGTCGGTCGGCGCTGCTCCGCTGCTAGCGCGAGCGCGACGAGCTCTTCCGATACCGGTGTGCCGGTGGACCTGCGCACCAAGAGTTTCGTGCCTCGCGACGGTTCAGACGCGGCGGTGCGCTCCCACTCATCACGTGCGAAGGACCCGCTCCCCGTCGCCGAGGCGGGTTCCACACTCGGTGCCGTCAAGCTGCCGCATCCCATCAAACAGAGCAGCAGAGCTGCGTGAGGGACCGCCGACACTGCAGATCGGCCCGAGTTCACGTCGCTTCGCACGCCATGAGCGCGCATGATCATCAGCGTTGCGAGAGGCATCGATGAGCTACGGTTTGGGTGGGGTCGCGGTCCGGACACCCGTAGGAGTTGGCGTCGTAGGAGAGGAGATCGGGACGATGCCGAAGGCGGAGTACGCTACAAGCGCCGTTCTCAGGTGCCCGGTACTGTCGAAGCTTGCGCCGAACTCGAGCGCGTAGCGGGGAACTGAAAGCCAGCGTTTGAGAACTCCAGGTAACGCCTCACCGACGAGCAATCCGCCGCGCCCGTCGGTTGCGTCGAGCAGCGCTCGTTCGACTCGATAGGAGGGCGTCGAAATCTCGTGGGAGACAACGCCGACGGCCCCTCGCTCGTCCCAGGCTCGCGCGTGGCCTGCGGCCGTGTACAACGCAATGGGGAAGTACGCTGAACCGGCAGAGCGTGCGATGTGGTGTCCCATCATGGGGAAGCCATCGATCGCTTCACGTGCCACGTGAGCGTTGTGCGCCCAGACGACCACGTTTCCACCGGAGGAGACGCTCGCGGCGGCGAGTGCCATCCTCGCCATCCCAACGTCGCGGTGCAGTATCGCCGCGGTGAACCCCATGGTGGTCGCCTCCAAGCGCTGGCGAAGGGCGCGCGCAGCGAGAGAGCGAAGATGATCACTGCGATTGGACTCAAGGCGCTCGATTGCCTCGAGGACGATCGTTCGATCCGCATCGGAGAACGTCTTCCACGCCGCGCCGCGTTCGCTGCCAAGCTTCCCGATCAGTCCCCTCTCGGCGGCGGACAGGTCATCGACAGCGGTAAGGACTGCGACGCTCGCGGCCGTGTGCTGTACATCGAGGCCCCAAAGGTTGACGCGATCAGCCGCCGGAACGGTCGCATTGTAGGAGCGGAGCGCGTCGAGTACCTTTAGGAACTCCTCGGTGTCCCACATCCAGTACCCCAGTAGCTCGACCGCCTTGCGTACGTCCACGGCTTCACCGTGAATGAAGCGATTGAGCGCCAACGTCTCTCCGAACCCAGCTTCGATCATCAGCGTGCGAAACCCTCGAGCTTGCACAAGCTGCATGGTGATCTTGTGACGCAGCTCGAGAAACTCGCGAGTGCCGTGATTTGACTCGCCGATCGCCACGATGCTCACGGTCGAAGGAACTTGTTCGACAAAGCGAACAGGATCGAGGCCGCGCGAGACACCTGATTCCGGCGCGGGCTCGAGAACGGTCGAGCGCGAGAACGCATGAATCGACAGTTCTGTCGAACCCTCGGTCACGAGCTGTGGGACGGACAGGTAGTCACCCGCCGCAAAGACGGTGAAATCTCCGGGCGGAAGACAGATCTCGAAATTCCGCTTCGCAGCGTGGATCGCGAACTCTTCGTTGAACTCGCGCGTGATCCGCTTGAAGTGAATGGTGGCGCCGACTTCTGAGTTCGCCACGTTCTCCACCTGGCCGCGGTATCTCAGACAATCCTTGCCGAGGGAGATGGAGAGCGGCGCGTTGGAGACCTCCACGCCGGCAGAGGAGTACCAACCGGAGACCGTCGCGGCGGTCACGACGTACGTGCCCGGCGGGACCGTCGGCATGAACCTTCCATCGTCGCCCGTGACGGATCCGGCGATGAGTTTCCCCGTGCCCGGGTCGTTGAAGTTGACGATGGCCCCGGCGACCGGCTCGCCGTCCGGACCTAGAACAAGACCGCTCCCTCGCTCGTGTTGAGGCTTCACTGGGACATCCCGGTGCGAACCAACACAGGCCGTCATGGTGACGAGGAGAGCCGTTCGACGAAGGAGCGGTCGCATGATCACTTGCAGGTTTGGCCAGGTTCGGCGCTAAAGGTCGTCGGGATACCGCCGGCGACCTGGAGGAGTTGCTCGGTGGTCAACAGTCGGAGCGTCTGATGGCGGAGCTTGAGACGAAGCTTGGGTGGGGTGTTGCTGTTCTTGTTCATGGCTTGATTTCCTGAGTTGGGGTGGTGGCTTCTACAACAAATGGGACGTATTCGAGGGTTGAAACATCGACAGTCGTGATCCCGTTGGCAGCGCTACAGAAGTGGAGGCTGGCGTTCGATCCGAATGCGATGCAGGGGATCTCTGGTACTTCTTCAAGCGGCCAAGACGAGATGCCGCGATCTCGCGTATCGATGATTGTGACCGCATGGCCAGATGAGAACGCCGCGTAGCGCTCGTCTGGCGAGCCAGTGAGATACGTGATCGTCGGCGACATTTGTAGCGGCGGGTCAGTCGCGGCCGCGTCCAGTCGCACGATCTGGTTGTTGCCAAGCGCACCGAACCAGCCGAGGTCTGTGCGCACGAAGTGTCGGATCGGCTCGCTCCGATGGAAGAGGATCGTCGACCTCAGCTCGTTCGACCACCTCCGGACCGTTCCATCGCTACCCGACGTGAAGAGCTCCTCGTCGATCCAGCGAAGCTGCGTGACACGCCCATCGTGGCCTTCTCGGGACTTCGTCAAGTGACCCGAGCTCAGGTCGTACACGATCACACTGCCGTCTTGGCCTCCGGCCGCGAGGCGGTTGCCAGCGGTGTCGAGCGCGAGTCGGGCGACCTCCGCGGTGTGGGTGAACAGTCGAGCGGGAGGCGCCCCATCGGCGCTCGCGGCCCAGACCGATCCGTCGGCGACCGCGTAATACAGGGTGGTTAGGGACGTGGTGATCCATCGGACTCGCGCGGAGTGAGATGCCATCATTCGCGTCTTCTTGGTCGCGATGTCCGTGCACATCACCCTGCCATCCCATCCTGCGGAACAGGCTTCGTTTCCGAGCCACGCGACGCTGAACGCAAGCGAGTCGTGTTGATGGAGACGGACTGGAGTCCGCCCCCCGTCCGCCAGCAAGACACTTCCATCCTGGCAGTCGGAGAGCAGCCCGGTGGAATCAGGAGAGCTGACGACGTTCAGAGACTGGCATCCGAGCGCGGCAACGGTGTGCGAGCCCTTCGTGTCCAGCTGCCAGACTCGTACTTCCGTCCCGCCTGCGCTCACGACCAGACGCTCCTCAGGGATGATCTCCACCATGGTGACCACGCCGTCATGCCCGCCGAAGTCCCAGGTCGCCTCCGACGAGGCATCCACCACCCGCACGCTTCCGTCGGAGTATCCCCAGACCGCGAATTCCTCGACCGCCCGCGCTACCGTGGCACGTCCGGTTGCCCTGCCATTGCCGCGCCACAGGGTTCTGGCTCCTGCTTGCATGTGAGGCCGTCCCTCGGCGTCGATGGCAGCGAGCAGCCCTGATGATGAGAGCGAGACATCTGAGTTCTCCCCGAGCTGCATGTGTAGTGTTTCCCGCTGACCATCGCGATCGATGACCAGCGCGTCGTCTCCGACAGGCGCGACGTAGAACGAGCCTGCCGTGGCCAGCAACGAAGCGCTGCCGGGGTGGGCGCATCTACCGAGTGCTGTCGTCCCGCCGTCGACGTCGAATCGCTGCAGCTTCCCGTCCTCCGTGCAAGCCAGAACGCCGGTGCGTGTCCTCGCAATGCCCCTGATACTCGAGGCGACGGGCGTGAGAGTGCTGCTGTCGATTCGTGAGCGTAGGAGTTGCCCGTTCCGCGTGAGGATGAAGAGTTCATCGTGAACGGCAATCAAGGTGTCGGGTGGAACGGTCTCGCCTGAAAGCGAGGCGATGGTGCGTGATGTCGAGGCCTCACGTACCTCGATCTGGGCGTTCGCTCGCGTAGCGTAGAGCCACACACCGTCCACAGCAGCCATGAACGGCGGTTCGACGAGATCGAGCGCGATGGGGCGCGAACGACCGTTCGTCACGTTGAGCTCCATGAGCGTGCTGTCGGACATCGCGGCGGTCACCGTGCGTGATGCTCGATCAAACGCGGCTCTGCGGATGGAGGAAGGTCCGAGGCGCCATCGAGTTCTTGCGATGCCATTGGCGTAGGCCACGCTGCGTACGTGCGCTGCGACGAGTGTCATCGGATGGAACTGGTCGACGACTTCTGCCGACTCGGAGGGATCGCTCGCCAGCAGCGATTTCGCCAGGGCTATCCGGGCTCGGTCGCGTTCGCGTCGAGACTCTTTCGCCGAGCTCTCTGCCGCGGACCGAGCTCTGGTCGCGGCGTCGAGCGCGGAGGTTGCTCGATTGCGTTGCGAGACGATCTCGGAAACGCCTACGAGCCCGAGAATGGTGCCCGTAACTATTGCTAGGCCAAGTGTGACTGTGACGCCGCGGTGCCTGCGCGACCACAGACCGAGGAGGTTCCAGATGGAGTAGTGCCGCGCTGTAATGCGTTGTCCTGCATCGTAGGCGCGCAAGTCGCTCGAAAGCTCCGCCGCGCTTCGGTAACGCAGCGCCTGCCCATCGAGCGCCTTTCGCGTGATGATGGCGAGATCGGGCGGAACGTGTCGATCGGAACGCTCCGCGTGCCAGGGGCGCGGCGTGGTTCCGTAGCACAGCTCGTGCAGGATGGCGCCGATGGCGTAGACGTCGGTGCGTTCGTCGACGTGTTCGCCGCGGGCCTGCTCGGGGGACATGTAGGCGGGCGTGCCGACGATGCTGCCGGCGACGGTGACGCCGTCGGTGGTGGGGGCGGCGGTGCGGTAGGGGCCGTCCTCGACGGGCTCGTCGGTGGGGGCCTGGTCGGAGATGTCCTTGGCGAGACCCCAGTCGATCACGACCGTCTCGCCGAAGTCGCCGACGATGATGTTGGAGGGCTTGAGGTCGCGGTGGA
>ERZ761602.8331-NODE-8331-length-10489-cov-3.803239_pt1 | contig 10489 bp, 8 predicted proteins | sample MGYA00512165_ERZ761602 | MGnify/ENA primary metagenome ERZ761602 (study PRJEB28899, sample SAMN02445085) | bioreactor sludge metagenome | biome: EBPR sludge; isolation source: Thorneside wastewater treatment plant | place: Australia: Brisbane, Thorneside...
GGGCGGCCAGGCTCGAGGCCTGCCTGCGCGTGGCTGGCCGCTGGCGAGACTGCGCCTCAACACGATCTTCACCCGCTCCGCTACCGAATTTTGCGCTTCCAGTTCGCCGAGTGCCGCGCTCAGCGCCGGGGTCAGCATCTCCAACATCTCAGGGTTATGGCCCGGAAATGGCCTGTCAAGGTCGGCGGCGTCGAGCACCAGCAGGTCGCGCGGCATACTGAAGCGGATCGGGCAGCCGAAATATTCCGCATGCGTCGCATCGGCCGGCCCCGGTCGAGCAAGCTCCAGCCGGCGCGGCACGATGGCCCGCCCGGTGGCGCGCCTGCCGAGTTCCACCAGTGTCGCGAAGGTTATGTCGACCGAAATCTCAGGCTCAGTTCCGGTGGCGAAAGGCCATTCGGCGGATATAGTGCAATCTCCGTTGGCCTCGACGATCTGCAGGTGCTCCGGTGCACACAGACGCTTGAAGCGCGAGAGCCGGGTCAGGCCGTCGCGATAATCGCGCGCATAGAAAGCGGCGAGGCCCGGCGGCGGATGGACGGCCGTATCGACGGCCTGCACCATTCGGATACCGAGTGCGGGGTCGCCCGACAGATCGGCGATCGCCTGCATCAGCGCGAAGTACTGCTCCGTGGTGACGAAGGCTTGGGCACCGAGATGCAGCGTCGCCGGCAGCCGCGCCTGCCGCAGCAGGGCGGCGGGGCGGATACCGAACTGCTCGGCCGCCCGCCAGAAGGCCTGCGGTATCTTGCACTTGTTGACCTGCGCCATCATCGACCTCCCATAACCGCCGTGGTCTCTCGGATTGGTGTTTCGCGCCTCGCGGCTCTATCGTTCATGCTCTTTGGGCTTTCATCGCCTTCGAAATGCCGGTCGCCATCCGCATCATGCCGTCGAAGATGCGGTCGGACAGGATGCCGCGCATGAAGATCATTGGCTTGGCGCCGAAACCGATCGCATAACGGGTCTTCGGCTTGGCCGCGGTCACCGCCTTGGCGATGGTGTCGGCGATGATTTGCGGCGGCGACTGCATCTTGCGGCTGGATTCGCCGATCATCGAGTTCGCCATGGCCTTGGCCTGCACCGCATAGGGGCCGTTGCCCGAGGTCTGGACCAGATTCTCGGCGGCGATCCCGGCCCATTCGGTCTTGATGCCGCCGGGCTCGATCACGACCACGTCGATACCGAAGGGCTGGACTTCCATGCGCAGGCAATCGCTGATCGCTTCCAGCGCGAACTTGGTGCCGTGGTACCAGGCGCCGAGCGGCGTGTGGATCTTGCCGCCCATCGAGGTGATGTTGACGATCGTGCCAGAGCGCTGCGCCCGCATGTGCGGCAGGGCCAACTGGGTCAGGCGCACCGCACCGAAGACGTTGACGTCGAACTGCGCGCGCGCCTCTTCCATTGGTACGTCCTCGACCGCGCCGTAGGAGCCGTAGCCGGCGTTGTTGACGAGCACGTCGATGCGGCCCGCTTCAGTCATGATCGAGGCGATCCCGGCCTGCATGGACGCATCGTCGGTGACATCCATGGCAAGGATCTTGATGCCGGATTTGGTCAGGTGCTGCATGCGATCGACGCGGCGGGCGGCGCCATAGACCGTATAGCCGAGGTCCTTGAGCTTGAGAGCGGTGGATTCCCCGATGCCGGAGGAAGCGCCGGTGACGAGTGCGACTTTGTTGGCCATGTGCCTGATTCCTTGTGGCTAGAAGCGGTTGATTGTGGCGGCCTGGTTCGACACGACCGTTTTCTGGAATGCACATTAACCGCACCTGCGCGTCGCGGCATTTGCATTATACGCCACATGCATTGCGAATCACGCCAATTGTCTGGCGTAGGACGCCTACTGACACCGCCGTACACTGGCCCGCGATCCGCAAGAGTTCGACGATGCTCGCTTCGCGGATAATGGGACATCCAATCTCAACTTTCAGCGCCAGAACAAAGGGTTCTGCACCTTAGGTTGATGTAACTGATGCTCGCCATCATGCTGGAAACGATGGCCTGGCACTACTTTGGAAGATTTTCGGGATGGATGATTTTGCGGCAATGCGGGGATTGCCTTTGGGGCGGCTTGGGGAGTGTGTCGAGGATTGCCTGCCGTACGGCTGGGAGGCTTCGTTGAGGCGGTGGTCTGGGGATTCTTTTTCCCCCTTTGGGCTGTTCGAGCCGCCGGGCTTGAAGGAAGACGAGAGCGATCATGCACATGAGACAATGCCTGTGCAGTCCCTCCCATGATCGAGTTCTTCCTTGAGTTTCTGATGCGCCTGCTCGCAGACCCAGCGCGCCTTGATGGCTGCGGCGAGCGCTTTGACAGGTGTGTCGGCGGGCAGGTCTGACAGTAATATTTGTGCTCACCATTTGAGCGATGTTCGCCAACAAGCCACGCCTCTTCGCTTGGCAGATGCTGGGCGCCCTTATCATGAATGCGCTGGGGCGGGCGGGCCATCGGCGACGCGCACGCGGACGGCAGCGAATCTTGCCGCAATCTTTCCTCTGGTTCCTTTGCGCCAACTGAGATTCTGCCGCCTGGCGTCCTCCAGCATGGCCTTTGCCGTCATAGACTTCGTGTCGGGGATGTGGCGCTGGCGGGGACGACCGCGCCCGGTAACAGGGAATGTCATGGCGACATCGACCGGATAGACCTTCTGCTTGTAGGGGATGCCCACCGCCCAGAGGAGGCCGCGCTCGGAGAGGCCCTGCCGGGATGGTGCGGACAGCTCATAGCCAGCATCCGCCGGCACACAGGCGAAGTGGACGCCGCCTGACCGCACGCGGTCGATCTCAGCCAGCGCAATCCCGGGCTTGATCCGGTAATCCCGCCGATCTTCAGGCACTTCAGCTCGATCCAGCCGGGTGGGATCGTTAGCCCAACCTTCAGGCAGGAACAAGCGCAAGCCGATCATGACCGGCACTTCGAGCGATGCCAGCGTCAACGATACCAGCGCCTTGCAGTTGGCGTTCTTGCCGAGCGCGGGGCATTTTGCGGCGCCACGCCAACCGAGCCGCGCCCCTTCTTCGGCAATGCCGTGTCATCAATGATGAGCCAGGCATTGTCCCCGCCCACCTGGATATCGGCCTGCGTCAGCAGCACTGCCTCCAGCGGCTCCGTGTTCCACGCGCCGCTCGCGATGAAGTGGTTTAGCCGGTCATAGCTGACATCGGTATCGCGCGCCGCGATCGGCTGCATGCTCTTGCGATCATCAGGACCGATCAGCTCCGCAACGTAGCTCGGGCACATCCGCCCCCGTGTCTTGCGCCCAAGAGCGGACACAAACGGCGTCAGCCACTTCTCCAGGGCATCCCGCCAGTCGCCGTCCATCGCCAGCCTCCACAAGCTGGCTCCCCATGAATCATCGATCCAATAAAACGGGAATCCTCAAAATCAAAAAATCTGCCAAAGTAGTGCTAGTGCCCGCTTCACGAATCGATGCTGGACATCTTCGGTTTGCTGCGAATTCGGAACGCTTCCTCCATAACGGGGCAATTGAGGGGGCAAAAGCTTTTCGATGAATTTTTTCTTCAACAAAGTAACTATAAATCAAATAGTTGGAATTTCAATTCAGCGCTTTCAAGGCCGCAGCGTCACGCCCTACGAATACATCTGCAAATGCTGGCTAAGTGACCCCGAACGCTTCAGCTTAAATCCCCACCGTAAAATGCCAGGATCAAGCACATATTTCTCCGGAGCAGGTAAAGTCGTCAGTTCCTAGTATTGTCGGTACAAGACGTGACTATAATGTGAGTCGAGCCGTTCATCTTATCGAACGGATCCAAAGAATTTCTGTATGCGTTCGATATGGCCTTGCGTTATTGACGTTCCGTCGCACGATACTTTTTTAACCCCCAAAATGCGCGAAACGTGACTGTGTATCGTGGCGCTGAAGGTAACTGCGCGGAGATCGCAATGACGACAAGCGCCTCGTAAGGCTAAACTGACATCGAAGAGCCCATCCTGTTCGATGATGCTGCTTATCTCGACATCGCCGCCATGACTCTGCAGAAACGGTCGAACACGCTGATCGAGCACGCGCTGCACGCGATCGCTCATATCGTCAGCATTAGTGGTTTCCAACATCAGCCGCCGCGTTGATCTCTTCCGCAGACAGCCCCGGATTGAGCTGTCGTAACTTATCTTTGACGTCGATTCCCATCAGGCGCGCCATGTTCAAGCCGAGTATCTTGCGTTTCGCAATGTCATCTATCGTCGGATACCCGTAACGATCTTGAAGCTCCTCGGGCATCTCAAGCGATCCAAATGCCTCGATGTAAGGTTGTACGCGTGGATAAGCGAACGCTTCGGAGCCCCAAACGATGCGATCTGCACCGATACTGCGCACGGCCTTTCCCACGCATTCATAGACCGTCCAGGGTGCCACGGGGAAAAGATTGATAATCGCCGAAAGCGAAAGCCAGACATTCTCGAAACGGGATGCGATGTTGATCGTTTCGTCAATATACGGCTGACCGAAATGATGGAGAACGAAGGTCATATGCGGAAAGTCCAACGCGGCTTGCTGGACATCGTTGGGCCGCAGATCTTCGACATACTCGTGACCCAGGGGAATCCCCTTGTGAAACTGTGCAACAGTCACGCCGTGCTTCGACATTCGTTCATACAATGGATAAGCGATCCGCCTGTCATCGGCACGCCACGTCAATCCGGCATGATGGCCCTGGTAAAATTTGAAACTTTTTGATTTCCATTCGAGTGTTTGACGATCCATCTCATCAAGCGCGCCATTCAATCCCTGGAAGACCGGATCAACACCCCCACAAAACAGAACCCGCTCGGGAGCAGCTGCTGCAAGCTCATACTGCAAACGAGCGGGTGCGAAACCCTGGCGCCAGTAAGAATATAGCGGCACCGTTTGGGCCATCGCCATGTCTGCATCCGCATCCTCAAAAAGGAAACGCAAGGCATCCCGTATTTGTGTGGCACGTCCCTCGTGACTGTCGACATCCACCACGCCGCTCAGGCTGAAGCGCTTCGCCATGTAATTCATGGCGACCGGATCAATCACATTATCAACCCGATTGTCGTACATATGCACAACATTATCAAAGACGAACATGCCATTATGCATTGAAAAACAACTCTTCTGATTGGCGCTTTCCAGCGTTACCGGGTTCCTTCGAAAAGCTCGCGCTTGGCCATCGGGATTGCGCCGCCACGGGTCGGATCGGCATAGGTCTGCCTCTCCTTTTCATAGTCGCGACCGCTCTGCCTTTCGAGCTCAAGACCGATAGATGCGATACCAGGCACTTCGTCGGGCGTCATTGAGCGAACGGGTTGCTTGCGCTTCATTGCCGCTTCAATGTAAGGTGCCAACTCTTCATCCTTTCGACGTTTCCGTTCATCGGCACCATCCTTCAAGGCCGGTATAATTTCCGCCGCGAACAATCTGATTGCGTCGCAAATATGCTCGTGCTTGGTGTTACCGGCCTGTTGGATGAAAATCATCTCGTCGACACCGGCATCCCTGAAACTCAGGAGGTGATTGCGAACCTCTTCCGGTGTGCCGATACTTTCGGAGCCGGGGATGTCGACCATCTTGTCCTTCACTTCGACGAATTTTTCCCAGACGTTGGTAACGCCCGGGAAATGTTCGCCATAGACAACATAGTGGGAAAGGCCGAAGCCGAAGAACTTGAAGCCTTCAAGGCCACGGCGTGCCGCTTCGCCCGGAGTTTCATGAACCATCATGCCATTCAGTGTTGCGAAGTTGGCATTTACGCTGTGACCAAGCGGAACGCATTGGTCTGACTTTATGATTGAATAATATTCATCAACCCAGGCTTTGGCCTGATCCGGTTTGCAAAAGCCAAACACCAGGGCGCCCATACCATTTTTTGCAGCCTGAATTATGCTTTCACGTCGTGAGCAGGCCATCCACATCGGCGGATGTGGCTTCTGTATTGGCTTTGGAACAATGTTCCGCGTTGGAATGGAGAAATATTCGCCTTGGAAACCCGGGTAGGGCGTCTGAACCATCATATTGGCAGTTTCGGTGAAACCTTCCTGCATCATCTGTGTTTTGAGATTGGGGTCCAATTCGAACCCCTTCATCTCAATCAGCGTAGCCGATGAGCCGCTTCCCCATTCGATGCGTCCACCCGACAAGATGTCCAGTGTGGCCAACCGCTCGGCGACATGCGCGGGATGATTATACCCTGGCTGAGCAAGGTTCACCCCGTGACCTATCCTCATTTTCTTGGTTCGCTGTGTAACTGCAGCAAGAAAGACGGACGGTGCCGAGCAATGCGAATATTCTTCCAGGAAATGATGCTCAGCGCACCATATGCCATCAAACCCCAATGAATCAGCAAGCTGAATCTGATCCAGAGCATGATCGAAGAGCTTCTTCTCGGAACCTTCATGCCATGGTCGAGGAAGCTGATGCTCGTAGAACAGACTCGATCGCATCTTCGATTCTCCTGTAAAAATTCGTCTGATAGTTTCTGGATCTGATACAAACGACCTATATCTCAAAAAGAATGGCCACAAGTGCATCACGTAGATATAAGCTACTATCATATATCTGATGCGAGGGCGTGATTATGGATCCGGTGAAATCGGCTACGCGTACGTTGGAGGTGCTGAGTTTTTTCGCCGAGAATCGTCACCCCGCAGCACTCAAAGAGATATGCGAGGTGCTCAAATACCCTCAGTCCAGCATGACCGTTCTGCTGAAGACACTGACTTCAATCGGTTATCTCAATTATGACCGGTCGCGACGCCTTTATTTCCCAACACTTCGGGTTACGTCTCTTGGGGAATGGATACCCTGCAGCCTGTTCAACAAGGCTGAAATACTGGAATTACAGCGCGACATATTCAACGCCACAGGCGAAACTGTGGTGCTTGCCATCAGCAATGACATTTACGTTGAATATGTTTCGGCGATCCCGTCGTTGCATCCGCTACGCTTCGACGTAGGCGTAGGCAGCACGCGGTTGATTCACCAATCTCCGCTGGGATGGTTGTTGATGGCTCAGATGAAGCCGAAGGACGCTGAAAAACTGATCATGCGAGCGGATGCGGCCGATCATGCTGCGGATTCATCGGGTAAGTCGAAAGCTTCAGCGATGGAAGGGATAGAGCATGTTCACGAGCATGGCTATTCCTATGGCGAAAACACGCCCTTCCTTGGTGGTGCTACGCTCGGCTTTGTATTGCCAGTAGAAATAAATGGTCGACCGGTCGTCTTGGGTTGCGGAGGTGTGATCGAACGCATGCGTGCAGACAAGGATCGACATATCGCTTCAATACAATCGATCCTCGAAACATTTAACATATCGGATGTCGTTAGTAGGATTTAGGCAGACCCAGAACGCGTTCTGCAATGTAGCAAAGTACGAGCTCCTGACTCACTGGCCCATTGCGCGGAAGCAGACATTCGCGGAAGTAGCGTTCCACATGATATTCCTTGGCATAACCCATGCCACCGAACGTGCGCACGGCCCGATCACAAGCATGGAAAGCGGCCTGTCCTGCCAGGAATTTGGCGGCGTTGGCGTGTGCGCCGCAGGGCTCCCCCTCGTCATACTGGCGCGCGGCTTCCCACATCGTGAGATTTGCAGCCTCGAGTTCGACCCAGCTCTCAGCAAGCGGGTGCTGGATTGCCTGGTTTTTGCCGATCGGGCGCCCGAAGACATATCTCTCGGCCGCATAAGCCGCAGCCTTGGAAAGCGAACGCTGACCGATGCCAATGGCCTCGGCCGCGACCAGAACGCGTTCGGGGTTGATGCTGTCCAGAAGGATCTTGAAGCCAGATCCTTCAGGTCCGATCCGGTCCTGTTCTGGTATCGGCAGATTTTCGATGAACACAGCGTTTGAATCGACCGCTGAACGGCCCATTTTATCGATCTCTTTGACCTCGATATAGTCGCGATTCAGGTCCGTGTAGAACAGCGTCATCCCATCTGTGGGGCGTTTGCACTGTTCGTAGGGGGTTGTGCGCGTCAAAAGCATGATCTTGTTTGCGGTCTGTGCGGTGGTCGTCCACACTTTTTGACCGTTGACGATATAGCCATTGCCCGACCGGACGGCGCGGGTTGTGATGTGGGTGGTGTCGAGGCCCGCGTCGGGTTCGGTCACTCCAAATGCTGTACGATCGGTTCCCGCAATAAGGGGAGGGAGCATACGCTGCTTCTGCTCTTCAGTGCCATGAACCACGATGCTGTGCGGAGCGAAGACGTTGACATGGATTGCCGAGCAAGCCGCGAATACGCCGGCTGAATTGCCGACGGTCTGCATCATCAGCGCTGCTTCCTTAAGGCCTAACCCTGCTCCGCCGTATTCCGGCGGCATCATGATTCCGAGCCAGCCGCCATCGGCCATTGCGGTGCGAAACTCATCCGGAAAGCGGTGCGCGCGGTCGCAGGCCAGCCAGTAATCATCATCAAACTGGTCGCAGATCGCAGTCACCCCGTCTTTAATTTGACGAAGCTCGGGGGTCATCTTCAGTCCCATATGAACATCTCCGTGATACAAATGAATAAACGTAGTTTGGTTCAGCGTTCGAGGAATTCGCCGGGTCTTGGGCGCTTTTCCCGTGCGCTTTCAACTTCCTGACGGCGAAGTTGCACGCGGCGGATCTTGCCGGAAATGGTTTTGGGCAATTGCTCGACAAATTCGATACGCCGGATACGTTTGTAAGGGGCGAGACGGCTGGTCAGATGGGCGAAGATCGATTTGGCGGTGTCTTCATCTGGTTGCGATTCAGCGGTCAGGATCACATAAGCCTTGGGAATAGAAAGGCGCAGATCATCTGGCGCCGGCACGACTGCGGCTTCCACAATGGCGGGATGTTCGGTCAGAGCGCTTTCAAGTTCGAACGGGCTGATGCGGTAGTCGGAAGACTTGAACACGTCGTCGGACCTGCCGACGAACGTGAATTGTCCTTTATCGTCCATGAAAGCCACATCGCCGGTACGATAATATTCCTCGCCAATTCCTTCCAGGCTGCCGTCCGCCGTGAGATAACCCCGCATGAGGCCCAAGGGGCGCTCGTCTGTCGTCTGGACGCAAATTTCTCCTTCCGTCACCGAGTGGCCGTCCGCATCGCGGAGCACAAGCCGATAGCCAGGGAGGGGGCGGCCCATCGTACCTGCGGCAACCGGTTGTCCGGGCGTGTTACCAATCTGGGCTGTCGTTTCTGTCTGGCCGTATCCGTCGCGGATTGTAAGGCTCCAAGCCTGCTCGATACAGTCAATGATCTCCGCATTCAGAGGCTCGCCAGCGCTACATAATTCCCGCAACGCCGGTGGAGGAGTCGATATATCCTCCTGCACGATCATACGCCACACCGTCGGTGGCGCGCACAATGTGTTTACGCCGTGGTTCGCCAATATATCGAGCAGGCCGCGTGGCGAGAATTTCGCCTGATTGAGGGCCATGATGGTTGCGCCGGCATTCCAGGGCGCGAACATCGAGCTCCAGGCATGCTTCGCCCAACCTGGCGACGATATGTTGAGGTGAACGTCGCCGGGTTGAAGTCCGAGCCAGTACATGGTCGATAGCGAACCCACCGGGTAGCTGCTGCGACTGTGCATCACCAATTTTGGTTTTGCAGTGGTTCCGGACGTGAAATAGAGAAGGAAAGCATCATCCGGATCGCCTTCGCTTATCACTGGTTTCTCGCCGTTTTTAAACGACGCAGCCTCGCTGTAGTCGCGCCAGCCTGATGATTTCCCATCGATGGAGACACGCTGCATATCCATATTGCCGAAGGCGTCGAATTTTTCCGTCTGATCGCTTGAAGTAATGACAAGCTTGATCTTGCCACGCTCCAATCGATCGAGCAGTTCCTCACCTGTCAACATTGGTGTCGCGGGAACAATCACCGCTCCGATCTTGAGCGCGGCGAGCATGATTTCCCACAATGGCATTGCATTGCCAAGCAGAAGGAGGATGCGATCACCTCTGCCTATGCCCAACGAGAGCAGATACCGGGTTGTGCGATCAGACGCTGTACGCATCTCGCTGAACGTCGCACGTTGTGAGATTTGACCTTCGCCGTCGACAATCAGCAAGGCGTCGCGGCCCGCGCTTTCCGGGTTCGTGGCGAGGTGACCGTCGAACCAGTCGGTAGCCCAGTTGAAGTCCGAGACATCGGGCCAGCGGAAGTTATTGACTGCCGCATCGTAATCGGTCCGGTGTGCGAGCAGGATGGCGCGGGCTTCAGCAAACCCGGTCACGCCGCGACATCCGTTTGTTTCTGATCCTTCACCCACTCGGCAGGAATTTCTACCGGCATGTCCAGCGCCATCTGCCCGAACGCTTTTCCTTGCGGGTCGATACGTAGGGATGCAAGGCCACCACCGCCCAGCGCGTCTCGAAGTTGAAAGATGAACGCATTGGTGCCCGGAACGTCGAACCGCTGCACTGCGCCATGCACGCAATGTGCAAAATGGCCTCGAACGGCGTCAGCGGTCAGGCTTCGCGCAATATAAGGGAGGAACTCGGGTTTGCGCGCCAGTATGG
>ERZ761602.8332-NODE-8332-length-10488-cov-4.907793_pt1 | contig 10488 bp, 11 predicted proteins | sample MGYA00512165_ERZ761602 | MGnify/ENA primary metagenome ERZ761602 (study PRJEB28899, sample SAMN02445085) | bioreactor sludge metagenome | biome: EBPR sludge; isolation source: Thorneside wastewater treatment plant | place: Australia: Brisbane, Thorneside...
CCGCGAAGTAGCGCCCGGTGCCGAAGTAGACGAAGTAGCCGGCCGCCGGGTTGAGGCCGACCGCGGGGCGTGCCGTGATGGGCTGCCGGTTGTCGCTATCGCAGGGGTCAGAGCTGCAGGCCGTATACAGCGGCGCCCCCTCGAAGGCCACCCCCCAGTCGTCCTCGTCCGCGCTCGTGACGTCGAACTTCCAGAGATTGCCCTTGAGGTCGCCGGCATAGATGTAGTCGGTGATGCGGTCACCGTCCACGTCCACCGGGGCCGGGCTGGACAGGCCGTTGTCGCTGCCGACACCCGTGTCGATCTCGGCGATCTTGGAGCCCGTCTCGAGGTCCAGGATGAACAGCTTCGCATTGCCGCCGCTGTTGTACCCATTCGCCACGATGGCCGCCCAGTCACCGTTGTACATGCGCGCGATCGTCGCCTGCGGGATGGCGACGCCCATGTTGGAGTCGTCGTCGCTGGTGAACTCCCACATCACGTCATCGGCGTCGAAGCTGTCCGGTGAGGTGACGTTGAGGGCGTAGATGCCCTTGCCACCACCACCGAGCGTGCCGAGCAGGATGGTCTTCCAGCCGCCACCCACGTAGGCGTCGAGGGCCCGGGGCGCGCCGTCGTTGATCAGGCGGTGGTTGGTATTGAACGAGGTGTCCGTGAGGAAGGTGAGTTCCGGATAGACGGCGTTCGGCATGTAGGCCAGCAGCTCCACGCCGGTCTCGGCATCGAAGCCGTGCAGCATGCCGTCGTTGGCAGCCACGTAGACCATGGGCGAGCGGTCCTTGTAGCCGTTGCTGGCCCGGAAGGTCTTGTAGGACGTGCCCTCGGAGCCCGGCAGGAGGTCGAAGCCGTAGTTCTGGTCACCGACGAAGGTGGGGTCGGAGTTGACGATGTCGCCGAGCATGGAGCTGCGCGTGCGGAAGGAGCCGTCCGGCTTCTCGTTGGCGTCGTCGCCGCGCAGGTAGGCCAGGCGCTGCTCGCCGAGCGAGTCGGTCACGCCGGACGCGTTCTTGTTCAGGTACGCCTGCTGACCGGCAGACAGGTTGTCCCACTCGAAGGTCTTGCCGGTCTTCTCCCCGGGGTCGAAGGTGTAGATGTTCCGGTCATCGGGCGCTGGCATCTCCTGGGCCGCGTTCCAGCCGGACTTGCCGCCCAGGACCGGGACGCCGTCGTCGAGCTCGGCGATCTCGCCGCCGGCGCCGATCGGGTAGGCCAGCAGCTGGCCGCCCCAGTCGCCGCTGGAGAAACGGGCCTGGTAGATGAAGGTGTCCGAGGCAAGACGGGTGGAGTTGGTGGCCACCGACGCGGCGGAGCTGGTGCGGGACTCGATGTCGGCCAGCGCGGCCTGGAGGGCGGCCGTCAGTTCCTCCTCGTTGTTGGCCTGGTAGTAGGTGCCGGTACCGTTCTCGGCGGCATCGGCCATCATCTGGTTCGAGACCGCGAAGCCCACGGTGTAGGTCACCAGGTTCTGCTGGGGGAAGCTGTCGTCGTCGAAGCTCACCCCGGTCTCGTCCATGTCGTCGCCACCGCGCAGGTCGATGTCGTAGGCGAACTTGGCGATGTCGTCCAGGTACAGGGTGTGACCCTCGTTGGTGGAGACGCCATCGGGCTGGAAGCCGTCGGAGCCCGCCGGGAAGTTGGGGAACTGGGCCGCCGTCGTCGTCGGGGCCAGGCCGTCCCAGTCGGGCAGCTTGCCGTCCGGATCCGCATCATCGTCGTCCGGGAAGTCCGTGTCCTCCGTGGGGTACCCGTCCGTGATGATGATGACGAAGTTCTTCTGGCAGCGGTACAGGATCGGGCTCTCGTACTCCACGTCGTCGTTGTAGTAGCTTTCGATGCCCCGGAAGTACCGGGTGACCTCGTACAGGGTCTCGGCCAGCGGCGTCCAGGTGGAAGCCTCCAGGTCGTCGATCTCGTCAGTGAGGTCGGCGGTGTTGCCGGTGGCGCAGTTCTCCAGGATCTCGCCGCCATCGTCGGTGTTGAAGGCGGTGAGGCCCAACCGGAGGTTGGTGTTGTTCTCGACCAGCTTGGTGGCCACGCTCTTGGCCACGTTCATGCGGTAATCGGTCGGGATCGTGCTGGTCAGGCTGGTGTTGTGGGCATAGGTATCGAACAGGTAGTTCAGGTAGTTGCCCGTGTAGCGGGTGGCACCGCCGGTAACCGGGTCGGGCAGCTGCAGGCACTTGGTGTTGGTTCCGGCGGTATCACGGCCCCGGGCCCAGCCATCGGGGCAGGTCACGGGGGTCACGGCAACGCCGTCGCAGGTGCCGCGGTAGCGGGTGGTATTCAACGTCGCCCAGGTCACGGAGCCCGTCGTCGAGGTCCAGCCCTCGGCGAAGTTGGTGCCGCCAGCGCAGGTGCCACCGACCAGCCGCGTCGGGCTCCAGTCCGGATAGGTCACCGTCGGGTCGTACCCGTCGGCCCAGATGATGCTTTCCATGGAACCCGAGTTGTCCACGACCAGCATGACGTTCGGCGTCACGCTGGTGGCGATGAACAGCGGGGTCTCCGCGATGGTGACGGCATGTCCTGCCTGGCTCATCACCAGGAGGAAACTGCCCAGCAGGGCGGACATCCGTGTCCGGTTCGCACTATCCATGTTCTGCCTCCAACCTCACCCGGGCGTGGCCCGGCCTTAGCGTTTGAAAGTGGTTTGCAGCGTCACCGTGGCGTTACCGCCGACGCCGACCCCGCGGGCCGTGACGCGATAGAAGGTGGCCTCGTCGACCGTGGCATCCGCGGAGAGGTCCTCGCCGGGAGTCGGTACCCGCGGCAGCTGCTCCACGATGTAGGACACGCTGGCGTCCGACAGGACGCCCGGCGCGTCGTCGAGTTCCTCCGAGACGAGGACCTCGTCCGGGTCGTCCCAGTCCACGGTCTGCCAGACGGGGTCTTCGCCAGGGGCGGCGGGCGTGTACAGCCCGTCCGCGTTGACGGCGAAGTCCGGAAGGACCGGGACCTGGGCCTCGTCTTCCCCGGCGCGAAGGCCGGCTTCGGCCGCCTGGAAGGCGATGTTGCGGTCCTGGGTATTGCCGGTCATCCGCTCTTCCATGAGCGTCATGCGGGCGCTGGCCGTAGCCAGGAGCGTGAGTACCAGCAGCATGACCAGGGCGACGACCATGGCCGCGCCACGCTCACGATTGATGGGGGTGTTCCTGCGGTTCATGACAGCCGGTTTCTCAGTGCGACGGTGAAGCTGACTACGCGGCGGACGCGGCCGTCGGACGGGTTGTCACCGCCGTCGGTCGGGTCGACCTCCTCGTCCAGGAGCATGAATGTCCTCGGGTCGGCGTCGGCAACGCGGTCCTGGGTCCCTGCGGCCAGTAGGGCCACCTGCAGGCTCACGACCTCGCCCCAGTCGACCACCGCGTCGGCGGTCCGGTAGGCGTCGGGGGCCTGGTCCCCGTCCGTGTCCTCGCCGTAGAGGACCTGCATGTTCTCGATGCCCTCGGCCAGTTCCTGGGGCTCCTCGAGGCCGACACGGCGCCACAGGGCGGGCCCCGTGCCGTTCTCGCTCTCGCGGATGTAGTAGGTGGTGTTGCGCATCCGGTAGACCTGGGCTCCGGCGAGGAACCGTCGCCCGAGGCTCAGGTCCGCGTTGCCGGGTGTGCCGGCGGCCACGTGCTTGATGGCGCCGGTGTCCGGGTCGTACTCGTCGACCTGGAAGACGGCCGCGCCCGTGCAGTCGGCCACGAGCGCGATGTCGCCGGGCTCGAAGGGCAGTGGGTCCAGCTCGTCGACCGTCACGGGATCATCCGTGTTGCTGGCCATTGCCACGGTGAGCTCCACGCCGAGATCGTCCACGGTGCGCAGCGTCAGCACGTCGGTATCGGCCACGACGTCGGTGATTGACGCCGGCAGGCCGGCGGCGTTGTCGAACCCGACGACGTGCTGGCCGTAGTCGTAGAGGAAGGTGTTCGCGTCGTTCAGCGTGTTGACGACCGTGCCCAGGTCCCGCAGGCAACCGCGGAAGCCCGCCATCTGGGCGTCCCGCTGGATGATCTGGGCCGCGAAGCGCGCGGATTCCTGCCGCCCGGTTAGGCTCGTCTGCATGTCGTTCTGGCGCTTGGTGGTCAGGTAGATCTGCACGATCGCGCCCGTGACCATGAGGCCCAGCGTCAGCGAGATCATGATCTCGACCAGGCCCACGCCCCGCTGGCGTGCTGTCGTCCCGATGTGCTTGCGGCGCGTCATGCTAGAGCCCCGTCCTGAGGAAAACCGACATCTCCCGGGAGTCGTCGGCGTTGTCGTCCGAGGCGTCGGTCCACTCGACCTCGATGGTGACCACGCCGTCATCCATCTCGACTGAGCCATCGCCGTTGGGCAGTACCGCCAGCGCGTCCATCCAGGCGTCCAGGTCGTCGCCGGCCAGCCCGCCGCCATCGGGATCGTCGTCCATGTCCAGGTCGTACTCACCGTTCAGCGCCTGCTGGCGGTTGGCCCGCATGCGCTCCAGGATGTCCCGGGCGAGGGTCGAGGCCTCGAAGCGCTCGGCCGCGCTGTTGGTGTTCTGCACGCTGGAGAGCTGCAGGCCGGCGAGGCCAAGCAGGCCGATGGAGACGAGGATCACGGTGATCAGGATCTCGATCAGCGTGGTCCCCGCCTGGCTGTGGCGGAAATTCGGGCGGCGGATGACGTGGAGGTGTTCCATGTTCATGTCCGGTCAGTCGTCCTCCGTCGCGCAGGCGGCGTTGGCAACGGCGCCCCGGCCCTGGAGGTTCACGGTGATCGTGCGGTTGTGGTTGCCGGTGCAATAGGGGATCTCGAGGTCGAAGCTCACCTCGGCGCCGCTGGTCAGGAAGCCGCTGGCGGCATAGCTAACGAAGGTGGCGTCCGCGGTGAGCACGGAGCCGGCGCGGAGCGCGGGCAGGGCCCGCAGTACGGTATCGGGCTCGGCGGCATCGTCGACGGTCCCGAGGGGCGCGTTCGCGTCGGTAAAGACAATCCAGCCGGTGGACCAGTCCACGGCGTCCGCGCAGGTCTCGTTGTCGTCCGATGCGCAGACCGAGACGGGAACGCCCCGGCTCACGGCCTCGCTGCGGGCGAGGGCCAGGGCGCCGACCAGCGCGTTGGCCTCCTCGGCCGCCCGGTTGTTCTGGACGAAGTCGCGGAAGTTCGGAATGGCGAGCGCGAGGACGAGGCCGCCGATGGCCATGGTGAACAGCAGCTCGACCAGGGTCATGCCGCGGTGGCTCTTCCGTCCGGGAAGGTGGCGACGGGTCACGGTCGGGTCTCCGGCTCTCCTTGCGATGGCGGAACGATAGGGAAACGGCCGCCACGGGACCGTGACCGGGTTCCGGTTTTCCCGGATTTCTCCTTTATCTTTCAGTTACTTATAGCCGCCCGTCGGCGCAGCCGACCGCTCATTCCTTATGTCACGTGGCAGGGCACCGTGGGATAGAATCCGCCGTCCCCGTACCTGGAAGCGAAGCCATGCGCACCGCCACCGCCCGCCACATCCTCGTCGCCGACAAGGCCACCTGCGAGGACCTCAAGTCACGCATCGAGGGCGGCGCCGATTTCGCCGCACTCGCCCGGGAACACTCGGAGTGCCCCTCGGGGCAGGAGGGCGGCAACCTCGGTGAGTTCAGCCCGGGGATGATGGTCCGGGAATTCGACACGGTCGTGTTCAGCGCCGAGGTGGGCAAGGTCCACGGTCCCGTCCAGACCCAGTTCGGCTATCACCTGATCGAGATCACCCACCGCTCGGCCTGACGGGGCGCCCATGGCCACCGGTGACCAGCGGCATTTCGTGCTTGGCGTGGACCTGGACGGGGTCGTCGCCGACTTCGCGGGCGGCCTGAAGCCCGTCGCCGCCGAATGGCTCGGTGTCCCGCCGGAGTCGCTGACCAGCGAGATCAGCTACGGCTTCGGCGAGTGGGGCCTCGACGCGGCGGGCGGCTATGACGCCCTGCACCGCTTTGCCGTGAAGGAGCGGGAACTCTTCGCCCGGCTGCCCCCGGTTCCCGGCGCGCCCGCCGCGCTGCGCCGGCTCGACACGCTGCCCGAGATCCGCATCCGGATCATCACCCACCGGCTCTACATCCACTGGTTCCACAAGGAGGCGATCCGCCAGACCACCGACTGGCTGGAGCGCCACGGGATCCCCTACTGGGACCTCTGCTTCATGCGGGACAAGTCGGCGGTGGGAGCGGACCTGTACCTCGAGGACAGCCCCGAGAACATCCGCGCCCTGCGCGGGGGCAACCACGAGACCATCGTGGTGCGCAACTCCACCAACCGGGACCTCCCCGGCCCCGGCGCCGAGAGCTGGGAAGAGATCGAGCAGCTGGTGCGCGACCGCGTGGCCGCGTGGCGCAAGGTCCGGTAGGAGCGCCTTGAGGCGCGATTCGCGCGGGATCGCGCCTGAAGGCGCTCCTACGGGTGCTCCGGAAAATCCCCCGACTTCGTCCAGATTAGCGCGTTGTCCCCGCTTCCCCGCCGGGCGCAGGATGCGGGCGATGATGAAACGCCTGATCGCCGCCTGGCCCCTCGAGCGCTACCAGCTCTGGCTCGCCTACGCCGACGGCACCGAGGGCGCCGTGGACCTCGAGGACCAGCTCGCGCCCTGGGCCCTCGAGCCACTGCGGGACCTCCGGGAGTTCCGCCGGGTGCGGCTCGACAAGGCGCAGAACCTGCTGGTCTGGCCGGGCGGCTCGGCGCTCGACCCTGCCGCGCCGTACCGGGAACTGCAGCTGCGGAGACGGCGGAAGCGGGTGGGCTTCCTCTAGAACGTCACCACGCTCCGGATCGACTCGCCCGAGTGCATCAGGTCGAACGCCTTGTTGATGTCATTCAGCGGCATGGTGTGGGTGATCATCTCGTCGATGCGGATCTTCCCCTCCATGTACCAGTCGACGATCTTCGGCACGTCCCGGCGACCCTTGGCGCCACCGAAGGCGGAGCCGCGCCAGACGCGGCCGGTCACGAGCTGGAACGGGCGGGTGCTGATCTCGGCGCCAGCCGGTGCCACGCCAATGATGATGCTCTCGCCCCAGCCCTTGTGGCAGCACTCCAGGGCCTGGCGCATGACCTCGACGTTGCCGATGCACTCGAAGCTGTAGTCGGCGCCGCCGCCGGTGATGCGGATGATCTCCTGCACCACGTTGTCACAATCCTTCGGGTTGACGAAGTGGGTCATGCCGAAGGCCTCGGCCATGGCCCGCTTGGCGGGGTTGGTGTCGACGCCCACGATCATGTTGGCACCGACCAGGCGCGCGCCCTGAACCACGTTGAGTCCTATGCCGCCGAGGCCGAAGACCACCACGTTGGCGCCCGGCTCCACCTGCGCCGTGTTGATCACCGCACCGATGCCGGTGGTGACGCCGCAGCCGATGTAGCAGACCTTGTCGAAGGGCGCGTCCTCCCGGATCTTTGCCAGTGCGATCTCGGGCAGCACCGTGTAGTTCGAGAACGTGGACGTCCCCATGTAGTGCAGCACGCTCCTGCCGTGGGCCGTGAAGCGGCTGGTGCCGTCGGGCATAACGCCCCGGCCCTGGGTCTCGCGGATCGCCTGGCACAGGTTCGTCTTGCCGGACAGGCAGAACTTGCACTGCCGGCACTCCGGCGTGTACAGCGGGATCACGTGGTCGCCCTTCTTCAGGGACTTCACCTCCGGACCCACGTCGACGACGACACCGGCCCCCTCGTGGCCGAGGATGCAGGGAAACAATCCCTCGGGATCCTTGCCGCTCAGGGTGAATTCGTCCGTGTGGCACACGCCCGTGGCGCGGATCTCCACCAGCACCTCGCCGGCGCGGGGCCCGTCCACGTCGACGGTATCGATCACCAGCGGCTGGCCGGCGGCGAGGGCAAGGGCGGCACGGGATTTCATCGCGACAGGCTCCGGATACGTTGGGTCCTGACAGTCTAGTCGTGGCGGCGGCTGTGCGATACTCGTTCCGGTGAGCATCCGTCCCGAACAGCCCGCTGGCGGCGTACACCTGCTCGCACCGGGCGCCAGCGACGCCACCATAGCGGCCCTCGCCACGCCGGCCCTCCTGGCTGAACTCACCCACCTGCCTGCAGGGGTGGCAAGCACCAGCTTCGAGATGCTCGCGGTTCCGGCCGGCGGTGGTACAGGGAACTGCGCCAGCGGCAGCACCGGCTGCCTCATCCACATCGTGACCGGCGTGGCCCGGGTCCGCTGGGGCCCGGGCCTCCGGGAGCAACTCGGGGCGCAGGCCGGTGACACGCTGGTCGTCCCCCCTGATGAGACGTTCCAGGCCCTGAACCCTGCCGGCGACTGCCCGCTGCAGCTCCTGCTGTTTCGGGAATCCCGGGAGTAGGATCTTCATGCCCACGCCCGTCCTCACCCTCGACCTGCTCCAGACGCTGACGCTCGCCGCCGTCGTCTATTACGGCGGCGTGCTCTGCCGCCAGCAGCTGCCGGTGCTGCAGCGGCTGAACATCCCGTCCGCGGTGGTGGGCGGGCTCCTGTTCGCCCTGGTGGTGTTCGTGTGCCGGGACCGGGTCGTGAACCTGCAGCTCGACACGGCCGGCCAGCCCCTGCTGCTCGTCGCCTTCTTCACGACGATCGGCATGGGCGCCAGCGTCGCCCTGCTCCGCACCGGCGGGGTGGGCGTGGCCGTATTCCTGGCCTTTGCCACGGTCGTCTGCCTGGGCCAGAACCTGCTCGGCATGGCCGTGGCGGCCGGTCTCGGGGAGAACCCGCTCCTCGGCGTCATGGCGGGCTCTGTCACGCTGATGGGCGGCCCGGCCACCGGCCTCGCCTTTGCCCCGGAATTCGCCAAGGCTGGCCTCGCGGGCGCCGACGTGCTGGCGATCACGGCCGCGGTCTTCGGCATCGTGTGCGGTGGATTGGCCGGCGGGCCCGTGGGCACCTGGCTGATCCACCGGCACCGGCTCCGGGCAATGGGAACCGGCGGGACCGCCGCTGCGTCACCCACCGCGACCCTCCGGGAAATCATCGTGCACGTGGAGCGGGAGGACACCGCCATCGTCCGCAATCTCGCGGTACTGGCCCTCGCCATGGGCGTCGGCAGCGTTGTCAGCCGCTACATCCAGTCCACGGGCTTCACCCTGCCGGCCTACATCGGCGCGATGATCGTCGCAAGCGTGCTCCGGAACCTGGACGACAACACCGGCTGGCTGAAGATCGACGAGGACGCGATGGAATTCATCGGCGGCGTCGCCCTCAACATCTTCCTGGTGGTGGCGTTGATGGACCTCAAGATCTGGCAGCTGGCCGGCCAGGCCCTGCCCCTGTTCGTGATCCTCGCCGCCCAGCTGGGCTTCCTCGTGGTGCTGGCGATCTGGGTTTCCTGGCGGCTCATGGGGCGGGACTACGACTCGGCGGTGATGGCGAGCGGCTTCATCGGCTTTGCCATGGGCACCACCGCCAATGCGGTGGCCAACATGCGCACGCTGACCACCCGCTTCGGCCCGGCGCCGCGGGCGTTCCTGGTGGTGCCCCTCGTGGGCGCGTTCTTCATCGACTTCATCAACGCGCTGGTCATCACCGGCTTCATCAACTGGCTGCGCTGAGGGCGGCGGGCGTGTTCCTCGAACCCCTGCAGCTGGCCCTCGCGACCGGCGTGGTCGTGTCCGGCGCCGTCCTCCAGGCGGCGACCGGCATGGGCACCGGGATCCTCATCGTGCCGCTGCTCGCCCTCATCGACCTCAGCCTCGTGCCGGGGCCTGCGGTGCTCGCGAGCATGGCGCTGTCGGTGCCCATGGCCTGGACGGGCCGGCGGCACATCGCCTGGCCCGAGCTGCGGCCGCTCATGGCGGGGCTGGTGCTGGGCTGCGCCGTCGGGGCATTCGGCCTCGCGGCGATCCCGGCGGACCGGGTGGGGATCGTCTTCGGCCTGGCGATCCTCGCCACCGTCGCGGTGACGGCGGTCGGCCTGCAGATTCCCTTCAACCGGCGGAGCCTCGCGAGCGTCGGCGCGGTGGCAGGCGTGATGGGCGCGACGAGCGGTGTGGGCGCCCCGCCCATCGCCCTGCTGTACCAGCACCGGCAGGGCCCGGAACTGCGCCCAACGCTGGGGTTCACCTACGCGGCCTCCTCCGCGATCATCATCGGGTTCCTGGCGCTGTTCGGCCGGTTCGGCGTCGCCGGGATCACCCTCGCGCTGCAGCTGGTCCCCGGCTACGTGCTGGGCTTCATCGTCGCGGCGCCCCTCGCCCGGCTGCTGGACCGGGGATACGTCCGGCCCGCCGTGCTGCTGCTGTCGGCCGTGAGCGCCGCGGCGCTGCTGTGGAGGAGCCTCTAGGATGGACATCCAGACGATCGCGCTGGCTGGGGGCCTCGCCTGGGCGAGTGGCATCCGGCTCTACGTGGTGCTGTTCCTGGTCGGCATCGCCGGCCACTTCGGCTGGCTGGCGCTGCCGGAGCACCTCGCCGCGCTCTCACACCCGCTCGTGCTGGGCACGAGCGGCACGCTCGCCATCGCCGAGTTCGTGGCCGACAAGGTGCCGGGCTTCGACAGCCTCTGGGACGCGGTGCACACCTTCATCCGCATCCCG
>ERZ761602.8333-NODE-8333-length-10487-cov-55.904333_pt1 | contig 10487 bp, 8 predicted proteins | sample MGYA00512165_ERZ761602 | MGnify/ENA primary metagenome ERZ761602 (study PRJEB28899, sample SAMN02445085) | bioreactor sludge metagenome | biome: EBPR sludge; isolation source: Thorneside wastewater treatment plant | place: Australia: Brisbane, Thorneside...
CCAATACACAAAACCAAAAAAATATCGCTTTCATCATGATTTGGATTTACATTTTTCAAAAACGCCTCGCCCCGACCTTTCAGCGTTCAAAAAACCCGAAAGCGTCCATTTTTAAAAACGCCTTCGTACTTAACGCGAATCGAAAGTCTTGGCGAGACGGAAGCCCATATCGATGAGACGGTAGGTAGGGTGGTTGCCGTCGCGGTTAGCAGCCCGCAGGTACTGTGGTTTGCTGCTCCACGAACCCCCACGCAACACCCGATACGTATTTGAATTTTGTATTAAATTAGATGGATCGCTTGACGGACTCTTGCCATAATAATCCGACTGGTACCAATCTTGTACCCACTCCCATACGTTCCCATGCATATCATATAAACCCCAAGCATTCGCGGCAAAGCTGCCCACGGGAGCCGTTTCTTTGTTGTCCCATCGGCTGCCACAGCCATCACAATTCGCTTTATTCACCCCAATCTCATTCCCCCAGCTATACCGCGTAGTGCTGCCCGCACGTGCCGCATATTCCCATTCCGCCTCCGTTAATAATCGGTAGCTGCTCGTGCCTTCCTTCTGGTTGAGTTTTTGGATAAACGCCTGTGCTTCCTCCCAAGAGACGCTTTCCACCGGACGGTTTGCGCCTTTAAAACGACTGGGATTAGAACCCATCACGGCTTCCCACTCTGCCTGCGTTACCTCATACTGTCCTACATAAAAATCCTTGGTGATCGTCACGCGGTGTTGGGGCTTTTCATCGCTACCCGCATCCTTGTCGCTCTCGGGGCTGCCCATCATAAACGAGCCTGCTGCGATCTTCACAAACTTCATCCCGATACTGTTCGTAAAGGTGTTCGGCACACCTGCGGTAACCACATCCACCACACGCCGCTCCGTTACAACACCCCCAACATTACGCAGCGTAATCATGATTGTATAACGACCGCTACGGGCATAACGGTGCGTGATGCCAGACCCCTTACCCGTAGAACCATCTCCCATTTCCCACAATACCTCTACACCATCACCCTGCCATGTTACACTGTACGTCTCCAACTCACCCGCTTTGATCACACCCGGAAGCGTGATATTCGTCATCACAGGAGACGATTTGTACGTTGCCCAATAATCGCGGCGACCCAATGCGTTTCCGCGAAGCGTCTCATCCTCGTTGCTGTAGGGGTTATTTACTTTAAATCCATTTAAAAATTGCTCCCAAGCCTGTTGTTTGGTTGCTGCTGAAGCTTTCCCTTGGTCTATCTCCTTTACTTGGGCAAAAGACGCCCTCATGTCCTGTTGCCAGTTGCTCCACTGGGTCTCTAAGTTGGCTTGGGCAACCCAAGGTTCAAGGTTTGGACGGTTTTGGGGCGGAACGGCTGGGCGAACCGTTACAAAAACAATATCCCCTTGGTCGGCGCGCCGTTTGTCTTTGCCGAACTGTGGGTGCCGCCCCACCTTATTAAGTACCCTATTGTAAAGGTATTCCCCCAGTTCCGTACCTGTTAGATAACCATCCGCTTCAGCACCTCCAGCCTGCCCACGTAATGCCGCACAGAACCCTTTGCGGAACTCGCTTTCATCGGGTACCGTCTCTTGCGCACTACCACTGGTCATGTACAGCCGTACGGGTTTATTGAGCCGTTCGCTAATGGCCTCAGGCATTGACGACGGACCACCCCGTATCTTCTCTATGATGTTTCCAGCAAAACAGGCATCAAATACCAAAAGCACGTGCGAGGCCAGTATTTCAGAAGCCCATGCATCAAACTGCGTTAGAGGAATGGCCTTTTCAAAAAAGCCCTGATTATCGTGATTGCGCTGATTATCGTGATCGCGCTGATAGACGGGCGCATCTTTAGGCACGAAGTAACCCAGACTGTCGCCGCGTGTGGGCACATGGGTAATCCCGTGCCCGGCAACCCAGATCACCAACCGTTTATCGCGTTGAAGCCCGTATGTATTGATAAAGGCACTCATCCCTTGGGTAAGCTCGGCTTTGCTAGGGTTTTTCAAAACCGTAACGGAATTAAACTTTTGGTATTCCAATACCGCTTTTACAGAGTCCAAGTCTTCGGATACGCCCGGCAGAGCCGGCCAGCCTTTATCATACTGACTTACGCCAATCAACAAAGCATGGCTTTCTGTGTAGGAAATGACAGACTTACCTGCTTCATTTTTAATGGAGACGGGCACCCCACGTTGTTGCGCCCACACCATCGGAATGCCTCCCTGCATCAACCATAGGACAACCAGAAACCAATATCGAGCCAACATATTTTTCTTATTTTGAATGTTATAAAGACGGCTTAAAAAACCCAAACCGGGGGCAACCCGCCCGACTACCCCCGATTCTTTCTGGCTACAAGCGCACGGTTAGGCTGGCGCCCAACACCTGTGGTTCAAGGGTTACACTGATCTTTTTAGATAGTGCCTGTTCTAAGTACTTGGTATAGTTTAGGGTAATCGCCTTTTTCATACTGGTAAAAGACGCGATGCCCAGTATTGCACCAATACCAATAGGCAGATACTGCACATATTTCAGCGTTTCCTTTTGTTCGGTATTGTTTTCCTCATATAATTTACGGGCAGCAGGATACCCCCACCGATACAAGCTGAAGCCCAGCGCACCTCGTACCAATGCGCTACGGATGTAACCAATACGATCTTTGTTAAACAGTTTCCGCGCATCAAATTGGGGTGTGGTTTCTAAGCGAATCACTTTTGTCCCCACACCCGATTCTTGAACGACCACTTTCTCCATTTTGGACGTATAGTCTTTATCTTTCGACACAATAAACTGGTGTTCCCCATACCCCAATTCAACATTCTGCAAAGGCGTTTTACCCAAGGGCTTACCATCCAGCATGACATCCGCCATATCCGGCAACGAATACAAAGATAGAACCATCACAATTTTATCCAGTTCAACTGTAAAGGTTTGTTCATCCTCCGTCAGGTTAACCACCACTTCTTTGGGCTTATAACCTGCAGCATCCACGGTAAAGGTATAACGACCTTTCGTGAATTCCTTAGATGTATTGCCACTCCCGATCAGGTCATTGTTATTAATGGTGATACTCGCATGGGCAGGACTCACTTTAAAATTAACCAATGTAGTCATCCGTTCCAGATTCACTTCTAAAGGCAAGTCTATGTCCGGTTTGATTTCAAACTCCTGCTTATTCGCTCGGTATTTATCACCTTTCCGGACTTCCAGCACATGCAAACCCGGCTTTACCCGATGTTCCCAAATATTGTTTGATGTAAACCCCAATTCAGTTCCATCAATAAACACACGGGCGTTATCCACATTCGTTTTCACCACCAGTTTCGGCAGGAACACATTCTCCGTCAAATCCCCGTTAGAGATCCTGCTTCCACTCATCAGGGCATTATCTAAGCGCCCCGGCTCCAGTTCAAAAATGAATGTGCCCTGATCTGGTGAATACGCACCCATATTGGGGGTTTGTTTGCCCCCTTTTTGCTCGGCGTAGTACGGAACAAAAGTGGTGATATAGCCAAACAACTCCTGAACAGGAATGAGGTTATCACCATTTTTATCGGCTTTCCCATATTGCAGGGCATCCACCAGAACCCTCATGAAGGCGCTATGCTCCCAGTCATCAGACTCCACCACCATTTCTTTGGGGCCACCTGCCGTGATGATTTCACGCCCCTTCAGATTCCAGATATTGCGGATAAAAATATCCCCAGCACGGGTTTCGGCAGTACTTCCTCCTCGCACAGTTGCCAAACCACCATAACAAGTATCCATCAAAAACAACACATGTTTCGGGATAAAATGTTCTGTATAAGACCGGAAAGCATCCATCCTGATGCCGGAAGACATCGGGGACAAGGGCGAGGTGTCATACGCAATCACATAGCCCATCTGGTTTCCGCTACGCCCGGCTGTATCACCATGACCCGCAAAGTAGATCAGCAGCTGGGCATTTACCGCAACACTATCCGTGCTTAAAGCCGAATGAGTATCGCTAAAACGCTCAATTGCCTGTTCAATTCGAACTTTGGTTGCTTCCTCATTCAGGAGAACCGTTATATTCTCCGGCTTATACCCAAAACGCCCCGTCAAGATGTCGCGCATGGTTAGGGCGTCTTTTACGGCATACATAAGCGGACGATAGGTAGAATCCCGATAGTTGTTAATCCCAACCAACAGTGCATACTTCTCCCGATATGGTGAGAGGTCTGGCTCCGACAAAGTTGCCTTTGCCCGAGTACTGATCGTAACGGGCGAACCTTCACCACTACGTGACGTTGCGGTAGAGTCCGTCTGTGCCCATACTGGGGTCTCCGAAAGAAAGAGTATCCCCCATGAAATCAGGAAAACATTGAATAATGTGCGCATAACGGTAAAGAAAAGATGGATAAATTATTACAGACTGATCATGTAACATGAAGATTCTAAAATGACATAGGTTCTAAAGCATAATATCCAATCGTTTTGCCTTTAGATTTAGACAAAGGCATAATAAATCGTGCTTTCAGGATAGAAAAGATATTTCAGAAAATCAATTACAATTATTATGTATAATCAGCGTAAATGCGTGAAGAAATGCCAAAGAGGTGCTGCATAATAAAAAAGCCCACCAATCATCGCCATCGTCATACTCCCAGCCAGAAAGCCCCACCAAAACGTGCCTTGTTTAATCCATCTATTCGTAGCATCATCCTTCGGCTGAGTTGCGGGTTCCGTAGAAGGATTTTCGGCTTGGGGTTCGTACGTTGTGGCGGACGGAAGGATCAGCGATTCGGGTTTGGCAGGCGGACTTATAGCGGGCTTACTTGGACGAGCGTAGGCGATATTGGGCGAAAGTAAAACCACCGTTATATTATCCTTCCCGCCGTACATATTGGCGCGTGTAACCAGAGCATTACAAATCTGATGCACCGTTTGCCCAGCCTCATTAACGAGGTCAAGAATTTCTTTCTGGGAGACTAAATCCGTTAACCCATCCGAGCAGAGTAAAAAATGGGTGCCGTCAGGGATTTCAAAGATGGTAACATCTATCCAAACGTTATCTTCTGGATTTAACATCTTGGCCCCCAGCATCCGATGGACTACATTTCGGTAGGGGTGCATCAAGGCCTGATCTTCCGTTATTTCACCAGCATCTTCTAACGCTCCTACAGGCGAGTGGTCTTTAGTCAGTTTAGTGATTTCTTCCTGTGTAATCTTGTACAAACGGGTATCGCCTACATGTGCCACCCAAAGTTGATCTTCATGAACGCAGCACAACGTAACCACACAACCCATTCCCTTCCACTCTGGATTAAGTGCTGCCTGCCGGATGATTTCATTGTTTGCCCTAACCAAGGTTCGCCGGAGTTCCAGTTCCAAATCACCCGGAGAAAACACGGCATCCCGAATCACATTTTCGGTAATTGAAGCAGCAATTTCACCCGCAGAAGCCCCCCCAACACCATCAATAACGGCGTAGATCTGCCGTTCCTCATCTATCACAAATGCATCTTCGTTGTCGAAGTGCTGAAGTCCTGGATGGGTAAGTCCGTATCCGGTCAGGCAATGCGTATGAAAGGTCGTCGTCATGATTTCCGCTCCGTAGTAGAATAGCTTCTAACTTCCTGCCAATACGCAAACCAAAACCCCAAAACTACGACCAATAAAATCAGTAAAAATAAGAACTTAAAATAATATAACAAATAATGGCGTAAGCCAATAATCAGAACGAACGCCAGCAACACAACTAAGGCAGGTGCAAGAACGGTTTTCAAGAACTTATTCATAACGTTTTACTTCATGTGGGTTATAATAACTGAAATTGCACTGCGACACCGGATTGGTCGTAGCCAGCATGAATGGTTGCCTCTGGGGGCAGCGGATACCAAATATCTAAATCACCTTTTTGCGCATCTCGGCTCGGTGTAACCTCTGTCCCATTTACCCACGTGTGCAATTGGGGATGGCTTATGTCTTTGATTTCAGCCTGCCGAGTGTCGTGGTTGTACCGGATCAGGAAGTGAATACCGGAAATATTTTCGGTTGCCCCGAGATCAATATCGGCAGGAGGTTGACAATTTTGGCGCCCGAAACTGGTCTCTTTTTTCAATATAATGGGCTTCTTGGCTTGGGGGTGCATCAATACGACCTTGGCATAAGGGGTATTCTTGTGGGGGGTATCCTGCTCAGAATCACTTTTTATAGGCATAATGATCGTAGGCGCCACACTTGCTCCCGGCTTAGGTTGGGAAGGCGCCCTGCTCTTCCTACTTGCGCTCTTCTTAATTTGGGGGCGTTCATCGCTATTCACTTGGTACAACAAAATGGTGCTTCGGTCATTATTATCCGGATCGAAAAAAATTTCAATTTTACAGATCCCTTCTTCTAATGCATCATCAGGTGCAATCTCAACATAAAACGCTTTATTCCGAAAGGGTTTGGTATCCATTAGCTTTGCATAAAGGTCAACCGGGAACAAATCCTCCTTGTTTTGTCTCCATGTTTCAACAGGCTCGTTTTGATCAGGCGTGGCTTCCATTGTAAGCCACTTGGCAGCCCTTCCCAAAATGCTTGGGATTGCCTTTGGAGTTTCTTGTTTTTGCTCTTGTAACGGGGGTACATCATCTGTTTTTTTCAAGTTGCTTAACCTCTTATACTGTTCATTCAGCACCTCAATGGCGTCTCGTTTCAAGTGGCTGATGAATCTGCTCACGTGTTCATAATCCTGCCTATTAAGCCGAATGTCGTAACGATACGGGACAAGAGCATTCTGGTACAAGACCTCTGCTTGTTCAATCATGGCTTTTAATAGTTCGCGCAGGATGTACCTTGGTTCAATTCTAGGCATTTGGGTCTATTGTTTGGGTGAATTTAATTGTTGCGACATTTGTAACAGAAAGTTGGATGACGTCACCGTTCACTAAAAGAACCCCATTTCTGTCCGCATAGATAGGTACGCCTGTCGTTGCCCGCCATATCGCTACGGGATTCTCGCCTTCTGCAACCAACACAAACCCGCCCTTAGTGGTATCGAATTTAATTTGGGCATGTTTTTTATGAATCACTTTTTGATTGGAAGTATCTTGAAATGCAATATGATTCTGTCTCACTATAATGCCTCTTTCCGTCACCTCCCTTTTCCGCCCAATATTAATAATTTGTGGCTGGTTAAACACAAACGTCTTGCGTCTGCTCACTAACGTACCTACGACAACCTCTAACGTGCATGTGCCAGAGACGACTTGTTGCCCATGCGGTATTTGAGGGCTATTAGACCCAACCGTATCTATATAGAATCCTTTGCTCCGGAACATATTTTGGACAGGTGCTGAGGAAGCCTGCAAATCGGATACAATTTTAAACTCGATTGGAAAATCCATCCATGCCGTTAATCCACTTTCACCCAAACGATATGGTAACCCGATATTATCCCGTCCATGCGTGATGAAGTAATCCTCATAAAGATTTAATGCTTCTGCTGCCCAAACCAAAACATGAATGGCCTTAAACGTTGCCTGATTCGGATTTTTTGCCTCGCGGAGTACGTTTATCAAATCGTCTAAGATTTGATTACGCAATGCCAAAAGGTCATGTTTTTTGGACGGCGGCGGGGGAGTTACGGTCTCTTGTTCGGGTTCCCGTCTGCTACCAAAAAATCTACTGAAAAAGCCCTTCTTTTGCATGGGGGGAACGGATTGCTGCGTTGTAGGCTCGTGTTCTTCTGATCCTATTGGCATATTGGGTGAAATAGGCGGCGTTTCAGGCATGGGCGATGCACCTAAATCTTCTGGGTTATGCACTGCTTCTTCCTGCTTTACGTCTGCGCCAACCTCTGTCGGGGCATTCTGGTCTTCAATTGGTGTTTCCGAAAAAGCCTCGTCTTGCATGTGCTGTTCTGGCGTTATCGCCTCTTCGGTATCCGGAATCCCTGTATCCTCTGCTTCCGGTGGCGCCTGTACGGGTGCATCGGTAGATTGTTCAGGAATATTTGCACCAGCCCCCTGTTCATGGGCTTCATGCTTTTGTTTTTTTGCTCCAAACCAAGCATTTTCTACTTGTTCTTCTATTGCCGACATTTTTTCTACATGGTGTTGTATGTCCGGAGTATAATCTTCAAGAACCGCAATTACCGTATGAATGTCCTGTACCCGATGCAGAACCTCTCGGATATCATACTCATTCATATGTGCATGGTCATGACGATACTGTTTTAGGAGTTCAACTTTGCCTCTAAAGGTTTTATAATTGTGTTGTTTTTGTTTTTTGATTAAAGGGTCTAATCGTGGACCAAAATCACTCTCCCATAAGTTGGTGAGGATATTCAACAGCACCAACACATCTGCTTCGTTCATTGATTGACGATCTTCGCCCGAAGCGTATTTCATTTTTGAAGTCGCTTTTTTAAACCATTGCTGCCCATTCGGATCCTGCCACCAACTTCGGAAAAAGGTTTGAAGCGCATCACGAAGCACAACCAATGCCTCATCTAAAAACTTACGTGTTTCCATACGGATACAAAATGATAATATGGTAGAAAACAATCTTAGTTACCCGGTGGGACAGGCGGTCGTGCCACGCCGGAATTAGCGCCACACCGTCCGGCACCTCTACAAGCCGCAAAGGCTGCACCAGACCCCACAAGCGTCCGAATCATCCATTTACCAACCCCGCAGTATAAACCAGTGCAGACGTTTTGCACCTGAATCGGGCTGCTGTACTGGTCTTCGCCACATTCATTTTTCGCTACAATCCTGAGGGTATATTGACCGGGTTTGGTGTACGTATGCCTAATAAAATTAGATCCAATTTTCGGAGCCTCATCTCCAAAATGCCATTCGAACTGCGGATTGGTTCCCCCAAAATCTGCCCGCATGGTCACTTCCTTTTTTACCTTGATGACGTTAGGTAGGGAGAGCATATTGATCACAGGACTTTCACACGTTCTCTCGGTGAGGACAGGCACTGACGGGAGAGGTACATAATTTTCGACTTTAAACACAAAATCACCATTGTTGAGGTTTTGGTCTAGGAAATCCCCCCATTGGGGGTCTTGGGGATACAAACCAGATGAGGGGTCGTGTGTTAATTGGCTAACTTTGGTTTCTAAATATCCGCTTAATTCAGAAAAAGTCACATATCCGTCCCGCAAATTCGTATCGGCCGCACCTTCCTGAATGGCTTTGATAAAAAAGGTACGCAATGGGCTTTGGTCATTCACCAGTTGCTTATCATTTCCTGCCGTTATATACTGGCGTGCCCTTCCAGACAGTTTAGCTTGGATATAAGACGGTTCACTATTTTCGGTACCTCTAGCAGCAAGTCCTGAAAAGCAGGAATCAAACACAAACAACACATGGAGGGCATTTCGGTTAGTTAGGGTTTTATTTTGGATCGCACTGAGTTCGACCGCTGCTTTTTTGAATGCACGGACAGCCTCAGTGTTTTTCTGGTCAGGAATGTCACCGTCCACCCCTACGAGATACCCCATCTTACGCCCCACCTCTTCTAAGGTATGACCATGTCCGGCAAACCAAATCAATAGACGGGCGTTTTCGACATCGTTTTCCACCAGAAAATTCCCTATTTCATCGTTCAATTCAGATCCGGTCAGATTATTCAGAACCTTAACCTGAAATTTCTGTTTTTCAAAAAACGCTTTAAGTGCAGGCACATCCTGTTCTACACCCGGCAGTTTCCGCTTAGACCCGTTCATCTTGGGATAATCGTTATTGGCAATAATGAGGGCGCGATTCACATATCGGTTTGAAGAAAACAAGGAGGTGTCCTGCGGTGTTGAAGAAACAACGTTGGGCGGGCCGCTTCCTCGCGTGTTCGGCTGTGCCCAAACACTTGCAACCCCTGTGAATAGGATAAAACTGAACTGTAACAGCTTGTAGCGGATCATAACAATTTCTATTTGGACTTCCAAAAGGATGGCAGTACGAATTTGCTAAATGAATGAAGCAGTTATGCCGTTTAAATCATCCGAAGTTAGGCTTACACATTACAAAAAGTGCTCATCACATTCAATACATAAATTGTAAAAACTTAGGCAGCCTGAAAAACGATAGTTTTTTTATCAAAAGCGTTAATATCGCATCCGGATTCGATACCATTTCGAGCGTCTTACCTTTGTGACCAACCTGAGCACCGCTCTTCTTAGCCGGATTCTTAGGCTACCCAGGTTTCTTCTTCAAACCATCTGACGAGGGCGGTTTATGGCTGTTCCCACTATTGAGCTTCAGGCGCGAACGCAATTCGGCATTCTCCGCCCGAAGGGCAGTATTCTCGGATTCCAATGACGCAACCTTGGCCAGCAATGACTCGACCTTGGCGAGCAAGGAAACCACTAAACCCTTTAAGACCGATATGTCGTTTGATAAATCCATGAACCAATTGATTACACCAAAACAAATTTACATAGACTTTGGTTCCATGCCTAAGTTTTTACAAAAATTTTTGGTAGTGGAAAACAGTAGTTGATTTTTGTATTTTGCTTCAAAGACCTAAT
>ERZ761602.8334-NODE-8334-length-10487-cov-6.501150_pt1 | contig 10487 bp, 9 predicted proteins | sample MGYA00512165_ERZ761602 | MGnify/ENA primary metagenome ERZ761602 (study PRJEB28899, sample SAMN02445085) | bioreactor sludge metagenome | biome: EBPR sludge; isolation source: Thorneside wastewater treatment plant | place: Australia: Brisbane, Thorneside...
GTATGGTTCTTTGGAAAAACATTCTTTTTAATTTTTATAATCATGTGGTTTCGCTGGACTTTTCCGCGCCTCCGCATTGACCAGTTATTGAATTTAGAGTGGAAGTATCTGTTGCCGATTTGTTTAATTAATTTATTATTGGCAACCATTATTACAATAGCCGGATGGCATTTTTAAAGTAAATGTTTATTACCGATTACATAAAGGAAGTTTGGGGAGCGATTAAGTCGCTCGGTACCGGTATGCACAGAACGTTGTGGTATTTTGTTCATCCCAAAGAAATAATTACCGAACAGTATCCCGAAAACAAGGCTAAAGGGCAGTTGATTTTGGCCGAACGGTTTCGGGGCGAAGTGGTGATGCCACACGACGAAAATAATGAGCACGCGTGTACTGGCTGTACCGCCTGCGAACTGGCTTGCCCGAACGGCACAATAAAAATTGTTACAAAATTTGAAATGACGCCCGAAGGGAAAAAGAAAAAGGCAATAGATCAGTTCGTGTACAGATTAGAAATGTGTACGATGTGTAACCTTTGTGTGGAAGCATGCCCAAGTGATGCAATCATCATGTCAAATGATTTTGAACATAGTGTGTATGACAGGAACAAACTCACCAGAATACTGAATAAGCCGGGATCGAAGATCAGGGCGGGGATTGAATAGTTTTAATTAACAAAAATAATTTTTATCTAATAACTCAAAAGCCAGTAAAAAAATTGACAGCGCATCAAATCATATTTTACATCTTAGCTGCTACAATACTTATTGCAGGGTTGTTATCCGTTACTTCTCCTAAAATATTCCGGTCGGCCATCTTTTTATTGTTTACTCTATTAGGCGTGGCAGGGTTATATTTTTGGATGGACGTGGAATTTATTGCCGCTGTACAAATTTCAGTGTATGTAGGGGGTATTGTGGTGTTAGTCATTTTCTCAATCTTTTTAACTGAGCATGCGGGAAAGGAAGCACGAAAGGCGCCGGCTGTGCGCACAATTGCAGCATTTCTCGCCACATTGTTTGGGATTATTTTAGGCTATCTTGTAATTAGTGAATATCCGTTTGCCAGCAGTACAGTGGCATTTGATCCCTCTGTAAGTAAAATAGGGGAGGCTATGCTCAACTATGGCGATGGAGGCTTCTCGCTTCCTTTCGAAGTTGTGAGTATTTTACTATTGGCTGCATTGGTTGGTTGCATCGTTGTGGCCATGAAGCCGGGGATAGTCACAAAGAATGAAAAAAATGAAGAAAATAAATAATGGTTCCGGTTACACATATCGTTTTTCTTAGCACGGCTTTGTTTTTTATAGGCATGTATGGTTTTCTCACAAGGAAAAACCTGATCACAATGCTTATGGCAATTGAGTTGATGCTAAACAGCGTTAACATCAATTTTGTAGCGTTCAACAAGTATTTATTTCCCGGTCACCTGGACGGTATATTTTTTACAATTTTCGTAATTGTTATCGCAGCGGCCGAAGCAGCTGTTGCAATTGCAATCATTATCAATTTATACCGATCACATAAGACAATTGACGTTGACGCAGCAAGTGAATTGAAACATTAGAAACCTTAAACTTATAATCCACTATTTCGATGAGCGGTTATGAATATTCAATCTGGATTTTGCTTTTGCCCATAGTTGGGTTTGTTGTGCTGGGTTTGTTTGGCAAAAGATATTTTAATAAATCCGCAGGAATTATCGCGACAGCTTTGCTAACGGCCTCAACCATTTTGGCACTTTGCACTGCCTGCCAGTACTTTTTCGTAAACGGATTGCAGAATGAAGTTTATCCAAAAGTTGAAGCACTACAATTCACCTGGCTTACTTTTTCGCCCGGCGTTTCAATTGACATGGGCATAATGCTCGATCCTATTTCGGTGATGATGCTGGTAGTTGTGACGTTTGTATCTCTTATGGTGCACATCTTCAGTTTAGGTTATATGAAAGGAGAAGATAGGTTTGCGACTTATTTTGCTTTCCTCGGTTTATTTACTTTCTCCATGCTGGGATTGGTTGTTTCTTCAAATCTCTTCCAGATGTATATGTTTTGGGAGTTGGTGGGAGTTTCATCCTATTTACTAATCGGGTTCTACTTTCAAAAGCCAAGTGCGGTTGCGGCATCAAAAAAAGCTTTCATTGTGACTCGCTTTGCGGATCTCGGTTTTTTGATCGGTATTTTAATTCTTGCTTATTACGGCCAAAGCCTCGATTTTAACGCAATGATTCAAACCCTTTCCGCACAGCAGTCGTCGGGGTATCTGGCAATAACATCTGCGTCTTTTTTAGGAATTTCAGCATTAACCTGGGGGTTGACCTTAGTGTTTATGGGAGGGGCCGGTAAAAGCGCTATGTTCCCGTTACACGTTTGGCTTCCCGATGCAATGGAAGGGCCAACACCGGTTTCAGCCCTTATTCACGCGGCAACAATGGTTGTAGCAGGTGTCTATTTGGTGGCCAGGTTGTTTCCTCTTTTTTCGTTGAACGGTGTTTCGCTAACTATTGTATTAGCCGTTGGTTTATTTTCGGCGTTGCTCGCCGCCGTAATCGCTTGTACACAAACAGATATTAAACGCGTGCTTGCTTATTCCACAATGAGTCAGATCGGTTACATGATGTTTGCGTTAGGAGTGAGTGGTTATACCGGCGAAACAGGTCTTGGGTATACTGCGTCAATGTTCCACCTGTTCACACACGCATTCTTTAAATCATTGTTATTCCTTTGCGCCGGAGCTGTTATACATTTGGTGCATAGTAACGAAATGAAAGATATGGGTGGCCTGAGAAAATATATGCCCATAACACACATTGCGTTTTTGGTTGCCTGCCTTGCCATTGCAGGTATCCCGCCGTTCTCCGGGTTCTTCAGTAAGGAAGAGATTTTATTGGCTTCTTATAACAAAGACATGCTGGTTTACATTGTGGCTTTACTAACATCAGGGCTTACGGCTTTTTACATGTTCCGTTTATACTTTTCAATATTTCATAGAAAAGCGGCTCCGGATTTGCACGGCCACCACAGCGAAGGAACCTTCTCAATGAAACTGCCACTAATTATTTTAACGATCTGCGTTATTGGTGCCGGGTTTATTCCGTTTGGAAGATTTGTAAGCGCCGATGGCACACCCTTGCAAACAAATTTTCATTTGATGTTTTCAATATTACCGGTTATAGTTGGGCTTACCGGTATTGTTATCGCCTGGTGGATGTATAAAAAGGAAACCGGAAAAGCTGAAAGCGTGGCGCGCTCATTAGGTGGGTTGTATAGCGCTTCAAAAAATAAATTTTTCGTGGATGAGTTATACCTGTTCATAACAAAGAATATTATTTTTAAATGGATAGGCAGACCTGCGGCATGGTTTGACAAAAAAGTGATTGATGGTTCAATGGATGAAATTGCAAACGGAACACTTGAGGTTTCAAAAAGCATTAAGGGCTTGCAGAGTGGAAAGGTACAGCGTTACGCAATGTTCTTTTTTGGCGGAATAGCCCTGTTGTTGATCGTGTTTATTTATATATGGAAGTAGAGGTGTGCAATGTTTTGAATTTATAGTTAGATGTTGCGGTTCTTGCAGGGATTGGGCATCAAACAAGAAATAGAGAATATGAATTTATCGTTATTAATAATCGTTCCACTTTTGTTCTCGCTTGCCTTGTTGTTTTTAAACGGGCAGCAAGTGAAAAGGGTATCGCTGATTGGCGCAACCATTCAATTTTTATTATCAATATATCTCGCATTTCAATTCACTTCAGAGAGGGCTATAAATAAAACTGCTTTTTTATTTGAACAGAACTACGAATGGTTCAGGCTGCCGAATATTAACTATCATATCGGGGTGGATGGCATTTCTGTTGCGATGATTGTGCTCACTTCGTTTGTTGTGCTGGCAGGGGTGCTGGTTTCCTGGAAGCAGGAAAAACTAAATAAAGAATTTTTCTTTCTGCTACTTTTTTTGAGTATGGGAGCATACGGGTTCTTTATTTCGCTCGATCTCTTCACCATGTTCTTCTTTCTTGAAGTAGCTGTGGTTCCAAAATTTTTACTTATCGGTATTTGGGGTAGTGGCAGGAAGGAGTATAGCGCCATGAAACTTGCGTTAATGCTAATGGCAGGTTCTGCCTTGGCGTTTGTGGGTTTGGCAGGATTATATTTTAGCAGCAGTTTTAATGGCAATCACAGTTTTGACATGCTGCAGATCGCCGGGCAAAACATTTCTGTTGACGTACAAAAGTTGTTCTTCCCGTTTGTATTTGTGGGCTTTGGAATTTTTACCGCGCTTTTCCCGTTTCATACCTGGGTGCCCGATGGGCACTCTTCTGCGCCTACGGCAGCGTCCATGTTCCTCGCAGGTATTTCAATGAAACTGGGGGGTTATGGGTGTTTACGTGCGGCCACTTATCTTATGCCCGAGGGCGCAGCTTATTATTCCGATGCCATTATAGTTTTGGCTTGCATCGCAATTTTGTACGGAGCCTTTGCCACCATGATGCAGAAGGATTTGAAGTACATCAATGCATATTCTTCAGTGAGTCATAATGGTTTTGTGTTGTTGGGCATCGGGCTGCTTACAAAAACAGCAATAAACGGTGCGGTTTTGCAAATGGTGAGCCATGGTTTGATGACGGCTCTTTTCTTTGCCGTTATTGGAATGATATACGATCGTACCCATACACGTGATGTAGCTAAAATGGGCGGATTGCTGAAAATTACGCCTTTTATTTCATCAGCATTTGTAATCGTGGGATTGTGCTCATTGGGTTTGCCCGGCTTAAGCGGCTTTGTTGCTGAAATGACGATATTCATGGGCGGCTGGGAGAAAGGCGGCGCATTCTATCATATTGCAACCATTGTTGCCTGCGCTTCAATTGTTGTTACGGCAGTATATATTTTGAGAGTGGTAGGCTCGGTGATTATGGGGCCGCTGAAAGTGAATGGTGATAAGACGATTACGTTTGGCGATGCGCGTTGGAATGAAAGACTGGCTACTGTTTTATTAATGATTGGAATTTTAATAGTTGGCCTGATGCCGCTTTTGGTGTTGACGCTTATTGCGGCATGAGAAAATGATTGAATTCGGGTTGTATAAGTGCTGTATAGAAAGGGTTCAAGGGAGTATGATCGTTTGGAGTATTTGGGAGTTGCAAACGAGCACTATAATAAACATTTGAAAGATGTGCAAAAACTATTAAACTATGCCACGATCAACCCGTAAAACCGATTTGCTGAATTTTGGGAAGAAAAATCTGCAGAATTGCCAGGGCAAAAATATAAAGTGGTTGGCAAATGTTTGGACAATCTTACACTGTAATGAGCAAATTGTTTGAGAAGCATACGAATGATGAGTTGTTTGACAAGAAAAGATTTAAATGGACAGCTACAACTTCGTTGAACACTTTTTTCGTTTTGGTTACATCAAGTTACTTTGAATGGGCTTTGAAGTTGATGAAAGGAGGATTGAAATAGGTATCGCAATACAGCGACGAATATATAGGATGGTGTTTGTAGTGAAGCTGAAGTGAGTGACACAAGTGAAGATGAGGTATGGTTATAAGTTGGTAACAGAATAAAAAATATTGATGGAAAACTTTTTACTTTTAATGAAGCAGGAATTGCTGGTTACGGCAGTCATCTTTGTTTTGTTATTTATAAAACTGGCGGCAAAGGAATGGAGCAATAAAAAAATATTGCTGTGGGTGAACGTGTTGCTGGGAGTGAATGTGGTAGCGGGTTTCGTTGCACAAGCATCAGGAAATTTGTTCGGCACTATGTTTCATACTAACGAATTGCTGACGCTTGAAAAAACAATCCTGAACCTGGGCGTTTTCATTATTTCGTTACAATCGTACAACTGGTTATTGAGCCACAAGCACGTAGCGGAGTTTTATGTGTTAATGTTGTCAACTTTGTTGGGAATGTTCTTCATGATCAGTTCCCAAAACATGCTGATGTTTTATTTGGGATTAGAGTTGGCAAGTATTCCGCTGGCGGCATTGGCGAATTTTGATTTGGGAAAAAGGCGCTCTTCCGAGGCGGCGATGAAGTACATCATGTCATCGGCCTTTGCTTCGGCCATCTTACTATTTGGTATTTCGCTGATGTATGGCGCTACCGGAAGTGTTGAATACGTAGCTCTAAACAAGGGTTTGAATAACGAGCCGATGTTGCTAATGGCATTTGTTTTCATATTATCGGGATTTGGATTTAAAATTTCCGCAGTACCATTTCATTTGTGGACTGCAGACGTTTACGAAGGATCGCCAACGCCTGTGACATCCTATTTTTCTGTGATATCAAAGGGCAGCATGATCTTTGTGATGGCGACGGTATTTTTCACAGCATTTGAAAAATTTCAACTTGACTGGTATCGGATGGTTGCGTTGCTTGCAGTGGCATCAATGGTTGTGGGCAATTTGTTTGCTCTGCGACAGCAAAACATCAAAAGGTTCCTGGCGTTTTCATCCATTTCGCAGGTTGGTTTTATTTTGATTGGCATACTGGGCGGTAAAGCGATTGGTACAACGTCAGTTATTTATTTTGTGTTGATTTATTTGTTTTCGAACCTCGCGGCTTTTGGTGTGGTTAATGTGGTGAGTGCCACAACGGGTAAAGAAGATATCCGCGATTATAAAGGTTTTTACAAAACCAATAAGCACCTCAGTTGGATTATGGCCATTGCGCTGTTTTCGCTGGCTGGCGTACCGCCTACAGCGGGCTTTTTTGGTAAATTCTTTTTAATTCTTTCCGGTGCAGGGGGCACTGCCAATTATTTGCTGATTACCATCGCCGCGTTAAACATGGTAATATCGCTTTACTATTACCTGCGCATCATAAAAGCAATTTTTATGGATGATAATCAATATCCGCTTGAACCGGTGAAAGTGCCTAACAGTCCGCTATTAGGCATGGGCATTTGTGTGTTAGGTATTATTACAACCGGTTTGATTGGAAGCGTGTACGAATACATCAGCATGTTGGTGAAAACGTTGTGGTAGGGTTGTTTCGCCTCAGGAGTTGTGGTTTTGGGGCGCTCTTTTTACGCAAACGTTAAAACGTTAAACATTAAAAATTAAAGTTTTCGATGGCAATCAATAAGAATCACGAATTTGACGAATTGGATGGTATTAAATGCGCCGTCGTGGAAAAAAATATTTCGAATGACAGGGCGATGTTTTTAAAAGACCTGTTGGTGAATAATGGCTACACAGTTGTGATTGTGCCTGCCCCTCCACCAAAAACTACAGCAAAGCCTAAAGCCCTGCTAACAGAAGATGTAGTGGTAACTGCCGAGGTTGGAGAAATACCACCCGCGCCTGCACTTTTTGTGTTAGGTGTTACCGATCTTTCGTTTAATGCGATCAATGCTGTTTTTGGACGATTACTAAAAACCATTAACGAACACATTGTTACACAAGCCTACTGGAACCAGGATGAAGCCACAAGCCACGATGAAGTTCCGTATTATGAACATACCAAATTGGCTCAATAAGTATTGCCTGAAGCCAAACTACCTTGGTATTAAACTCACCGGCAAAATAAATTCGAAGAAAGGTCTTTGTTTTTTTGTCACAGGATCAGGTTTTAGCTGGTAACCACCGCGTACGCCAAACGTTAAGGGATGCTGGTTCCACCATTTTGTATCAAGAAAAATCTCTGCACCGACGCTTATCAGGTCTTTTTTGTGCGAATTTGTTTTAGCTGAGATTTGCGTGTAATCATAAAACAAATTGGTACGCAATCTCGTTAGATAGAAAACGTTTGCAAAGCCCCAATCAGGATATGCCAGGGGAAAATGGTAGTTGAAGGATACGCCGGCAAGTTCTGCAGAATCTACCGCGTTAAACCCTCTTGCAAAAGGATAGAGATTGGAGAAAACATTTCCCTTTGTTTCTGTTTTCTGAAAGGCTCCGTTGATGTAAGCACTATGGTTTGTGAAAATGCCGGGTGCAAAGAAGCTGGCTTTTATGCCGGACTGCCAACCCTTGTAAAAACTCATCATGTGACGAAGCTGAGTGTTGATCTTGTAGCCCCACATTGGGAAAATATCAAGCCTCGCTCTTTCTGTTTGCTGTGCCCACGAAAGCTGATGATTTAAATATCCGAACCTTACCGTGCGAAAAGTATCGCGATTGAGTCCCTTATTAAAGTCGGTGCGGTTAGAGTAAGTTGATCCCCAGTTGAGGAATTTATAAGTGCGATTGCTCGCCCAGGTTAGTGGGATGCTTATGCCAACATAGTTGTCCCACTGGCCCCACTCTTTTAATCTCTTTGCAACGGCTGTGCTTTTGTCAAAAGTATAATTCGATCCAATATTGATAAGGGGAAATAACCCGCCGTATATTAAGGCCCCACCTACGGCATTGGTTCCGTTATTTCGATTGTACTGGTATTGCAATTGCGTTTCAACAGTGTTTAAAATATTGTTTCCATAAATCGTAAAATCAAAAACCGGATCATCATAATTTGGTCGCCAGCTATGAATATTAAACGGGCGGGTCAGTTTTCGGTAGGGTTTTGATGTTAAGGCACTTTTAGAAATTGAATTGATAGGGACTGGCGCACTCACATGCTGTTTTGAAACAATCCCCGACTGTGTATTTACAAAATCAGTAACATTTACATTTTCCCAAATAAGCGAATCCTCCGGTTGTTGAGATAATTTATAGCCCAATGCCGTGAAATAACTGTAGTTGATTTTCCCAAAACCCACATCGGGAAAGTAATTGGTCAATTCATTGGTGGATAATTTTTTTAATTGTTTTGTTTGAATGTCAACGCAAAAAATGTTGTCCTTTAATCCCTGCGAAGCGGAAAAATAAACTTTGCTTTGTGACGAACTTACGTAGCCAACCGTATTATATGAAGGGGGTGTGATTGAGTTGATGGTGTTGGCTTCAAAATCAATCAGCCCAATAAAACTCTTTGCATCTTGAAGGCGTATTGCTGCAACTATTTTTTGTTGGGTAAAAAATTTTGGATTTGCGAAATAGCTGATACTGTCCGCCGAAAACTCTTTTAGAATTTCGCCGTCATCGCTATTCAATAAAACTAAGGATGATTGGCCGTTGATAGAAACATGATTGGCCACGATTGTATTTCCATCTTCTGAAATATCAGGCGAAAAGTATCGCGTTTTACGCTGCAAAGTTTTCTGTTCGTTACTTTCAACGTCAAGAATTTTTATCACGCTGTAATTATTCCATTGCCAGCGGGGATGATTTTCAAAAGCGGCATAAACAATTTTTCCGTTTTTGTAACTAAACTGCGCCTCATTTCTGATGTCACCAATACGAAGTCTATGTTCTCCATTGTTGTCTTTAATATAAAACGCGGGGCGCCTTGCATATGAGGTCTTGAAGTATAACAGCGAATCACGTGCAATTTGTTGGGGGAAAAAGTAACTTGTTACAGTCTCTGATGGTTGAGGTTGAGCGTTTGAAGGCGATGGATTAAAATTCGCAGCTGCTAACCCGTAACCAGGAACTTTTTCGAAGGTATTTTTATAATAGTCAAGCGCTTGTTCCGTAAATGTTCGATACCTCACTCCGGAGTATTTCTTCACAGCTTTTTGCATAGGATAGAAAAGTCCTTTAAAAGAACTGGCATCGTGAGTTACATTCTTCCAGAAATCATTCCCATATTTTTCATAACCATAGTTAATCAGCAGGTAGCCAATATCGTAATGATTGGGTACATAGTCTTTGTACGACCCGTTACGCAGTTTCATCCATGAATAGCTTTTGCCGGCCTGCCATAATAAAGGATAGGCATTTAAAAATGAGGGTAGCCTGCCTCTGCCCTGGCCCGAAAGAACTGTTTCCTGAAAAACAGCATCCCCTTCAAAAAACCAGTTAGGAATTGCGGCATCAATTGCTAAAGCGTAGCCCTCTTCGCCAAACAGGCGGCGCATCACTTTGCTGGTGCCGCTATAAAAATTGTTGTATTGCTGTACATGGCGGTATTCGTGCAATGTGAGTTGATCAATCCAATTACTCGTCCCCATATCAAAATTATCGGCTGGTGGTGTCATATAAAATTCGCTTCGATAAGGGCCTAAACCCACGTAACCGTTAGATATAGTAGTGTGAGGCTGTAGAACAATATTGATCTTTTTTAACTTACCGCCAAGTGTAATTTGATCTTTCTCAGCGATTGAATGGATAGTGCCCAAAACTCTTGCGGCCGATCTATCCAGGCCGCGCGGGAAAATGATCCTTGCCGTGTCAGTATCGAGTTGTTGCCAACGGGTGGAAAAACGGTTGCCGCCAAACTCCTGTGCCTCCAAATTGAAATAGCAGGTTAACAAAAACAAAAAAGCTATCAGATATTTCATTTCCAGCGGCTATTTTTACAATATAAATCTAAATTAAACGTTTGGCATACAAATGGCGCCATAACTATAAAAAGCTCATTGATATTCAGGATTGTAAGTTAAAGACTGCCGCGCTACCTGTGTAACGCCCGTTTCAATAATTAATTTACAGAACAC
>ERZ761602.8335-NODE-8335-length-10487-cov-4.253547_pt1 | contig 10487 bp, 10 predicted proteins | sample MGYA00512165_ERZ761602 | MGnify/ENA primary metagenome ERZ761602 (study PRJEB28899, sample SAMN02445085) | bioreactor sludge metagenome | biome: EBPR sludge; isolation source: Thorneside wastewater treatment plant | place: Australia: Brisbane, Thorneside...
GGGGTGGACGAATTGGCGCTGGCAACCGCGCTGCGGATGTCTTCCATCGACAGCACGCGCGCGGCGGCGGCTTCCGGATCGGCCTGGACGCGGATCGCGAATTTCTGCGCGCCGTACACCGAAACCTGCGCGACGCCGGGAAGCTGCGAGAGCTTTTCGAAAAAGAAGCGTTCGTAGGTTTCGATGTCGCGCGTCACGATGCGCAGCATGAAATCGACCGGGCCGAGCAGCACGAAGCAATCGAGCACTTCGGGAAACTCGCGGATCGCGTCCGAGAACTCGTGGAGGTTGGAGCGGCCGTGGCGGGTGAGCTTCACCTGCGCGAACACCTGCGGGTTGAGGCCCATCCTGCGCCGATCGAGCAGGCTCACCTGCCCCTTGATGTAACCGGCTTCCTTCAGGCGCTGGATACGCCGCCAGCACGGCGCCTGCGACAACCCGACCTCTTCCGCGATCTCGGTCGTGGGGCGCGACGAATCCTTCTGGAGGAGGGCGAGGATCTTGCGCTCGAACGGGTCCAGCTCTTCAAGCATGATCTATTCCACTATCCTATCATTACAGAATAACTCATTCCCTAGATCGTCGGATACCCACATACGAGCAATTTTTATCAGCCGGATGCGTGTTAGGCTTTTGCGCGAAGGGGAGGTCCGATGGTCCACCGGCCGCACGAAGCCAGCGATTTTCAGGAAGATATCCACGTCGTCAGCAATGCGGACGGCGCGGCGATCGGCGTGATCGCCATTCATTCGACCGCGCTCGGCCCGGCGGCGGGCGGCTGCCGCTTCTGGCACTACGACAGCCAAGCCGACCTCACCGCCGACGCGATCCGGCTTGCACGCGGCATGAGCTACAAGAACGCTGTCGCCGGGCTGCCGCTCGGCGGCGGCAAGGCCGTGCTGCAGCGCCCGGCCGGCAGCTTCGACCGCACCGCGCTGTTCCGCGCCTTCGGTGATGCCGTTGAAAGTCTGGGCGGCGCCTATGTCACCGCCGAGGACGTTGGCACGACCGTTGCCGACATGGAGCGCGTTCGCGAGCGCACGCGCTTTGTCGCGGGGCTCCATGCCGAGCCGGGCAAGAGCGGCGGCGACCCCTCGCCGTGGACGGCGCTCGGCGTGTTCGAATCGATGCGCGCCGCAGCACGTTTCGCGCTCGGCAGCGATCTCGAAGGCTTGAACGTCGCCGTGCAGGGCACCGGCAATGTCGGCGCGGCGCTGTGCCGGATGCTGCGCGCAGCGGGCGCACGGCTCGTGATCGCGGATATCGATCGGCGCCGCGTCGATGCGCTTGTGGCGGAACTCGGCGCACGCGCGGTCGGCGTTGACGAGATCGTGGCCGTCGACGCGGATATCTTCGCGCCCTGCGCGCTCGGCGCGGCGCTCAATGACCAGATGATCCCGATGCTGAGGGCGCGCCTCGTCTGCGGCGCGGCGAACAACCAGCTCGCAACCGAAGCGGACGGCGAAGCGTTGCTTGCCCGAGGCATCGTCTATGCGCCGGATTACGTTGTGAACGCGGGCGGCATCATCAACGTCTCCGCCGAATATCTCGGCGAGGCGCCCGAGGAGGTCGAGCAGCGCGTCGGCGAGATCGCACCGCGCCTCACCCGCATCCTCGAAGCCGCCGCTGCAGGCAACACGCCGCCCCACATCGTCGCAGACGCGCTCGCACGCCGCATCATCGCGCGCGGCCACCGCGCCGCAGCCTGAAATCCAAGAGAACCGCCATGCTGAAGAACAGTTCGCGCCTGCACATTCCCGAGCCCGGCTGCCGCCCCGGCGAAACCCCGGACATGTCGCACATCAAGGTGCCGCCCGCGGGCGAAGTTCGCCGCCCTGCCGAAGATGTCGACCCCGCCGAGATTCGCGATCTCGCCTGGGCGCTGATCCGTGTGCTGGACGACGGCGGCAATCCGGTCGGCGACTGGAACCCGGGGCTATCCGCAGACGCGCTCGAAAAGGGCCTGCGCGCGATGATGCTGACCCGCGCGTACGACGCGCGCATGGTCCGCGTGCAGCGGCAGGGCAAGACGAGCTTCTACATGAAATCAACGGGCGAGGAGGCGGTCGCCGTCGCGGCGGCGCTCGCGCTCGAATACGGTGACATGTGCTTCCCCACCTATCGCCAGCAGGGCCTGCTCGTAGCGCGCGACTGGCCGCTCGTCGACATGATGAACCAGGTCTATTCGAACAGCCGCGACCGCCTGAAAGGGCGGCAGATGCCGGTGTTTTATTCGAGCCGCGAGGCGGGCTTCTTCTCGATTTCGGGCAACCTCGGCACGCAGTACAGCCAGGCGGTCGGCTGGGCGATGGCCTCCGCCGCTGACAGCGACAGCCGCATCGCCGCCGCGTGGATCGGCGAGGGCGCGACGGCGGAGGGCGACTTCCACCATGCGCTCACCTTCGCCAGCGTCTATCAGGCACCGGTCGTCCTCAACATCGTCAACAACCAGTGGGCGATCTCGTCCTTCTCCGGCATCGCCGGGGGCGAGCGCACGACGTTCGCATCGCGCGGGCTCGGCTACGGCATCCCGTCGCTGCGTGTCGACGGCAACGATTTCCTTGCCGTCTACGCCGTCACGCGCTGGGCCGCGAACCGGGCGCGCAGCGGCCTCGGCCCCACGGTGATCGAACTCTTCACCTACCGCGCCGAGGGCCACTCCACCTCCGACGATCCGAGCAAATACCGCCCCGGGACGGAAGCCGGCGCATGGCCGCTCGGCGATCCGATCGAAAGGCTGAAAGCGCACATGATCGGTGCCGGGCTTTGGAGCGAAGATCAGCACGCGGCGCTCGAAAAGGAACTGGAGGAGGTGGTCCGCGCGGCAGGCAAGGAATCCGAAAGCTACGGCACCTTGAAAGAAGGCGCGCGCATCCCGGCCTCCACGATGTTCGACGACGTTTACAAGGAAATGCCGCCGCATCTTGTCGAACAGCGCAAGCAGGCGGGGGTATAGCGCCGTGGCGACGATGAACATGATCGAAGCGCTCAACAGCGCGATGGACGTCGCGCTGACGCGCGACCCCGCCGTCACCATCTTCGGGCAGGATGTCGGCTATTTCGGCGGCGTTTTCCGCGCGACCGACGGTCTGCAAAGAAAGCACGGCCTCACCCGCGTATTCGACGCGCCGATCTCCGAAGGCGGCATCGTTGCCGTTGCGGTCGGCATGGGCGCCTACGGCAAGCGGCCGGTCGTCGAGATTCAATTCGCGGACTATATCTATCCCGCCACCGACCAGCTCATCTCCGAAGCCGCGCGGATGCGGTATCGCACGGGCGGCGAATGGTGGTCGCCGATCACCGTGCGCAGCCCCTATGGCGGCGGCATCTACGGCGGCCAGACGCACAGCCAGAGCCCCGAAGGCATCTTCACCCACGTCGCCGGTCTGAAGACGGTGATTCCATCCAACCCCCACGACGCCAAGGGGCTCTTGATCGCCGCGATCGAGGATGACGACCCCGTGCTCTTCTTCGAGCCCAAGCGCCTCTACAACGGCCCCTTCGATGGGCATCACGACAAGCCTGTGGAACCGTGGTCGAAACACCCGGCGAGCGAGGTGCCGGAAGGGCACTATGTCGTGCCGCTCGGCAAGGCGAACATCGTGCGCGCCGGGAATGCCGTCACCGTGCTCGCCTACGGCACGATGGTTCATGTCGCGCTCGCGGCCGCACAGGAAACGGGCATCGATGCGGAGGTCATCGACCTGCGCACGCTGATGCCGCTCGACCTTGAAACCATCACTCGATCGGTGAGCCGTACCGGCCGCTGCGTCGTCGTTCACGAAGCAACCCGCACCTGCGGCTTCGGCGCCGAACTCGCCGCGCTGGTGCAGGAGCATTGCTTCTTCGATCTCGAAGCCCCGATCGAGCGCGTGACGGGCTGGGACACGCCCTATCCCCACGCCTTCGAATGGGAATATTTCCCCGGCCCGAAGCGCGTCGGTGAAGCGCTGCGCCGGACGGTGGAGGCGTAAGGGCATGTCGAACTACGTCTTCAAGCTCCCCGACATCGGCGAGGGCATCGCCGAGGCCGAACTCGTCCAGTGGTACGTGAAGCCCGGCGACAGCGTTGCCGAAGATCAACCGCTCGCCGACGTGATGACCGACAAGGCGACCGTGGAACTCACCTCGCCTGTCTCCGGCACGATCGTCGCCATCCACGGCGAGGTCGGGCAGCTTCGCCAGATCGGCTCGGCACTCGTCGAATTCGCGCTGGAAGGTGAAGCGCCCGCCGAACCCGAGGCCGAAAGCGCACCCCCGCCTTTCCGCACCGAATCGCTGCCCGCAACCGAACTCGCCGCCCCGCGCCCAAAGGCTTCGCCGCTCGTCCGCCGTCTTGCGAAACAGGCGGGTGTCGGGCTCGAAGATGTGAAAGGTTCCGGCCCCTATGGCCGCATTCGTCGCCCCGATTTCGAAGCGCACCTTGCCGCCGCGCAGCAACTGGCCGTGCCCACTGCTGGTGAATTCACCGAGACGAAACTCGTCGGCCTGCGCCGCAAGATCGCCGAGAAGATGGAGATCTCCGCGCGGCGTATCCCCCATTTCGCCTACGTGGAAGAGGTCGATCTCACCGCGCTGGAAGCGGCGCGCGCGGAACTCAACGCCCGCTATGGTGAACGCCCGAAACTAACGCTGCTGCCGTTCTTCATCCAGGCGCTCGTTCGCGTACTGCCGCAGTTCCCGCAGATCAACGCGACCTACGACGACGAGGCCGGCATCGTCCGCCGCTACACGCCTGTCCACGCCGGAATCGCGACGCAGACCGACAACGGTCTCATCGTGCCGGTCGTGCGCAATGCGCAAACCCTCGGCCTCTGGGATCTTGCCGCGGAGATCGCCCGCCTCGCCGCCGCCGCGCGCGACGGCACGGCGAAGCGCGATGAACTCTCGGGTTCGACGATCACGATCACCAGCCTCGGCACGCTCGGCGGCATCGCGACAACGCCGGTCATCAATCACCCCGAGGTCGCGATCATCGGCCCTAACCGCCTCGTCGAGCGCCCGGTCGTGCGCGGCGGCGCGATCGAGATCCGCAAGATGATGAACATCTCGTCGTCGTTCGACCATCGCGTGGTGGACGGCTACGACGCAGCGCGCTTCATCGGCGAGGTGAAGGCGCTTCTGGAATTCCCGACGCTGCTTCTCGCGCGCTGAACCTATTGTGCCCGGCGCGCCGTCAGGATGCGCACGGGGTTGGCGATCATCTGCCCCTTCATCACGCCTACGCCCAGCGTCGGCGAGGTGGGTGCGTTCATGATCTTGCGCACCGTCTCCATGCCCTCGACGACATGGCCGAACACGGCGAAACCGAGATTGTCGCCGGGCTTCGAGGGATCGGCGTTCAGCGAATCGAGCGCGCCGACGGTGATGAAGAAATCGCCCTCCGCGCTCCCTGGCGCGCCGCGCGCCATCGAGATCGCGCCGTCGGTGTGCGAAAGCCCCGTCTTTGTCGTCGGTTCGTGCGCGATCTTGGGCAGCACCTTCTTGGGGTTGCCCTGCGTGCCGCCCTGGATGAGCCCATAGCTGCCGTCGTCGGTAAGCTTCATGGCGCGGTAGAAGACCGTGCCGTCCATCCGCTTCTGATCGACGTAGCGCAGGAAGTTCGCGGTCGTCAGCGGCGCCCGCTCCTTTTCCAGCGCCAGGACGATCGGGCCCTCGCTCGTCGTGATCGCGACGCGCACCGTCTCGTAGACTTTCTCCGGCACGGGCGGCGGCGCGGGCGGCACTTCGGCGGGCGTTGCCAGGGTCTGCGGCTCAGTCTGCGGCTCGGTTTGCGCGAACGACGGCATGGCGGCGGCAACGGCGAGCAGCACGGTGCAAAGGGCGGTGAGGCGAATCATGCCGGCAAGGTTAGTGCGGCTTGCCGTTCGGCGGAATCGCAAATCCGCCTCCCTCAGCCGACGAACGCGCGTTCGATCACATAATGGCCCGGCTCCGCGTTCGATCCTTCCGCAAAACCGCACGATTCGAACCGCGCTGCGAGCGACCGGATCATCGTCATGCTGCCGCACATCATCACGCGGTCGATTTCGGGGTCAAACGCCCTGGGACCGGTGAGCGGCGGACCAAACAGCGTGCCATCCTCGATCAGCGCGTCGATGCGTCCGGTGGTGCGGAACGGCTCGCGCGTCACGGTCGGCAGATAGGAAAGCTGCAGAAGCGCCTGATCCTGCACCAGCGGATCGCCCGCGAGATGGCCTTCGAGCTCGGCGCGGTAAGCAAGATCGCTGACCTGCCGCACCGAATGGACGAGCACGATCTGGTTGAACCGCTCGTAAATTTCGGGATCGCGCACGAGGCTCATGAAGGGTGCGAGGCCCGTGCCGGTCGAGAGCAGGAACAGCCGCCGCCCCGGCAGCAGCGCGTCGGCCACCAGCGTGCCCGTGGGCTTCCGGCCGAGAAAGAGCTGGTCGCCGGGCTTGATGCGCTGGAGCTGCGAGGTGAGCGGCCCATCCGGCACCTTGATCGACAGGAATTCCAGTTCCTCCGCCCATGCGGGGCTCGCGATCGAATAGGCGCGCAGCAGCGGCCGCCGCTCGCCGGGCAGGCCGATCATCACGAACTCCCCCGAACGGAACCGGAAGCTCGAAGGGCGCGTGATCGTGAAGCTGAACAGATGCGCGTTCCAGTGCCGCACGGCGCGCACGGTTTCCACGGTCAGCGCATCGGACGGCGCGAGGATACGGGCTGCCGCGGCGCGGTCACTCATGGGTCGTCTTTCGTCTCAAGCTGGCGAATCGCGTGCCCTTCTACGCTATTGAGAATGATTTGCAAATAATCATCCTCCATCGATTCTGGCGAGACAGAACGTCGCGGAACATCGCGTCGCATTGCGGCGGTCGCAGCGGACGCCGAAATGTGTTAGCCAGGTCAAACAGATAGGCTGACGGCAAGGAGTCGCCGCTGTGTTCGAATCGCTCTTCGGTTCCGTGGATGCCGTGCTGCTGGCGCGCATCCAATTCGCGTTCACGGTCAGCTTCCACTTCATCTTCCCCGCTTTCTCGATCGGACTGGCGAGCTACCTCGCCGTGCTCGAAGGTCTGTGGCTGAAGACGGGGCAAAGCCATTATCTCGATCTTTTCCGCTACTGGCTGAAGATCTTCGCGGTCACCTTCGCGATGGGCGTCGTCTCGGGCATCGTCATGTCCTACCAGTTCGGCACGAACTGGTCGGTGTTCTCCGACAAGGCCGGGTCCGTCATCGGGCCGCTGATGGCCTATGAAGTGCTCACCGCCTTCTTCCTCGAAGCGGGTTTCCTCGGCGTCATGCTGTTCGGCATGAACAAGGTGGGGCCAAGGCTCCACTTCACTGCGACGCTGATGGTCGCGATCGGCACCTTCATCTCGGCCTTCTGGATTCTCAGCGCCAATTCGTGGATGCAGACGCCCACGGGGCATATCATCGGCGAAAACGGCCAGTTCCTGCCGGGCGAGAGCTGGTGGGCGATCATCTTCAACCCGAGCTTCCCCTACCGCCTCGTCCACACCGTGATCGCCGCCTATCTCACCACGGCGTTCGTCGTCGGTGCTGTCGGTGCATGGCATTTGCTCAAGGATCGCGCGAACCCGCACGCACGCATCATGTTCTCGATGGCGATGTGGATGGCCGCGCTCGTAGCGCCCGTCCAGATCTTCGCGGGCGACATGCACGGGCTCAACACGCTCGAACACCAGCCGGTGAAGGTGATGGCGATGGAGGGCCACTATCAGAGCCATCCGGAGGGCGCGCCCTTCTATCTCTTCGGTATCCCGAACAGCAAAGAGCAGCGCATCGACTACGCGATCGCGATCCCGAAGGCCTCGTCGCTGATCCTGAAGCACGATCCGAACGCACCGCTTGCCGGACTCGATACCGTGCCCCGCGACGAGCAGCCGCCTGTCGGCATCGTGTTCTGGTCGTTCCGCATCATGGTCGGCATCGGAATGCTGATGCTGGGGATCGGCATGTGGAGTCTCCTCGCCCGCGTGAAAGGCCGCCTCTACGACTGGCCGCTGCTGCACCGCGGCGCGATGCTGATGGGGCCGTCGGGGTTCGTCGCCGTCATCGCGGGCTGGGTGACGACGGAGGTCGGTCGGCAGCCCTACACCGTCTACGGCCTGCTGCGCACCGCCGACAGCGCCTCGCCGCTCGCCGCGCCCGCCGTGGGGGCCTCGCTCGTCGCCTTCGTCGTCATCTACTTCGCGGTGTTCGGCGCGGGCACGTGGTACATCCTCAAGCTGATGTCGCACCGGCCGAAATCCGGCGAAGCAGGCGTCGAGACCGAACCCGGCCCGACCCGAACGGCAGGCATCACACCGGCATCCGCGCTGGAGGGCGGGCAATGAGCGTCAACATCGATCTCACCACCGTCTGGGCGTTCATCATCGCCTTCGGTATCTTCGCCTATGTGGTGATGGACGGGTTCGATCTCGGCATCGGTATCCTCTTCCCCGTGTTCAAAGGCGAGGAACGCGACCAGGCGATGAACGCCATCGCACCCGTGTGGGACGGCAACGAGACGTGGCTCGTGCTCGGCGGCGGCGGGCTTTTCGCCGCCTTCCCGCTCGCCTACGCCATCATCCTGCCTGCCACCTATCCGCTGATCATCGCGATGCTGCTCGGGCTCGTGTTCCGGGGCGTCGCCTTCGAGTTCCGCTGGCGCGATCCCGGCCACCGCGCCTTCTGGGACATGGCGTTCACCGGCGGCTCGATCGTCGCGGCCTTCGCGCAGGGCATGATCCTCGGCGCCATCCTGCAGGGTATCGATGTCGATGGCCGCGCCTATGCGGGCGGCTGGCTCGATTGGCTCAGCCCCTACAGCCTGCTCACCGGTGCGGGCGTCGTCGCGGGCTATGCGCTGCTCGGCGCCACGTGGCTGATCGTGAAGGTGGAAGGCGGCGCACTCGATCATGCCTACCGCCTCGCGGGCCGTGCCGCGATCGCGACGCTGGCACTGATGATCGCGGTCAGTCTCGCGACGCCCTTCCTCGAACACCGCTACTGGCAGCGCTGGTTCGACATGCCGAACATGCTCTTCACCAGCCAGGTGCCGCTGCTCGTGGCGATCGTCACCTACTTCCTGTTCCGTACGCTCAAGAAGCGCGCCACGTGGTCGCCCTTCCTGCTCGCGCTCGGCCTGTTCCTGCTCGGCACGATAGGCCTTGGTATCAGCATGTTCCCCTATGTGGTGCCGGACAGCGTCACGATCTGGGACGCCGCCGCGCCGGAGCGCAGCCAAGTGTTCATGCTCGTGGGCGTCGTCCTCGTCATGCCGCTCATCCTCGCCTACACCGCGTGGGCGTATTGGGTATTCCGCGGCAAAGTCGGCAGCCATGGCTACCACTGAGACCGATGCGCCGCTCTGGAAGCGCCTCGCATGGATGGCGGCGATCTGGGCGGCGAGTGTCGCCGTGCTCGGCGTCGTCGCGATGCTGCTGAAAGCCTGGCTGCGCTGAACCTTCAGGCGGGATCGTCGACGCCCAGATGTCGGCCGGTCGCCCGCTTGTGCGCCCGCAGGATCGTCACGACATCCGCCTCGCGGTCGAACTGCATCCCGAATCGGCCGTGCTCCGCCCAGCGCACGACGCCGGCGAGCGGCGCGTTGCCCGGCAGATCCACCACCACGCGCGCGCCGATTTCGGGATAATAAGGACTGCGCAGCCGCATCCCACGCGCGGAAATCTCCACCACGGTCGCCGGGCCCGCCCACCCCCGCGTCCGCATCCGCGCCGACCAGAACAGCGCCAGAGACCGCGTGGCACCGCGCCGCTCCGGTCCACCCGCGAGGGCTTTGCCGCCATCGCCGCGCCATGTGGGAAGTACGCCCTGCAACCTTGCAAAAAACTGGATCATCTGAGCCGCCCCTTGTCGAAGCCCGTGATCCCCCGCAGCGCCGGTGTGCCCCGAAAAATGTAAACAAAACCTTAAAATACACTCGTGGAAGTTGATTTTGCTGCCAACGTTGCAATTCCTGCAACGATCGATGCAGACTTTGCGGTGGTCAGCAGCCCTTCGCAGGTGCAACAAAGGGCCCGCCAGAAATGGCGATCCTCCCCAAGGATTTACTATTAGGGCCGGCCTTCGGGTCGGCCCTTTTCTTTATTCAGGCGGTTGCGGGAATTTCAGGCGGTGGCGGCAAGCGCGCCAACCTCGGGCCGCACTGCGGATTCGGCCTGAAGCCAGTCGCGGAAGCGCCGCAGTGCAACGTCGGAGGCGCCCGGCTTCCGGGAAACCCACCAATAGCTGTAGGGCGTCGCGACGCTTTCGCCGAACGGCCGCTCGAGCCGGGCGTCGCCTTCGTAGAAGCGCACCGAATCCTCCAGCGTCAACGCGATGCCGAGCCCGGCCTCCGCCGCTGCGATCAGCATCGGGCCACTGTCGTACTGTTCGGTGCGCCCCATGGCGCGCTCGTCGAGTCCCATCGCCTGCAGCCACAGCGGCAGCACCTTCGAAAGCCCGCCGTGCAGCAGCAGCGTGTGATCGCGCAGCGCCTCGCGCACCGGCGTTCC
>ERZ761602.8337-NODE-8337-length-10486-cov-3.772505_pt1 | contig 10486 bp, 8 predicted proteins | sample MGYA00512165_ERZ761602 | MGnify/ENA primary metagenome ERZ761602 (study PRJEB28899, sample SAMN02445085) | bioreactor sludge metagenome | biome: EBPR sludge; isolation source: Thorneside wastewater treatment plant | place: Australia: Brisbane, Thorneside...
GGTCGGGTCTGGGCTCCGGGTCGTAGTACGAAGGGGTCGCCAGGCGATCCGACGCCACCGCGAGCGCTCCATCCCGTCGCGCATAGTCCCCCGCCTCTTCGGCGAGCGTGCCGGGGGTTTCGAGGGCGGCCCGGGGAGCCGTCACGAGAGCCCAACTGTGCCCCCCGCCCTGGCCGGAGACCAACCTCGGCGCGGGGCGTCCGACCTCGCTTGCGCACCCACCCAGCAGCAGGAGGATCGCGAGCGCGGCCATGCCGCCCGTCAGCGCATCATGTCTCGGATTGCGGTCCATGCATTCAACGTACACGACGCGGGGGGCCCGTCGAGCCGAAGTGCCCGGAATGTGCGTTTTCGGGCCCGCGCAGACGTCCCGGACGCCACAACGGGCCATGCCTCACCCGGACGCGAGACGAACCACGTCCTCCGCACACCCCCAGCAGAGCGTGTACCCCGACCCGCCGTGCCCGTAGTTGTGGATGACTCGCCCGTCACGCTCGACGCGAACCCTCGTCCTGTAGGGGCGCAGCCCGACGGCCTCGCGGAGCACGCGGCCCGGGCGGAACCCGCGCGAACGGGCCTTCTCGAGGATCCTCTCTCGCACGGCCGGATCGGCGACGAGCGGGCGACCCGGGTCGCACGGTTCGCTGATGCCGCCGATGACCACCTCGCTGCGTCGGGGGATCACGTAGAAGACGTCGGCATGCCCGCGGTCGTGCGAGACGGAAACGCGCAGGTCGATCTCGCCGGGCTCGCAGACGACGACGTGCCCGAAGATCGGCCGAAGTTCAGGGTCGTTGGTCAGGCCCAGCGCGCCAAGCCCCGCGCAGTTGACGACCAGATCGCCCGGCAGTTCGTCGAACGAGCGTACGGCCCGGCGGATGATGGGGCGGCGAAGCCGCGACTCGAGCCATCGCATGAAGACTGGCGACTCGGCCCGCGGCGCGGTGACGCGCCAGGCCATTGTGGCCGGTCCACCGGGGAAGCCCTCTCGCACGGGTTCGAGGTCCGGGGTGTCGGCGGCCCACCAGGGGCGTTCCTCGTCGTCGTGAAGCTCGTAGAGGGTGATCAGGTCAACCCCGGCCGAGTGATCGTGAGAGGCGAGGCGGTTGTAGTGGACGCGTGTGCGGGCGGCCCAGCGGCTGACCAGCGCGGGCGGGTCGCTGCGGAAGGGGTGCCAGAGGGCGGCCGCGACGCCCGAAACGCATTCGAGCCCGGGCCTGTCGGCGAAGACCTGGACGTCATGCCCGACCTCCTGCAGCAGGAGGGCGGAGGTGAGCCCCGCCACGCCGCCGCCGATGATCGAGATCGACTTCATGCATCCTTCTCCACGCCCGGCGGGGTCGAAAGCCACCGGCGGGATACGCTCACCGTATGGCCCCAGAGCTCGACTGGCACGAACGCCTCCGCATCATCGACGACCTGATGAGGCGAGTGTCCGCGGAATCGAGCCCCCAGGAACTGGTCAGGCTGTACGGCGTGGGCATCCGCGAGTTGATGCCGATCGATCGGCTGGTGGCGCTTTCGAGGCGTGACTTGGCCCCGCCCTGGTTTCGCATCACCCGTTCGACGATCTGGACCGAATCGATCAACCCATGGACGCAGAAGGACCGGCTGCCGCTGCTGCGGGATGGGTTCCTGGGAGAGCTGCTCTACGCTCAGGAGCCCCGGATCATCGAGGATCTTCGGATCCCCGAGTCGGACCCGGCGGCGGAGCACCTGGCGGGCATGACGTGCCTGATGACCCTGCCCCAGTACGACAACGGGGTGGCGGTCAACATGACGGTGCTGGGCTGGCGAGACAAGGCCGACCTGCCGCGGGAGCAATACCCCAACATGGTGTGGCAGTCGAACCTGTTCGGGCGGGCGACGCACAACCTCGTGCTGCGCCGCGAACTGTCGCAGGCGTACGAGGCGATCAACCGCGAGCTCAAGGTGGTGGGCGAGATCCAGCGGTCTCTGCTGCCTCGCGCGAAGGCGGAGATTCCGGGCGTGGATCTCTGCCCGTTCTACGAGCCCAGCGCACAGGCCGGCGGAGACTACTACGACCTCTTCGAGCTTCCGGACGGAAACTGGGGCATGTTCATCGCGGACGTGGCGGGGCACGGGACGCCCGCGGCGGTGCTGATGGCGGTGACGCACGCGCTGGCGCGGTCCTTCGCGGGCCCGCCCGAACACCCGTGCCTCTTCCTCGACCACATCAACAGCAAGCTGGTGTCGTACTACACGACGAACAGCGGCACGTTCGTCACCGCGTTCTACGGGGTGTACAACCCCCGCACCCGCGAGCTGCGCTACGCCTCCGCCGGGCACAACCCGCCCCGCCTCCGCACGCGTCGGGGCATCGAGGTGCTGGACAAGGTCGGGGGGCTTCCCCTGGGGATCATGCCGACGCAGGAATGCAGCGAGGCGACGGTGGTGCTCGAGCCCGGTGACATGCTCTGCCTGTACACCGACGGGATCACCGAGACGCAGAACGCCGAGGGGGATCAGTTCGACGTGCCGCGCCTTGACGAATTGCTCCGGGCGGAGGCGGACGAGGATCTGTCCGCCATCGCCGAGCGGATCTCGCGGGCGGTGAACGAGTTCTCGGGGCACGCGCCGGCGAAGGATGACCGGACGATGCTGCTCGCCCGGGTCCGGGCGTCGTGAACGCGGGCCCGGCGGCTGATGTATAGTCGGTCATGGGCATCACCTTCCGCAAAGCGGTTCTCGACAACGGGCTGACGGTCATCGCCGAGATCGACCCCAAGGCGCACACCTCGGCCGGGGGCTTTTTCGTCAAGACCGGGGCACGCGACGAATCCGGCGCGGTGATGGGCGTCTCGCACTTCCTCGAGCACATGATGTTCAAGGGGACCGAGAGCCTCAGCGCCGAGGCGCTCAACAAGGCCTTTGACGCGATGGGCGCCAAGAACAACGCGTACACCTCCAACGAGATGACGTGCTTCTACGCGAGCGTGCTCCCCGAGCACGCGGGCAGGTCGATCGATCTGCTCGCCACGATGATGAGGCCGGCCCTGCGCCAGGCCGACTTTGACACCGAGAAGGGCGTGATCCTCGAAGAGATCGCGATGTACAAGGACAGCCCCTTCTGGGTCCTGTACGAGGCGGCGATCGAGAAGCACTACGGCACGCACCCGATGTCGCACCGTGTGCTGGGGACGGAAGAGACGATCAAGGCGCTGACGCGCGACCAGATGCAGGCGTACTTCGACAGCCGATACTCCGCGGACAACACGATCGTCGCGCTCGCCGGGCGGATCGACTTTGACCGCTGCGTCGACCGCCTCTCGACGCACTGCGGCGGCTGGGCCCGCACCGGCGCACGGCGCAGTCCCGAACGCCCCGCCCCGGTGGGCGGCCGGTTCGAGCTGAAGGACCCCAAGGTCAATCGCGGGTACGTGATCGCCATCAGCGAAGCGCCATCCGTGCAGGACCCGCGCCGATACGCCGCCATGCTGCTCGCGCAGGTGCTGGGTGCCCCGGACAATTCTCGTCTGCACTGGTCGCTGATCGAATCGGGGCTCGCGGAACAGGCCCAGGCGGCGTACGACCCGCACGACGGGATCGGGGAGTACTACGTCTATGCCGGGGGCGATCCGGATCGGCTCGGCGAGATCGAGGGCATCATCACGCGGCAGATCGAAGAACTGCCCGAGTCGCTGACGACCGACGACCTCGACCGGCTGCGGATGCGGATCGTGACGGGCGCCGCCGCCGCCGCCGAGAGACCGGGCGATCGGATGCAACGTCTCGGCCGCCTGTGGACGATGCTCGGGGCGTACCAGACGATCGACGAGGAGATCGAACGCCTCAGCGCGGTCACGCTCGACGATGTGCGGGCGGTGGCGCGGGAGTTCCCGATCCGCCTGCAGACCCTGGGCACGATGCTGCCCGCGTCGGCCTGAACTGCTCGTGTGCAGCGTTGCGGGCCGCGTGGTCTAGGTTCCGGCGATGGCGGCGGCGCTGCCCACACCCGCGACGTAGCCGCTGGCCCAGGCCCACTGGAAGTTGAACCCACCGATCCGACCGTCCACGTCGCAGATCTCGCCGCAGAGATACAGACCCGGGCAGACGCGGCTCTCCATGGTGTCGAGGTGGATCTCGCCCAGCGGGATGCCGCCCGCCGTCACCTCCGCGAAGGTGAACCCGCGGTCGCCCGTGACGGGCAGCGGCGTCTCGGCGATCATCTGGGCGAGATTGCGGCGGTTGTCGCGGAGGAGCGCATGCCCGGGCGTCGCCGGATCGGCCGCGGCCGAACGAACGATCGCGTCGGCGAGCCGCTCGGGCAGGCCCTTGTCGCGGAGCCAGCGAGAGGGCGTGCTCCGCCCGAGCTTCTGCAATGCGGCGTCGACGCTCTCGATGGTCTCGCCGGGGAGCCAGTTGAGGACAAGTCGTGCGCCGGCGTCTTCGTGGCGGGTCTGGGCGTAGTAGCGGCTGATGTCCAGCACGCTGGGCCCCGAGAGGCCGAAGTGCGTGAGCAGGGTTGAGTTGGTGAAGAACTTGAGCCGCTTGTTGGTGGCCGATCGGACCTCGAGCGTCGCGGGCAGGGTGATGCCGCTGAGCGCGGTGATCCAGTGGTCTTTGGGAAGGGTGAGGGGGACGAGCGCGGGAAAGACGCGTGGCGTGATGGTGTGGCCGAGGGACCGGGCGATGTCGTAGCCCGCGCCGTCGGAGCCCGACCGCGGCAGAGCCATGCCGCCCGTGGCGAGAATGATGCGCTTGGCCCGCACGATGGTGCCGTTGTCTTCGTGTTCCACGAGGAACGAGTCGGCGTCTGTGCGCACACGCGCGACCCTCCACGGGTGGCGGATGGTGACCGCGGCGCGGTCGGCCGCGGCCAGCAGCGCGTTCAGGACGGTGTGGGCGTCGTCGGTCGTCGGGAAGAGCTTGCCGGTGTCCTCTCGCTTGAGCTCAACGCCCAGCTCGCGGAAGAACGCGACCGTCTCGGGGACATCGAAGCGGCGGAGGACCTTCTTGATCGCGTTGCGGCTGCTGCCGGCGTACTGCTGCTCGTCGACGGCGTGGTGGGTGACGTTGCAGCGTCCGCCGCCGGCGACGAGGATCTTGGCGCCGAGCTTCTTCGCTCCGTCGAGGGCGAGCACGCGGAGACGGCCCGCGCCCGTGCGCCCGGCCCAGATGGAGGCGAAGAGACCGGCGGCGCCAGCCCCCACCACCGCGATGTCGGTCTCGTGCTGCACGTTCAAGTATTGCGCTTCTGGCCGCGCTTGGCCCGCGGGGTCCTCGCGACCACATACACCACGTAGTTCTCGTCCATCGGCTCGCCGGGCTCGTGCGGGCGGACGTACAGGTTGCCCTCGCTGTCCACCGCGTCGCCCATCCGCGTATAGACGTCGACCGAGGGGAAGCCCGCGTCGGAGGCGGCATCGCGCAGTTCGGGGATCGACCAGAGGCGCCAGTGGTAGACGAAGGCGTCGGGATGCCGCGTCACGCGACCGGAAGGCGTACGCACGGTGAAGCTGAGAGTGTCGGTGACGAGGTTGGTGAGCGGATCGGCCTCGACTTGACGCCAGACATAGTCGACACGCGATCCGGAGGGGGTTTGCAGGCGTCGGCGGAGGCGCATGGGGGTCATCGCGTCGCGCCCGCCGTAGAGATCGGCGAGGACAATGCCCCCCGGTCGGAGGCACGTCCGAGCGTGGCGGAGGTAGGCGAGGAGGTCGGCCCGGGTGTGAAAGTAGCCGAGAGGGAAGTTGGTGGCGGCGATGACATCGGCCTTGAGCTGGCATCGGCGAACGTCGGCGCGGACGGTTCGCACGCCCGGAGCGGCGGCGCGGCGCAGGGCGTCGGGGTCGAGGTCCACCGCGATGGCGCGTCCGCCGGGGACGGCGCGGGGCCAGCAGCGAGCGAGAGCGCCCGACCCGCTGAAGTCCTCGCGGAGGACGCGGGGCGACGAGCCGTGGGCGGCATGGGCGAAGCGTGCGAGCCTCGGGGCGTCGGTGACGCAGAGTTCGTAGAGGGCGTAGCGGTCCATCAGGCCATGCGGATCCACTTGACGAGGGTGATGAAGTTCGGGGGCTTGCCGTACATGAGGATGCCGATGCGGAAGATCTTGGCGGCGGCCCAGGCGAAGACGACAACGGTGACCATGCCCAGAGCGATGGTCGCGGGGATCTGCCAGAAGGGCACGGGCTCAGTCCCCGAGATGCGAAGAACCATGATGAACGGGCTGATGGGCGGGAGGAAGGAGCAGACCTGCGCGAAGACGGAGTTGGGGTTCTGGATGATCGGGAACCAGAGCATCATGGGGATGACGAGCACGATCATCAGGGGGCCGAGGAGCGACTGGGCCTCACGGACATCGGAGACGGCCGACCCGATCGCGGCGAAGAGGCAGGCGATGCACCCGAAGGCGATGATGAAGTAGATGCCCAGGTAGAGCAGGTTGAGCGGGTCGATCAGGCTCATGCGGTTGAAGGCGCTCAGGCCGATCAACCCCGCGCCGGCGTAGAAGCCCAGCAGAAGCAGCCCGACGGCGGCCTGCCCGAGAATCTTGCCGACCAGCACCTGCATGGGGCTGACCGCGGAGAGGATGACCTCCATCACGCGGCTGGACTTTTCCTCGATCGTCGAGGTAAGGAGGTACTGCCCGCTGGTGAAGACGGCGATCCACAGGAGGAACATGAACGCGCCCGGGAGGAGCATCTTCAGGGCTTCGCTCGTCTTGACGTCACCCTTCTCCGTGACGGACTTGGTGTCGGTCTTCGGGGCGGCCATCAGCCCGCGGATCTTCTCGGCGTCGAGCCCGTTGGAGGCGAGCCGAGCGTCGACCACGGCCCGGCGGGCGGCGTTCTGGATGATCCCCACCCACTGCACGGCGAGCTTCGGCTGGTGCAGGATCTGCAGGTCCGAGGGCTTCTCGCCCTCGGCGGGAGTGACGGCCTCCTTCGGGATCACCACCAGCGCCAGACGCTGATCCGGGCTCTCGGGCTTGCCCTCGCCCGTCAGAATCTGGGCACGTTCGGCGGCCTCGTCGGCGTCGGACGGCAGCACCCGCACGCTCACCTGGGCCGAGCCGAGCACCATGCTCTCGGCCATCTTCATGCCCTGCTCGGCCTGCTTGGAATCCGCGAGCGGGCTGCCGTCGCGGCCGAGCTGATCTCGCATCTCGCCCCGGACGGCCTCGGGGGCCATGTACTTCTCGAATGACCGGATCGCCTGTCCCGAACGATCGATGATCGCGACGTGCCCCTCGACCTTGGGGGCGGCCTCGCGGAGCAGCAGGGGCATGATCGTCAGCACCACGCCCATCAGCACCGGCGGCAGGATCACCCCGATGATGAAGCCCTTGGTTGCGACGGTGGCGATGAACTCACGCAGCGCGACGTGGAAAGTCTTGAACATGGATCAGTTCCCCCCCTCTTCCTTCTCGCCGCGAAGGGCTGCCTCGTTGCCGCCCACGAGCTGGATGAAGATGTCCTCGAGGCTCGGACGCCTCAGTTCGAGCCGACGAACGGCGATCGTCTGGGCGACCTGGGTCATCGCGGCCTTAGCCCGGTCGACCGATTGCAGCTTGAGCTCGATGCTCTTGGCACCGACGACGACGTTCGCCACGCCGGGGATCGACCGCAGCGGGGTGACGTCCACCTGCGCGAGCGGGGCGGCGGGCTCGACGTCCAGCAGGCTCGGGTCGTACCGCGACCACACGTCGTCGAGCGTGTTATCGAGCACCTTGTTGCCCTTGTGGATCATGAACAGGCGATCGCAGAGCTGCTCGGCCTCGAACATCGCGTGCGTCGAGAAGATCAGGGTCCGCCCCTCGCCCCGCTGCTCGTCGATCAGTTCTCGCAGCAGCTTGCGGTTGACCGGGTCGAGCCCGCTGAAGGGCTCGTCGAGGATGATCAGGTCGGGCTTGTGGATCACCGCAGCGATGAACTGCACCTTCTGCTGCATGCCCTTGGAGAGCTCTTCGCACTTCTTGCGGTAGGTATCCGCCAGGCCGACGCGTCCGAGCCAGTCCTTGACGGTCTTGTCGAGCGGGCCCGAGTCCATCCCCTTGAGCTTGCCCATGTAGTTGAGGAACGAGCCCACCTTCATCTTGCGGTAGACGCCGCGTTCCTCGGGGAGGTATCCGATGCGGTCCTTGGATTCGACGGCGGAGGGGCGGCCGAGTACGGTGAGGTCGCCGCGGTCCGGAAAGATGATCGCCATGATCATCCGGATCGTGGTCGTCTTGCCGGCACCGTTGGGCCCGATGAACCCGCAGACACACCCCTCGGGAATGTCAAGGTCCAGGTTGCGGACCGCGGTTTTGGGGCCGAATGTCTTGGTGACCCCCCGGATCTCGATCGCGTTGCCCACGAGCACCTCCGTCGCCTGCCCGCCGATCCGAGCGACTCGGGCTCCCGCGGGCGGCTGATGGTACCACCGACAACGGGATCGGTTTCGGGCGTGTACTGTTGCCCTTCATGGCCGACGCGATCGGACAGCTCCGGATCCCCGCAAACGTGCTCGCGAAGCTCGACGAGCTCGCGGAGCAGCACGCCGCCCTGGCTGCAAAGCTGGAGGACCCGGCGGTGCTGGGCGATCACCGGAAGGTCCGGGAGCTGTCGATTCGCAAAGCCGCCCTTGACCCGGCGGTGGGCAGTTACCGGCAGTTCCGCAGGCTCTTGCGGGACATCGAGGATCTGGAGGCATCGCTCGGCCCCGGGGGGGACCCGGACCTGGCCGCCCTGGCCCGTGAGGAGTTGCCCGCCCTGCGAGCCTCGGCGGCGGAGCAATACCGCCTGACGGCGTCGCACCTGGTGCAGGCCGACGACAACCGGATCGGTTCGGTGATTCTCGAAGTCCGCGCGGGCACGGGGGGCGACGAAGCGTGCCTCTGGGCGGCGGACCTGCTGGGCATGTACCAGAAGTACGCCGGGCTGCGCGGGTGGGCCTTCGAAGTGCTCGATGTGGTCCCCGAGTCGAGCGCGGGAGGCATCCGCTCGGCGACGGTGAACATCAAGGGCGGGGGCGTGTGGAACGAGCTGGCCTTCGAGGCCGGGGTGCATTCCGTCAAGCGAGTGCCGGCAACGGAGGCGCAAGGGCGGATTCACACGAGCACCGCGACGGTGGCCGTGCTGCCCGAGCCGGAAGAGGTCGACGTCAAGATCGACTGGGCGAGCGACGTCGAGGAGTTCGCGACGCGGGCGCAGGGCCCGGGCGGGCAGAACGTCAACAAAGTCGAGACAGCCTGGCAGATCCACCACAAACCCACCGGGATCATCATCAAGATGATGGAGGCCAAGAGCCAGCAGCAGAACCGCGAACGGGCCCGGCGGCTGCTGCTGACGCGGCTCTACGAGTTTGAACGGCAGCGGCAGCACGCGGAACGTTCGGCGGCCCGCAAGAGCCAGATCCGCGGGGGCGACCGCAGCGACAAGATCCGCACCTACCGCTGGAAGGAAGGCATCGTCGCGGACGAACGCCTCCCGGGCGAGTACAGGCTTCAGGATTTCCTCAGCGGGAACCTCGCGAAGATCATGCAGGACCTGATGGAGCAGGACACGGCGCGGCGGCTGGCGGAACTCTGATCGCGGCGGGCGATACGATCGGCGATGCCCACGCTGCTGTGCGTTCCCATCACGGTGCACGACGAGGACCAGGCCGCCACCGACGCCCGGAGCGCGAAGGAGGGCGGCGCCGATCTGGTCGAGTTTCGCATTGATGAGCTTTTCTCGGGCGATCTGGAGGCGCCGGCCGGCGGCCCTCATCCCGCGGTGCTCGCGATCGAGAGGCTCGTCGCGGGCAGCCCACTGCCGTGCATCGTCACCTGCCGATCGAGCGCGGAAGGGGGTGCCTACGACGGCGACGACGACGCCCGCGTCTCGCTCTACGAACGTCTCGGCACACGCGAGCCCGGGAAGGCCCCGACTTACCTCGATATCGAGCTGGCGGCGTACGCCCGATCGGCGAACCTCAAGCAGAAGGTGAATCTGGCGGTGCGTCACGCCGGGCAGCAGCGCGATGTCGGTCCCTCGCTGATCCTGTCGATGCACGACTTCACCGGCAGGCCGAACGATCTGACGCGGCGCGTGCTGGCGATGCAGAGCGAGCCGGCGTGCGCGGTGGCGAAGGTCGCGATCAAGGCCCGCTCGCTGCGTGACAACCTCGAACTGTTCGAAATGCTGCGCGCTCGTTCGACCCCGATGATCGCGCTGGGCATGGGCGAGTTCGGGCTTTTGTCGCGGGTGCTGGCGCCCAAGTTTGGCGGGTTTCTCACGTTCGCGTCGCTCCGCCCCGCGGCGGCGACCGCGCCGGGGCAGCCCACCGCCGCCGAACTGCTCGGGCTCTACCGATTCCGATCGATCGGGGCCCGTACAAAGGTCTACGGCATCATCGGGTGGCCCGTGACGCAATCCAAGAGCCCTCTGCTTCACAACGCGGCGTTTGGCGAGATGGGGCACGACGGGGTCTACCTGCCGCTGCCGATCCCGACGCCCGAGGGTGGCACCACGGACGACGCGTACCTGCTCTTCAAGGC
>ERZ761602.8338-NODE-8338-length-10486-cov-3.145240_pt1 | contig 10486 bp, 9 predicted proteins | sample MGYA00512165_ERZ761602 | MGnify/ENA primary metagenome ERZ761602 (study PRJEB28899, sample SAMN02445085) | bioreactor sludge metagenome | biome: EBPR sludge; isolation source: Thorneside wastewater treatment plant | place: Australia: Brisbane, Thorneside...
GCGAGGCGAATCTCGGCAGCCCGTTCGACTCGCAGCTCCGACACGAGGTCGACGTGGATCTGACGAGCGTGCGCTACCCCGAGGCGGGGGTGATGCTCCACCTCGCGAAGTCGGCCTCGGTCGCGGTCGTGTACCGCGGCGAGACCAAGCTCGATCTCCAGCTCTCGGGCAAGATCGACGCGACCCTCAACGCCGGGTTTCGCGTCCCCATCAGGTACACCCTGCGCGCCCACACCGTGCAAGCGTTCTTGCCGCAGCAGGTGGTGGTCGGCACGAGCTGGCGCCCGATCGACGATCTCAAGGTGAACGCCGACCTGACCTGGGTCGACTGGAGCGCGTACGAGAACCCGACCGCGTACACGTACGCCAAGCTCGAGGCCGACGTGCCGCCCGAGCTGGGCCTCGAGCTCCCGGGTGTCCTCTTGCCGGTCAAGGTGCGTGATCCGGGGTTCGCCGATCGCATCGTGCCCCGCGTGGGCGTCGAGTGGTACGTGCCCGACATCACCGATCCGGATGGCGAGGTCATCGTGCGGGTGCCGCTCCGCGCTGGCTACGTGTACGAGCACACCCCGATCCCCGAGCAGTCGGGGATCACCAACTTCGTCGACGCCGATCGCCACACCCCGTCGTTCGGTGCCGGCGTCGAGGTCGCGCCGCTCGGTCTCTCGCTCGACCTCCACGGCGCGGTGTCGATCCTGCCCCGCCAGCTCACGATCAAGAACCTGCCCACCGACCTCGTCGGCGACTACGAGCAAGAGGGCCAGATGGTGAACGTCGGGGCGACGGTGAAGGGGGTGTTCCGATGAGGCGGGCCCGCGCCCTCGCCGCCGGCGCCGCTCTCTCGATCGGGTGTGCCACGCTCGCCGATGGCGAGGCCGGGCTCGACAACCCGCCGTCCGCGCGCGCGGGCCCGTTCCGGCTGTTTCGTATCGGCGAGATCGGCCAGGAGCGAGCCGCGCCCTACGTCATGGACGAGCAAGACCTGGGGCTGCGCGACGCCTCGGTGATCGACGCCGACGGCGATCCGAAGACCCCGGGGGTCGAGGGCTACTTCGCCGCCGTCGCAGAGGGCGCCCCGCCGGGGAGCCCGCCGTCGAGCATCTTGCGGGTCCTCGCCGCCGACGGGCGAAGCTTCTTCCGCACCTACGAGCCGGTCCTCACCGCCGAGCGCGCCTGGGAGGCGGGCACGATCGGGGCGCCGAGCGCGATGCTCCTCGGTCGCACCCGGCGCCTCTACTACGCCGGCGGGGCGGGGGTCGGCCGGGCCGAGAGCACCGATGGCGCGCCGTTCGCGGCCGGGGATGCGCCCGTTCTCGACGCGGCGGCCGTGCCCTGGGCCGACGGGCCCCCCCGCAGTCCCGGTGTGGCCCGGTTGCCAGATGACAGGTTTGTCATGTTCTTCGAGGCCGACCAGGGCGGGCGGCAGGTGATCGGCTACGCCGAGAGCGCCGACGGCTTGAATTGGACGGCCGACGCGGGCGGCCCGGTGATCGCGCCCGGCCCCCCCGGGGCGCTCGACGAGCGGTTCGTCGGATCACCCCAGCCGGTGGTGGCGACCTCTGCGCAAGGCCGGACCGTCCTCTACGTCTACTACGCGGCGCGAGGGGCGGACGACAAGCAGCTCATCGCGATGGCGGCCTCGTTCCTCGACGGCGACATCGAGCTCGTCCGCAGCGACTCGGCCATGTTCACCCCCACGTCGCGCGTCGACCCTCGTGAGCCGTCGGTGGTGCGCTTCGAGACGTTCACGTTCCTGTACGTCTCGCAGCTCCGGGGGCCGGGGCAGACCGACGTCGTCACGGCCGCGGGCGTCGCGCCCGGGAACCCTTCGCTCCCGCCAGCCCAATGACAGTATGGTGATCCTGTACGCGATCTTCGCCGTGCAGACGCTCGCCTGCCTCGTTGGTTGGCGAGTCGAGTCGGCCCGGGCCAAGGCTTGGCAGCTCGATCCCGACAAGCGCGTGCCCAAGTCGGTGAAGCGCTTCTACGCCGTCGGTGACGGCCCCTGGGTCGTCCTCGGGACGAGCCACGAGACGAGCTTCGAGAAGGTGACCGCCAGCCCCGAGGTGCATGCCGAGGGCTTTTCGCTGCGCGACGACCATGGGACGGTCGTCCAGGTCCCGAAGGGTACGAAGGTCACGATCCGGGCGCTCGACGGGGCGCGGCGCACGCCGCTCGACGCCATCACGTCGGGCGGCGCGGTGAAGCCGCGCTTCACCTTCGAGGTGCCGCCCGACCTGGCGCTCTATACGTTCAACCCCGATGCCAAGCGTGCCATCGGGCCTTACCGGGGCGGGGTCGCGGCGATCCTACGAGCGGACAAGCCGCTCTTCTTGGCGGGAGAGCCGAGCGCCTTGATCGGCACATTGCTCCCCGGCTGTTGGCTGGTCGTCCTGTTCCTCTTCGTGGCAGGCGGCGCGGCGGCGACCGCGCTCGGCGCGACCGCGGTCGGCTGGGTTGCGGCGGGCCTGGCCACGTTTCTGCTCCTTGCCGGCTGGGGTGCGCTACCGGAGCGGCCTCCGGCGTAGGGAGCTGGCGTCTTCGGACGATCCCGTCGCGCTGCCGGCGTTGCGGTCTGCGGTGCGTGCTCACGTACAGGAAGTACGCGCTCCTCGCCCGCGGCTTGGCATCGCTCGGTCTCGTCCGAAGTCCACCAGCTTCCTAGCTCCGTGGCCTTGCAGGGATCGGCACGCCGAGTATCGTCATCCCGACCATGCTCACCCGTCTCAAGGTCGCCGGCTTCAAGAACCTGGCGAGCGTCGACGTCCGCTTCGGTCCCTTCACCTGCATCATGGGTGAAAATGGCGTGGGGAAGTCGAACCTTTTCGACGCGATCGCGTTTCTTGGTGCGCTCGCAGACAAGCCTCTGACCGAAGCGGCCACCGCTGTTCGCGGGTCTGAGGGGCGGCTTGGCGATGTCAGGTCGCTGTTCCAGAGCGCGGGCGGAAACAGGGCAAGTGAGATGTCCTTCGTCGCGGAAATGATCATCCCCAAGCACGGGGAGGACGACCTGGGCTCCTCGGCCGAAGCATCGATGACTTTCCTGCGGTACGAGCTCAATCTGCGGCGCCGCGACGAAGCCTCGTCGTTAGGGCCCCTGGAAGTAACGCTCGAGAAGATGGAGCACATCAACAAGACTGGTGCGGCGCACGAGCTTGGCTTCCCGCATGGCCCCGCCTGGCGGGATTCCGTGATCGATGGCAGGCGGACCGTCCCCTATATCGAGACCGTCTCGGAGGACCGCGGCGCGGTGATCATGACGCGCGCCGACAGCGAAGGGGGAAGGAGTGGCGGCGGTCCTCGTCGACTCCTTGCTGCGAACATGCCTCGCACCGTTCTTTCGACGGCAAACAACGCCGCGGAACATCGGACTCTCGTCCTCGCGAGGAGAGAGATGATGGGGTGGACGCAGTTTCAACTTGAGCCCTCGGCACTCCGCGCTCCCGATCCGTTCAACGCTCCACGAAGGATCGCATCCAACGGCGCACACATGCCGGCATCGCTTTACGCTCTGGCTCAGGACGCGAAGCGCCGTGGAAGAGCCCCCGAGGATGTCTATCAGAGCGTGGCGAATCGCCTCGCCGAGCTCTTCGAGCACGTACGAGGTCTTCGCGTCGACGTGGATGAAAAGCGCGAGCTCTTCTCGATCGTGATGACCGACCTGCAGCATTCGGAGCACCCCGCGAGCTCGCTCTCCGATGGGACGTTACGCTTTCTCGCGCTGGCGATCCTCGAGGCGAGCTCTCACGGGCCCAGTCTATTGTGCCTCGAGGAGCCCGAGAACGGCATCCACCCTGAGCGGATCGAACCGATGATTCAACTGCTCCAAGATCTGGCAGTAGATGTCGAGGAACCGGCTGGGCCGGACAATCCGATGCGACAGGTCATCGTCAACACGCACTCCCCGGTGGTCGTCAACTGCGTGCCGGCTGACACACTCGTGATAGCCGAGGCCCGAGAGCGTACGAGGGATGGAAGAAGGGAGCGCCCGTTGACTCTCGGAGGCGCTCCGGGGGCCTGGCGCAGCGGCGATGCGAGCGCGCAACCGTCGATGGTGCCACTCCTTGCCTACCTGGCGCCGACGGGAATGCGTCCTTCGAGGGGCAGACGAGCCGCGACCCCGACTCGTAGACCGTGATGACGTGAAGCAGCTCGGGTTGTTCTCGTTGCTGTCCGGCGAGGAGACGTGATCGCCGCGCTGCTAGCCGAACTCGGACGGCGGAGATCCACAGCGCCGATATGACGAAGTCGCCTCTGCGGCAGGGGCTCACCGCTACGTTGCAGTTGTGCCCATCCGAATGACCGAGGCCTGGTTGCTGTTCGACGAACCTGCCCTCCGTGCCGCCGCCAGCCGACCCTCGGGGAAGGAACCGTTGTCGCTTCCCAGGCTCCTTCAACTCGAGAACGTCTCCGATCCCAAGAACACGCTCCTGCGCGCGCTCAAGGTCGCGAACGGCGCGACCGGTCGGCGGGCACGGCGGTTCGACGCGACCCGTGCGGTCCACCGCTTGGCGGACTTGGTCGACGATTGGAGCCCGCTTCGTCAGCTCTCCGCCTTTCGACGCTGCGAGAGCGACACGCGCGGCGCCCTTGCCGCGCTAGGGTGCGACGTCACGGGTTCGTGACGCTTCCCTCCACGTTGAACTCAAAGTTGATCCAACGGCCCTTGGCAGCCATCGCGACTGAGGTTCGAATGTCGAACGACTTCTCGCACCACACAGAGGGACCATGACACTGCTTCGCTTTCGTCTCGGGCTACCGGCGCTCGTCGCGCTCGGTGCTTGTGCGACCGAGTCGGCCGAAAACGACGCCGACCTCTCCGAAGAGACGAGCCAGGCGGCGAGCCCGATCGTGAATGGCCAGATCGACACGGGACACCCGGGGGTCGTGGCGCTCACGTACTTGGGTGAAGCGTTCTGCTCGGGCACCCTCGTGACCCCGACCGTCGTCGTGTCGGCCGCGCACTGCATCCACCCGTCGACCGGCCTCGATCCGGGCACGCTGGCGCAGATCTACTTCGGCACCGATACCTCGCAGGGGGGCACGTTCATCGACGTCGTCGAGGCGCAGTACAAGCCCGACTGGTACCTCGACGACCCCGAGGGTGACGACGACGTCGCCGTCCTCCGCCTCGCCGAGCCGGCTCCGGTCGCACCGATCCAGATGGCCGACCTCCCGCCGCCCGGCACGCCGCTCGTCTTGGTGGGGTTCGGGATCACGTCGGCGGGGGGCAGCGGCAGCGGCGTCAAGCGCGTCGGCACCGGCACGGTGGGCGAAATCTACGGCGAGGTGTTCGCCTTGAACGCGGCGCCGTCCATCACTTGCAACGGCGACTCGGGCGGCACCGCGCTCTGGAACGACGGTGGCGTCGAGAAGCTCGTCGGCATCCACACCCGGAGCGACTGCGACGCCTGGTCGCTCGACGAGCGCGTCGACGTGCACCTCGCCGAGTTCATCCAGCCGTTCATCGACGCGGGCGGGTCGTGCGGGCCCGACGGTGCGTGCGCGTCGGGCTGCGGGATGCCCGACCCCGACTGTCCGTGCGCGGGTGATGGCTTCTGCACCGGCGCGTGCACCACCCCAGGGGCCGATCCCGACTGCGACCCCGCGTGCGGCGACGACGGCGTCTGCGCGGCCAACTGCCCCGTCCCCGACCCCGACTGCAGCGAGTGCCAGGCCGATGGCATCTGCGATCCGGCCTGCGCCGCCGATCCCGACTGCTCGTCGAGCAGCAGCAGTGGGTCGGGCGGCAACCCCCCCATCGCATCGGACGACGATGATGGCGACGATGGTGACGATGACCCGTCGGAGCCCATCCGCATCGGTGGCTGCAGCGTAGGCTCGTCGCCCGTTCCCGGAGGCGGCTCGCTCGGGGTCTTGCTCGCGCTCGGGCTCGGCCTTCGCCGCCGCCGGCGTCGCTGAGCCGTCAGCCGCTCATCGCCGCCAGGCGTCGCTCGAGCTCCTTGTGATCGCGCTTGTAGGTCGCGGCGAGATCCGCGGCCATGGGATCGGGGAAGATGTCCTCGTGGCCGTCGACGACGCCGTCCAGGATGCCGCGAGCGACGGCGTCGGGGCTCGTCTTCGGCATGTCGAACGAGCGGACCATGTCGGTGTCGATCGCGCCGGGGAGGGCCGCGTGCACCGCGATACCCTTCTTTCCCAGGTCGCTGCGCAGCGCCTGCGTCATCGAGAAGGCCGCCGCCTTGGACGCCGAGTAGGCGCCGAGCGCCGGCATGTTCGCCATCGAGACGACCGAGAGGACGTTCACGATCGCCGCGGGCCCGCGCGACGCGGCCCGCTCGAGCGCCGGCAAGAAGGCCTTGGTCGCCGCCAGGGTGCCGAACAGATTGGTCGAGAAGTCGGCGGCGATCGCGTCGTCGGAGCTCGTCAACACGCCGTATGAAGCGAGGAGGCCCGCGTTGTTCACGAGCAGCGTCACGTCGGCGGCGGCATCGGCCGCGGCCGCGAGCGACTTGGTGTCGGTGATGTCGACCGAGAGCGGGATGCCCCGCTCGGGGTCGCGCGCCACCAGGGCAGCGAGCTTCGCCTTGTCGCGCGCTCCCGCGTAGACCCGACGAGCGCCCATCTCCAGGCTCGCCACCGCGAGCGAGAGCCCGAGGCCGCGGTTGGCCCCCGTTACCAGCACCACTGCGTCTTTGATCTTCATGCCGTTCACCTCGAGCGCCACTTTGCGGCGCGTGCTCGCTCTCGACCAGACCGGGCGCGCGCAAGTGACCCTTGCAAAGAGATCAACAATCGAACAGAACCAGAGCGATGGATCTCTTCGCCAAGATGGCGACCTTCGTCCGCGTGGTCGACGGCAAGAGCCTCTCGGCGGCCGCGCGGGCGCAACGGATGAGCCTGCCTGCGATCAGCCGCCAGCTCCAGGCGCTCGAGGCCGAGCTGGGCGCCCGGCTCGTCATTCGCTCGACGCGCAAGCTGCACGTCACCGACGCGGGGCGCCGGTGGTACGAGCAGTGCGTCCGCATCCTGCGAGACGTGGAGGCGGCGCGTGACTCGGTCCGGAGCACGACCGCCGTCCGCGGCACGCTCGTGGTCAGCGCGTCGCTCACGTTCGGCTCGGTCTTCATCGTGCCGCGGCTCACCAAGCTGAGCGAGAAGCATCCGCAGCTCGTCGTCGATCTTCGCCTCGAGGACAGGTTCGTCGACCTCGTGGGCGAGGGCGTCGACATGGCGATCCGCGCCGGCTCACCGCCTCCGGACAGCACCGCGTTCGTGGCGCAACCCATCTTCGCGACGAATCGCATCTGCGTGGCCGCGCCGCGGCTCCTCCGCAAGCACGGTGCCATCCGCGAGCCCGAGCAGCTCGCGGCGCGGCCCTGCCTGGTGCAGATCACGCCGGCGGGCTCGATCATCCGCTGGGCCCTCGCGCGTGGCGCCGAGACGCGCGCCGTCACGGTCTCGGGGCCGCTCCGCTCGAACGCGCCGATCGCCTTGCGCGACATGGCCCTCGATGGGGCAGGGGTCGCGTACCTGCCCGAGTGGCTCGTCGAAGACGACATCGCGTCCGGCCGTCTCAAGCGGGTTCTGCCGGCCTGGGCCTCGGCTCCGCTGCCCGCCTGGGCGATCTATCGGGCCGAGCTCAGGGGCGCGCCGCGCGTGCGTGCGTTCTTGGACGCGCTGCCATCACGCGCCCGTGAGCCGGCTCAGGGCCGCAAGCCCAACCGTTCCAGGGCCGCCTCGACGATGGGGTCGTCGTAGGGGCGCCCGCGCTCGGCGAGCGCACCGAGATCGGAGGGCGACAGGCGGTCGAGCACGTCGATGGCGGCGAGGCGGAGGCGACGGTCGCGGCTCGCGAGGAGCGCGCTTTCGGCGAGCTCGAGCGCCGCGCTCTCGTCGACGCGGGCCAAGAGGCGCAGCGCGCGCCCGCGCGCGTGGTCGGGAAGCCCGTCGTCGGCCACGACTCGGCCGAGCTCGTCCGCGCTCGGCGAGAGCGCTCCGAGAACGTAGCCCTCGATGTCCGTTACCCTGTCGCACCAATGGGCCGCCAGCGTGCGCTCGAGGCCCGAGGCCGGATCGCGCGTCGCGGTTCGACGGAGCCGGTAGCCCGATGCCGCCGGCATCGGGGGTGGCGCGCGCAGCGCGGAGACGAGCGGGAGCGGATCACCGGGGAGACCGCCGGCGTCGAGGACGCCGCGGTAGACCGCGCTGCCCTGGACCACCCGCGCCTGGAGCGGCGAGAACGAGCTGCCTCCGTAGGCGATGGGGAACATGACGTTCCCGACATCCGGGCAGTTCTGTGGGTTCATGCTCATGATGTTCGGGCACGTGACGGTGTCGCCGAGCGGATCGAACGCCGCCACCTGGATCTCGGTCGTGTGAAAGAGCCCCGCCATGTGGCCGATCTCGTGAGCGAGGATGCTCGCGTCGTAGTTGGCGTTCCCGGTCGGTGCGTACGCGACCCCGCTCCGCTCGGTGCCGTGCACCATCGGCGCGGCCGGGATCCCCCCCGCGATCCCCAGCGCGGAGACGAACGTGAAGTCGCCGACCACGAATAGGTTCACCGCGGGGGCGGGGCCGATGCCGGCGCTGGACGCGAACATCTGAGTGAGCTCGTCACCGGACTCGATGACGTCGTAGCTCGACGCGAGCGCGTGGAAGGCCACGTTGCCCGTCGTGAGGCCGATGCCCGGCTGCCAGTAGCCTGCGAAGATCTGGTTGATGATCCCCGCCATGTCGGCGGCGTCGACGCCCGAGCCGGGCGCGATGAGCACGTTCACGTCGACCACGCCGCCGTGGAATGCGCCGTCGCTCGTGCGGCGGACGAAGACGGAGCTGGCGGCCGACGTCGGCCCGTCGGCGCCGAGGCGGAGGCGCCAGTCGCCCTCCAGCACCGGCCACGCTTGGTCGAGATCGGACTGGGGGCTCGCCGCGGCGAGGGCGTGCTCGTTGATGAAGAAGGGGTACCCGGTGCCAGGGATTTCGAACATCGTGACGACGCCGGTCGAGTTGGGGGGGCGCAGCTGGGCGACCCCGATCGCGCCGTCGTCGGGCGTCTGCGAGAACGTGGTGAGACCGATGGCGCGATCCGGGATGGGGAAGGTGGTGGTGTCACCGATGTCGGCCGTCCCCAGATCGAGCTCTTGCAAGTGGACGAGCGGGCCCGCCCACGGGTCCTCGCCGCCGGCGCCGCTGCTGCTCGACGAGCCGTCCGCGGTCGACGCGACGCTGGAGCTCACGCTCGACGCGGTGGTACTGCTGGCATCACCGCCGGCGCCCGAGCCCGTCGTGCTCGCCGCCTTGGACGACGACGCGGATCCGCCGCCCGAGCCGGCGTCGTCGCTGCAGGCGGCGAGCGAGAGGACCGCGAGGGCGACGCCGCGGGAGCGGGTGAGCATGGTCACGGATCGTATAACGGATCGTCTACTGGCTGGCTTTCGAGAGCTCGACCAGCTTGTCGACCAGCTTCGGGTCGAACGTGCCCTGCTTGAGGCGGTCGATCGCCTTGATGAACACGGGCTTCCACGCGCTCTTGTCGTCTTCCGAGAGGCTGACGACCGTCATCTTCTCTTTCAGGCGCTCGAACGCGGCGTCGTCTTCGGCGCGGATCTTCTTTCGCAGCGAGCCCTGCATGACCTTGCCGGTGTCGTCGAGGACGGTGCGCAGATCGCCCGGAAGGGCGTCGAATCGCTTCTTGGACCACACCATGCCGCCGATGGCCATCACGGTGGACTCGGCGCTGATGTGGGTGAGGTGCGGCGTCCACTGCAAGGCCTCGGCGGCGAGTGAGGGCGCGCTGAGAACGTCGACGCCCCCGGCCCGAAGCGTCGGCAGGACCTCCATGGCGCTGAGCGGGACGATCGTGACGTTGGGGATGAGCTGGTAGACCGTGGGGCCGATCACGTCGTTGCGCCAGCTCAGCACCTTTTTCCCGGAGAGGTCGGAGGGCCGCTTGATGACCGCGCCCTTCGTCATCCCTCGGAGCTTGCCGAGATCGCCCCAGCCGATCCGGAACCCCTCCTTTTCGGCGCCCTTCTCGAGCTCGTCTTTCAGGGCGTCGCGGGCGCGATCGAGCGCCTCCCAATTCCGAAAGAGGCCGGGTAGCTGCAGAGCGAGGATGGGCTTGTGGGCTTTGCCCAAGCCGACCGCGCTGACGGCGCACGCGTCGAGCTGCCCCGAGCGCACCTTGCCGACCATGGTCCCGTCGTCGCCCTGCTGCCCATTGTAGAAGACGCGGAGCTCGAGCTTGCCGTTGCTCTTTTTCTTCACCGCCTCTTCCCAGACCGCGAACGTGCGGCCCCACGTGCTCTGCTTGGGCGCCAAGGTGCCGACGGTGACGACCTCGGCCGCGCGGGCCGGTGCGGGGGCGAGCACCCAGACGACGAAGCACAGGCAAGCGATGACGCGCGCAACGGTCATGGGAGCTCCGGCGTGAGGCGGTGCAGGCCACCGCCCGATACGAAGTAGATCTCGGACTCGTCTTTCCTCACCCACATGTCGACCACGGTGACGACGCCGTCGACGG
>ERZ761602.8340-NODE-8340-length-10484-cov-5.033081_pt1 | contig 10484 bp, 12 predicted proteins | sample MGYA00512165_ERZ761602 | MGnify/ENA primary metagenome ERZ761602 (study PRJEB28899, sample SAMN02445085) | bioreactor sludge metagenome | biome: EBPR sludge; isolation source: Thorneside wastewater treatment plant | place: Australia: Brisbane, Thorneside...
GCCGCTGGGACATCTACGGCCACCTCCTGCTCCGGATCCGGGACCGCCACAAGCGGGACTACTGCTTCGCGCCGACTGCCGAGGAGGTCGTCACCGAGGTCGCCCGGCGCGAGCTCCGCAGCTACCGCCAGCTGCCGGTGAACTACTACCAGATCAACACCAAGTTCCGCGACGAGATCCGGCCGCGCTTCGGCGTCATGCGGGCCCGTGAATTCATCATGAAGGACGCCTATTCCTTCCACCTCGACCAGGCCTCGCTGGACGAGACCTATGCCGCGATGGCCGAGGCCTATTCCAGGATCTTCACCCGGCTCGGCCTCCGCTTCCGCAAGGTCGACGCCCATGGCGGCGAGATCGGCGGCTCGAAGTCCCAGGAGTTCCACGTGCTCGCGGAGTCGGGCGAGGACTGCATCGCCTGGTGCGAGGGCGACAGCTTCGCGGCCAACGTGGAGATGGCCCCCGCCGCGCCGCCTGCCACGCCGCGACCGGCGCCTGCCCGCGAACTCCAGCGCGTCGCGACCCCGGGCGCCCGGACCATCGACGAGGTCGCAGGCTTCCTCAAGGTGGATGCCCGGGACTGCGTCAAGACCCTGGTCGTGGACGGCGCGGACGGCGGCCTCGTCGCACTCCTCCTGCGTGGCGATCACGAACTGAATCCCGTGAAGGCCGAGCGCGTCCCCGGCGTCGCCCGCCCGCTCAAGCTCGCGACCCCGGAGCGGGTGCTGGCGGCGGCCGGCGCCCCGGTTGGCGCGATCGGGCCCGTCGGCCTGCCACTGACCGTGGTGGCGGACCATGCCGTGCTGGTGCTTGCGGACTTCGTCTGTGGCGCGAATGCGGCAGAAACGCACCTGACGGGCGTGAACTTCGGGCGCGACCTGCCCGTGCCGGCGGCCTTCGACCTGCGCAACGTCGAGAATGGCGACCCGAGCCCGGGCGGCGGTGGCCCGCTCACCCTCGCCCGCGGCATCGAGGTGGGTCACATCTTCCAGCTCGGCGACAAGTACAGCCGGTCGATGGGTGCCGTCGTCCTGGACCAGGAGGGCAAGGAACGCATCATGACCATGGGTTGCTATGGCATCGGCGTGTCGCGCATCGTCGGCGCCGCCATCGAGCAGAACCACGACGCCGCCGGCATCCTGTGGCCGGAGCCCATGAGCCCCTTCGACGTGATCCTGGTGGAGATCAACCCGAAAAAGGCCGACGCCGTCACGGCGGCAACCCGGGTGCTGTACCAGGATCTCACCGCGGCCGGCTTCGAGGTGCTCTTCGACGACCGGGATGCGCGTCCCGGCGTGAAGTTCGCCGACGCCGACCTCATCGGTATTCCCCACCGGCTGGTGGTGGGCGAGCGCGGTGTCCGGGATGGCAAGGCCGAATACCGGCACCGCAGGGACGGCAACGAGGAACAGGTGAGCCTCACCGATGTGCCCGACTTCCTCCGCGCACGGCGCGAGTTCCCCCGGCAGGGTTAGCCGCTTCGCCCGCGTTGCCTGCCTGGCCGTGCTCACGGCGCTCGCGGTCCTGCCGGCTCCGGCGCCAGCCGCCAGCGCCCGGCCCGATCCGGAGCTGCGACGGCTGCTCAAGGCCGCCCTCGACGAACCGCTCACCTTTGCCGACCGGTTCGAGGCCGAGGTCTGGCTCACGGACATGGCCGGGCGGCTCGGATCTCGGGTACCGGACCCCGCAGAGCGGCTGGAAATCCTGACGACGGTGCACCGGGAGGCCACCCGCGCGGGCCTGCCACCGGAGATGGTCCTCGCCGTGATCGACGTGGAGAGCGGCTTCCAGCGCTACGCGGTGTCGCGGGCGAATGCCCAGGGACTGATGCAGGTCATGCGTTTCTGGCTCGCGGAGCTGGACATGCCAGGCTACGCGCTGCTCGACATCCAGGCCAACGTGCGGATGGGCTGCACGATCCTGCGCTACTACTACGACAAGGAGCGGGGCAACTGGACACGGGCGCTCGCCCGCTACAACGGCAGCCTCGGCAGCCGGGCCTACCCGGACAAGGTGTTCGAGCGCCTGCGAACCCGCTGGTTCCGCCAGTAGCCTCAGGCCGTCCGGAAGTCATGGATGCCCGCGTGGCTGGCAGCGTCCTCCGCCAGCTCGACGAGTTCATCCACCCGGGCGCGCGGCGGCCCCTGCCGCAGCCAGTCCGCGAGGGTCGCGAGGGCGGCCTCTTCACCAGTGGCGAGTACTTCCACCCGGCCGTCCGGCAGGTTGCGGGCGTAGCCGCGCAGGCCGAGCTGCTCGGCCTGCCGCGCGGTGCTCGCCCGGAAGAACACGCCCTGGACCTTGCCGCTCACGAACCAGCGGCGGGCACCCGCGGTCACTGCGTGGCCTGCTCCCGCAGTGACCGGCTGCGCAGCAGGGCGGCAATGGCCGTCTCCTTCGCGTCCAGCGCCAGGCGGCGAGCGTCCCAGTAGACCCGCTGCTGCAGCTGACCCTCGGCCTCGGCCAGCTGCTGCTCGGCGGAAGCGAGACCCGCGGCATCGAAGGTCGCGGCACCGGCTTCCCGGGCGGCGGCAATGGCCTGGCGGGCATCGCTCATCTCCTGCACGGGAGGTGCGGTGGCACAGCCGGCCAGCAGAAGGACTGCCAGGAGGGTCCGGGGCAGGGAACTCGCAACGCTCATGCGCGCCACGCTAGCCAGCGGGCTGCCGACGGTCAAGCACCGCCCGCGGCGGCAGGTAAGATGGGCGCCTTCCCGGGACCGGCCAGGCCAATGAGCGACATCCTCGTGCTGTATTACTCCCGCCACGGCTCCGTGGCCAACCTGGCGGCGCAGGTCTGCCGGGGCATCAACACGGTGCCCGGCGCCAGCGCCCGGTTGCGCACCGTACCACCAGTGACCGCAGCGACCGGGCCCCGCCTGCCGGACGTGCCCGCCGATGGGCCACCCTACGCCACCACGGCGGACCTCGGCGAGTGCACCGGACTCGTGCTCGGCAGTCCGACGCGTTTTGGCAACATGGCGGCTCCCCTCAAGCACTTCCTCGACGGGACCGGCACCGACTGGCTGGCCGGCACGCTCACCGGCAAGCCGGCCGGGGTGTTCACGTCGACCAGTTCCCTGCACGGCGGCCAGGAGAGCACCCTGCTCTCCATGGCCCTGCCACTGCTCCACCACGGGATGGTGCTCGTCGGGGTGCCCTACCGGGAGCAGGCACTGTCCGACACCCGGGGCGGCGGCTCGCCCTACGGCGCGTCCCACTTCGCGCCGTCGCCGGAGGCCACCGAACCGAGCGCCGACGAGGCACGCATCGCCCAGCACCTGGGGCGTCGGGTCGCCGAAGTGGCGCTCCGGCTCGCCGGCTGGAACCGTTGAACGCCCGGCAGCTCACCCAGGCCGGCCTGCTGGTGCTGAGCACCTGGCTCGTCGTCGCGCCACCCGCCGGCGCGGCCGCGGGCACGGGCGCGCGCCTCGCCATCGGACTGGCCTGCGCCCTGCCGCTGCTGTTGCTGGTGGCCGCGGGACTCCGGCGGGTCCGCCAGTGGGGCGCCTGGGTGGCCATCGTCCTGGTGCCCTACTTCGCCCTCAGCACCGGGGCCATGCTCGTGGCACCGGCGACGCGGTTCGAGGGGGCGGCCTTCGCCACCCTGGTGGCCGTCGTCCTGTTCGCAGGCATCGCAACAGGCCGCGCCCGCGGCTAGGCCGGCTGCCTCACAGTCCGAGCACGGCGCGCACGAAGGGAATCGTGAGGGGCCGGCGGGCCGCGAGGGATTCGCGATCCAGCGTGTCCAGCAGGGCGAAGAGGCTGGCTGCCCCGCGGGGCGCCCGGTGCAGCAGGTAGCGGGCCGTGTCCTCCGGCAGCTCCAGGCCCCGGAAACGCGCCCGGAGGGTGAGTGCGGCGAGACGCCCACCGTCGTCCAGCGGGCGCAGGCGATGGACACTGCCCGAGGCGAGCCGGGACCGCAGATCCGCCAGCCCGAAGCCCGTGTCCGCAGGGGGCCCCGCCGCGGCGATGATGAGCCGGCCCCCCACTGCCCGCAATTGCTCGTAGAGGCCGAACAGGGCCCGCTCGGCGTCCGCGTTCCCCGCCATCCGCTCGATGTCGTCGAGCGCCACGAGGTCCAGGTCACCCAGGCCTTCCAGCAGGGCTGCGGGGGGGGCCGTGCCGGCGGCGAGGAGCCCGGCGAGCGGCAGGTACGCCGGGCGCCCTGCCCCGTCACCCGCGGCGGCGACGGCGGCCTGCAGCAGGTGGGTCCGGCCCGATTCACCGGCACCCCAGAGCCACACGGGTGGACCCGGGACACGGTCCGCGGCCGCGCGCAGCTCGTGCACCACGAACTCGTTGCCGTCCGGGACGAAGTTGCTGAACAGCGCGTGGTCGGCGAGGCGGACCTCGAGGGGCAGCTGGCGCATCACGGCGCGCGGCCGCCCTGCGCGGCCTTGCCCGACCAGCGGACGACATAGTCGAGGCCGCTCACGATCGACGTCACGAGCACCGCCGCCCCGGCGACGGTCAGGAACGCCCCCGGTGGCAGCCCGAAGGCCTGGCTCGCGATCACGCCGCAGAGGTAGACGAGCTGGGCACCCGTGTTGAGCTTGCTGACGCGACTCGGCGAGGGTTCCACCGGGGCCACCAGCAGCTGGTAGCTGAGGCCGCCAGTGACGATGACCACATCCCGGATGATGACCACTGCCGCCAGCCACGCGGGGACGAGCCCGAGCCAGGCGAGCGTGAGGAACGTGGACACGAGCAGCAGCTTGTCCGCGAGGGGGTCCAGCAGGCCGCCCAGCCGGCTGCGCCAGTTGAATCGCTTGGCGAGGTAGCCATCGAGGCCATCGGACGCCCCGGCCACCGCCACGAGCAGCAACGCGACCGCGAAGCGGCCGCCAACGAGAGCCGTGACGATCGGCCACACCAGCAGGATGCGTAGCACGCAGATGAGATTCGGGATCTGTGCCACCCGGAGGAGCGGCTGGGGTGAGCGTGCCTCGGGCACCGCGGTCACGGCTCCCGGGCAGCGACCGGGCCGGTGTCCGGAACGACCCGGTACAGGAGTTCGCCGGCGCCGCCGGCACCGACCGGTTCGAGCAGGCGCCGGAGCGCGAACGCTGCATTGAGCCGCGCGACGTCGCCGCGCACCTCGAGGCCGTAGACCAGCGCGCCGTCCTCGATCCCGCGCAACTCGGCGGAGCGGATCAGGCCCACGCTGCGCAGGTACGCCTGCAGTCTCCCGTAGGTCTCGAAGTCGGTGACCCCGGTGATGCGGACCAGGAGGGGCCCGCCTTCGGCGGCGATGCCGGCGAGGCGGTCGGCCAGGCGGTCGGCGAGCCCGTGGGCGCCCTCGGCGAGGTCACCGGTCCATTGCTGCCGCTCATCGCCCCGCGTCAGGGTCCACTGCCACAGGCCGGCCCCGCCCGTGGGGGCGGGCCGGCCTTCCAGCGTGGCATCGGCGGCCTGGGCCGGCGGACCGAAGGCGACGGGCAGGCCCCGGATCGCGGCCACGGTCTCGAAGGCCTGGCGCAGGGAGACGGCCCCGGCCGTGGGCGCTGCCGGGTCCGCGGGGGCGGGTTCCGGGGGCAGGACCACGAGGGTGAGGGGCCGGTCGTCCGCCCAGACCGGCAGCCGGGCCGCATCGAGTCCGCGCAGCAGGGCCGCCGGCTCGAAGCTCACCCGCAACTGGCCGCCGGGCGCCGGCTGGTACTGCCGGACCAGTGTGGCGGGAGCACCGACGGCCCGCCGCCGCGCTGGATCGGCACCGGCATCGCGGCGACCCGTGACCTTGACGAGCACCTGGTCCAGGGCGAGCGCAAACGCGCCATCGAGTGCCGGGCCGCTCAGGCCCGCCGCCGGCACCTGGGCGACATAAAGGTCGGGGACGACGGCGGCCGGGAGCGGCTGCCAGGCCAGCAGCCATGCGAGAAGCGGAAGCAGGGTTGCCTTGGACGCCGCGCGGGTCATTTCCTTATTATAGCCACCCCGCCCCGGGCCGAGCTCATGACCGCGAAACAGTCCCTCACCTACAAGGATGCCGGCGTCGATATCGATGCCGGCGACGAGCTCGTCGAGCGCATCAAGCCGCTCGCCCGGGCCACAGAGCGCCCCGGCGTGCTCGGCGGCATCGGCGGCTTCGGCGGGCTGTTCGAGATCGACCTTGCGCGCTGGCCCCGGCCGGTGCTCGTGTCCGGCACCGACGGCGTCGGCACCAAGCTGAAGCTGGCCATCGAGCTCGGCCGCTACGACACCATCGGCATCGATCTCGTGGCCATGTGCGCCAACGACGTGGTGGTCCAGGGCGCCGAGCCCCTGTTCTTCCTCGACTACTACGCCTCCGGCCGGCTCTCGGTGGAGACGGCGGCCGCCGTGATCCGCGGGATCGCCACGGGCTGCCAGCAGGCTGGCGCCGCGCTCCTCGGCGGCGAGACGGCCGAACTGCCCGGCCTCTACACGGGCGACGACTTCGACCTGGCCGGATTCTGCGTCGGCATCGTGAACCGGGACCAGCTGATCGACGGCACGACCATCCGCCCGGGCGACGTCGTGCTGGGGCTCGGTTCCTCGGGCCCGCATTCCAATGGCTACTCCCTGATCCGGCGGGTGCTGGCAGTGAGCCGCACCCCGCTCGACACGCCCTGGGAGGGCACCACGCTCGGCGCCGCCCTGCTCGCCCCCACCCGCATCTACGTCCGGCCGCTCCTCGCCCTCATGGCCGAGGTTCCCGTGCGGGGCCTCGCCCACATCACTGGCGGCGGGCTCGCCGACAACCTGGTGCGGGTCCTGCCGGGCGACGTGAACGCCATCATCCGGCGGCCAGCCTGGCAGCGCCCCGCGCTCTTCGACTGGCTGCAGGCGACCGGCAACATCCCCGAGGACGACCTGCTGCGCACCTTCAACTGCGGCATCGGCATGACGGTCATCGTGCGACGGGCGGATGCGGAGCGGGCCCGCGCCAGCCTCGTGCAGGCGGGCGAGGTGGTCACCGAGCTCGGCGAGATCACCGCCGGCACGGGCCAGGTGGAACTGCGCGGGTGACCCAGCGGCCCCGCGCCGTCGTCCTGGTCTCCGGGGACGGCAGCAACCTCCAGGCGATCATCGACGCGAACCGCCACGGCGCCCTCGATCTCGTGATCGCCGGCGTACTGAGCGACCGGCCGGGCGCGCGCGCCCTCGAGCGGGCCCGGCTCGCCGGGATTCCCGCCGAGGCCATCGACTACGCCACTGCGCCGGACCGGGCCACGTTCGCCGCCCGCCTCGCGGCCCGCATCGATGGTCTCTGCCCCGACATCGTCATCCTCGCCGGCTTCATGCGCATCCTGCCGGATACCCTCGTGGCCGCCTACGCGGGCCACATGCTGAACGTGCACCCGTCACTGCTGCCGAAATACCCGGGCCTGCACACCTACCGCCGCGCCCTCGCGGCCGGCGAGCAGGAACATGGCTCGACGGTCCACTTCGTGATCCCGGAACTGGACGCGGGCCCGGGCATCATCCAGTTCCGGGTGCCGGTGCGACCGGCCGACACGGAGGACAGCCTGCGCGAACGCGTCCAGGCCGGCGAGCACCTCATCTACCCCCGGGCCATCGCCTGGCTGGCCGCCGGCCGCGTGATGCTCCGGGACGGCGCCACCTGGCTCGACGGGGAACGCCTCGCGGCCCCCGTGGTGGTAGACGGCGAGCGGACGTCGAGCGCAGCCTGACCGCTGCCGGCAGGCCGCCCATGGACGAGCGCAGCAGCGGCTACGTCACCGACCTCGGCTACACCGCCCGGTACCACCCGGAGCTGAACCCCCTGCGCGCCGGCTTCGCCTTCCTGCGGGCGGGCCTCGCCCCGCCGCCGCCCGTCGCGACAGCCTGCGAGCTGGGTTTCGGGCAGGGCGTAAGCCTCGTGGTCCATGCGGCGGCGAGCCCGGTGCGCTGGTGGGGGAACGACCTCTTGCCCGAGCACCTGCGCTTCGCGGCCTCCCTGAACGCCGCGGCCGGCGGTCCCGCGACGCTCGCGGAAGCCACCTTCGCCGAGTACGCCCGCGCGCCGGGCCTGCCGGCCTTCGACTTCATCGCCGTCCACGGCGTCCTGTCCTGGGTCTCGGCGGAGAACCGCCGGGTGATCGCAGGCTTCCTGCGGGACCACCTGGCCCCGGGTGGCGTGGTCTACACGGGCTACAACGCCCTGCCGGGCTGGAACGACCTGGTGCCCCTGCGCCAGCTGCTGGTCGCCCACGCGGCACGGGCCGGCAGCGGCCCGACCACGGACCGCATGGAGACCGCGCTGGACTTCGCGGCGCGGGCGCTCGAGGCCGGATCGGCCACCCGTCCGGAGGTGGCGGCCCGGTTCGCCCGGCTCCGTCGGGAAGACCGCCGCTACCTGGCCCACGAATACTTCAACCGGGACTGGCAGCCGCTGGCCTTCACGGAGGTCGCGGAACTCATGGCGGGCGCCGGCCTCGTGCCCGCCTGCTCCGCCACCCTGGCCGACTACCTGCCGGAACTCGGGCTGACCGCCGCCCAGCGCCAGCTGCTCGCCGACACCGGCGACGTGCCGCTGCGGGAGACCCTGCGGGACTTCCTCACCGGCGCGCCATTCCGCCGGGACTACTGGGTGCGGGAGCCGCGGCGGCTGGACCGGCCGGCGCAGGACGCCGCCTGGCGCGACCAGCGTGTGGTGCTGCTGACGCCCGTCGCCCGGCTGCCGGACCGGGTGAGCGGCCCGGCGGGCGAGCTGCGGCTGGACGGTCCGGCGTTCAAGGCCGTGACCACCCTGCTCGACGGAATGGCACCCCGGACTATTGCGGAACTCGAACAGCACCTGGCGCCCGCAGCCGACGACCTCGGGCCCATCACCGACACGGTGTTCACACTGGTGGCACTGGGGCACGTGGCCCCGGCCCAGTCACCGGAGGCCGTGGGCGAGGTCGGTGGACGGGTGGCGGCGCTGAATCGCTGGCTGGACGCCCGCGTCGCCGGTAACGAGCAGATCGAAGTGCGGGCGAATGCGGTGACCGGGGGTGGTGCCTGAACTCGTCGAGGCGTCAGGCGCTGTCCCGCACCGCGCCTGGCACTGACGCGGCAGCGCCGGGATTGCCCACCACCAGCGGCACGCTGTCCAGCACCCAGCCGCCCTGCTCGCGGCGGGCCGGGCTCGGGATGGCGAAGGCGGTGCGGCCCCGGCGACGGTTCACCTCGGCGGTATCGATGCGCCAGCCCCGGTCTTCCCAGGCCTTGAGCTTGTCCCGGTAGCTGCCGATGGTGATGTCGGCTGGCGTGAAGAATTCCTTCGTGCGGCTGAGGGGCGTCATCTCCGGACGCACGTCGAGCAGCACGTCCCGGTCCTGGAAGGCCACGACCTGGTTGCGGCCCATCATCCGCTCGTCCTCGGACGGGTCGAGCAGGAAATTGCGCAGGTTGACGAGGTACAGGCTCGTCCGGCCCTCGTCGATGGGCGTCTCGAACAGGTACTGGTGGATGCTGATCTTGTCGGTCGGATGGATGAGCGTCCACACCTGGGCGACCCCGTGGTGGCCCGTGCCACCGCGGATCACCGCATCGACCGTCCGGCCCGAGGCCTCCCGCATCTTGGGGTCGGCGAGCGGCGGCGCCCGGCGGCTGCTGAAGTGGCCGCTGATCCATTCGGTGTTGACGATCTCGTAGTCCTCGACGGCGATGCGGATGTCGTCCCGGTTGCCCGAGTAGCCGTGAGTCGGGTGGACGAATTCGTTGTGCGCACCGTCCAGGCCATTCTCGATCGAGCGCTGGTAATCGATGTCCCACTCGAAGTACTGGATCGTGGCGCGCCAGCCCGGGTCGGGCGCATCACCCCGGTATTCCTCGATGGCCATGATCGGGCAGCGCTCGCCCTCCGGCAGGTCGCCAAGGAAGGCGAACACCAGGCCATACTTTTCCTGCACCGGATAGGCATCCACACGGGCCCGGCCGGGGATCCTCGCCGCCTTGCCGAGGGACGGGATGGCGGTGCAGCGGCCGTCCCCGGCGAAACGCCAGCCGTGGTAGGGGCACTGCACCTCCCCGTCCCGCACCTTGCCATCGGCCAGGGACGCGCCCCGGTGGATGCAGGTGTTGGCCAGGCAATGGGCCTGGCCGGCGTCGTCGCGCCAGAGCACGAAATCCTGGCCCAGCATGCGGCGGCGCACCGGGGCCGTGGTGAGGTCGGCGCTGCGGCCGGCGGGATACCAGAAGTTGATGAACATGGATGCAGCCTCGCAGGCCGTTGGTGTGCTCAGTCTGCCACCGGACCGGCCGGTACGCCACGGATCACCCGGGCAAGGCAGGGGTGGAGCACGGCCGCCGTGTTCACCTGCTCCACATTGAGGCCGAGGGCTGCGGAGAGGCTCTCCTGCAGCAGGTGTGGAAACGTGCGGCGATCGTCGATGAAGTCCTGCGCCACGGTGGAGGCGCCGACGAAGAAGATCCTGTAGCTGCCGTCATCGCCGTAGTCGACGGGCTTGGTGGTCCGGAAGCCCTTGCCGTCGGTGGTCAGCCGCTGGGGACCGGAGATGCCGGGCAGGTTGTCGCCGACGA
>ERZ761602.8341-NODE-8341-length-10483-cov-6.088799_pt1 | contig 10483 bp, 6 predicted proteins | sample MGYA00512165_ERZ761602 | MGnify/ENA primary metagenome ERZ761602 (study PRJEB28899, sample SAMN02445085) | bioreactor sludge metagenome | biome: EBPR sludge; isolation source: Thorneside wastewater treatment plant | place: Australia: Brisbane, Thorneside...
TTTTGAAGGGTCACCCAATTCTGCTACAGCATTTTGGAATTGTTCAACATTTTCAACAACCCTGAAATCTGGAATTTTCAATCCCCGCCATTGAAGAAACTCGTAAAGCCGGCTTTTATTATTTGCGATCTCCAGCGAAGCAGTAGATGAAACAAGCAATTTTGTCCCTGCCAGTTCAAACTCTTTTATATGCTGTGATAGTGGTATTAGTTCTTTCGTCACCAACGGCATCAGGACATGAATGTTTTTTTTCCTGCAAATGGAAAGAACTGTATCCGTAAAATCAGACTTACCCGCTGCCGGGATGCTAACAAAATCATTTGCCAGGTATTTGCCTGTCGCATCAGGATCAGCATCGGCACATATAACATGAACGCTTTTATCTTGCTGAAGACATTTTAAAATACCTGCAGCACCGGGTGCGCCGGCACCTGACATCAAAACATTGATTAATTCTCTGCTCACTTGCTAAAAGTAAATAATATCCGGGATGAATCAGCTTAATTAACCACTGCTTCCGGGCCATATATTTGATTCATGAACTTTAGAGACGGCGATGGAATAAAAGCCCCCAATCCCAATTGGCTCCATTTCTCATCCACGGATTTAATCGTTTCATTATCTGCAACAATAACATTGGGCCAATCCCTTTGAAAATTGTCAAACTCTTTTGTCTTTCTGGTTCCGTCAAGCCCCATACAAGCGGTGTAGGGCAATTGCGCCGATTTGTATAAATAAAAGTCACGTTTAGGATCAAGGTTATTACAAAAACGCCATAAGGCCGTAGCCAGATCATTGGCATCAACAGTATGTTCTACATATAAGACCATCTTGATACCTTTTAATTCTTTCAAATTACACAATTGCTCATGTAATTCTTTGATATGGCCAGGCCTGTTTTTTTCTACGGATACAATCAAACAAGGTATTTGCTTCTTCAAAAGTGCAGTATTTACCGACTTAATCTCGGAAAAAACTGATTCCAGGAAACCATCCGGCAACTGTTCTGAAGTTGAAGCAGATTGATAATTATCATCTGTTTCTTCAATCATTTTTGCGGTTCCGTCAATACACATTTTACCTCCAAATCCCATTTTACTGCAGCTATGATCCAAAACATCCATTGGACCGGTAGAGAAATATATATCTGTAGCAGGGTTTAGGTTTTGGAAAACATATTTTGCTAGCGATTCATAGTCCTGTATCCGTACCTTTTCGTCAGCCAGTACCAAAATTTTATTAAACATCATCTGACCTGCACCCCACATGGCATTCATTACCTTTTGCCCCTGCCCCGCATATTCTTTATTGATTTTTGTAATAACAAGGTTGTGAAAAACACCTTCTACCGGCATGTCCATATCCATAATTTCGGGCACCATTGTCATTTTGATAGGCGCCAGGAAGATCCGCTCAGTGGCTTTGCCTAACCAGGCATCCTCCTGGGGAGGGATTCCTACAATGGTAGCAGGGTAAAAAGGACTTTTCTTATGGGTTATGGCAGTGATATGAAACTTTGGATACCAGTCTGCCAGTGAATAATAACCAGTATGATCGCCAAAAGGCCCTTCCCAGATCAGTTCATCAGTTGGATCAACATAACCTTCAATAATAAAATCTGCATCTGCAGGAACTTCAATATCAGGCTGGCTTATACATTTAACTAATTCCACTTTCTTCTTCCTTAAAAAACCAGCCAGCATATATTCATCCACATTTTCCGGTAATGGCGCTGTGGCAGAATAGGCGTAAACCGGGTCTCCTCCTAATGCTACGGCTACCGGCATTTTCTTATTCAGCTTTTTGTACTCCGAAAAATGTTTCGCAGATACTTTGTGTTTATGCCAGTGCATACCTGTAAGTCTTGGGCCGAACACCTGCATACGGTACATACCCACATTACGGCTATTTGTATTTGGGTCTTTAGTATGAATAACTGGCAGTGTTACAAAAGGTCCTCCATCCTTAGGCCAACAGGTAATTACCGGAAGTTTTGTAATATCCGGGTTTCCCATTATCACCTCCTGGCATTCGCCTCGTCCACTCTTTACTTTAGGCATCCAACTGGCAAACTGTCCTAATTTTGGCAGCATTTTCAACTTATCCAGAATCCCTTCTTTGGGAGCAGCCAGCATCTTGAACAGCTCCTCAATTTCCCTTGCCACATCATCCAAATGGTTTACACCAAGCGCCATACACATCCGCTTTTCACTTCCGTATGCATTCATCAACACAGGAAAATCATACCCTGTATTTTCAAACAACAAAGCCTTACCGCCGCCACCCGATTTGCTGATTCTGTCGGTAACCTCTGCAATTTCTAATTTTGGATTTACATAAGTCTGTATACGGACCAACTCTCCTGCTTTTTCGAGGGCTTCAATGAATTGCTGCTGATTCTTCCAGGCCATATATTGTTTTAAAAGTGCGAAGTTACAACACCACCCCTGAGTATTTGTTCAGAAACAAACTATTCTTGCTATCAAACAACCCGTTTATCAAATTTGTAGTGATAGCCTGTTTGATTTCCTTATTTTAGTCATTCATAAACAATAAACAAATGATGCGATCAAAGTATTTTCTTCTGGCCCTGGTATCAGGCGCCCTTCTTTTCGTTTCTTGTAAAACCTCTTCTAAAAAAGAAGACAGTAAGCCAGATGTGCTGGCGGCTAATCTTGATACTACAATAAACCCTGCCGATGACTTTTTTATGTATGCCAATGGAGGGTGGATAAAAAAGAACCCTATACCAGGCGATCAATCGTCCTGGGGGATTGGCAACCTGGTAATAGAAGAAAACCTGAAACGACTCAGGGAAATTTCTGAAAAAGCTGAAAAAGCAAAAGCAGTAAAAGGAACACCTGAACAAAAAATTGGAGATTTCTGGACTACTGCTATGGACAGCGCAAAAATTGAAGCGGATGGATTAAAACCACTTAAGCCTTTTCTGGATAAAATAAACGCCATCACTGATATAAAATCACTTGTCAACACTGTAGCAGATTTAAAGAAAGCAGGATCATCTACCTTGTTTAGTGATTTTGTAACGCAGGATGACAAAAACAGTGAGATAATGACTTATAAACTCTGGCAAGGTGGAATTGGGTTGCCGGAAAGGGAATATTATTTCAAAACAGACAGCACAACAGTAAATATTCGCAACGCATATGTAAAATATATTACTGATATACTGACGATGTCTGGTGAAGATGCTGTAGCAGCACAAATCGCAGCCAAGAATATTTTGGCACTTGAAACCAAACTGGCACAAGCCAGCCGGAAATTAGAAGATCTGCGGGATCCCTATAAAAACTATAATAAAATGGCTGTAACGGACCTGGGTAAAATGAACGCATCTGTTGACTGGTCTTCATACCTGTCTGTTACCGGGATAAAAAATCTTGATTCAGTTATTGTGGGCCAGCCAGAATTTTTTAAAGCCCTTGACAATGCGTTAAAAACAGTACCGCTGGCGGACTGGAAGAGTTATGTAAAATTCAACCTGATTACTGACTTTGCGGGAGCATTGCCCGATCAATATGGGATTGCTGCTTTCAATTTCAGCAAACTGTTTAGCGGTGCCAAAGAAAGAAAACCAAGATGGAAGAGAGTCATTTCAAGCGAAGAAAGTGTAATGGGTGAAATGCTCGGGCAACTATATGTAAAAGAATTTTTTAATGAAAAAGCTAAAAAAAGGTATGAAGACCTGGTAGAAGCTATCCGGGATGCGTTAAAAGAACGTATTGGCAAACTGACCTGGATGAGTGATAGTACCAAGCAAAAGGCGTATGTAAAACTTGCGGCTATCAAGAAAAAAGTAGGTTACCCGGACAAATGGAAAGATTTCAGTAGTATGGAAATTGGCAGGGAAAGTTATGTGCAAAACCTGGTGAATGCCAATAATTGGTGGCATAATTATGAGATCAACAAACTGGGCAAACCAGTTGACCGGGATGAATGGGGCATGTATCCACAAACCTATAATGCCTATTATAATCCTTCCAATAACGAGATTGTATTACCAGCCGGAATTTTTACTGTGCCAGGGTACAGGGATGAAGAATTAGACGATGCCACTGTGTATGGCTATGCAGGAGCTTCCACTATCGGTCATGAGATAACACATGGTTTTGATGATGAAGGCCGCCAGTTTGATGCAAAGGGCAACCTTGTCAGTTGGTGGACTACCAAAGATGAAGAAGAGTTCAAAAAAAGAGCCGAGGTAATGATCCAACAGTTTAATGAATATGAACCGGTAAAAGACTATCATATCAATGGTAAAGCAACCCTTGGCGAAAACATTGCCGACCTGGGTGGTATTTTATTAGGCATTGAGGCTTTTAAAAAAACCAAGCAATACCAGGAAAACAAAACACTGGGTGGCCTCACTCCTATGCAACGATATTTTTGCGGCTATGCTTTGGGCTGGCTGGGCCATACCCGTGAAGAAAACTTGAAAAATCAATTACTGACAGATGTACATTCCCCGGCAAAATACCGGGTCAACGGTCCCTTTGTGGATGTAGATGAATTTTACACTGCTTTTAATATAAAAGAAAGTTCAAAAATGTACAGGCCGGACACCGCCAGGGTGAGAATCTGGTAAATAACAGCCTTTTAATAGAAAACTCCGGTGCAAACCGGAGTTTTCTATTTCTGGTATATTCCTGTATAATTTATTCCCAATCCGGGCATTCCTGAATACCCGATCTTGCCAAAATCATAGGTAATACCGGTTGCAAGGTCTTCTTCCAACAAAAGCGGACCGTCCATATCAACATGATCAATAAAAGGAAGCAGGTGGGCAATGGCTGCAGCACCTACAGTGGATTCGTTCATACAACCAATCATCACCTTCATATCCAATTCCCTTGCCTTTTGAATCATTCGGCGGGCAGGTGTTATCCCGCTGCATTTCGTAAGCTTAATATTAATGCCGTGAAAATGGTCTTTACATTTTTCCACATCCTGCTCCAATACGCAGGCTTCATCAGCATATAATGGCAGTTCAGATTTTCTATACAGAACTTTCATTCCCTCCCAATCGTCCTTTGCCAATGGCTGCTCCACCAACTCTACTCCCAGTTCTTTCAACTGCGGGATAAGCTTTAATGCGGTTTCCAGGCTCCAGGCTGCGTTTGCATCCACTCTCAATTCAGCATTGGTGTTCTCCCTGAGAGCTCTTACAATAGCAATATCGTCTGCGGTACCCACTTTTATTTTATAGATTGGCCATGGTTTTTCTTTCATTTTGGCCAACATCTTATCAATAGTATCAATGCCAATAGTGTAATCGCAAACAGGGTTCTTCGAAATATCTCCACCCCACATTTCATACAATTGCTTTCCTTTTAATTTTCCGTACAAATCCCATGCGGCAATGTCCAAAGCGCAGACAAGAAAGTTATTTTGAGGAAACAGGTGGTGCAGGTAATGCCAATACCGCTCAGGATCAGTGAAAGCAAACTTCTCTACAAACTGCTTTTTTGACTCGAGGTCGGCGATCATTTTTTCTACCGGGATATTGTAATAGGCAATGGCACAGGCTTCGCCATATCCTTTTATACCCATATGATCCAGTTCGACAATAAGAGTTGGCTGATGTGTTTTTGTTCCTTTTGAAATTGTAAAAGGATGACGGAATTTGAGGCTGTAGGGCCAGTATTGCACTTTCATACAGACAAAGATAACTTATCCTCTTCCGCTGTTTTCAACATATCCTTTCAATTCATCATTGAATTCCTTTTGCTTAATAAGTTCCTCTAAAGGTATATGCATACGATATTGCCAGTAGTTTTTAGGGTTAGCCGGGTTATTTATGCGTTCCTCTTGAGGGTTCTCTCTCCTCAGGGTTTCACTCATACCCAGAATATCCTGTAACTGAAAGATACTCCACATAGCAGGCGAATAAAGGTGCTGCAATACAATAGCCCTGTTGATCCATGCTTCACAGAAATACGGAGCATCGCCCCACTGGCCCATCACATGATTATAGAACTGTTGTGTACGTTCCCTGTTTTCCTCCCACCATCCCCGAATGGTACTCATATCATGTGTTGATGGAGTTATAACAGATAGGTAAGGAGCATCATTGGGGTGAAAAAATTCTTTCTTTGGATCTTTCGGCATCCGCTGTATTTCCAAACTTAATATACCTAGCTGGCTCATTACATCAGGCACACAATGAGGAACCATACCAAGATCCTCACCACATACCAGCATATTCGTTGCTTCTTTTAAAGCAGGTAGCTTATGCATGGCTTCTTTGAACCAAAAGTCATCCTGTCTGCGGAAAAAATAGTTTATAGAAAGTTCTTTGAATTTTTCCTGTATATGCGGGATAAGGTGTCTGAATGAAGAGGTTTTCTCCATGGAAATACGGAAATGAAAATGCTCACCGGGTTTTTCCTCATCATCAAAAAGTATAACGTTTGAGATAAGATCATAAAGACCATCACGAATCCTGATATTCTCCGGTGATTCTTCAAGTGCTGCAAAATGCGACTCAACCTGTTTTTGAGTTTCAAACTTTAGTTCGAGGTCATACCCTCCAAAATCATTTGGAACGACATATTCCCCTTTCACTCTTTCAGCGAGGTCACCAAACACCTCTGTAAGCACTTCATCGGTGATAAAGGGACGGCAATACCGCTGATAATCGAACCATATTCCTTTTTCGCCAAACTCATTGATATGTACAGGCAAACAGGGAACAAATCGTCCCATTATACCCTGAACGGCATGGACCGGGATACTCCAAATCCTGAAGAATCCCAGAATATGATCAATACGGAAAGCATCAAAATAGTTGCTCATTTGTTCAAACCGCTTTCGCCACCAGGTAAATCCGTCCTCCTGCATCTTTTTCCAGTTGTAGGTTGGAAAACCCCAGTTTTGACCAACAGCAGTAAAATCATCAGGTGGTGCACCAGCCTGCCAGTTCATATTGTACAATTCCGGAGCTACCCATGCATCGCAACTATTCCGGGATATCCCAATTGGAATATCTCCTTTTAACACTATACCTTTTTTATGTGCATAGTCTGCCGCTTCTTTCAATTGAAGATGCAAATGGTATTGAACGAAAAGATAAAAACCAATTTCTTTATAAGAGGCTGACTTTGGGGAACAAAGTTTACTGATTTCCGATTTTTTATATACAGCGTTTGTTTTCCATTGCTCAAAGTTGGATGAACCATACTTGTCACGAAAAAAACAAAAGGCTGCAAATGACTCTAACCAGTATTCATTCTCTTTGTAAAACACTTTGAAGTCTTCAGATGCAAGACATTCCACACCCATGAAATTGTATAACTCCCGAAGCACAGAGAACTTATACTTCATCACTTCTTCATAATCCACAACTGAAAGGGTGTTTAGCTCCTCCTGTTTTTTCTTGAGAAGTTTCAACTGGCCTGCATATTCTTTTCCTGCGACTTTTTGCAAATTGATATAGATTGGGTGAAGTGCAAAAGCAGAAATAGCCCCGTAAGGATAGGAATCTAACCAGGTAAATGTTGACACAGTATTATTTACCGGCAACAACTGAATTAGTTTTAAGCCAGTTAGACGGGCCCAGTCAACAAGGAGTTTTATATCGTTGAATTCTCCTACACCAAAACCATTTTTGCTACGTAGACTAAATACAGGAATTGCTACACCTGATCCCTTCCATGTATTATTAGGTAATTGAACAAAGCCATCATGCAGAACTGTATATTTGCCTTTTGATGCGTCACTGTACAATAACCGGTTGTTACCTCCCTCGTATTGAACAAACTGCTTCTCTTTCACATTGTAAACGCCGAACTTGTAGGCTAAAGGAAAGCTGGCTTCAGACAAATCCAGCTTTACTGTCCACCAATTTCCTTCTCTTGCTAAAAGTGAAGGTTTATCAGTATTCCAATCTCCAAGCTTACTGCCATTACCGCAAAGGCAAACTGCTTCTCCTTTTTTTAACAACGGTGCTTTCACTCTAAAAATATGTGTTGCATGCTTGTCGGAGGAAGATTTGATTTTAGTTTCCGTAGACTTTAGCAACACTTTTTCAAATGGAGCAGTAAAAAATGCGTTCTCATATTCACCAGCATGATTCCAAGTATCAACAAAATGTACTTCAGTAATTTCTTTTCCGACTGCCTCTCCGGTCCTGTCATTACCCCATTCATTCAATAATTCACCTTCTTCATTCTTCAGCACATATTTGTATTGGAAACTTTTCTCAAAATTCTTTCGTTTTACATCCAGGCTTACCGTCCAGAATTCATCATTTAAATAAACAAGGGGAATGGCTTTGGTCATATCATTATTACCAAGCTCTTCAATATTACCTGTCAGCCAAAGGCTTTGGCCATACTTAGTATGAAATCGTAAATAAAACTGGAGTTTCATCGCAATCGTTCGTTAGTTCAGTAAAGATTCGATTTGTGTTTTAAGGACACATTACTACGAAAGTAGAAAAAACTGGCAAGGTTTGTACTTTTATTTGCCTTTTTTTGCCAAAATAGTCGGCGCAAATCCATGAATATTAATTACAAAAGCTGGAAAATGCTATTCCTTTTCTGCCTGGGACTTTTCCTGGGCACAGCTTTTTGCATGAAATGGATGGAGAAAGACCTGCTTCAGGACAACCGGTTGTTTACAGTCATAGGGCTTGAAATAACCTACCCTCAGGAAAAAGTATATACCATCCTTTCCGGCCTAGATAACAAAACAAGGACGATACTTCAATATCACCTGTACTTTGATTTTGTTTTTATGTCAGGAGTTTTCCCGGGTATTGCTGCTTTGTGTATGATGGCAAGATTTAAGTCAACCCATAGAAATTACCGAAAAATTCTGCTGGCAGCTGCAGTTTCCCAAATCGTTGCCTGGTTATGCGATATTATTGAAAACAATCTCCTGCTTTCATGGGTCGCAGACCCTGAAAAAATCAGGATGTTTGATGAATTTCATCTGATTGTTTGGGTCAAATGGATTCTGGCGATACTAGGATTTATCTTATCGATACCAGTCGTTTTCAAAACGAGAACCCGGTAAAATCTCATTTTTTGATTTAATCCCACGACCTTACTTTTGTGCAAAATTTGAATCCAATGGAGCAAACAAAAAAATACAAGGGTCTTTGGTGGCTTGTTTTTCTTGCCTCTACAGCAGCATTGCTTTTTGCTATTTATTCACACTGGGAATGGTTAACACTTATTCTCCCCTTTCAGACAACAGCTTTTGTAAAGGCCATGGATATAATGTAATTGCAGCCTAGAAAATATGCGGCCCGGTTTTAATCGGGCTTTTTTTTTGATGTGGCATATTACTTGTTGGAAAAATGCATTCTTCATACTAAAAAACGAACTACTATGAGAAAACTTTTATTGAACCTTGCGGCATTGCTTTTATTCGGATCTTCAATCAATTACTGTTCAGCGGCAGTGATTCCATCCACCATAAGCAGTACAAATCCCGACCCGGCCACAGTTAAGGCAGCCATTGAAAACTTTAAAAGCCTTCCCCGCAAAGAGAGAAAAGAAAGAGTCAAACTGGCAAAAAAAGAAATAAAAGCATTCAATGCGGCTAAGAAAGCAGGCAAAGAAGCTGATACAAATACACTGTTGCTGGTTATTTTGGCAATACTGCTTCCGCCATTGGCCGTATATCTTCATCAGGGTGAGATAAACAACAAATTCTGGATTAGCTTGCTGTTAACGCTTCTTTTTTGGCTTCCGGGTGTTATTTATGCCCTGATTGTCATTTTAGGCAACGGATAAAGTTCCCCGTATTTGTACAGAAAGCCTGTTTCATACGAGACAGGCTTTTTTTGTGAGGAACTGTTATGTATATTTAGCTACAACAAACCGTTAAACCAACAACAAAATGAAACTGTTTTACATTTCATTATTTGCTTTCCTTGTATCCTGCAACTCCAATAGCAAGCCCGGTGCAAATAATGATCCCGGCTCCATCAATGACAAGGATAGTAATACCGTTTCAGCGAATAAAACAAAGACCGAGAGTACTATAATACCCGGATCACCGCTGGCAGAAAAAATAAACACCATCCTTGGGTCAATGAATGAAAGTGCTGCCTGGCATGTATTAAATGATAAAGAAGCCAGGTGGATCAGCGGACAATTTGAGTATTTCATTGCTCCTAAAAGAAAAGACAATCCTGATTATCCCTATATAGCATCAGGTGATTTTGACGGAGATAAGCGGCCTGATCTTGCAGCTGTAGTTACTGACAGTACCCGGGTAAATTACCAACTTGTAATTATAAGTGACTTAGACAGCAGCAAAAAAATAAAGTATTGGAAAGAAGATATAATGGAAGATGCCGCCATTTCCACAGCACCCAAAGGTTATATAGAAGGAACATTAAATGAAAAAGTCAAGAAAGTGAAATTAGAATCGGAAGCAATTCATGTAGAGTATTTTGAAAAAGCTTCTTTTATTATTTACTGGGATGGTAAATCATTTAAACGTATAC
>ERZ761602.8345-NODE-8345-length-10477-cov-3.832374_pt1 | contig 10477 bp, 7 predicted proteins | sample MGYA00512165_ERZ761602 | MGnify/ENA primary metagenome ERZ761602 (study PRJEB28899, sample SAMN02445085) | bioreactor sludge metagenome | biome: EBPR sludge; isolation source: Thorneside wastewater treatment plant | place: Australia: Brisbane, Thorneside...
CTTGCCCTCCTCGGCGAACCACTCGATGAAGCTGGCGCCGTAGGCGACCTCGCCGCGCGATTCCGACAGCGGCTTGCCCTGCTCGGCGGTCATGATGATCGCCAGATCCTCCTGGTTCGCCATCATCAGCTCGAACCAGCGGCGCAGCAGCACGGCCCGCTCCTTGGCGAGCAGGCCGCGCCAGGCGGGGAGGGCGGCGTGCGCCGCCTCGATCGCCCGCCGCGTCTCGGCCGCCCCCATGTCGGGGACCTCGGCGATGAGCGCGCCCGTCGCCTTGTTGGCGACGGCGAACGCCCCGCCCTCGTCGGCTGTGACGAATGCCCCATCGACATAGGCGCGGCTTTTGAGAAGAGTGGGGTCGGAGAGTTTCATGGGCGGGGCTCCTTGGAGCCGGACTCTTAGCAGGCCGATCCCCGCCCATGGGATATGTAATTGCGCCCCGGGGGGCGCCCGTCGCGCGTGCCGCCGTCCCGCCCGGGACGATCTGCCAGGCGCGCGCCGTCGTCAGGCTGGAGAGATCGATGCGTGGAACCTACCGACTGTTCATCGGCGTCAGCGCCGCCGCCTTCATTGCCGCGGGGGTGATTTCGGTCGCCGACGTTCTGCCGCGCCATGCGGCGTCGGCCGAGGCGGCGGCTGCCGCGGGCGAGGCGGCCGGGACGACCGCCCCGACCGTGGCGGCGCCGGTCGCGGCCAAGAAGGACCATGTCGTCACCACCAAGTTCGGGGCGAGCCGCACCGATCCCTATTACTGGCTGAACGAGAAGGAAAACCCCGAGGTCATCGCCTATCTGGAGGCCGAGAACGCCTATGCCGAAGCCCAGCTCCTGCCGCTGAAGGACGTCCAGGAGGCGCTCTATGCGGAGCTGGAGCAGCGCGCCAACCTGCCCGACGAGGAAGTGCCCTACGCCAAGCACGGCTACTACTACCAGGAGCGCTACGAGGCCGGCGCCGACTATCCGGTGATCGCCCGCCGCGCCGGGGCGCCGGACGGGGCGGAGGAGATCGTCCTCAACGTCCCCGAGCTCGCCAAGGGCCACGAGCAGTATTTCCTGCGCGGCTGGGAGGTGAGCCCCGACAATGCGAAGGTCGCCTTCGCCGTCGACTTCAAGGGCGACCGCATCAACGAGATCTTCGTGCGCGACATCGCCACCGGCGCCGTCGTCTCGACCGGCATCAAGGACGCCTCGTCCGAAATCGTCTGGACGGCGGACGGTTCGGCGATCCTCTACGGCCGGGTCGACGAGACGGTGCGCACCAACCAGATCAAGCGCCATGTCCTGGGCGGCGATCCGGCCGCCGACACGGTGCTGGTCGAGGAGCCGGACGCGACCTTCGATCTGTCGATCGCCGCCTCGAAGTCGGGCGAGGTCGGCATCGTCACCGTCTATCACCTGCAGCGGACCGAGCTTCTGGCGGTCTCGCTGACCTCGCCCGACCCCAAGCCGGTCATGCTGATGCCGCGCACGCGCAACGTGCGCGCCTTCGCCGACCATTTCGACGGCACGTACTACATCCTCACCAATGACGGCGCGCCCGATCTCAGGATCATCGCGCTCGACGGCGCCAATCCCGATCTCGCCGCCGCGACCACCGTGGTCGCCGAGCGGCCCGGCCGCTACATCGAAGGCTTCGCGCTGTTCGACGGCGTGATCGCGGTCCAGGAAATCCACGACGCCACATCGACCGTGCGCCTCGTCGGCCGCGCCGACGGGGCGGAGCGCGCGGCGCTCGATTTCGGCCCGCTCGGCGTCGCGATGCTTGAACAGAACGAGGATGCGGCGCTGCCCTTCGTGCGGGTGAGCTTCGAAAGCGCGACGCTGCCGCCGGTGCTCTATCAGGTCGATCTGGCGACCGGCGCCCGGACCGAGCTGAAGAAGAACCCGGCCTGGACCTGGTACGATCCCACGTTCTACGAGGCGGCGCGCATCATGGCCCCGGCCAAGGACGGCCAGTCCGTGCCGGTCACGCTCATCTGGCGCAAGGACCAGAAGCGTCCCGGCGGCAACCCGACGCTGGTCTACGGCTACGGCGCCTACGGCTACTGGTCGGAGCCCGGCTTCTACCGCAATTTCGTCAGCCTCGCGGATCGCGGCTTCGTCATCGCCATCGCCCATATCCGCGGCGGCCGCGATCTGGGCGACGCCTGGTACCGGGGCGGCCGCATGGCGACCAAGATGAACACCTTCACCGACTTCATCGCGGCGAGCGAGGCGGTGGTCGCGGCCGGCCATGCCGACCCGAAGAAACTCTATGCGCTGGGCGGTTCGGCCGGCGGGCTGCTGATGGGGGCGGTGATCAACCTGCGGCCCGATCTCTATGACGGCGTGGTCGCGCAGGTGCCCTTCGTCGACGTGCTCACCACGATGCTGGACGACACCATCCCGCTGACCACCTTCGAGTACGAGGAGTGGGGCAATCCCAACATCCCCGAGCAGTACGAGTGGATGAAGGCCTACAGCCCCTACGACAACGTGGCGGCCAAGGCCTATCCGCCGCTGCTGGTGATGACCGGCTTCAACGACAGCCAGGTCGGCTATTTCGAGCCGGCCAAGTGGGTCGCCCGGCTGCGCGCGACCAAGACGGACCAGAACCAGCTGCTGTTCGTGACCAATATGGGGGCCGGCCATTCGGGCAATTCGGGCCGCACCGGGCCGGTCGCCGACCGGGCCATGGTCTATGCCTGGCTGCTCGACCGGGCGGCGCGTTAGCGCCGCCGGGGCGGGGGCGGCGGGGCAGGCGCCTCGCCGCACCGCACAAAATGCGTAGCGGAACTACGCGAGGGGCTTGAGTGCAGGCGCAGGCTTTGACAATCTGTCACGGCCAAGCGCTAGAAGACCATAGGCGCAACCGGGAGATCGTCATGAGCCAAGCCGTCCTGAAGGAAGAGCCGACCTACGCCCACCCGCAGGATCCCTGGGCGATTCCGCTCGACAAGATCGACGTGTCGCAGCCGGCGCTGTTCCGCGACGACGCCTTCTGGCCGTATTTCGAGCGGCTGCGCAAGGAAGACCCGGTGCACTGGTGCGCCGAGAGCCGCTTCGGTCCCTACTGGTCGGTGACCAAGTTCAAGGACATCATGGCGGTCGACACCAACCACAAGCAGTTCTCGTCCGACTGGACCTATGGCGGCATCACGATCCGCGATCCCGATCCGACCGACGATCTGCGGCTGCCCATGTTCATCGCCATGGACCCGCCCAAGCACGACGCCCAGCGCAAGGTCGTCAGCCCGATCGTCGCGCCCGACAATCTGGCGAAGCTGGAAGGCCTGATCCGCCAGCGTGTCGGCGACATCTTCGACAACCTGCCGCGCAACGAGGTCTTCAACTGGGTCGATCTCGTCTCGATCGAGCTGACGACGCAGATGCTGGCGACGCTGTTCGACTTCCCCTGGGAAGATCGCCGCAAGCTGACCCGCTGGTCGGACGTGGCGACGGCGGAAGAGGATTCGGGCGTCATCGAATCGAAGGAAGCCCGCATCGCCGAGCTGTTCGAGTGCGCCGATTACTTCACCAATCTGTGGAACGAGCGCGTCAACAACCCGAATCCGGGCGGCGACCTCATCTCGATGCTGGCGCACGGCGAATCGACCCGCAACATGGACCGCATGGAGTTCCTCGGAAATCTCCTGCTGCTCATCGTCGGCGGCAACGACACGACGCGCAACTCGATGACCGGCGGCCTCTACACGCTGTCGCAGAACCCCGACCAGTGGGCGAAGCTGAAGGCCGACCCCGGCCTCGTCGAGAACGCGGTGTCGGAAATCATCCGCTGGCAGACCCCGCTCGCCCACATGCGCCGCACGGCGGTGGAGGACGTCGTCCTCGGCGGCAAGCAGATCAAGAAGGGCGACAAGGTCGTCATGTGGTACGTCTCGGGCAACCGCGACAGCGAGGTGATCCCGGACGCCGACAAATTCATCGTCGACCGCAAGAACGCGCGCCACCACCTCTCGTTCGGCTTCGGCATCCATCGCTGCGTCGGCAACCGCCTCGCCGAGATGCAGCTGCGCATCGTCTGGGAGACGATCCTGAACCGCAAGCTCGACCTGGAAGTGATGGGCGAGCCGACCCGCGTGTTCTCCAGCTTCGTGAAGGGCTACGACCACCTGCCGGTGCGCATCAACGCCTGACCGGCGGCGCACGGAAAATCTGCGGGGCGGCGGACCAGATGTCCGCCGCCCCGTTCTCTTTCGGGCCTGGCCGTCAGCGCACCGCCTCCGGCACCAGCATGGTGCGATGCCTGAAGGCGGCGCGGATCGCGGCGTCGCTCATCGGCAGGCGGATATAGGCGCCCGCGCGCCACAGCGCGATCTGGTCGCGCGCCGTGCTCGAGCCCAGCCAGCCGTCCTGGCCGCCGAACAGCACCACCCAGTTCTCGTCCGGATCGGCGAGGTCGGCGAGGAAGCGCGCCGAGGCGCCGAAATCGGCGGCGGTGCGGCGGCGCAGCAGCCCGTGCGCCGCCTTGGCCGCGGTCTGGCGCGAGCCGCCGGCCGGATAGGAACCGTAGTCGAAGAAGCCGCCGATCACCGGCACCGCCGAGAGGATATGGGCGACCGGCATGCGGTGCATGTCGCCCCAGGTGGGCGTGCGCTCGATGTCGCGTTCGGCATGGCGCAGCGCGTCGCGCAGCAGGTCCTTGCGCGCTTTGGGCGTCAGCGCCGCGAGGTCGCCGGGCAGGAAGTGCACGATCACCTCCCATTCGGCCTCGATGGGATCGAGATCGTCCGCGCCGGCCGCGCCATGCAGCGGCGGCAGCAGCCAGTAGAGCAGCGCCTCGAAGGCCGGCGCGCCGGTCGAGCCGGCGGCGTAGTCGCCGTTCCAGGCCTCCAGCCGCGCCAGCACGGCGGGCGCGGTGCGGGCGAGGCCGAGGCTGCGGATCTCGCGCGCCAGATGGCGGGCGAGCGCCGCCGCCTCGCGGCTCAGCGTGTCGCGCTGGGCGCGGGCGAGGTCGTCGAGGGTGAGGATCTGCGCATGGTTGAGCCGTTCGGCGATGCGCCGGGCCCGCGCGGTGCCGGCGAAGGTGAAGCCGAGCGCCGCGCCGTCGGCCTCCGGGTTCTGGTTGGCCGAGACCAGCACGCCGCCCGGCGGATCGAGCGTGACGGGCAGGCGGCTCGCGGTCAGCAGGCGGTCCCAGTCGGGGTCCGGCTGCGTGCCGTCCTTGATGAAGGCCGCGGCCGTGAAGCCCGCGCGGTCGGGCTGCGTGGTTGCCAGCACGGCGCCGATATGGCCGTCCGCGGCGGCGAAGACCATGGTCTGCGGCGGCTGGCCGAAGCTCTCCAGCGCGGCGCGGAACTCCTCCGGCGTCCTGGCGCGGGCGACGCCCAGCAGGGCCGAGATCTCGTCGGTCGGCAGGTGCCCCGCCCAGCGCAGCGCCAGCATGCGGCCGGGCAGTTCCAGTTCCGCCGCGTCGGAGATGACCGGCCCCTGCGGCGCCATGCGGATGGTGCGCAGCGTGTCGAACCAGAACCTCGTGCGGATGCGCGTGGGGGTCGACGTGATCGCCTCCGCCGGCAGGCCCGAGACGTCGTAGAGGTCGCTCGTCGCGGCGTGCAGATTGGTCCCGGCCCATGCCATGTCGGCGCTGCGCCCGATGGCGAGAACCGGAACGCCCAGCGGCATCAGGCCGACGGCGGTCAGCCCCGGCGCCCGCACCCCGGCCGCGATCCACACGCCCGGCAGCGACAGCGACAGATGCGGATCGGCGGCGAGCATCGCGCCGCCGCTGGCGCTGCGCGACGGCGCCACCGCCCAGGCGTTCGAGCCGGTGCGGCCGAAGAGGGCGGCCAGCGCCTCCAGCCGCGCATGGGCGGGGGCCGTCTCGCGCATCCCGTCCGAGCCTGCCTCGGCGATGCGGGCGAAGGCGCGTTCGAAGGCGGGCGTTCCCCACAGCGCCGCCAGGTCGCGGTAGAGCGGCCAGTTCACGTCCTGCCCGCCCAGCCGGCCGATGGCGATCATGTCGGCGGCGCTGTAGGGCTCGACCTCAAGGCCCAGCAGGCCGGCCTCGGGGAAGGCGAGGCCGTGCGTCGCCTCGAACCAGTTGACCCCGTCGACGAAGGCCTCCAGCCAGGCGCGCGTTTCGGGCGGCATGCGGGCGATCGCCGCGTCGGCGGCGCGGCCGAAATCGAGGATGCGCAGCGCGTGGTCGATGTCGTTGAGGCCGGGGCCGCCCAGTTCCGACAGGCGCCCGCGCACCAGATGGCGGGCGAGCGCCAGTTCGCCGCCGCGCAAATGCGCCTGGATCATCCCCAGCGCGAAGGCGGCGTCGCGATCGGTCGCGGCGATCACATAGGGAATCTGGTGCGCGTCCCACAGGATCTCGACCGGCGCCTCGACCGGCGCGGCGAGCGGCGCGGCCACGCCGCCGAACGCCGCGAGGCGGCGCTCCAGCCCGGCTTCGCCCGGCAGCAGGGCCTGGCAGCCGGCGGCGAGAAGGGCGAGCGCGGCGAGGATGAAGGCGCGCAGCGGGGCGGGACAGCGTGTCATCGGCGCGCTCCCTGCCATCTCCCCGCTCAGGCGACGTTGCGCAAGCTCAACCGCGCGGCCGTCAGACCGAAGGTTCCGGCGCGATCACCCGCCTGGGGCGCGGCGGCTTGCGGACCGAGGTCTGCATCTCGACGACCGTCACGACGCCGTCCTCGTTGACGTCCGCCTGGTCGAAGGCGGTGAGATAGCGGGCGCCGTAATTGTCGAGGCCGATGAGGCCGGTGCCGCTCCAGTCGATGAAAGGCGTCACGTCGCAAGTGCCGGTCTTGGCGTCGTTGAGGCGGGCGGTCTCGCCGAAATCGAGCGCGCCGTCGCCGTTGGCGTCGGCCCGGGCGAAGCCGGCCTTGATGCCAGCGTCGAGATCGGCGCGGCTGACCGAGCCGTCGGCCTGGCGCGAGAACGCCCCCAGCAGGCAGACGCCCGAGGCGTCGGCCCCCGAGGCCCCCGGCCCCGGCGGACGGTGCCCGCCGCCCCCGCAGGCGGCGAGCGAGGCGGCGGTCAGCGCGAGCGCGCAGAAGGCAAGGGTCGAACGCATGGGGCTCTCCGGAACCGGCGGGATGCAAACGCAACCCGACTCATAGTCCGAAGCGGCCGCGAGGCAAGCGGGGAGGGGCGGCCGGCTCTATCAGGTGAGCGACGGGGCGACGACGCGGTTCGGCTATGACGGCGGCGAGATCGTTCTGGAGACGGACGGCGCCAACGCCGTTCTGCGGCGCTATGTGAAGGGCGCGGGCGCGGACGAGACGCTGGTCTGGTACGAAGGGTCGGGCTCGTCGAATCCGCGCTGGCTCTATGCCGACGAGCGCGGCTCGGTCGTCGCGATCACCGATGGCGCCGGCTCGCCGCTGGCGACCAACACCTATGACGAATACGGGCGGCCGGGTTCGGGCAATCTGGGGCGGTTCCAATATACGGGGCAGGCCTATATCGCCTCGCTGGGCCTCTACTACTACAAGGCCCGCTTCTACGCCCCCAGCCTCGGCAAGTTCCTCCAGCCCGACCCCATCGGCTACGCCGGCGGCATGAACCTCTACGCCTATGTCGGCGGGGACCCGGTGAACTTCACCGACCCGAGCGGACTATTTACCTGCGAAAGGACATATACGTACCACGGTTACACAGATAGCGAAGGAGACTATGTTTCCGTTGCAAAGTCCGACGGCTGGTCGTGTCATGGTGACCCTTGGGATTATGGCCCCATAGGACCCATTGGTGAGCTTGTTTCGGGCGGAGGGGACTCGGGCGGAGGCGACAGCGGGGAAGCGCCGCAAGAGGAACTGCCGAAAGACGATTGTGTGCATCGAACGCCATCCGGACGATGCGCTTACCGGAAGGATGACAAGGGAAAGCTGCAGTTTGACCCAGACTATGGAAAGAAGGCCTGCGAGGATTACCGCAAAATGATGCAGTCCGCGGGTGAGTTGTCAGATTATACTTTCGGATTGGCAGGCGCGAATGGCGCTCGCAGTATAATCCAAAAGGGGACGGGGTTGAACTTCTTGGCCGTGCCAATTGGTATTGATGTTATTATTTATTCAGCGACTGTCACCGTCGCCCTGCTCCAGAGGAGCCCGCCACCACCGGGGTGCACGAAATGAAGAAGCAACGATTGATCATCGCGATAGGGATTTTCTTAAACTTTCTGCTGTTAGCAGCGCTTGCTATTGCAATTTATATTTATGTAGCTTCTTTTGATGATAGCCTGACTGTCATAGAGCGGGGTCGCATGGTATCCTTAGCAGCAGTCCTGCCGGCGACTGTTGTGTTGATCCAGAGATTTTTTGAAATTGTGTCAAAGCCCAAGTGACAAACTATGAGCCTGTTTGAAAATGGGAAACTCAGCGCCCAGTGATCATAGTGCAGGCTTGGGATGTGGCTCCCTAAGTGACGCCAGCGGTTGACCAGCTGACGTGACCCCCGTTTCTCATCCAGCGGGGACTGGAATCCGGTCGTCATTGTGAGCCTGCCCCCGACGCTGGTCCGGTCATTGTGAGAAAGACCGGCTTCTTGAGCCTGCCCCCGACGGGCGTCCTCCAAGGTCTTCGTTCTTCGCCCACCGCGCTGCGTCGCCGGCGGGGGCTGAGTAGAAATCCGTGCTGAGTGCACCGTCACCACGGTCGCCGCGCCGATCTACCCGCCCGCATGCACCGCCCGGCGCGCCTCGGCTTCCGAGATCGACCCGGCATGCGCCGCCCGCGCGGCCGCCTCCGCCAGCGGCGTCATGCCGTCGGCCCGGGCATGGGCCTCGAAAGCCGCGGGGTCGGCTCTGGCGGCGATGAGGCGGCGCTGTGCTTCCGATACCACCAGAAGCTCGGCCAGCGGCAACCGCCCCGCCGTGCCCGTGCCGTTGCAGGCGGGGCAGCCCCCTACAGCAGCCCCAGTTCGCGGAAGCTGGCGTGGCCGGTGCGGCCGATGACCAGGTGGTCGTGGATGGCGACGCCCAGCGGCCTGGCGGCGGCGGCGATCGCTTTGGTCATCTCGATGTCGGCGCGGCTGGGGGCCGGGTCGCCGCTCGGGTGGTTGTGCACCAGGATGATGGCGCTGGCGCCGGCCTCCAGCGCCCGCTTGACGATCTCGCGCGGATAGACCGGCGTGTGGTCGACCGTCCCTTCGGCCATCACCGCGTCCTCGATCAGGCGGTTCTTGCGGTCGAGCAGCAGCAGGCGGAACTGCTCCACCGGGGCGCGGGCGATCGCCGTCTTGCAATAGTCGAGCAGCGCCGACCAGGACGAGAGCACCGGCTTGCCGTGCACCTGCTTGGCCGCGAGGCGGATGGCGGCGGCCTCCACCGATTTGAGCAGCGCCACCGCGCCGTCGCTCATGCCCTTCACGGCGCGCAGCCGCTCGGCCGGGGCGGCCAGCGCCTCCTCGTAGGAACCGAAGCGGTCGATGATCTGCTTGGCGAGCGGCTTGGTGTCGATGCGGGGCAGGGCGCCGAACAGCAGCAATTCGATCAGTTCGTGATCCGCCAGCGCCTCGGCCCCGGCCTTGAGGAAGCGCTGGCGCAGGCGCGAGCGGTGCCCGGCATGGGGCGAGGCGGGCTTCTCCGGCGCGCCGTCCTCAGCCGCCATAGGGCGGCTTGTCGAGGCCGGCCGGCGACTTGGTGAAGATTTCGCAGCCGTCCGCGGTGATGCCGATCGAGTGCTCGAACTGCGCCGACAGCGACTTGTCGCGGGTCACCGCCGTCCAGCCGTCGGAGAGCAGCTTCACCTCCCAGCGGCCGGCGTTGATCATCGGCTCGATGGTGAAGATCATGCCGGGCTTCAGTTCCAGCCCCTGGCCGCGGCGGCCGTAGTGCACGACGTTGGGGGCGTCGTGGAAGACGCGCCCCAGGCCATGGCCGCAGAAATCGCGCACCACCGAAAAGCGCGCCGCCTCGGCGTGCTCCTGGATCGCCGCGCCGATGTCGCCCAGCGTCGCGCCGGGCTTCGCCGCGGCGACGCCCAGCATCAGCGCTTCGTAGGTCACGTCGACCAGGCGGCGGGCCTTGAGCGGCACCTCGCCGACCAGATACATGCGGCTGGTGTCGCCGTGCCAGCCGTCGACCAGCAGCGTCACGTCGATGTTGACGATGTCGCCGTCCTTCAGCGGCTTGTCGCTGGGAATGCCGTGGCAGACGACGTGGTTGATCGAGGTGCACAGCGACTTGGAATAGCCGCGATAGAACAGCGTCGCCGGCTGCGCGCCGTGGGCGCGGCCGAAATCGTAGGCGAGGCGGTCGAGTTCGTTGGTCGTCACGCCCGGCTTCACATGGGCGCAGATCATGTCGAGGCACTCGGCGGCGAGCCGTCCGGCCTTGCGCATGCCGGCGAAGCCCTCCGGGCCGTGCAGTTTCACGGCGTGGGTGGCGCGGTCCGGGCTCTGGGCGGCGTCGATATAGGCCATGGCGGTCGTCCTTTCCCGACATATAGTCTCGCCGCGCCCAGAACGGAACAGGCGAGGCCATGAGCACCCGGGAACCCGATACCGCCGCTATCCTGCTGATCGGC
>ERZ761602.8346-NODE-8346-length-10472-cov-456.124988_pt1 | contig 10472 bp, 7 predicted proteins | sample MGYA00512165_ERZ761602 | MGnify/ENA primary metagenome ERZ761602 (study PRJEB28899, sample SAMN02445085) | bioreactor sludge metagenome | biome: EBPR sludge; isolation source: Thorneside wastewater treatment plant | place: Australia: Brisbane, Thorneside...
CGTCGGCAGCGTCAGATGTGTATAAGAGACAGGGCTACGGCCCCCGCCGTCATTTTCGGTACGTCGCGCCGCGACTGCGCGCAAGCGCTTCCGGGTCGCGGCCGCGGTGGTGCTGCGGTGAATCTTGGGTACGCGGTGCGCTGCTGGCTGCCGGTCGTGGTGTCGCGTGTCCCGTATCCGTGGCATTCGTCGAGCGCAGGTGGGCGCGAGGCTGACGGTGCGGGCGCCAGGTGGGGCTGGTGCCGTCCCGCTCGAACACCGGGGCAGCGGGAGCCTCTTGGCTAACTCTCTTTGGCGGCGGTAGCCAGTCGGCGATTCTGCTGCGCGTTGTCGTCGAAGCCGGTAAGTTGCGACTCGAGGGCGTCGAAAGCGTCGGCGGTGGTCGGCATCAGGCGCGACAGTCGTCGCAGCAGACGCTGCTGGGCAAAGGTCTCGCTGGGGTCCGGCTTGCCGAGCACGTACTCCGAGCCACGGCGGGTCGTCACCACCATCGAATTGCCGTCGAGGGCGTAAGCGGTGATTGGCGAGGTCCGGATATGTGAGGACGACGGAAAGCGCGGGTTGCTTCCGTAAACCCGACCCTCAATGCACACCAGTTCCTGTCCATCACGGGTGACGAGGTCGAGCATCTTCCAATTGTTGAGGATATTCATGGCGTTGTCCCAATCCATGCGAGACGAGATGTGCCGAAGTCAGGGGCGATTGTACGCCATGCTGGGACTCTGTGGAACTTTCCGCGGTCCCGAGCACCTGCGACACAGCATCGGTGCCGGCAGGCACCTAAGGAAATGGTCATCATCTTCTCGGAGCTCAGTGCAAAAACGTTGAAATGTCGGGTCGCTGAAGCCTGATCGAGCAGGCCAGCACGGTGTGCAGAGCGGCCTCTCTGCCAAGCTGCGGCAGACACGAGCGGCGAGCCACCGGCGCCGGCCCCGCCTGACCCAGGGGGGCGGTCAGGAAACACGGCCGGTCTACCGCCGCCGGCGAGGCGCAACTGCAGGCGGCTCTGCCCTGTGCCAGCGACTGGCCCGCACAACCACAGACAGCAAGAAACATGCTAGGCCTGACGGCACGCAGGATTGGTCAATTAAAGCAGAAGCGTATCTGTAGTGCCTGGCGGCTCTCCGGATCCGGGTGTAAATTTTTCCGACAGGGATAGCCAGCTCAGGTCTTCTTCAGCCCGCGCGACCGGGCTGCAGGAAGCGGTGGCCCTAACGGTCTGACTGCCGAGACACCTCTGATGATGAAAGTCATGACCGTTTCCCTCATCACCGGCCTTTCTCCCGCGCCCGGGAGAAGGGAGATTCGCGAGTCGCTGACGCGACTTCCACATCAAGCAGACGTTCGACCTCGATCCGGCCGCGACGGCGGGCGAAGAGCGGGCAGCAGGTGCTCCCGTTCGTCCTCGCCGAGGGCTTCGATGCGGGCAAGCTGGCGGAAGAGGACGCTCAGGTTGGCCTCGGAGGCGTCACGACCCCTGGCGAGGCGGCCACGGACGCGTGCGGCAAGCTGGCCGGGCGTCGCCTGCGGCGAGACGATGAAGAATGCTGCGCCGACCGCTGCCGCCAGGCGGTGGAAAGCGCTGCGCCGCTCACGTTCGAGGAAGGCGGCGTCGATGATCACCGACCAGCCGCTGGCGAGCAGTCCTTCCGCCAGTTCGGCCAGCCGCCGGTAGGTGCGCTCACTGGCAGCGCTGGAATAGATGCCGCCGTCCGGCGGCGAGCCGCTGGCGCCGCTGGCGGCCAGTCCGAACAGCCGTTTTCGCTCGACGTCCGAGCGCAAACGGATCGTTGCCGCCGCGCCATCGGCCAGGAGCAGGTCGCGCGAGGCGCGGCTCTTGCCGCAGCCGGCGACGCCATGAGTGATGATCAGGCGGGGCGGTGGCGGTACGACGAGGCGCTCGGCGAGAGCCAGGTAGCCGTCTGCCTGACCGTCATCGGGACCATCCTGACGGCTGCGGATGGCGGCGACCTTCGCCCGCACGAGCGCGCGATAGACAGCGTAGAAACGCAGGACCTGCGCTGCGTCGTAGTCGCCGCTGCAGGTCAGCCACTCGTTGAGCAGCCAGCAGGCGAGACCGGGCTGACGGTGGTCGAGGAGATCGATGTAGGTGAAGGCGAGCTCGCTGGCGACGTCGATCCAGCGCAGCGCCTCGCTGAACTCGATGCAGTCGAAGAGGGTCACGCGACCGTCGATCAGGACGAGATTGCCGAGATGCAGGTCACCGTGGCATTCACGAATGCGGCCGTCCGCCTTGCGGGCAGCGAAGTGTGCGCGCAGGCGGTCGAACTCGCTTTGAGTCCACGCGCGCAGCCGGGCCAGGCGCGCGCCTTCCGCGCTGCCGGGCAACAGATCCCGCAGTTCATCGAAATTGGCGAGCGCTGGCGCGAGGACTTGCTGCGGTTCGCCGAAACGCGAGTCCGGCGGGGCGGTTGCCGCATCGGCGTGGAAGGCGGCGAGCGTTGCCGCGAGCTCGGAAACCTGCTGGCGCCCGAGCTGACCGCGGGCGCACAGCCGGTCGAGGCGGCCGGCTTCAGCGAAACGGCGCATCCTGACCGCGTATTCGATGGCCTCACCGCCACCGCCGATCTGTGGATCGTCGGGCTGGCCGACGATCGGCAGGACCGCCAGGTAAAGCTGCGGCGCGAAGCGGCCGTTCAGCCGCAGTTCGGCTTCGCAGCAGGCACGACGCCGGTCGAGCGTGCCATAGTCGAGGAAGGGGAGGACAACCGGTTTCTTGATCTTGTAGGCAAAGTCGCCTGCCAGCAACAGCCACGAGGCATGCGTTTCGATCAGCTCGACGCCCGCCGCCGGGTGCGGATAGCGTGCCGGGTCGAGGAGTGCCGCGATCAGCGGTGGCAGCGGCGGCGGCATGCATCAGCTCCCGTAGCGGTGGCGCAGCCAGGACTTGCGCAGCTCTTCGAGCGAGCACATGAGGATGGCGCAGCCGGCAGCCAGCAGCCAGCTGCTGGCGCCAATCGGCGCCGTGCCGAAGAGCCAGTTGCCGGCTGGCGTGTAGAGGATGAACAGGATCACTGCCAGCTCGGCGACGATGCCGAGCAGCAGGTAGCGGTTGCCGCCGAGGCCGTAGCTGAACAAGGAGCGGCGGGGGTGGCGGCAGAGATAGAGGTTGGCCATCTGCATGACGACGATCGTCGCCAGGCACGCCGACGTCGCCTGCAGGTACAGCGGGTCGTCGCGGGCGAGGACCTGACCGTACTGCCAGCCGGCGGCGTCGAGGACGAAAAAGAAGGCAAGCATCGCCGCTGCCGCTTCGAGTACGCCGAGGAACAGGTAGGCACGGGCGAGCAGGCCCCAGGACAGCAGCCGCTCGCCGCGCGCGCGCGGGGGCCGTTTCATTACTCCCGGGTCGGGCTTCTCGGCGCCCAAAGCCAGCGCCGGCAGCATGTCGGTGCCGAGGTCGACCGCCAGTATCTGGATGATCGTCAGCGGCAGCGGGATGCGGAAGAGGACGAAAGCCAGGTAGGGGATCAGCTCGGGGATGTTCGAGCTGAGGATATAGGTCAGGAACTTGCGGATGTTCTCGAAAACCGCGCGCCCTTCCTCGATCGCTGCGACGATGCTGGCGAAGTTGTCATCGAGCAGGATCAGGTCGGCGGCTTCCTTGGCCACGTCGGTGCCGCTGATGCCCATGGCGATGCCGATGTCGGCGGCTTTCAGCGCCGGTGCGTCGTTGACCCCGTCGCCGGTAACGGCGACGATCTCGCCCTTGTTCTTCAGCGCCTCGACGATGCGCATCTTCTGCTCGGCGGCGACGCGGGCGAAGAGGATCTCGGGGGCATCGAGTGCCAGTTGCAGTTGCGTTGGCGACATCAGTCGCAGTTGCTCGCCGCTGATCACGACCGGCGCATCGCCCCGGACGAGGCCGATCTGGCGGGCGATCGCGAGGCCGGTGTGCGGGTGGTCGCCGGTGACCATGATGATCCGGATGCCCGCTTCCTCGCAGCGGGCGATTGCTTCCGGCACCTCGGGCCGTGGCGGATCCTCGAGGCCGATCAGCCCGGCAAGGATCATCCCCTGTTCGTCGTCGGGTACGCCTGTCTCATCGAGGGCCCGATGGGCAAAGGCGAGAACGCGCAGACCCCCACTCGCCATCTCGTCCTGCGCCGCCAGCAAGCGGGTGCGGGCGGCTGGATCGAGTGGCGCGACGCCGGCGTCGAACTCGATGAAGCGGCAGCCGGCGAGCACCGTCTCGAGAGCGCCCTTGCAGTAGAGCATGCGGCCCTGCGGCGTCTCGCAGATCACCGACATGCGCTTGCGGTCGGTGTCGAAGGGAATCTCGTCGACGCGCTGGCAGCCGGCAAGATCGCCGGCGAGATCGCGGCCGATCTCGGCCAGTGCGATCTCCATCGGATCGCCACGCAGGCTGTGCCGGCCCTGCTCATCGACCTCCTTCAGGTTGTGGCAAAGCGCGGCATTGACGAACAGCGCACGGTGATCGTGTATCACATGCGCCCGCTGCGCCAGATCGGCGCATGGCATGAACGCGCCGCCGATCCACAGTTGCTGCACCGACATCCGGTTCTGCGTCAACGTGCCGGTCTTGTCGCTGCAGATCACCGTCGTCGAGCCGAGCGTCTCGACCGCCGGCAGGTGGCGTACCAGTGCGTTGCGCCTCGCCATTCGCTGGGTGGCGATGGCCAGCGACAGGGTGACGGTCGGCAGGAGTCCCTCGGGGACGTTGGCGACGATGATGCCGATGGCGAACAGCAGATTCTCCCACGTCGGCAGCCCGATGGCCTGACCGACGAGGAACAGCAGCAACCCTATGCCGGTGGCCAGGCAGGCGACGATCCGCGACAGGCGGGCGATCTCGCGCTGCAGCGGCGAGCTGCTCTCGCCGGCGGTCTGCGTCAGGTGGGCGATGCGGCCGAACTCGGTGCGCATGCCGGTAGCGTAGACCACGGCGCGCGCCTGTCCGGAAACGATCGAGGTGCCAGCGAGGACGATGTTCGCCGCTTGCAGCGGCGACTCCTCGTTGCTCGGCTCGAGCGTGCGTGCCTTGGCGAGCGATTCGCCGGTCACCGTCGACAGGTTGACGCGCAGCCCGGAGATTTCGGTCAGGCGGCAGTCGGCCGGTACGAAATCGCCTTCTTCGAGCAGCACGATGTCGCCCGGTACCAGTTCGCTGGCGAGCAGGCCGGTGATTTCGCCGGCGCGCAGCGCCTTGACCTTCTGCGGCAGCAACTGGCGCAGGGCTGCCACCGCACGCTCCGCCCTGTACTCCTGCCAGAACGAGAAGACGCCGTTGATGACGATGACGCCGACGATGGCCAGCCCCAGCTTCGCCATCCCCTGTCCCGGGTCGAAGTGCTCGGCGACGAACGACAGACCGGCGCCGATCCAGAGGACGATGGCGAAGAAATGGGTGAATTCCTGAGCGAAGCGCAGCAGCAGGTGCTGCTGCTCGACCTCCTCGAGCAGGTTGGGCCCGAACTCGCCGAGCCGGCGCGTCGCCTCGCCCGCTTCCAGCCCGGAGAGCGAAGCGTTCAGGCTGCTCAGAGCCTGTTCTACGGTCAGCGAATGAATACGCACCAGCGCGAACTCTCGTCGGATTCAGGACGACAATCTACACCCTTGGCGGCAAGAAAGCAGCACGGCGCAACGATCGTTCGTCCACTCTCGCGCTGCCGTTCAGCCGCTGCCCGGCGGTCGCCTGCTGCGCCAGACGGCGAGCAGCGTCGCCAGCCGGTCGCGCTGCGACAGACGTTCGTCGGAAAGTGCCTCGAGAAAATCCGAAAGTCGTTTCGACCGGACGATCGCGAAACCGGTGAGCAGGGCCGAAAGCACGAACACCATCGCGAAGAGGAGAAGTCGGTCGGGCAGCGGTTCCTGTGCCGCGTCGATCAGGTTCATGCCGAGGAAGCCGGTGCTGATCGTGGCGATCAGGCCGGCTGTGGTGACCACCGTCAGCCGCACGACGGTGTTTGCCTGCCGGCGCAGACTGTCGCTGTCGAGGTACTGACTCATGTCCTGGATCTCCTCGCGCAGCTCGGCGTACAGGCGCTCGGTGCCGAGATGGCCGCGGGTCATGGCGAACAGCGCGCGCGCCTGTGCCTGGTCGGAGATCTCGTTGAACCAGTAGCGGTGCGTGAAGCGCAGGAAGACCTCGAGTACTTCGCGGATGTCGCGCTTGAAGATCTTGACCGACTCGGCATTGCCGATCTGCAGCCGGTTGAGCGCCGTCACCAGGCGATCGGAAAGCATCAGCAGTGCCGCCTTGTGGAAGTGCGGAATCAGGGCGAGGAGAAAGAACTGGTGACGGAACTGCCCGAGCAGACCGTTCTCGGCGCCGGTGAAGTACGCATCGCGGGCACTGCCGACCATGATGAAGGCGTGGCCGCAGGAGAGCAGGCGGGTGCCGGCGTGCTCGGCCTGCGGATGCCAGTAGCGGTCGTAACAGAAGCGCGCCTCGAAATCCTCGAGGTGCTGGTCGGAATAGGGCAGCGAGCCGCTCTTGCCGGGACCGCTGACCAGCACCAGGCGGGCGAAGTCGCCGCGACTCAGGCGGCGCGGATCGTCCATCGCCAGATAGGCGAGCAGCGGCATGCGGTGGTACTCGATCTGCCGATAGCGCACCGGACCCTCCTCGTCCGAGTGGTGCAGGACCAGCGGCCGCAGCAGGAACTCCCAGTGCGACGAGATGCACGGGGCGCGAAAGCGGCTGACGAAAGCCAGGTACTTGCTGCGCTTCTCGTAGTCCGACGTGGCCAGAACCCGGCCGTCGGCGGCGAGCCATTCGCTGCGCCGCAGGCAGTGGCCACCGCTGCCGTCCTCGTCCCAGTACGGCGGATAGGCGCGCCCGAAACGGTAGAGCGTGTCCTGCACCTGTCGCAGGTCGAGATCGTCGGCGGCGATCTCGACGACGAGGATGACGACGTCGATGTCGTGGAAGAAGTAGAGATCGAGGTGAATGATGTCGAAGCACAGCGGCGTTTCGCTGTCCTTGAAACTCATCCGCACCTGCGCCACGTCGTCGCGGCGGAAGACACGGATCGGCGATCCACCGTGCTGCGGATTGCCGTCGTCGCCGCCCCCTTCGCCGTAGAGGAAGCGCTGGACGTAGGGCAGGAAGGTGACGAACTCGCTGTAGTGGCGTTCCTGGAACTGTTCGGGATCGCCGGAGAACTCGTCGACCAGTTCGCGCCACGGCTGGCTGCCGCCGCCCTGCTCGAGCAATTGATGGTGGTGCTGCAACGGGCTGCCGGCGGGCAACGGCATCAACTGCAACGGCCAGAGGAGGATCTGCCGGAAGTGTCCGACTCGTTGTTCTTGTTCGCGGCTGGCGACAGCCATCGGTTTCTCCAGGGCAGGGAGCTGGCGGGCAGCCGGTCGGCCGGCGTTTCAGCCGCCGGTCTCTGCCAGCAGCCGGTTGATCATGCGCTCGGCCTGGTGCAGGTAGCCGCCGCCGAACAGATTGAGATGGTTGAGCACGTGGTAGAGCTGGTACAGCAGCTTGCGCTGCGCGAAACCGTCGGTCAGTGGCCAGGCTTCCCGGTAGGCGGCGTGGAAGCTGTCGGGAAAGCCGCCGAACAGTTCGCTCATCGCCAGGTCGGTCTCGCGATCACCCCAGTAGACCGCCGGATCGAAGAGCGCGAGCCTGCCGGCTTCGTCGAGCGCGGCGTTGCCGGACCAGAGGTCGCCGTGCAGCAGACTGGGCGGTGGTCGATGCGCGGTGAACAGTGCCGGCAGACTTTCGGCCAGACGCTCGCCGCTGGCGACGAGCCGCCCGTGCTGGCCATGCCGTTTCGCCAGTTCGAGCTGCGGCAGCAGGCGCTGGTGGGCAAAGAACAGTGGCCACGTCGGCTGGCTGGCGTTGTACTGTCGGCTGCTGCCGATGAAGTTGTCGCGCGGCCAGCCGAAATGGCTGCCCGTGCTGCGGTGCATCGCCGCCAGAGCCTGGCCGGCGGCAGCCGCCGGCGCGCCCCCGTGCAGGCGGTGCAGCGAGAGGTGCTCGAGTACCAGATAGGCGTGCCGGCCACTGACGCCGTGCCCGCAAACTCGTGGTACGCGCACCGCCGGACACGCCGCCAGCGCCGCGAGGCCGTCGGCTTCGGCGGCAAACATCGCCGCCAGACTGGCGTCGTTGAGCTTGACGAAGTGGCGGCGTCGGCCGCTGCCGAGCACCAGCGCGCGCGAGATCGAACCGCCGCCGACCTCGCTGACCGAGTCGATCGCGGCAGCGGCATCGCCGTCGGCACCGATCAGCGCGCGCAAGGCAGCGTACAGATCGGCATCGAGCAACTGACGGCCGGACATCATGCTGCCGCCGGCAAGTTCCGCCGGCATGCCGTTGGCGACTGGGCGACCAGCGGAGGCGCCATCGAACTGCCCGCTTGCCGGTAGCCGCCGGCTGGATGCGGGTTTACGGATGTCGGCGAATATGATCTGATACGCTCCCCGCGCGGCAGTGCGGCAGCGTCCAGGGTCAGTCGAACGTGCTGGCCTGCGTCGTCGGCCGACACGACACGGCTCGATCGCCCGTCTGCCCGCATGCCGCCGATGTCTTTCAACCCTGGAGTCAAACTCATGAAAATCCGCCTGATTCTCGTATCCGCCCTGCTCGCGATCGGTCTTGCCGGCTGTGGCGAAGACGCCAAGAAAGCCGAGGCCGCCAAGGCCGAGGCGGCAAGACTCGCTGGCGAAGCCAAGCAGAAGGCCGACGAAGCGGCCAAGAAGGCCGGCGAGGCCGTTGGCGCTGCCGCTGACGCGACCAAGGAAGCCGGCAAGGATGCCGTGGCGGCCACCAAGGAGGCCGGCAAGGAGATGGTCGTCAAGGCCGCCGATGCCACCAAGGAAGCTGCCGACGCGACCAAGGAAGCTGCCGACAAGGCGAAGGCGGCAGTCGGCAAGTAGTCTCGTTTCACCGCGCGCCGCGCGGGCGGGTCGGCGCGGCGCGCTCGCCGCCGCCTGACGGTGCCCGCGTGCGCGCTGATCACCTGCGAGCGTCCGGCTACGCCAGCGGCCCCGCCTGCCCGGCCGGGTTCATTGCTGCCTCAGGGGGACGCAGGAAATCGAAGAACATCCGGTCGGCGCCCAGCATGTGCTTCGTCACCACCTCATAGGCGAGGAACTGGAACACGTCGCCGGCCGCGCGGGTGCCGCCGCGGTAGTGGTCGAGCAGACGGTGGGCCTCGGCGGTCAGTGCCCGATGCAGCAGGAGATGCTCGCCGGCAGCCGGAAAGCCGGCAGCAGTGATGACCGCCTCTTCGTCGCGGAAGTGCTCGACGACATCACTCAGCAGCCGGTCGACGATCGTCCCGATCTCGTCCGCCGACTGATCGGTGAGGATCGCCGACAGCAGTCGGTTGGCGTCGGCAAAAAGCTGCCGGTGGCCGCGATCGACGATCTCGTTGCCGCATTCGTAGGCCGAGCGCCAGACGAGTTGCACGAAGTTGGCGACGACGTAGCCCTTGCCGTCGCCGTGACACGGTACTTCCGGCGCCACCTGCACCTGATTGCGGCCACCACTCTTGGCGCGGTAAAGCGCCGCGTCGGCGCGCGCGAACCACTCGTCCCAGCTTTCCCCGGCCGCGCATTCGGCAACCCCGATGCTCACCGAGACCCTTCCGACGGTGGCAAAGTGGGCGTTGGCGACCTCCTGCCGCAATCGTTCGGCGGCCGCCGCTGCGGTCGCCCGGGCGGTATTCGGACAGAGGACCGCGAACTCCTCGCCGCCCCAGCGGCTCAGCGAGTCAACCTTGCGCAGCGCGGCCTGCAGCAGCGCCGTCAGACGCTGCAGTACGGCGTCACCGACGGCGTGGCCGTACTGATCGTTGATCGGCTTGAAGTGGTCGACGTCGATCAGCAGCAGGCACAGCGAATGTCCGTAGCGCACCATCCGCTCCATCTCGCTCTGCACGCTCTCCTCGAGGCGGCGCCGGTTCCAGGCTCCGGTCAGCCGGTCGGTGCTGGCGACCTGCTCGAGTTCGACGACCATCTGCTGCAGGTCGCGATTGGCGTCCTGCAGCCGCCGCAGCGTCTCCTGTATCGCCGGCGAGGCCTGTTGCCGCGTCACCGGCTCGATCAGCGAGGCGATCGCCTGCAGCGTCTGGTCGGGTGCCAGGATCGCCATCTTCAGCCACGAGTAGTGGCGGCGCTGACCGCTGCGCGCCAGCTCTACCCTCGCCCAGGCTGACGTCTCGCCGGCGAGGATCTGCCGGTCACATTCGGCGAGCAGGCTGCAGGTCGGCGATGGCACCAGTTCGTCTTCCGATCGTCCGGCCAGGTGCTCGCCCGGCCGACAGAGCAGTTCTTCGATCGCCGGGTTGGCCAGACGATAGCGTCCGTCGAGCCCCTTGATCGCGAAGCCGACGGCGCTGGTCGGCATCAGCAGCCGCAGCAGCCCCGAAATAGGGACCAGTGCGTTGCCGACCACGTCGTCGACGGGCAGGGTGTCGGCGGTCATCGGCATGCTCCTTTGTGGCTGCCGCTGCACCGCAGCCGGTGGC
>ERZ761602.8351-NODE-8351-length-10469-cov-3.488381_pt1 | contig 10469 bp, 5 predicted proteins | sample MGYA00512165_ERZ761602 | MGnify/ENA primary metagenome ERZ761602 (study PRJEB28899, sample SAMN02445085) | bioreactor sludge metagenome | biome: EBPR sludge; isolation source: Thorneside wastewater treatment plant | place: Australia: Brisbane, Thorneside...
GAGATTCTTTTCCTCGTCTGCGGACAGATACCGCACCTTCGCGCTGCGGTCTGTCTTGATGCGCTTGAGGCTTCGCAGCGGGTGTTCGGCGATGACTTCCCACTCGGTCGCCTTGCTCAGGACGCTGCGCAAGTCGTCAAGGTAGCGGTTCGCCGTAGATGCTTTCATGCCCTTGGCGATTCGTGACGCCCTCCATTGCTCCACCTTCCCCGGCGTTATGTCCCGCATGGCGATATTCCAGAAATCCTTCCACGCGGTTTTCATGCGGTCCTGTGCCATTTGCCGGTGCGTAGGTTCTGCCCATGGTTGGGGTAGTATTGCGTCTCGATAAACGCTCCCAGCTTAACCGGCGCATCCTGGCGACGCGCTGCTGCCGGGTCGTGTCCTCGTGTTGCGTCCGCGATCTTTTTCTTCGCCTCGCTCCGTGCTTGCTCGGGCGTCAACGCTGCGGCGCTTCCAATCTTCACGCGCCCCCGGGTGCCGTCCGGCATACGATACCGGGCGTAGTAGGTCATGGTTCCGCCGGTCTCGACGCGCAAGGAAAAGCCCGGTAATTCCGTGTCGAACACTTCGTAAGCGCGCGGTTTTGGTTTGAATGTAGCGAATGTACGGGAAGTGATTTTGTCTTGCATCTGTACCATACCTATAGTGCGGGCGTCGTTTTCTGTCCCGCATCTGTCCCAACCGCATTGTATCACGGTGTAAAGTGATAGACAACGGTAGAATTTGGAAGCATGGCGAATACCCAATAAATACGGGCATTTTATGATACTTTCGCGTCCGCAACGCCCGCGAGAATTACACGGCGATACACTGAAAAAAGGCGTTCGGGACGAAGAGGTCGGAGGTTCGAATCCTCTCACCCCGACCATTTATTGTTTTCCCCTCAGTATTGGCTTGGGATACCTGGCCCTGGACCTTTCCAAATAACTGAACTGCAGACGTGACGGCCGGGGAAAGTGTATTGATGCTTACCCCCGTTTTTTGTCCTTCGATGTTACGAGTCAGCAGCGCAATTGAAGTGAAATCTCACTTAGTTACCCCACGTTGCTGACGGTATTCGGCGAGATGCACGTCGAGTGTCTCACGAAGGCTTTCCAGTTTTTCCCTTAGTGAATACGGCGTGAATACGTAGTCCGTTTCGAACTGAAAGCCGAGCCGGGAATCATGCGATACGGCCAAAAGCGAAAGTTCGGTGCGTGCAATTTCTTCCCGCAGAATGCTTTCCATCCGAGCAAGCATCACTTCGACGTTCTGCCGGTCGGTTTTCGGCACGAGTTGAAGGCGCAAGTCTTCGAACTCGAGAATTGCATGATTGCTCATCAACATCCGTTGGATTTGTTCGGCGACGATGACTTCGCGCAGCGCGCTACGGCGCTTAGACTCAGGCGCGGCAAGCGCGGCAGCGCGATAGTGTTCGAGCCCTTCCTCATATTTCTCAATGGTCAGACGCAGGTACTTTAGGAACGTGGGAAGCACCTTAACCTCTCCACCAACTTCCACCCCGGACACACTGCGCGCATAGCTCTCCGCGAGATTGGACTGGTTTGTAAAATCCGGAACAAATACCATTCGGGATACCGTAAACGGCCAATACGGGTTGATTTCTCCGCCCAAGTAACCCATCCAACTGTTTTGGTCCGTCCAAGAGTAATTAAACGTAACCGTCCGCGCAGGTGGCTGCTTGAAGAAAATCGGATTGCCCGTGGCGTTTCCAGTTCCCATGTAAGGCCCCGTGTCTGGAAGCATCCGTATGGCCTGACTAAAGCATTCCCACGCTTTGGTCACCCGCTCCGCCTGGTGACGACCAAAATCCCGCGCCGCGATGCCGTCCAGTAATTCGTCCAACGGCGGCGCATCCGTCCAGCAATACCAAGCTCGAAACTCGGTCATGAAATTCGGTGTGTACCCCGACGACCAGCTCTCAAGCGTCCCGTTAATTCCCTGCTGCTCCATCGCCATATAGCGTTCATGCCATTGTTGCGGGAATGGGTGGTACGGCAGCGTTTGCAGTTGCGCGCCACAAACGAAGGTCTGCGCGTTCGAGTACACCTTCATCCCGCGTTTTCGGGCCTCAACGATCTGTGCTGCAGTCACCTCCGCCGGACCCACCTGACTGATGGCATAGTCGCGGAGATATCCCTGGAATTCATCCATCTTGAAGCTCTTGCCATTCTCCCAGGTGAGCATGGGTATGACATTGTCCGGCAATTGCTGCATAAAATATCGTTTCGTATCGACATTTTGCGGCCTAAAATCGATGTTATATTCCCAGGGCAATACTTCAATCGCTGGATTGACTTGATGACATTCTTCGGCGACGATCTCCACCGCCCGGCTCCAGTTGCGCGCCCAATCCTCTATGTACTCCTTGCTCGCGCCGTGCCCGCCACCCCATTGCTTGTACCAAAACCCCTCGGTGAGCAGAACGTATCCATGTATGTCCGGAAACTCCGCCAGTATCTCGCGCATCAGCCGCCGAAGTTCTGCTTCACTCTCCGGCGTGCCGACATATTGATAGATCACCTGCGTATACACTTTTATTCCATAGCGGGCCGCGCGCTTGATAAGATCATGAACGCGCGCAGGATCCTGTTTGCGCATGCGTTGCATGAGGCGCGCGTAAAAATCCGTGGAATTCTCCGCGGTTGTGCGGTCGCCGTTCGGATTTGCATAGACGCTCGCAAAAATCGCGTCTATTCCATCGTGCGACATGTGTGAAAGCAGCGCGTCGGGAAACTCCATCCACCCCATCCAGGACTGCACCATGCGCGAATCGTACAGGCTATGCCGCACGGTATTCAGGTTGTTTGGCAGAAATGGCGCTTCACGCAGGTTCATGCACGCTTCGAGATTGTACAAACCGTACATCGCGCCGCGCGGATCGAATCCGCACACGGCGACGCGGTTCGGTGTCACAACGATCTCGTAGTCCTTGGCTCCCTTCAGCGCCATTCCACATCCCGGCATCTGGTCCCGAACGCCTACAACAATCGTCTTCTCCGCACTTTGCCACGCTTCAAGCGTTTCCACACTCTCGGCAGAGACCTCCACGCTCATGGAGGTCTTGAGGTAATCCTGAAAATCACGAACAGCGCCATCGAGAACTTCGGATACGCCCGCCATCCAAACGATGCGCCATCCTTGCGCCGGCAGCGCGAGTTCATCGGCCGCTGGAACCAGCGAAGCATCCCTTCGCGGGATGTGCACTGGCCCCTGCGAAAGATGCCGGTGATAATCAAGTGGCGCTTCAGGCGACAACACGCGTGCAATCTCCGCGGCGACCTGCTCGGAAGAAACGGTGCTGGAATTCACCTCCGCGGGGCACGCAACACTCGCGAAGCCATTTGCGATGACAAACAGCGCGCAAAGGCGTCTCAGAAGTCTGGGGAGTTGTTGCGCAGCATTGGATTTCATTTTGCTTACCGTTCGAAAGTTTTTTGTAACTGATTACGCGGGAATCTTATCTACTGCACCCGGCGCTGCCGGATATATCGGCTCCTGATCAAGAGGCGGCTCACGAGGAGTCGAAGGTTCGGGAGGCCTGCTATCAGGCCGAGGGACACTAACTGGGTTGCCCTGGGCATCGAATGCGCGCGATCCAATGAAACTGCCGCTTGCATCGAAATCCGTCTCAATCCACGCGACACCTCGCGCGTTATTGGCAGGGTTACCGAGCGTGTCAAAGTACGACGTCCTTACCACTTTCCCGAAGGTGTCCAACTCCCAAGATACCCGCGCATAGCCGAACGCTTCCGCCGACAATTGTCCGTCCACGCCGTAATACGATTCCTCGATCAATTGATGGTGCATATCAAACTTCCGAACGACTTTCGCATAGCCTTCTGGACCGTATACTGGGTTGTCCCGAGTGTCGAAGAAACTTTCTTCGAGTTGGTTGCCATGAACGTCATATCGTGCAGTCCACCACGCGTAATTGCCTTCGTATGTCACCGGCTCGTCCGCGATGCCGAAGAAACGACGGGATGTTTCAAGCCCCTGCCCGTTATATTCGCTCACCACCTTGAACACTTTGCCGGCGCGCAGAGCGCGATCGCCATCCGCTGCGTAATACTCTGATTCCAGGACGAGCCCGCGCTTGTCGTACTTGCGCGCAAGTCGCGCGAAACCGGCACTGCCGGCGATTGCCGTTCCGTCAACAGCCAAATACGTTTGCTCGATAACGTTGCCATGCACATTGCGCTGCAACGCGATTGCAATGTAAGGCTCCCCTGCAAAACCCGGTTTATTGCTACCGTCAAAAAAAGCGACTTTATCCTGATAACCCTGTGCATTGTAGGACATTTCCCGTCGGGCATAGCCCTCCGGTGCGAGAACCAATCGCTGATCGGCGTCGTAGTAGGACTCCTCAATTAAAAAGCGTCGGCTATCGTATTTGCGCTGCACAAGGGCGAAGCCATCATAGCTTGGCCGCAGTTCGCCCTGAGGACCAACGTATGCGCTTTCGATTCCGTTACCCTGATCGTCATACTTATGCAAAATCGCTGAGTATCCAAGCGCCGTGGCTGGGCGGCTTTGTGAATCCAAATATACTTCGCGGACAATGTTGCCGCGATCATCATAGTGCAACTGCAGATGCGCGTAACCACGCGACGTATCAACCAGTCTACCGTCCGGTCCAAGATACGCTTCTTCACGCAACTCACCCCGAACGCCGAACAGTTGCGCGCGCCGCACTTCCCCTGTTGCAAGGCGCAGTGGCCGGTCTCCGAACGTAAAATAGCGGGTTTCTTTCTGCGTGCCGGCCTCGTCGTACGCATACCGAATCTTTGCGGGACCCAAAGCGGGATTGACCGGCTGCCCGTCTACTCCAAAGAATTCTTCGGTGACGACGCGCCCGCGCGGGTCATGCTCCTGCGTTACGCGCGTGAATCCGTCGCGCGTAGCGACAATTTCGTTGTCCGGCCCAAAGTAGGCTACTTCCTTCAAGCGGCTTCGATCGTCAAACGTTCGTCGAACACTGGCGTAGCCATCGTAGGAGAACGCAGGCTTTCCATCGGCGTCAAGGTAGCGCTCGACCACAGCGTTTCCAAGCCGGTCAAACTCACGTTCCACAACGGCATAGCCCTCGTAACTTACGATGCTTTCCCCATCCACGCCGAAAAATGCGCGCCGCGTCTCATTACCCGATGAGTCGTATTCATATGTGAATGCCGCGGCACCGCCGGAAGAAGCTATCGGTTCACCCAATGCATTGAAGTACGACTCTTTCTTGAGCCTGCCCAGGCTATCAAACGCGCGTCTCAGCGATGCGTACCCGAAACGATGTGTCGCTGGTTCGCCGTCATACCCTAAATAATGTTCAGCCACTGGATTCCGGAATAAGTCGAACTCCGCTCGTACACCGCTGTAACCATCGCGATGAAAGGCAGGCTCTCCGTTGACGCCGAAGTAATGTGTCTCGGTACGATCGCCCCGTTCGTCATAGACATACGTGACTTTGGCGTAGCCGTCCGCGAGCCAGGCCGGTTTACCGTCCACACCGGAGAAGTTCTGCTCAATGAGATTTCCCCGCGCATCGTACGTCAAGGTAGTCAGAGAATAACCGTCCACCGAGAAAGCAGGCGTATCGTCCTCCCCGTAGTACGACTCCATCGTCCGGCGATCCCGCGCGTCGAAGGTTCGCGACACTCGCGCATATCCTTTAACTGAAATGCACGGGTTTCCCAACGCATTGGTATAAACCTCGGATGTCGTATTTCCGCGATCGTCATAGGTGTACACGGCCTTCGCGTATCCGTCGCGGCCGACTATGGGCTGCTTATCCGTTCCCCAAAAAGCAACCGCCACGGTTTGCCCTCGCGGGTTGTATTCGTATGTGACCGTAGAATATTGGTCAACGCCAAGTGTTGGATGTCCGTCGACGCCAAAGTTGGATTCCGAGAGGATGCGTCCCTGCTCGTCGTATGACCAACGGACTTCTGAGGCGCCACCCATACTTGAAACGGGCTGACCATCCGCACCAAAGTAGCGCTCAACCTCGGCGTAACCGCGCTCGTTGACCGTGCGCGCGACAGATGCAAACCCTTCAGCAGAAGGCGTGGGAAGGCCCTTTTCATCAAAGTAGGACTCGCGAACGATTATTCCGTCACTGTTGTACTCGAAGGCGATGCTCGCGTAACCGGTACGCACGACAACTGGGGACCCGCTTTCGTTCAAATAGATCGTTCTTGCTTTCAGCCCAAGATCGTTGTATTCGGTGCGCTCGATGGCATTCCCTTTCGAGTGCGCCATCGGTTTACCGTCTGCGTCGAAAGTCGCTGTTTCTGTCAGGTTGCCTTTCTCGTCGTATTTGTAGCGTATGATGGCCGCCCCAAAATCGCGGGCGACAACAGGCTCATCGTTGGGACCGAACGCCGTCACCTCAGTGAGATTCTCGCGCTCATCATATTTTAGCCGGACTCCAGCATTGCCTTCCCGGCCGATCGCAGGCTCGCCATTGGCGTTACTGCCCCGATATTCGATCAGTTTCCCGCGCTCATCCGTTATGAAGCGCACCGTCGCCCACCCATTCATGGCGTAGGCCGGCTCTCCGTCTATTCCATAGTACGAAGATTCTAGCGTTCTTCCTTCATTTGACCTCTTCGATTCGCGTCGAGAGAATCCTTCGCGCATGAACACCGGCTTTCCATCGGTTCCAAGATACGCAGTGGTCAGGGCAAAACCCGTTTCATCACGGACATATGTGATTCGATGAAATCCATCTGCCATTAATATTGGAACATCCCCAATCCCGAAGTAAGATTCTTCAAGCAGAAAACCGTCCACACTGTACAGAAAGCGCACCCTGTTGTGTCCGTTGCGGTGCAGCGTTGGGCTGTCAGCTGCATCGAAATACTGCTCGGAACTCAAGAAACCGTGCTGGTCGTACTGATAGCGCACGATGGCAACATGATCAAAGTTGCGGACTAACGTACCGTCGGCATTTTTATAGCGTGCCTCCGTCTTATTTCCGTTGGCGTCATATGAATGCTCCATCAGCGAATACCCGGCGACGCCATCAATCAGTTTTCCATTCGAGTCCCTGAAGGCAATCAAAGTCTCATTGCCCTGAGCATCGTACTCGGAAGTGACCTGGGCTACTCCGGTGGAGGGGATCCATGCGTTCCCGGAAACGTCAAGCATGGTGCTCTTGGTAACCAAGCCTCGAGCATCGCGCTCGTACCGCATTCCGTAACTACCTTCGGCGTCCGGCCGTGGCGTCCCCCAGACGTCCGCATAGCGAACCTCGGACACAAAACCATTGGTGTTGTATGTATTGGTATGCTGCGTGATGCTTGTTCTCGTGGCGAGCGAAAGTATCGGCGTGGATATAAACTCGGAGGGCTGTGTAATGGGTCGATTGCCGCTGAGGAAACTTACATTGCTGAGGTCAGCGCTGTAAATACTTTCTCGAATGATCCGTCCCAGGCGGTCTTTGTTCTCAGTCCGCTCTACGCGGCCATTCGCGCGATAATGATAAACACGCTCATAGACGCCTTCCTCATCCGGATTGGGACGACCCGTGGCCGTTTCGCGGAAGACTCGTATTACGCGTCCTCCGCGTGTCTGGAACCTGTATCGAACCGCACTTGCCGAATGCGCGTTCTGGTCAACTGGCCCGATTCCCTCAGCAACGCCGTTTCGTGAAACGATGCCTCGGAAGTAAGCGGTCTTGACACGGGATTGATCCCACGCCCAACCTCCGCAGGCCAAGGCCAACGTAATGAGTATGGTAATGACGCCCCAAACCAACCGTTGTCGGCGCGTGCGGCGTTCCCGGTCGCGTTGGCGCAAGTCATCGAACTTGCACCCCAACAAGCATGCAGCGAATCGCAACAACGCCATATGGCGTAGTTCCGACATGGATTCGTCGCGACGAGGACGAACATCCGCTGCGAGCGGCTCGACCTTCACCCGCTCCTCGTGCGTTGTACCGTCTGGCAGCGTATGTAACAACCGCTCTTCGGTGAGTGGAATCGGAAACGATTCGCTGGGCTCCCCTTCGATCAACAGGGCAAGAATATTGTCTCCCCGGCCCATCTCTCGAAATACTTCAATCTCGCGACATATCCATCGCGACTTCGGCGTCCCTGGCGAGCAGATAACGATAAGGAACTTCGACGCCGCCAATGCCTGCATGATTTGGTCGTTCAAATCACCCGAAGCAGGCATCTCGTCTTCGTCGCGAAACACCTTCCCAAGCACGGCCGGAAAGCCGCGAGCACGCAGCACCTTTGGCACCCGATACGTTTCTAGCGCATTCAAGAGCCATTTGGCCCAGCCGCGGTCTTTTTCCAAATGCCGGTAACTGATGAACGCAGAGTAGACGTACTGCGGCGCGGGACCTTGCAGATTGACTGGCGTGCGGTTCTCTGTTGGGTCGCTAGCGCTCATCCACCGTCTCTATGCGTTCCTTTGATCGCGCACTTATGATTTGGCGCTAGACTTGCCGCCAAAACCGGGTGGCGGCGTAAACGTCGGTGCCGTGCGGTTTATGATTGCGTTCATGCGCTTCTGCACCGCCGGCATCATCTCGTCGTGCGTAAGGATGTAAAACTGATCCGTCCGCATGGCATCACTCACCCGCTGCGCAATGCTCTCCGGGGTGTGCCCGTCCGCCACTACCTTTCGCATTTGAAAGTCGATCATTTGCGCCGTCGGCGACATTTCCTCCCCGTCGTTCACCAGCTCACCCGGCCTGTTCCGATGTGAATCGCAGATTCGCGTGTTTACCCAGCCCGGACACAGTACCGATACCCCAACTTTAGTCTGCAGCAGCTTCATTTCGTGGTACAGCGTTTCCGACAAAACGACCACCGCATGTTTCGTGACACCATAGATTCCCAGGCCGGGCCCGGAGATTATCCCGGCAATTGACGCGGTATTCACGATATGCGCTTCTTCTCCGTGCTCCATCAGTAAGGGCAGAAACGTTTGTACACCGTACACCACCCCCCACAGATTCACGCCAATCACCCATTCCCAATCGCGCGTCGTGGCCTCGTGCAGCATGCACATGTGCCCCACGCCCGCGTTGTTACATACTACGTGGACTTTGCCAAACTCCGATGCTGCCGCATTTGCGAGTGCGCTCACTTCGTCGGCCTTGCTGACATCAGTGCGCACGGCGAGAACAGAGGCGCCGTCCGCGCGCAATGTATTGGCCACATTAATCAGCGCAGCCTCTTCGATGTCACTCAGCACCAGCTTCATTCCATCTGCCGCAAAGCGCTGCGCCATCGCCAACCCGATTCCGCTTGCTGCGCCGGTGACCACCGCCACTTTTCCCTCAAACGACTCCATGTTTCACTCCCGTTTCTCTTGCCAAAATTGCAAATGAGCCTGTCGACACCACACCCGGTCGACCGACGCGTCAGCCCTCTTTCGCCCTATCGAAATTCAAGTGCGCAATGACAGGGCAATTCCGACACGATGGGTTGGCTTCGCACCAGTCCTGATACACTTGAATCAACCCTTGCTGAAGGCGGAAATCCACCTTTGCAGGAAGCACATCGCCAAACACTCTTGGCAGCATCGCGGCCACGATTCTGTTCTCCGGTTCTTTGGGCAGCGCGCGAAAGAGCGCAAACACCCGCTCCTCCATTTCGCGATCGCGCTGCTGACGCGCATAGGCGAGTCCTGCGGGCAGAAATACATTGCCGATGATTGCCCGCAGCCGCCCAGAACCGAACGCACTGCTGGGCTTGCTCAATCTAGGCCCACCCCAAGTGCAATGCTCCGCCCAAAACCCGATTGCGCCGGGAAAAAGCGCTTCAAACAACCGGCGCCGTTCGATCTCCCCCACGTCAGCCCGCCAAACGGACTCCAATGTCATCCAAAGTCCCTGGCGGGAAGTGCGGGAAATAAATCGCGCGGCACCAGACAAGCGCCGCTCGGGATAGTTGTTCGGCCGCACGCCGACGCGCTTCCATGAGAATCCCATTGATCGCATACCGGCCAGTTGATCGACGCGAAGCCGGAGTAAGCGAGCCAAGTGAGCATTTTGGACCTCAGATTCGTCCGAATCAGGAAATAGTCCGGCAAGTTGAAAAAAAGCGGTCTCCACAAGATTCGGATCCTGCCGTGCGAGTTGCACCACCCTTTCATAGGGTAGCTGCTGCGCAATCGTGCGGAACTCATGTTTAAACCGCGCGTAACCGCAGGCTGCCATAAACGATTCGTATACCGACTGGTTCATGCCGACGCGTTCGGCGCGCTCGCGAATGGCGCGCGATTTGCCCAACATCCTGGATTCCGCGGCCTGAACTACAAATTCTCGAATGCGATCAACACCGTGGGTCTTTGCGATCTCCGCGCAATAGCCCAGACCCAGCGCGGGTTCGTCGGCGTACGCTCCACGCTCCCCGGCCCCGGAAACGCGCAAGGCCTCGGCGTCGATATAGTTTCCAATCAACAGGCAGGGAATTGGGCGATCTTTCGATGTGCGGGGCAGCGAGCTTGGCGGC